>JAABUX010002533.1_pt1 | contig 25663 bp, 28 predicted proteins | sample 5561851 | NCBI WGS metagenome assembly JAABUX01 (sample SAMN10711883, study PRJNA513361) | rock metagenome | isolation source: Antarctica rocks | place: Antarctica: Victoria Land, Richard Nunatak red sandstone | collected 2016-01-03 | reverse complement strand
ATGGGAGGGGCCGTGTTTCCAGCCTTTTTCCAGGGCGGCGCGTTCCTCTTCGGTCAGTTCGATTGCCTTGATTTTAGCCATAAGGCTATTATAGCATAGTTTAACCTATTTATGAACAATTACTTAGTCGTCGGCAGCTCGATCTACCACGTCGACTACCAGCAGACGGCCTGGTCGCAGAACCAGGAGATGACCGTCTTGACCCAGGCGATGTACCACGCGCGGGAACTGGCGATGGACCGCATGGAGGAAGAGGCTCACCAACTGGGCGCGGACGGCATCGTCGGCGTCCGCCTGGAAGTCAACCACAAGGAATGGGGCAGCCACATCGCCGAGTTCGTCGCCATCGGCACGGCCATCGGCACGGCCATCGTCCACCGGGGCGACCCGCACCGCTACAAGAACAAGCACGGCCGCCCGTTCACCTCGGACCTGTCCGGCCAGGACTTTTACATCCTCCTGCGATCCGGCTACCGGCCCCTGGGCATGGTCATGGGCAACTGCGTGTACCACATCGCCTCCCAGTCGTTCGGCAACTTCATGCGGACGTTCAGCCAGAACACGGAGCTGACCCAGTATACCCAGGCGCTTTACGACAGCCGCGAGCTGGCGATGGAGCGGATGCAGAAGGAGGCAGAGGAGCTAGGGGCCAAGGGCGTCGTCGGCGCGAACATCCACGAGCGGACGCACGCCTGGGGCGCGCACGTCATCGAGTTCTTCGCCATCGGCACGGCGGTCGAGGAGATCAGCGCAGACCACGTCATTGAGCCGCCCGTGGTCGTGCTGCCGCTGAACAGCTAGGCAGAGCGTCGGTCACGTCGCTAAACGCTCGCGGGCCGTTTCGCCGCGCTTGCCGACCGGCACATGGGCCGTCGCGGCGGCCAGACCGAAGCGCGGCATGTTGCCGTAGATCGTTTCGTAGCGGCCCGCCGCCACCTCGTAGGTCTCGTGCCAGATGCCGACGCTGCCGTCTTTGCCCACGGACTTGTTGAACCGCTGCCATGCCTTCAGGTGCGTCTCCTGCGGCGACCGGGCGAACCGCTCCAGGTCTTCGGTGGAGCGCCAGTACTGGATCAGGCCGATGCCGCCGGGGTAGAAGATCACCTCTCCGCCCAGGAAGCCGCTGTCCGGGCTTCCGTAAAGTGAGCGGAGCATCGGCCCCATCGCCAGGGCCGCCGGCAGCCATTTGTGCAGGGCCAGCGGCTTGTTGACCCGCATCCCGATGAGGAAGACCACGAACGGCCCCTCGGTGTCGGCGGTGAACCGCCCCGGAAAAATCTTCGCCATTTCTTTATTCTCCTTCCCGCAGATGCGCTTCCAGTTGTTCCAGCAGCGCCAGTGCCCCCCGCAGCTCCTCCCGCTGGAACCCGGCCAGCGTCTCGTTCGCCAGGGCGACCGCGTGCGGCAGCGCCTCCTGCAAACGCGCCGTTCCGGCCCCGGTCAAAACCAGGAAGAATGTGCGCCGGTTCTCGCCCGCCCGCCGCGCCAGCCAGTCGCGCTCCACCATCCGGTTCGTCAGCACGGAAACCGTCGCGCGCTCGATCAGAAGGCGCTCCGCCAGGGCCGAGGGCGTGATCCCTTCCTCCCCGCCTTCTTCCCAGATGGTCAGCAGCGTTCGGAACTGCGCCTGGGTCAGTCCGAACCGGGCGAAGTGCTGATCGAACTGCGCCGCCATGCGCGTCCCGAGACGCATCATCGCCGTGCAGACAAATGAGGGCAGAAGTTCATCACTCATAATTAGTATTATAACTGTTAGTATACTAATTGTCAATGGTCGAGGGAATCTTTTTCGCAGCGGGTATACTAAGACCGCTTTGCGTTTCTTCTGAATTCGACTGCGAGGACAACATCAATGAGCTTCAACAAAAAGACCGTGGAAGACGTAGACGTGGCCGGCAAGCGCGTCCTGGTGCGCGTGGACTTCAATGTGCCGCAGGATGAGGCGGGCGCGATCACCGACGACCGCCGCATCCGGGCGGCCCTGCCGACCATCCAGTATCTGACGGACAAGGGCGCGCATGTCATCCTGATGAGTCATTTGGGCCGGCCCAAAGGCAAGCCCGACCCCAAGTACACGCTCAAGCCCATCGGGGAACGGCTGGCCCAGCTCACGGGGCAAAAAGTGGAACTGCTGGACCGAGATGCCTTCGAGTCGCCCCAGGTGGTTCAGACCTTCGAGCAGCCGGGAGCATTGGTCCTGCTCGAAAACCTGCGCTACACGCCGCGCGAGGAGGCCAACGACCCCGAGATGGCGCGCGAGCTGGCGAAGCTGGCCGACGTCTACGTCAACGACGCCTTTGGGGCCGCGCACCGCGCCCACGCCTCCACCGAGGGCGTCGCCCGCGTGATGACGGAGGAGGGCAAGCCCGCCGTGGCGGGCTTCCTGCTCAAGAAGGAACTGGACTACCTGGGCAACACGGTCGAAAACCCCGCCCGCCCGTTCGTCGCCATCCTGGGCGGCGCCAAAGTCAAGGACAAGATTCCCGTGATCGAGAGCCTGCTGCCCAAAGTGGACACGCTCATCATCGTCGGCGGCATGGCCTACACGTTCTTCAAAGCGCAGGGCCTGGAGATCGGGAAGTCGCTGCTGGACGCGAACAGCCTGGAGTTCGCCAAAAAGGTGCAGGACGAGGCCGGCGACAAGCTGATGCTGCCTGTGGACGTGATCGTGACCGACGGCAATCCGTTCGACGGCAGCCCCGACGCCCTGCAAACGAAGACCGTCCCGGTCAAGGAGATTCCCGCCGACTGGGAGGGCGCGGACATCGGCCCGACCACCGTGAAGGCGATCACGGCCATCCTGCAAGGCGCGAAGACCGTCATCTGGAACGGCCCGGCGGGCATCTTCGAGTTCGACAAGTTCGCCGAGGGGACCAAGGGCGTCGCGCAGGCGCTGGCCGACAGCGGCGCGACGACGATCGTCGGCGGCGGCGACTCGGCGGCGGCAGTGGAGAAGTTCGGCTATGCCGACAAGATGACCCACATCTCGACCGGCGGCGGGGCGTCGCTGGAGTTCCTGGAAGGCAAAGAACTGCCGGGTGTGGCAGCGCTTCAGGACAAGTAGAAGGGAGCGCGCTCCCCGGCACTTCCAGTGCCGGGTTCCTGTTTGCAGGGATTCCCCTAGTCTATGCCGAACAATGCTTCAGCATTCGCGGTCAGCAGAAGAGGAAACGGCATGAACGTACCAATGGGCGGTGGATATGGAGGAGGCGGGTACGCGCCGGTGGCGGGCCGCGTGGATTTCGCCTGGTTGAGTCAGGCGTGGACCCTGTTCTCGGCCCGCGCGGGTGTCTGGATCGGGGCGTTCCTGCTTTACAGCCTCATCGCCTCAGTCCTCTGGCTGCTGTGGTCCGTTCCGACCGGAGTACTGAACACCGTTCAGCAAACCTACGTCGCTATCTTGAACCATACCATCCCGAACGTCCGCCAGCAGAACCCTTATTATGAGTTCGCGCGGACACAAGGATTTACCCTGCTGCTAACGGGAGTTAATGCCATTTTCTTCGCCGGCTTCTACCGGATGGCGCTGCGCCAGGCGCGCGGGGAAGCCATTGGCGTCGGCGGGATCTTCTCCGCCTTTCCCCAAGCCCTGCCGCTGGCTGCCGTCGCCGTCTTCACCGCCGGCGCAATCGTGCTCCTGGAGGCGCTGGCTCTCGGCCTCCTGCACTTGACGGGGATACCAGGGCGGCAGGCGGTTTCGCTCGTGAGCCTGATCGTCGCGATCCCCTCCATCATCCTGCAAGGATTGCTGATGTTCGCGCCCCTGCTGGTATTGGATCAGCGGGCCGGCCCCACGGACGCCATCCTGGGCAGTGCGCGCCTCCTGAAAGGCCAGTCACTGATGGGCATCCTCTTCTACTTCATCGCCGCTCTGATCGGCGGCCTGGGCATTCTGGCCTGCGGCGTCGGAATGCTGGTGACCTACCCGCTCTTTTTGATCAGCATCGCGGTCGGCTACCTCGCTCTGACGCAGCCCCCGCTGCCCGCCGCCTACCCGCCGTACCCGTATGCTGCGCCCGCGCCGGGTGTCTGGCCGCCGCCGCCGGGCCAGTCGCCTTACGGACAGCCGCCCCCTCCGCCCGCGCCAGGCGGGTCGCCCCCACCACAATGATCCGCTTTGCCGTAGTCCTGGGAACCACCCTGGCCGTGGCGGGCCTGACGCTGGCCGGTCAGCACGCACTTGCCTTGACTTTGGGCATCGCCGTCGGGCTGTTCCTGCTGCTGCGCGGCATGGCGGCGGGCGGGAGCCTGGGCAACGCCCGCCAATTTGAAAAAAAGCCCGCCGACGTGAACGCGCGCATCGGCATCTGCCTGGCGGCGGCGGGGATCGCATCGGCCTCGCTCGGCCACGAGCCGTCGTTCCCCCTCCCGTTCCGGGTCTTTTACATCGTCTGCCTCGTGCTGGCGTCCGTGGGAGCGGTGGCGCTGGCGGGGAAGGGGAGGCGGGGATGAAACCCGGCCGGAAGGCTGGGTCTATTCGGAGGGGCGGCCCCTTCAGGGCAGATCTCCTCTTGCCTTTTCCGCCGCCAGCGGCTATACTACTCGTAACTTATGAACGTCAACGCGGGAGCGAAAACCGACAAGGGGCAGCGGCCCAACAATGAAGACCAGTTCGCCGTCGTGGACACGCGCAAGCGGGGGATACGCGCCGACGGCGTCCTGATCATCGCGGACGGCATGGGCGGGCGCAACTTCGGCGAGCAGGCCGCCGCCGCCGCTGTCGAGACCGTCGAAGAGTCGCTGGCCGAGATGCTGGATGTCCGGGAGGGCGGCGCGGTCGTCATGGCGGATGCCCTCGCCTCGGCCTTGCGCAAAGCCAATGCCCGCGTGTACGAGCTGTCCAGCGCCGACGAGGACCGCAAGGGCATGGGGACGACCTGCGTCGCCGCCGTCATCGAGGGCGAGCGGCTGTACGTCGCCCACGCCGGGGACAGCCGCGCCTACCTGCTGCGCGAGGGCGCGCTGCGCCAGCTCACGGCGGACCACTCCTATGTCGCCGAGCAGGTGCGGGCGGGCGCCATCACCGAGGAGGGCGCGCGCAAGTCCCGTTTCCGCAACATCATCACCCGCGCCGTCGGCATCGAGCCGACTTTGGAAGCCGAGGTCGCCGAAGCCGAGGTCCAGCCGGGCGACACCGTCCTGCTCTGCACCGACGGCCTGAGCAACATGGTGGAAGAGGACGACATCGCGCGGACATTGGCGCAGTCCGCCTCGCCCCAGGCCGCCGCCGACAAACTGGTCCAGATGGCGAACAGGAACGGCGGCAAGGACAATATCACTGCCGTCGTCGCCCGCCTGCAAGCCGGGACGCGGACGCTGCGGATGCAGGTCGCCGACCTGGTCCGGCCCGACGCCCCGGCCGGCCCCGAAGACGGTTATGGGAACGGCGCCCATCCCGCCGCCGTCCCCGCCCGCGCCCGCCGCTCCGCCCTGTGGCCGACTCTGGCCCTTCTGTTCCTCGCGCTGGGCGCGGGCGCGTCCGGCTGGCTCGCGCATCGGATGGCCCGCGACGGCTACACGTTCATCGCCGCGCCCCCGTTTGCCGTCAAGCCGGTCCCGCCGCCGCCGCCCCGCCCGCCGGACCCGGCCCATGTCGCCTATGACGCCCCCACCGCTCGAAAACCGTTCTTTTATTACAATCCGGTGCGCGGCAATTTCCTCGCCGTCAGCCCCCAGGACGGCCTGGTGACGGTGGCGACGCTTGCCGGTACGGTCGTCGCCCTCAATCCCGCCGATGGGCAGGTGCGGTACAAATACAGCCTACCGTTCCTCAAGCCGCAGGCGCCCGCGCCCGCCGGGGCGCTGGGAGCGAACGGCGTCACGGTCCACACCGCGACCGACCCGCAGGGCAACCTGTATGTGTCGGACGCCGTCGCCAAGACGGTCACTAAGTACCGCCCGAACGGCGAGGCCCTGGGCCTGGTCGCCCACAGCGCCCTGAAGAACCCCCAGGCCATCGCCGCCGCCGCCGACGGCACGATCTACCTGATCGACGCCGAGCGGCTGAAAGTCTTCCACGCCCACCCGTCCACGACGCCGCTGCCGCCGATCCCCAAGCCCGCGCCCAAGCCGGTCGCGCCTGTCGCCCCCGCCCTCCCGGCCGTGCCTCCAGCCGACGCCGCTCCCGCGCCCCCGGCATACAGCGGCCGTCACTTCCGCCATTACGGGGCGGGCTACCGGCATTACGGCTACCGGCGCTACAGTGGCGGTCAGCGCTAGGAGGACGGGCGAATGAATTCGCGGCAACAAGTTCACGAAACCAGCCTCCGCCGGTTAGGATTCTTCCTAGTCCGCGAAGGCGGACTTCGCGCCCTTGTTGCTGCGGCTTCAGCCGCCCGCTCCGTGAATACGGACAGAGGAGCATAAGAGTTGCCTCTGGAAATGCTGGGCAAATATGAGCGGCTGGACGTGCTGGGGCACGGCACGTCGGGCATCGTCTACCTCGCCAAAGACACCCTGCTGGGCAAGCAGGTCGCGCTGAAAGAAATCTCGGCCCAGGGCGACGAAAAGCACCGGTTTTTGGAAGAAGCCCGCGTGCTGGACCGCCTGCGCCACCCGAACATCGTCCAAGTCAACAGCGTGGACGAGATCGGCGGCAAGGTCGTCATTGACATGGAGTACGTCCGGGGCCGCAATTTGCAGGACATCCTGCGCGAGACCCTGCAGCTCCCCATCCCCCAGGCCCTGGACATCGCCGCCCAGATCTGCGACGGCCTGGCCTATGCCCACTCGCGCCGCACGGTCCACCGCGACATCAAGCCCGCCAACATCCTGCTGACCCGCGAGGGCGTGGTCAAGCTGGTGGACTTCGGCCTGGCCGAAGTGCTGGGCACGCACTCGTTCGCGGGCGGCGCGGGGACCTATGCCTACATGGCCCCCGAGGATTTCCACCCCGAAGAGCAGTCCGACCGCCAATCCGACATCTGGGCGGTCGGCGTCATCCTGTACGAGATGCTGGCCGGCCGTCGCCCGTTCCAGGTTCTCAAATCCAAAGACCCGTTTGCCTGGAAGCGGGCCGTCGAGAACGATCCCCTCCTTCCCATGCATGAGTTTCGCCCGGACGTGCCCCCCCAGCTAGAGGCCATTGTCTCCTATGCCCTGGCGCGGGACAAGGCCGCGCGTTACCGCGAGGCGGGGACGATGGCGGCGGACCTGCGGGCGCTGGGACTGACGGCGTTCAGCGTAGGCGGCAGGGAACCCGGCACTGGAAGTGCCGGGCTACTCTTAAGTGGAAACCCCTCCGGGGTTGAAGACACACTGGCCGCAGGCGCTTCCTCAGTCGCGGAGCGACTTTCACTCGTGAGTAGCCCGGCACTTCCAGTGCTGGGCACCTTGCCCGGCTTCCCCGCCTCCGTCCCCGACATTGACTCCTTTCTCTCCACCGCCCCCGACCATTGGGAGGCCGCCCGCGACGCCCTGGTCGGCGGCGCGCTGACCCGCTGGCTCCGCGCGGTCGGCGAGGATCCGCTGGCCGCCGTCGCCGAGGAAGTCGCGCGGGAGGGGGGGCGGGACGACGATGACAAGCTGCGCGACTTCCTCTACCGGGCCGGCATGGAGACGGGAGACGAGGCCCGCCGCGCCTTCGGCGAGGGTCAGCGGATGGCGCGCGGCGGGCGCTACTTCTCCGAAGCCCTTCCCTTGCTGCGCCGGGCCGTCCATCTCGACCCCAGCCGGCCCGAATACCCGCAGGAGCTGGCCGCCGCCCTGCGCGCGACCGGCGACGCCGCCGGGGCTGCGCTCGTGCTGGAACAAGCCCGCAATCACCACCCCGCTGCGCGCAATCTGGTCCGCGAACACGCCGCGCTGGCCGGGGCGCAGGTCGCCCTCAGCGATACGCGCGTGGACTTCGGCGTCCTGCGGCGGGGCCAGAGCCGCGTCTGCAAGATCACCCTCCGAAATGACGGCGGGGGCGTCCTGGAAGGCCGCGTCACCGCCGCGCCCGGCTGGGTCCGCGTCGAGCCGCCCGCCTTTTCGACGCGCAGCCGCCAGACGCTGACCCTGACCGCGCTGACCGAGGGCGTCTGGACCTTCCCCATTGCATATCAAGAGGCCGTGGTCCTGGAAACCTCCGGCGGACGGCAGGAGATCGCCGTTTCGGCCAGCATCCTGCCCGCCCGCCTGTCCTGGTCCCGCATCGCGCTCTGGTATCTGCCCCTCCTGCTTTGCGCCGCTGCCCCCGCCGCCGCCGCCCTGCTCGGGCAGATGCAGCGCGCCGGCGTGGGCTACGGATGGCAGCCCGGCTTCGTCGCCAGCGGCCTGCTCTTCCTTTCTTTATTCGCCCTGACCTTCGCCGCCGACATCGCCTGGCCCCCGCGCCTGCTCCCCTTGGGCCTGGCCGGGTTGAGCCTCTGGTGCCTCGCCGGAACGGCCCAGAACCTCAGCGGGGGCGGCACCGCGGCCCGCCTCGCTCTGGTGCAGACGCTGACGCCTATCCTGGTCCTGCTGATCTTGCAGACCTGCGCCCTCGCGCTCGACGCGCGCGGGTGGGGCCGGTGGCAGCTCTGGCGCTGGATCATCGGCGCGACGGGCCTGCTGGTGGCCTACTCGTTGCTGCACTTTGGGTAGTCAAATGAGTTGCCCGCCTCGGAGGCTTCGCCGAGCGTCCTGCGGACGGAAGAAGAACAGGCCCCGTCCGTAGGACGGTCAGCGGCGAAGCCGCTCCATAGACGGGTATTTCAATGCCCGGCAAACGGGTAAATCTCTCGTATGGACCACACCCCCACAAACGCCGAAGTCGCCGATGTCTTTGAGCAGATCGCGGACATCCTGGAACGCCAGGGCGAGAACCCGTTTAAGATACGCGCCTACCGCAATGCCGTCCGCACGCTGACAAACCTCTCGGAACCCGCCGCCGACATCGCCGCGCGGGGCGAGCTGAAAAAGATTCCCGGCTTCGGCGAGGCCATCGTCGGCAAGACGCAGGAGATTCTGGCGACGGGGACGTGCGCCCTCTTCGAGCGGCTGAAGGCGGAGGAAGCGGCGAAGGCTGGGATGCCCGCGAGCGCGCCGGAACCGTCCCCCGCTCCGGCAGCGCAGGCGGACCAGCCGGAAATCGAGCCGCCGTGGTAGCGCCTCTGCCGCGCGAATTTTACTTGCAGGACACGCGGATGGCGGCGCAGAAGCTGCTGGGCCAGATCGTGCGGCGCCGCCTGCCGGCGGGCGAGACGCTGTCGGGCATCATCGTTGAAACCGAAGCCTACCTGACGGATGATCCCGCCTGCCACGCCTACCGGGGGCAGACACCGCGCAACAGCGCCATGTTCGGGCCGCCGGGCCACGCCTACGTCTACTTCACCTACGGCCTGCACATGATGCTCAACCTCGTCTGCGCCCCCGAAGGCGTTGCCGAGGCCGTCCTGATCCGCGCCCTGGAGCCGGTCGAGGGCGTAGACGCCATGCGCCGGAACCGAATGGGGCTGGGGGCGGACAAGTGGATGGAAACCCGGCAGCTCACGAACGGGCCGGGCAAGCTGGCGCAGGCATTGGCCCTGACCCGGCTGTCGCACAACGGAGTGGACGTGACGGACCCGGCGGGCGAGCTGGTGGTGCTGCCGAACGACTACCCGGCGTTCGACAGGGTGACGACGACCCGGATCGGCATCACCCAGGGCGTGGACCTGCCGTGGCGCTACTACGTCTCCGGCAACCCCTATGTCTCGCGCAAATAGGCTCGCCGTTCAGGGTGGGGAACAATAGACCTCTTGCATAAGGGCGGGGGAGAGAAGGGCGGGGGAACCCCGCCCCTACGGGCGCCAGCCCGGTGAACTGTAGGGGCGAGGTCTCCTCGCCCTTTTCTTCCCTCGCCCAAAGGCTTAGGCAAGAGATCCAATCATGCCCCTGATCCCCCAACTCTTGCTCGGAATTGTGCTGGCCGCTGCCGTCGCGGCCCTCGCCCACCGCGCGGGCGCGCTGACCCGCAGCGGCGCCCTCGCGGCCTGGGGTGTGGGCGCGATCATCTTCGGGATGGGCGGCTGGGCGGGGGCCGCCGCCCTGCTGACGTTTTTCGGCACGTCCACGGCCCTGAGCCGCTGGCGTCGGGGGACGAAAGAGAGCCTGGGGTATGAAAAGGGCGGGCGGCGCGACGCGGGGCAGGTACTGGCGAACGGCGGCGCGGCGGCGGCGTGCGTCCTGCTGCCGCTGCTGCTCCCCCAGGTGAACGTGGCCCGCGTCCATCTGTTGTTTCTGGCGGCCCTGGCCGCGGCCAATGCCGACACCTGGGCGACCGAGATCGGGTCCGCGCTGGGGGGGCGTCCTTACGATCTGAGGACGGGGAGGCCGGCCCCGCCGGGAACGTCTGGGGCGGTGAGCCTGCCGGGGACGCTGGCCGCCCTGGCCGGGGCGGCCCTGCTCGGCCTGTTCGCGGGCGACGGGGCGGGGTGGGGAATTGTGACGGCGGCTGGGGTGGGGGGCGCGTTTGCGGACAGCCTGCTCGGGGCGACGCTCCAGGCGCGCTGGCGCGACCCGCACCGGCCCGGCCATCTGACCGAGCGCCCCCAGGCGGGGCCGCCGGACCGGGGCCGGCGCGGGGTGGACAACGATGCCGTCAACGCCCTCTGCACGCTGGCGGCGGTTGTCCTGGCGCTGTGCCTCCAAAAATAAATTTTCTTTGGGATATGTCCAACCCGCAAAAAAGGCGAAACGTGTGTTACAATAGATGTGCAGGTTGTTTCCCACTTCTGATCGGTTTGCATCCTGAGCCATGTTCGAGGAGGGTCGCATTTTGGATGTACCGCCCGGAGAGGCGACGACAGCAGCGCACCGCTATGTTTCCGCCGAGCAGATCGAAGATGTCGTGCGCCAGCTCAAGGATGTCGTGTCCACGCGGGCCGTTCTAGGCCCTTCCGGCCGCATAGATGAGCTGCATGTGCTGGTCAACCCCAAGCGCGCTCCCAAGCAGGTCTCGCGGGATATCGAGTCCGCCCTGCGCGCGCATCTGGACGTCTCGCTCGATTACAAAAAAATCAGCATCGCGCAGATCCAGGGCCGCGCGGCTTTGGGAGGCGGCGTGGCGGCCGGCCTGCCGCGCCTGCGCTTCGCCGACGTTTCTCTTACCGTCACCGGCAGCCGGGGCGAGGCTGTCGTCCACCTGAAGCGGGAGGACGCCGTGTATACCGGCATGGCGACGGGCCACGCCTCCAGCTACAACCAGATGCGCCTGATCGCCACGGCGGCGATCCGCGCCGTCGAGGACGCGCAGGATCAGGACGGGACGATGGTGGTGGAGGACTTGCAAACCGACATCGCGCTGGCCGGGCACAAGGCGGTAACGGTCCTCGTCAGCGCCCTGGCCTCGCCCAAAGGTGAAGAGCTTCTCACCGGCTCGGCGCTGATCCGCCACGACGCTTGGAAGGCGGTCGTGAGCGCCACGCTGAACGCCGTCAACCGCCGCCTCAGCATGGCCTTACTAGAAGACGACATCTGACGGAATTCGTAACAAAAAATTCCTGTAATTTTTACCTTGACAATGGAATAATGGATTCGGTTTGGGCTGCTGGAAACTCAAGAGGCCCGAGGGGCCTCACGAGCGAAGACGGAATGATGTCCGAGAGATCGGCGCTTCCGTGACCTGCTGGATACCCACTTGAAAAAGCTCACCCGCATGATTAAGACTGTTGCCACTGCTATCACAGGTTGTGGCCTTGCTAGCCATTGGCCTGGCGACTAGCTCACATCTACCCTGCAATCATCCCTTGCAGGCGGCTGTCGGCTTGTTCACGCGCCAGTGGCCTGATCATTTCTCTGAGCGAGTTGTGTCCGTCGTTTCCAGCGGCCCATATTCTGTTTCCGATGTTTCTGATGTTTTCGGCCCGTTCCGCCGATACTCGCTTGGGGGTTTCCTCCGCCCGGTGAGACACGGCGCTCGTTGGCCGCAGGGATAGCTGTATCTTCCATGTCCGTGCCTTCGACCACAGCACAATCACAACCAGGCGCGACGCCGCGCCCGGCGGCCATGCCCTCCCGAAAGGCGTACCACCGACTGCGCTGGCAGTTGGCGGGCGGCACGTTGCTGGTAGCCCTGCTTTGCGCTTGGGTTAGCCCAATTCACTCTCACGCCTGGTCGAATGTAGTGTTGCTGACGGCTTTTGCCGTCATCGTTGGTTTGTTGCCGGCGCGGCTGCCGGGCAAGTGGATGGTTACGATCCCCATCATCCCCATTCTGTTCTCGATCGTCGGTCTCTGCGGCGCGACTGCTGCTCTGCTTGCCGCGTCTGTCTCCGCGACTGCTACTGGCTTTATTAGCCTGCCGGGTGCCCGCAAATTCCAGGCTAAGTATTACCTCCCCAACATCTTCGCGCATATCCTTGCTGTCGGCGGGGGTGCGCTGCTCTACCTGATCCTGGAAAGCATGTGCTTTCCCGGAGGCGGTGTGCAGGCTGGGGAGAAAACAGACTGGCGGGCCTGGCTTGCCCTGCCCGTCTGCGCCCTGATCGCGTTCGTCGGGAACAACTTGATCGTCACGACCCTGGTCAGCACTTATAGTGGAAAGCGCTGGGACATGATCTGGCACGACAACATGCGCTGGATGCTGCCCAGCGCCATTTTCATGTCCCCGGTCGGCCTCCTGACCGCCGTGCTTTACAACGAGCACTGGTGGCTGGGCCTCGGCTTCATCATCGTGCCGGTCTATGCGCTGCGGATGACGGCGGTGACGCATGAGCGGACGATGGCAGCGTACAAGCAGGGGGTGGACCTGCTGGGGAAGGTCATGCAGGAGGCGCATCCCTACACGCACGGGCATCTGCACCGGGTCGCCCATTGGGCCAAGCGGATCGCCGAAGAGATGCAGCTTCCCGCCGCCTCCATGCAGCACATCGAGGACGCCGCGATCCTGCACGACATCGGCAAGGTCGCCGTGGACGACCGCGTGCTGAACAAAGTCGGCAAGCTGACGGACGACGACTGGGCGATGATCCGCCTGCATCCCGTCACCGGCGCGGATTTGGTCATCAAAATGAGCGTGCTGGACAAGGTCAGCCACTGGATACGCCATCACCACGAGCGACCCGACGGCAAGGGCTACCCGGATGGGCTGAAGGAAGACGAAATTCCGGTCGAGTCCAGCATCATTTCGGTCGTGGACGCCTTCGACGCCATGGTGGGCGGCCCCGCCAAAGAAGATCAGCGCCCCTACCGCCAGCCGATGTCGCGCGAGGACGCCATCGCCGAGCTGCGCCGCCATGCCGGGACACAGTTTCAAGCCCAGGTCGTGGAGGTCTTCATCACCATCCTCCAGCGCGAAAAAGATCTGGAAGATACGGGGCGGCATGTCGCCCCCAAGCCGGGCCTCGCCGACGACTCGCTTTGGGCCGCGCCGCCGGTGTCAGGCGCGCTCTCGCTGACCACAGGGGGTTAAACACGCCGTTTCATGCATCCGACACCCATTATCGCGAACACCGTGGCGGCGACGGCCTTTACCTCCGCGCTCCTGACCATCTTCTTTTACCTCCCGTGGCGCATCCGCCGCTCCTACCGGCAGACCTTCATCGCCATCGCCCGCGCCGTGGAGGCGCGCGAGCCGCACCTGCTGGGCCACGCCGAGCGGACGGCGCGCTATGTGGTGCTGATGGCCCGGTGGCGTGGTCTGGGCTTTGCCGAGACGCGCCGGCTGGAATACGCCGCCCTGCTGCACGGCATCGGTAAGGTGAGCGTCCCCTACGGCCTGCTGAACAGCCCGGCCTGTCTCACCAGCCCCGCCGACCGCTTCGTGCTGCGCGACTATGTCCGGGTCGGCGCGGCTATCCTCGACGCCATTCCCGTTTTAAGTCCTGCGGCGGACGCCGTGCGTTACCATCACGAGTATGTGGACGGCAGCGGCTATCCCTTCGGCCGATACGGGAACGATGTTCCCACCGACGCCCAAATGCTGTGCATCGCCAGTGAATATGTGGCGATGGTCACGCCGCGCCTGTACCGGGCGGGGCTGGCCCTGACGCCGGCCGAAGCCGACCTCTACCTGCGCGCGCAGGTCGGACGGCGCTACAGCGGCCGGATAGTTTCTCTGTTTCGGCGGGCCAAGGCAACCGAGCGGCTGCACCTGGCGCTGGTGCGCTTTTTGGACCGTGTCTGCCACCCGCCCCGACTGGCGGCCCTGCCGCGCCGCATACTCTAGCGTACCCTGTGAAATGCTCTTCGTCAGACTTTTCGCCCTTGCCCTTCTCCTCCATGAAAATACGGGCCTTTTCACGCGCGGCCGGAGCTATTTCACGACCTGCTTCCTGCCGACCCTGGGCCTAAGCCTGCCGCCGCGCGCGATGATCGCCCTGCATGGGAGCCTGATCGCGCTTTGCGCGGCCCTCCTCGTCCGGCCCTCCCTTTGGGCGCTCTATCCCCTGCTGCTCCTCGACCTTTCGCTTTTGATCGCCAGCTACTCGCTCCGGCTGTCCAATCACCTCGTCGCGGCCTGGTTCATGGGGCTGCTGCTCTGCCTGGACCTGATGTTCCAGACCCCCGCCCGGCGCGGGCTGGCGCCGACGCCCTTCTTTCTGTCCGGCGTCCAGATCGTGATCAGCCTGACTTATCTCCTGGCGTTCCTGCACAAGCTGAACCCGGAGTACCTGTCGCCCCGCATGAGCTGCGGCAGCCATCTCGGCCGTGAATACCTCGAATACCGGGTCAACATCCGGCATCCGGGCCTGCTGAAGATCCAAGAATTCCTGTCCATCTACGCGATCTTGGGGTTAGAGATATTGATTCCGGTTCTGCTGCTGTTCCCCCAGACGCGCCCGCTGGGCCTTGTTCTGGCTGTCCTGCTCCATCTGCCGCTGGGATTTTTGGTCCATGTCCACTTCTCTACGCTGATGTATGCCGGATTGTCCGCGTTCGTCGCGCCCGGCGATTGGCCGCGCGTGCTGGCCGCGACGTTCGCCCTGAGCAGGACGAAGCTGGTCCTGTACGTCCTGCTCGGCCTGTATCTTGGGCACCGTTTCGGCGGCTATGGCTACACTCGCCGTCTGCCTGCGTATTTGCATCAGCTCTTTTTCGGCGTTTACTTTCTCGCCGTATTCGCGGTCAGCCTGACGCTGCTGCACGGCGGGCCGCTGCGGACTACGTTCTCCTGGGGCGGTCCCGCCCAGCGCGCGCTGCTCCTGGCTCTGACGCTGGCTTACCTCCTGAACGGTCTGGGGCCGTACCTCGGCGTGAAAACCAACTTCAGCTTCGCCATGTTCAGCAACCTGCGCCCTCTTCCGTGGCGGCACCTGCTCTGGCGCGCAAGCTGGCGTCCGCTCGATTTGGCGCGATACGTCCGCATCGAGATGATCGAGGGACTGCCGGAGGCGACCGAAGTGCAGGGAGAAATGCCCGGCTTTGTCTTGGAGCGTTTAGGGCAATACGACAGGTGGCAGTACTCGGATTACTTCTTCCACGAAGGTCTGCAACTGCTCTGCCGCGCGGCTCCGTCGCCGCTGGTCATCCGCATCGTTTACACCTTGGACGGCCGCCGGCACGAGACGCAGGACTATGCCCGCGAAGCGGCGGCGCACCCGCCGCGCCCCCTGCGTCTGGGGCTTTTCCCGTACACGCTGCCGCTGGACCCAAACGTCCGGCATTGTGACTAGGGGGCATTGTGACTAGGGGGCAGGACGACAAAAAACGCGGGGGCCGAAGCCTTCCGCGTTTTTTATCGTGCCGACCTGTTACTTTTTTCCGATTACTTTTTTCCGAGGAACCGTCCGAACAGGGCAGCGGCCTTGTCGGTGCCACTGAGCACGGGGTCGGGTTTCTTGACGTCGGGCTTTTTGGGCGGCGGGGTCTGGCCCGGCATCTGTTCGATCGGGCGAGTCCGGGTGGAAGGGGCCGCCTGATCCAGCCGGTTCAGCTTGGCCTGGATCGAGTGGCTGGGCGCGATTTGCAGAGCCTTGCGGTACTGCACCGCCGCGTCTTCGTGCTTCCCCATCTGCGTGAGGGAGTCGCCCAAGATGTCCAGCGCGCGCACGTTGCGCGGGTCTATCTCCAGCACTTTCATGCAGAATGCCCCCGCCTCGACCGGCTTGCCGGCCATGATCGCGTTGTCCGCGTCCGCCAGCCGCGCCATGATTGCCTGCATCTTCTCTGCGCTGGGGGGCTGTCCTTGTGGCGCGGCAGATTGCGAATGCGCTGTGCCGTTGGTCTGAGACTGGCCTGCCTGCTGGGACCCCGCCGCCGAGGACGCGCCGTTAGCAGACGCGCCGCTGCTCGACGCGACGCCTTGCGCCAGGGCGCTGTTGTACTGCGCGCGCCGCTCCGGGTCGGCAAGGATGCGGTAGGCCTGGTTGATCTGCGAAAAGACGCGCTGGCCCAAGTCTTTGTCCTTGACTACGTCCGGGTGGAACCGGCGTGCCAGCTCCCGGTATTTCTTTTTGATCTGGTCCGTGGTCGCCTCTTGGGGGACGCCCAGGACCTCGTAATAATTTCTCTGCAAGCTCATCGTGTACGCTCCGAACGGAATAAAAATAAATGCGGGTTTTGTGAAACGGTTGGTGGCGATCCGACCTCTCTTTCTGGCCGTAAGCGCGGAAAATGGGACAAATAAAATGCCGCGCGTCCGTCCCTGCTGATTTCCCCGCTGAAACCTAATTGGAATCCGGGTCAGCCATGTTGTTCATTTTGTCAAAGTAGCCTGTATAGAAGTGCCCGGCGATGATCGCCACGCGGACGCCCGCAAAGACCAGGGCGAGGGCGCCGAGCGACACGCTGAGTTGGTGCAGACGGACCGCCGACTCCTGCTCGTAGTATTCGGCGACCTTGTCCATCGTCATGTCCAGGCCGCCCGTCTGCTCGCCGGTTCCGAGCATGGACACCACCATGGGTGGAACGACTCGTGTCGCCTGGAGCGACTCGGCGATGCCGCGTCCGTCCATCAGCGCGGGCAAAGCCGACAGCATGCGCCCTTCCATGAAGGCGTTGCCCGTCGCGGCGGCGGCGGCCTTGAGCGCTTCGGGGACCGACACGCCCGCCGCGTACAGCGAAGCCAGGACGCGCGCGAAGCGCGCCAGGCCGATCATCCGCACCACGCCGCCGATCAGAGGCAGGTGGGCGAGGATGGCGTCATAGAACGCCTTGAACTGAGACGCCATTCGCGTCAGCACGTAGATCGTCAGGACGCCCAGCGCGCAGTCGAGCAGCGGCAGGATCGCCTCGTGAAAATAAAGGCGCACGCTATGCAGGACGACGAGGTCTACGAGCGGCGGCGCGAGAAACGCGACCAGGATCACGACGAATGGATACCACAGCTCGCGCTTGATGCTGTTGCGGAGCGTGTACTCCTGCTCCAATGCCGACGCCAGCCGCCCCAGCATGATGTCCAGCCGTCCGCTGTTCTCGCCCGCCGCGATCATCGCCCGGTGGAAGTCCGTAAAGACCCACGGGAACTCGGCGAACGCCTCTGTCAGCATCCCGCCTTCCAGGACCCGCGCCCCGACGCGGTGCAGCATCCGGCGCAGGACGCCGTTGCCCGTCTGCCGGGTCAGTGTCGTCAGGCACTGGTAGATCGGGACCCCGGCGCCCAGCATGGACGAGAACTGGCGGTACAAAAGCGCCAGATCGCGCAGCCCGACGCCGGACCAGAGGGGATAAACGAGGTGCGTCAGCAGCCGGCGGCCCGGCGGCATTGCCGGGCGCGCGGACGGGCGGGCTGCGCCGGGTCTCATCGCCTCGGTCGGGGACGAAAGCGTGGCCGCGCCGCCCTGCTGGGGCGCCAGGCGCATGGGGAAGTACCCCATGTCCCGAATTTCCTGGGCCGCCCGGCGCTCGTCGGGCGCATCCAGCGCGCCGGTTACGGTACGCCCGGCGCGGTCTTTGGCCTGATACGAATAGATCATAAGACGCTCACTCTGAGGGGGCAAAGGCACAGGGAGCGGCACTGCCCCTGTTAGACGGAATCCAAACGCCGAATGTTCCCATCACAAGGGAAAATATCCACAAAATCCGCCACTTTTTTTTCATCTCCCGGCAAAGTCAGGTCCGGCGCGATCTCGGCCAGTGGAATCAGGGCGAAACTGCGTTCGCGCAAGCGCGGATGCGGCACGGTCAGCCCAGGGAGGGCGATCTGCTCGCCGCCGTACAGCAGCAGGTCTATGTCTATAACGCGCGGTCCCCAGCGTTCGGTTCGCACCCGGCCCATTTGATTTTCAATGTGCAGTAAAATGTCGAGCAGCGCCTGCGGCGAAAGACTCGTCCGGACGGCGGCGACCAAGTTCAGAAAAAACGGCTGGTCCGTGACGCCGACCGGCGCGGTCTCATACAGTGAGGAGACGCGCGCTAGTCTTATTGTCGGCTGAACCGCCAGTTTTCGCAGGGCCGTCTTAATACTAGCCCGCCGGTCTCCGAGGTTCGCGCCCAAGCCCAAGTATGCTATGATACCTTCTTCTACGGCTTTCTCTGTGCCAAATGTCACAATATTTATATGATTATTTTTATCGGACATACCAGTGTCAAATCAGGCCCACCAAGAAAAAGATACCCTAACGTGAATTTTGTCACACAGGAACGGCACAAACAGCGGAAAGGGTAGGCAAGTGCCTGCCCTCTTCCAATGAGGCGCTACCAGCGATGCCCGGCTGCTAGTCGCTGCCGAGCTTGAGGACGCTCATAAACGCCTCCTGGGGGATCTCGACGCTGCCGATGCTCTTCATGCGCTTCTTGCCCTCCTTCTGCTTCTCCAGCAGCTTGCGCTTTCGGCTGATGTCGCCGCCGTAGCACTTGGCAATGACGTTCTCACAGCCTGTTAGGCAGAGGCAGTTTCCACTGGCTGACGGCAGGGTATTTTGTCGCGACGGCGTTCAGCAAATCTTGTGCCGTATTGAAATACTTTTGGCTGTCCGCCTCAGCGAAATAAGAGGAAGGTGCGTCCAGCCGAAAACCGCCCGAGCCTGTGGCCGGATCAACCTTGTAAGACAGGAACGGGTATTCGGGATTTTTCTCCAGTTCAATGTCAAAGGCTTTCGCGCCCGGCCTTGTGGGGGCAAGGCTTTCCATTTCCACAACTTCCCGAATGAGGGTGTTACGGTATTCCTCCAGCATCACGATATGGTGCCGGAAGATCGGCAGTGCCTTGATGTCGGTGAGGGGGCTGTGAGTGGTAAAGGTCTTATCCCACCAGCCCAGAGCGCCGTCGAGGACAATGACGGTTTTGATGCCTAGTTCTGCCGCCTTCATCGCTGAAGCAATGGCGGCCGCATAACGCCGTGCCTCGTGCAGGACGCGCGCATCTTCCAAATGGCGGATGCCTTCCTCAAACAGAACGCGCGCCAGAGCGTCCTTGTCAGGAAAATGAGCGTGAGGTGAGGTGATCATGGCTCCCGCGCTCCGCCCGATACAAGGATGTTCAGCGGATTGCCGCCCGTAGTTCTTGGCTTGATCTGCGTCAGAACGTCGAGGGCATAGGCAGGCGGGTCTTCGTATATGACATCGTATCCTTCCCGGATACGGTCCATCAGGCGCTTCTTTGAGAACCTCTTCACGCTGTCCGGATGCTCGAACTCTTCCGGCGTCAGCAGATACAGGCGCAACTGGCCGCGCAGAGGCAGTTCTGCAGAGCTGGAGAAGACGATGGCTGTCTGCCCCTGCCAGCCCTCCACCACTTCCAGTAGATCGATGTCAAAGGTGTTCCCTGCTGTCACGAGATCACCAAACGCGATCATCGCGCGTAACTGGCCCTCATGCGTCTTAAGATGAGCACGCAGGAGTTCTCCGATAGCTTTGTACTCCTCATATGGAATACGGATCTGCTCTTTCTGGTACACGACTTCTTCTCCTTCCCGGTCTAGTCACTGCCGAGCTTGAGGACGCTCATAAACGCCTCCTGGGGGATCTCGACGCTGCCGATGCTCTTCATGCGCTTCTTGCCCTCCTTCTGCTTCTCCAGCAGCTTGCGCTTTCGGCTGATGTCGCCGCCGTAGCACTTGGCGATGACGTTCTTGCGCAGGGCCGAGATGCGCTCGGCGGCGACCACTTTGGCCCCCACGGCGGCCTGCAATTTGATCTCGAACTGCTGGCGCGGGATGACCTCTTTCAGCTTGTCCACGAGTTGCCGGCCGCGCTCATAGGCTTTGTCTTTGTGCGTGATGAACGAAAGGGCGTCCAGCGGGTCGTCGTTGATCCGCACGTCCAGCTTGACCAGGTTGGACGGCTCGTAGCCGCTCATCTCATAGTCGAACGAGGCGTAACCCTTCGTGCGTGATTTCAACTGGTCGAAAAAGTCCATCAAAATCTCGTTCAGGGGCAGCTTGTAGAAGAGCATCACACGCTCTTTGGCCGGGTATTCGGTGCGGAGGTAGACGCCGCGCCGCTCGCGGGCCATGTCCATCACCGTGCCGACATAGGTGGACGGGATGATGATGCTGGCCGTCACATACGGCTCGTCCATGCCCGCGATCTCGGACGGCGGCGGCAGGTTCGCCGGGTTGTCCACCTCGATCAGCTCGCCGCTCGTGAGATGCACTTTGTAGATGACGCTTGGCGCGGTCGCGATCAGTGTCAGGTTGAACTCGCGCTCCAAGCGCTCCTGCACGATGTCCAGGTGCAGCAGGCCCAGAAAGCCGCAGCGGTAGCCGAAGCCTAGGGCAGCGGATGACTCCGGCTCAAAGGTCAGCGCGGCGTCGTTGAGCTGGAGGCGAGCCAGCGCTTCCTTCAGATCGGGACATTGGCTGCTGTCTACGGGGTACAGGCCGCAGAAGACCACCGGCAGCGCCTGGCGGTAGCCGGCCAGCGGCTCGGTCGCGCCGCCGTGGGCCACCGTCAGCGTGTCCCCCACGCGGCAGTCGCCGACGGTCTTGACGCTGGCGGTGATGTAGCCGACCTCGCCGGTCATCAGCTTCTCGACCGGCTTCATGCGCGGCGCGAAAATGCCGACGCCCGTCACGTCGAAGGTCTTCCCGCTCGCCATCGCCCGAATCTGCGTGCCGGGCGCGATCTCGCCGTCCCGGACGCGGACATACGCGACCACGCCCAAATGCGCGTCGAAATGACTGTCGAAGATCAGCGCCCGCAGAGGCTTTGTCGAATCGCCCTGCGGCGGCGGGACGCGGCGGACGATGGATTCCAGTATCTCCTGCGTCCCGATTCCCTCTTTCGCCGAGGCGCGGATGGCTTCGGTGGCGTCAATCGCCAGCACTTCTTCGATCTCCTCGGCCACCCGGTCCGGGTCGGCGGCGGGCAGGTCAATTTTGTTGATGACCGGGACGATTTCTAAGTGGTTGTTCAGGGCGAGGTTGACATTCGCCAGCGTCTGCGCCTCGACCCCTTGCGCGGCGTCCACGACCAGCACGGCGCCCTCGCAGGCGGCCAGCGACCGGGAGACCTCATAGGTGAAGTCCACATGACCGGGCGTATCAATCAGGTTCAGCTCGTAGTCCTGCCCGTCCTGCGCCTTGTAGTTCAGCCGGACGGCGGCCATCTTGATGGTGATGCCGCGCTCGCGCTCGATGTCCATCGAGTCCAGGAGCTGCTCCTGCATGTGCCGCCGCTGAACCGTCCCCGTGAATTCCAGGAGCCGGTCGGCCAGAGTAGACTTGCCGTGGTCAATGTGCGCGATGATGCAAAAGTTGCGGATGTTCTTCTGGTGGTCTTCCATATGCCCTTATTATACCAGAGACGCGGCCTCCGCCGGGAACTGGATTCACAGGCGGACATTTCGCGCAAAAATCACAAATTATTTTATATAAAACTGGAACGGACACTGGTACAATGGCGTTGAACGAACTGTGAAGAACCATGAGGAGGAACGCCATGACACTGGAACTGCTGGAACGACCGACCGCAGCCACTGAAATGCAGCACGAGGAAATGCAGCACGAGTGCGCGACGTGCCGCCACAAGAATCGTGTTTACTTGAACGCGCCCAGCGGCACGCAGACCGCCGCCGTCTGGCGCTGCGGCCTGCTGTCGCAAAAGACGCAGCGGGAAGTGCTGGTGCAGCCGCACGAGAACTGCTTCGAGCACCGCAGCCTGACCGATCATTGGGAAGAATCGAGCCTGGCGCTGGTTCGTTAAGCGCCGGCCATACAATAACAGCAGCCTTTTAAGGCTGAAGCAAGAGCAGGAGAGCGATAGCCCATCGTTCTCCTTTTTCTTTGTTTCTCTTCTTTATCCCTGACTCGCGGGCAGCGCCGTCCCGCAGGCGACGCAGTGATGGTCGCCGCGCCGCGCCCGCGTCCCGCACTGCGGGCACAGCCGGGCGCTCTTGGGAAGCGTGGACGCGCCGCAGGAGGGACAGAACCGGGCTTGGCGAGCCAAAATCCAGCGCGCGCCGCAGGCGCGGCAGCGGGCGCGGACGCCGTGCCGGTACACCCAGACCGCAACGGGGTCGCCCGGCAGCCCGACCAATCCACCCAGCAGCAGAAGGTACGCGCCGTCCGCCGTCCAGTCCAGCCCCACGCCGAGCAGGTCCGGGTTCGGGGTGTTGAGGTTGGCGACCTCAATGTCGGGGATGTGGAACTGGTCCAGCAGCCGGTTGATCGAGACCGAGAACTCCATCTGTGACCCCGCGAGCTGGAACTTGACCCGCTCCGGCACCCGCTTCCGTGCTTCCCCCGTCCAGTTCAGCGCCAGCAGCGCCCCGACCAGGCACAGGATCGGCGAGCGCCGCATCCCCAGGAAGACCAGCGCGGCCACCGCCAGGCACAGCCCGCCCCACCCAAAGACGATGCCGGGCAGGTTGATCTCGATGTTGTGAAAGACCCGGAACGTCGCCCACGGACTGAGCGCCCCCGCCAAGATGCCCGCCGCGCCGCCGAGGAGGAGCAGCGAGGCGAGACCGGAGCGGAGCCGGGACAGCAGCGGCGGCAGGGTGGGAGTCAAAGCGGCAACTCGTACAGGCAACATTCATGCACCCGCCCGAAACGTTCTTTGATTGTCTGGGCCTGGTCTCCGACATAGTGGGCGAAGGCGCTCACAGGCAGTAGCGCCGGAACCGAGCATTGAACGACGCCGTTCATCTCCTGTCCGCCGTCCATGTAGACATGCCAGTAGGTATGGGTTGGCCGGAAACCATGAGAGAGATACCATTCCCGTGCGGGCGGGTCGTCGCGCGTCCATGCCTCTAAACGGCCAATATTTCTTCCCTCGGCCTGAGTACGCGCCTCTCCTAAGAGCCTGCTGGCGATGCCCCGCCGCCGAAAATCCGGGTGGACGGCAACGTGCCAGAGCATCCCCGTCCCGCCCTCACATTCCACATCCAACAAGCCGACGACCTGACCCTGGGCTTCTGCGACCAGTTCGATGGCCGGATGTTGATACCGCTCCTTCTCGCGTAGGACATTGTCAAAATAGGCCGTGTCTAGGAACGCAAGGACGCGACAGCGCAGCCAGCCGACTTCATCATTAGCCCGGTAGGAACGAATTTGGATCATTCGGTGCGCTCGTCATCATCGGGCTGTATCCAGAGGTCGTCCACATAATCCATGCCATACATCGGCCCTGACCTTCCGTATCGAATAATTTCAACACCATCGCCGAGCGTTTCCCGAAGGCACTTTTGCCGCTCCGCAATCAACGCCAAAGCGGCCAGCGCTTTTTCATTCGGCGGCCCCACGTTTTCATTCGGCGGCCCCACGTTGGGTGGGCCGCCGAATGTCGGCCCGCCCGACTCCGATGCGTCCGGCTCGATGATCAACTTCAGCCGCTTACCGGTCAGTTCGTCCGCGTGGGCGGCGATCTCTTCCCAGGTGCCTTCCAGAACTTGCTGTGCCATTCTCCTCGCCTCCTGTCTTTGATAGTACCTCATTCTTCCGCCAGGGCGCGGCGCAGGAAGCCACCGGCGTGGGCCAGCCTCTGCCGGGCCTCGTCGGGGGTGACGCCGGTTTGCAGCGTCACGATGGCGACTTTGGCCGAGCCGTTTGCGTGTAAAAGCGCCGCCTCGGCGCGTTCGGGACTGGCCCCCGTGACCTGGCGGACGATGCGGACGGCGCGGGCCTGGAGCTTGCGGTTCGTGGCCTGCACGTCCACCATCAGGTTGCCGTAGGTCTTGCCGATCTCGATCATCGCGCCGGTCGAGATCATGTTCAGCACCATCTTTTGGGCCGTGCCGCTTTTGAGCCGGGTCGAGCCGGCCAGGATTTCGGGGCCGACCACGGGGGCGATGGTGACGGTGGCAATGGCCTCCACCTCGGAGGGGCGGTTGTTGGTCAGCGCGACCGTGGCCGCGCCGCGCTTGACCGCCTGCCGCAAGGCGCCCAGCACGAACGGGGCCGAGCCGGAGGCGCTGATGCCGACAACGGTGTCGCGCTCGCTGACATCGGCCTCGATGATGGCCGACGCGCCTAGGTCGGGATCGTCCTCCGCCCCTTCGACGGCCCGGAACATGGCCCCGCTGCCGCCGGCGATCAGCCCCTGCACCAGATGGGGCGGGACTCCGAAGGTCGGCGGGCACTCGGCGGCGTCCAGCACGCCCAGCCGCCCGCTGGTGCCCGCGCCGACGTACAGGAGCCGCCCGCCCGCCCGGAACGAGGCTGCCGCGCGCTGCACGGCGCGGGCGATGGCGGGAATCTCGCGCTCGACGGCGGCGGCGACCAGCGCGTCCTCAGCGTTGATCAGCCGCAGGCGCGTCTCCGTGTCCAGTGAATCTATGTCGGCCAGGGCGGGGTTGATGGCCTCGGTGGTCAGCGTTTGAATGTCTAGGGAAGTGATGGGGAACCGGCCTTTCGCGAAAGCGTGTTATATTCGCGGTACAATCTCTTATTCCAGCGACCTGTGAGGTATGATTTCCTATGCCGACCTATGGCTACGAGTGTCTTTCCTGCGACAACCAGTTTGAAGTCTTCCAGAGCATCAAAGACGACGCCCTGACGACCTGCGAGACCTGCGGCGGTACGCTCCGCAAGCGCATCTACCCCGTCGGGATCTCCTTCAAGGGGTCGGGCTTTTATGTGAACGACTACGCCCCCAAGCCGAGCGGCGGGGTCGAAAGCAGCGCCCCCACGTCCTCCTCCGAGGCCGCCGCGCCCGCGTCGGGCGGCGAAGCGAAGGCCGAAACCGAATCCAAGCCGGAGGCCAAGGCCGAACCCGTGAAGACGGAGACGAAGCCCGAACCCAAAGTCCCGGCCGCTACCGTTTCCTAATTCTACCACCGGCGTCAAGAGCTTGGACGTCCCCCTGAACAAACAGCCGCCCTCCCACTATGGGAGGGCGGCTGTTTTGCTCTCAGGAGGAATTCCCCTTCTGGTTAGCGAAAGAAGCCTTACCCCTGGTTTCGGTCGGAGTCGGAGCTTCTTACTGTGGAGGACGAAGATGACGCCGGATACAAAAATCGCCTGCCCCCTATCACCCGCGCTGGTTCTCCTGCTGCAATCGTGCTTTGATGCCCGGAGCACGCATGATAAGAAACTCGCGGAACACCTCTGCCTGTCGCCCGCGACCGTGCATACCGAGTTCAAGCTCATCGCACAACGCCTCGACACGCACGATCGCTTTGAGGCAATCCTGATTGCCTTGGAGAAAGGCTGGATTAGATTTGCTCCCCCCGCGACTGAAATACAGACCACTAAAATTCAATAGCCTGGTTCATAAAAGTTACCCCGATTGGGGTATTGTGGCCTCCGGTTTCTCATGCTACAATGCATCAGATTTGACTACCGTACACTTTTCTTTGGTTTTCATTTTCTGGCTTGCACTTGCAGCCTGACGGGGATCGGCCAGCCTTCATTGAGGCAATGCTCCAACCAGTGCAGGCCAAGTTGGAACAGGCTCA
>JAABUX010002532.1_pt1 | contig 25668 bp, 28 predicted proteins | sample 5561851 | NCBI WGS metagenome assembly JAABUX01 (sample SAMN10711883, study PRJNA513361) | rock metagenome | isolation source: Antarctica rocks | place: Antarctica: Victoria Land, Richard Nunatak red sandstone | collected 2016-01-03 | reverse complement strand
CTACGAAAACTTCCGTTTAAGGGGGGATGGGCGTTCCTGCGCTTTGCTTAGCAGCGCACCGCAGGCTGAGGCACAGACGCGGCAAACAACGGCGAAGATCGCGACATCGCCTGCCCGGTACGATTGTCGAGCGCCTCCGCTCCACTGTCGCGGGTCTGTCGGCAATGCCCTTCTGAAAAACGCCTCTGCCGTCACGGCGCGCAGCTAGACCACCACGGATGGGGGCATACCCAACCTCGTTTCCGAGGGCCGCATATGCCCCGGCTTCGGCGATTTCAACGGATGACAGGGAGCCTTCAGAGGTTCGGTCGATGCGGGCTCATCCTCGATCAGGATTTGAGTGCTGTGCGGCCGGGGTGCGGGGCTAGTTGCACGAGGATGATCGGCGGTAGGGTGGGTGTGGGGCTGCCGCGGGGCGGCTCGGCGGTGACGATCACTTCGGTAACGTTGTGCAGGGCCGGCAACAGGATCTGGGTGTTCCCGGAGCGCGGCACTGAGAACAGTGCTCCGGTCGGGGTGGGAGGCGAATCGCGTCGGATCACCCAGGCTTGATAGACCCGGCCGGGGGGCGGCGCCGCGAGGCGGGTGACGATCAGCTTCGCCGTGTCCGCGGCGATTCGCACCACCGCCTGAGCTCTCGGGCCGCCTTGGGGCGTTACCTTCCCGGCCACGGTCCGGGGTTGGGCTTGGTGTGAAGCGTGCGGCGCGGCGAGCAGGACGATGGCGGCGATCACCGCCGCTAGGGTCGCGAAGCTCGCCACCAGCCCGCCGGCGCGTCGTCGGGATTGGCTGAGGTGGCGCACCGGCTCAGGAGAGACGGCGTCGGCGCCGGCGGCGTTAAAGAGGCTCGCCTCGGCGTGCACGGCAGCCATCACCCGCTCACCTAACTCTGGCGGTGGGGATAGGAGCGGCACCGCGTCAGCGAGTCGCTCGGACGCTTTGGTGAGTCGCGCGACTTCAGCGCGACAAGACCGGCAGGTCTCCAAGTGCGCGCTAAAGCGCTCAGCCTCTTCGGGCGACAGGGCTCTGAGCACCCAGCCGGCCGCATCGACGTGCTCGCCCGGCGTGTCGCTCATGGCGGCGCCTGTAGCTGGCTGACCAGCGCGTCGCGGAGCTTGAGCAGGCCAAGACGAGCCCGGCTCTTAACCGTTCCGAGCGGCAGCTTGAGCATTTCTGCGATCTCCCCCTGCGTCCAGCCGCCATAGAACGCGAGCTCGATCACGCGGCGCTGATCCTCGGGCAGCCCCTGCAAGGCACCACGAATCGTCTGCGTCTCATCCCGCGCATGCGCTTGAGTGCTGGTGACGTCGCTCGGCGCCGATCGGGGGAGGAGGATTTCGGCCTGTGCCTGGACCCGCTCGCGAGTGGACAGCCGCCGCAGCGAGTCGATACCCCGGTTGTGGACCATGGTCATCAACCAATTACGGACCAGGCCTCGCCTCGGGTCATACCGTCCGGCTTCACGCCACAGGTTCAAGAACGCCTCTTGCACGACGTCCTGCGCCCGATCTCGCGACCCTACGATCCGAGCGGCAAGCGAGAACGCCAAAACGTGATGGCGCTCATACAGCACCTCAAACGCTCCCGCGTCAAGCCCGGCGGCCAACCGAATGAGCTCCTCATCACCCAGCCGGCGAAACCGCTCAAGCCCCCCCGCCTCGCTCACCCCCTAGAAGCTACACACGCACCAAGGAAAGAACCCGCCCAGAAGCGTCCTGCGCGACTTCACAGGGATGCTGCGCAGGTCAGTACAGACGATCGCCAAAAGAAACCCGGGATGTGCCGGAAGCTGACTACCCGACACGTCGGTGCGACTACCCGCGAGAGTGGCTGCGCTTCGACCCAGCCGAGGCTTTGATCCGGACATCCTGTCCTACAGCGCCGGAGGTTCGCCCCCCGCCGCGTCACGCCAGTCGACTTGCGAGACCGTACCGCCGGTGATCTCCAAACCTCGTACGCGAGCCTGATCGTGAAGCCAGAGCGTGTACTCACCCTCGGTGATCTTGTCGAACACGGCTGCGTAGCTGGTGCCGTTGGGCAGCAGGCGTTCGAGGATGCGACGTTGAGGCGCACCAGCTCGCTCAGGACCTTGCCCTGTTGTTCTGAAACCCGGAGACTATTCCCGCCAGCAGGCCGGTGAGGAAGACGGCCTCGATATCGGAGCGGGGCTCGCCCGACGCGCGGTTCGAGACGCGTTTCTCGCCGTCAAATCTGGCTCTGGCGACCAGGCGCGCAGGGGCGGCAGTGGACTGGGGCACCTTATACCGACGTTTACATGCTGATTTCCCTCCTCGGCGGCCTGAGCCCGCGGGGACGTAGGACAGTTAATACCGGAGAGAAAGGTAGTTCTCCCAGCTATTCCGTCCGACCCGCCTGAGATCATGGGTTCGTGATGGGAGAGGTCTCACTCGCTCAAGCACGAAGCGCACCAACGCCCGTGCCGACGGCCGTCGCGGCCAATGTCGGGATCTGGGCGGCGCTCGAGGATCTCGACGCCCAGGAGCTGCGCCTGTACGCGCTCGGGTGGGGTGATCACCTCCCGGTCGAAGTGCTGGAGCTGATCGACACGCTGCGCCGGCGCAAGCTCGCGCTGCAGGCCGAGCTCGAGCTCGACGTCGACCGCCGCGGATGAGCGCTCTCCCGGCGCGAGGACCGCAGCGCACCCCGGCGACCAGCGGCGAGGGAGTCGTCGGGGAGCTGGTCGGCGGCGCGCAGCTGCTCACCGCCGGCTTTCTGGACTCGCTCAGCGCTAAGCCCCAGACCCAGCGCACCTACGCCGGCGCCTATCACCGCTATCTCCGCTGGCTCGGTGTGCAGCTCACGCGTCCCGCCGAGCCGGGTGATCTGACGCTCGCGTCGATCGCCGCCTATCAGCGCCACCTCGCCGCCGGTGAGCGCTCTCCCGCCACGGTGCGCAAGGAGCGCGCGGCGCTGAACAGCCTTTTGCGCTGGGCCAAGTCCCACGAGCTGATCTCAAGCCAGCAGGCCAACCTGGCGCTGTCGGTCGCCCTGCCCGCCCATACGCCCTCCGCGCCAGACACCCCTCTGTTCCTGGCCGATGAGCAGTACGAGCGGCTGATCCTCGCCGTCACCGCCGCCCGCGCGAAACCCGGTCAGCTGGTCGCGCTGCGCGACCTGGCGATCGTGCTCGTGCTCGGCGACGCCGGCCTGCGCCGCGAAGAGCTCTGCGGGCTTGACCGCTGCCACTTCCTCGCGCGCCGCAAAGGCTCGCTGCTGCGCGCGCTGCACGTGACCGGCAAAGGCAACCGCCAGCGCAACGTGCCGGTCACCCCCCGTGCCGCTCGGGCGATCATCGTCTGGGAGAAAGCCCGCCGTCAGCACCTCAAGGTCCCGCAGGCCACCGACCCGTTGTTCACCACGGTCGGGCGCCCCCACGTAAAGCCCTGGGCCCACCAGCCCCTACCCGGGCAGCGCTGCCGCTCCGCGCTGATCGCCGACGTCGTCAAGCGCCACGCCAAGACCGCCGGCATCGACGAGCAGCTCGCGCACCCCCACGTGCTCAGGCACACGTTCGCCACGAGGTTCATCGCCCGCCACCCCGACGCCGAAGGGATCGCCGCGCTGCAGCGCCTGCTCGGGCACTCAAGCCCCAAGACCACGATGATCTACGTGCACGTCACCGCCGCCCGGCTCGAGGAGCACATCCTGCACCTCGCCGGCCCCCGCGCGACCCTGGATCAGGACCTCGACGACGAGTAGCCGGGGGCTCTGCAGCCGACGCAAACCAAGCCGCGCGGAGCGGTCGCGTCGATGATCGGCGCCGAGGACCTCCAGCGGGCGCGCTCCGCGCCTGGCGACCCCCTTCTTCGCGCGCGGAACCTTTCCCGAGCAGGGACGCGAGGGCATCGCGTCGCTCTCCGCGCGCTGGTGACTCGGCCGTTCGTTCATCAGCACCGGCCCGTCTGGGCCAGTGTCCGGCGCGCGCGTTCTCCCCGCCGAGCACGGACGCGAGGCCTGCTCTCCGCGCGCCATGACCACGTCTCATACCCCGCCACCGCCTGACCCCTTCCAAAGCCGATTCAGATCAGGCGCCGGATAACGACGGCGCCGCGCACCGCCAGGCCGTTTGAATGGAAGTAGGGTCGTCCGGGCTTTAGGTCGAGCGTCAGGCTGGAGCGAGCGCGTCCTGGGGCTGGGCGCGTCCGAGGTGGATCTGGTCGGGGATCGTGATCTTGATCTCCCCGTCGTGCTCGAGCAGCCAGCGGGCGTTGACGATCGTGACGCCGATCAGCTTGCCTGAGTCATCGAAGCGCAGCGCGTGGCCTTCTGGGGAGGCGTCGAAGTCGACCGCCCTGGCTGGGGTCGGCGCGGTGCAGGTAGAGCACGTCGGCATCGAGGTCGTAGTGGGCGCGGTCAAAGGTCAGGTTGCCGATTTGCGCTGCAGGTCGCGCGCCTATGTTCCGTCCGGTGTGGGTGCGAGCCTTGGGCGATGGCCTTGGTTGAGCAGCGGGTCGGGACAGGCGCCCGGGCGCAGCGGATCGTTCGGGCGCGCGAGCTGCGCGGGGAAGGGCTCTTGTTGCGCGAGATCGCGGCGGCGCTGGGGGTGGCGGTGGCGACCGTGTCAGCGTGGCTGGATGATCCCGACGGTTCGAAGCTGGCCGAGCGAAAGCGCCGATATCAGGGATCGTGCGTGGATTGCGGGGCGGCGACGAGCGGTTCTAACGGGCGGGCGGGCGCGCCGCAGCGCTGCCGCGCGTGCACGGCGCGGCGGCGCTCTGATGGGGCGCGGTGGACGCGCGTCAGCGTGATCGAGGCGATCGTGGAGTTTGAGCGTCGTTACGGCCGTCCGCCGGCGGCGGCCGATTGGGATCCCGCCCAGGCGCGGCGGCTGGGCCACACCAGGCGCGCTGAGCGCTTTCATGGCGATGGTTGCTGGCCGTGGCAGGCGCAGGTCCTCAGACTGTTTGGCCGCTGGAATGACGCGATCGCCGCGGCTGGGTTTGCGCCCACCCCGACCGGCCGTTATGACCGCGGGCTCGCCGCTGAGCTGCGCGCCGCCGAGCAGCGGGCCGAGGACGGGCTGGCCGACAGGAGCAGCCCCGGCGGGCTGATGTCAGAGCGCGGCCGCACCCAGCCAGGGCGACGGGCGGCGTAGCGGTGTCGGTGCTGTCGCGCTCAGAGGTGCACGTCGGCGCGGTCCGGGGGCGTTACTTTCGCGAGAACTTCGCCCAGGGCGGGATCGACCTGGCCCAGATCGTCCCGGAGCTGGTCACCAACGCCGACGCGGCGATCGCCGCCTCTGGCCGGGAGCGCGGCCGAATCGAGCTGTCGTTCTCAGTGCCCGACCCGGGATTCTTGGAGCTTTGGGGGGCGCAGATGCGGGCGTTGCGGGTGCCGGCGCTGCGCTCGTGGCGGTTTGAGGTGTGCTGCTCAGATGACGGGGTCGGCGTGGACGCCGCCGCGGTCGAGCGGCGCCTGGGCGCGCTGGGGGAGCTGCCCGAGCACGACGGTCGCCAGCAGCGCGGCCTGTTCGGCCGTGGCCTGCGGGACGTGTGGCTGGCCCAGGGCGCCGGACGGATCGAAGGCGTCCGCGACGGGCGCCGGGTGCAGTCGTGGTTCTTCCCCGCCGCGGGCGATGATCCCTACGCGTTCTTGCACGTCTGCGACGAGCCGGCGCCGGACGCGCCGGCGGGGAGCACGGTGACGGTGCCGTTGGCCCAGGAGCGCCTACCGGCCGACGGGCGCCTCAGGACGCTGGTCTCTCAGCTGGTGCAGCTGCGCCCGGTGCTCGAGGACCCCGATCGCGAGCTGTGGCTGTCGCTGCCCTCCGGCCAGCTGGAGCTGGTCCGCTTTCCGGCGCCGGAGCCCGACCCCGAGCGCCCGGTCCTGTTTGACGATGAGGTCAAGGTGTCGGGCGAGATCACCGCGCGGGTGACGGTGCGGCGGTCCGAGACGCCGCTGGGGTCCGGGACCTCGCGCGCGACCCGGCTCGGCGGCCTGGTGGTCTGCTCGGGCCGCGCCGCGCACGAGTCCACCTACGCCTCCCACGAGGGGCACCCCGGCGCCCGGCACCTGTACGGCGAGGTTCGCTGCGACTCACTCGAGGCGCTGCAGCGCCAAGCGCTCGATCGTCCCCGCCCGCAGCTGGTGGTCAAGGTCGACCGCTCCGGGCTAAACGAGCACCATCCGGTCGTCAGGGCCTTGTATGAGGCGATCGACCGGGTGCTGCGCCCGATCGTCTTAGCGGAGGAGAAGCGCGCCGGCGCGCACCTGGTCCGCCCCGGCCAGGCGCTCAAAGCCCGCGACCAGGTCGGCCTCCGCGCCCTCAACGACGCGCTCAAGGGAGCCTTTGACACGCCCGGCAAGGCCGCGTTTGCCCCGGCGGCTCGGTCGCGGGCCAGCCGCCCACCGCCGCGCCAGAGCCCGACGAGCCCGAGTCCGACGAGCTGCCGAGCGATCAGGCAGACGAGCCGCAGCGCGATCAGGCAGACGAGCCCGCCGACGGCGACCCCGATTCCGGGCCCGCGGTGGCGGCCGCGCTTCGCTTCAAGCAGGCGCTGGTGCGCCTGCACCCCGGCGAGCGGCGCGGGATCACCCTGCTCTCAGACCCCGAGCAGATCGCACCCGGCACCCCGGTGAACATCGCCCTTGACCCCGGCCTGTCGGTCAACCTCGCCTCAGAGACGATCCCCGACCCGGTCCGCTCGGGGTTCTCCCGGATCGACTCAAACGTCCGCTGCCGGGTCAGCTGTGACCCGGGCGCGCGGCTGACCGTGCTCGCCGAGGCCGGCGGTCAGCTCGCCGAGCTCGTCGTGCTCGTTGTCCGCCACCACGCCTCGGGGTGGGTCAGGGAGATCGCCCGCAAGGACGAGGACTCAGAGACCGAGGCGACTTTTGACCCCGAATCCGGCGTGGTCACCGTGTACGAAGGCCGACGCGAGTTCAAGGCGCTCGAGCGCGCCGCCCGCCGCTCCGGGCTCTCGAAGCGCCGCGTCCGGGAGTACCTGCCCTACCGGATGCTCGAAGTTGAGGTCGCCGCCAACGCCGTCTACAGCTGGGCCGCCAACGAGATCCTCGCCCGCCGCCACGGCGAAGAACGCCCCGCCGACCCGGCCCAATACGCCGCCGCCGCCCACCACGAAGCCCAAGCCCTGCGCTACCGCGCCCACGAGAAGCTGATGCGCGCCTTCCTCGACGAAGAAGTCTTCGACGGACGCGTCCGCATCGACGCTCCCACCTCCCCCCGGACACCCGCGCAAGGCTCGCTGCTCGACCCTGGCGAGTGAGCCGGGGATGGCGACCACCAGCTACCGATATCCACTTTCGCATGAAGCCGAGCTGGTGGTCTGGTATCTGACCGAGCGTGACGAGGTGACCAACTACGCGGTCGTGCTGCTCGTGCGCGACCAGGATCATCTGGCTCCGGTCCGCGTCTACGACAACGCGCACGGCCAAAACGAGCTGCACCGCCACACGCACACCGGCGGCAAGCAGGCCGCCGAACGCCACCTCGAAACCAGCCACGGCGAGGCGATGCGCGCCGCAATCGGCGAGATCCTGGCCAGATACGACAAGATGATCGAAGGATGGCGACGCTAGATCACCCCCGTTCCGTGGCCCAGGAGCTCGCCGCTGAGCGCTTCAGGCTCGCGATCGATCTCGCGATCGAGGGCCGCAGCCCCTACCCCAACGGGGCCGCGTTCGTCGCCGCTGACCAGCCCGAGCTCGGCACATGGATGGCCGACTACGCACGCGAGCACCGCCCCGTGGTGCTCGTCTACCCCGATGGTGACGAGCGCGTCTTGCTCGCGCTGCCCCCTGCATCGCGCTGGCGAGCGCTGCTCGAGGACACCTTCAACGGCCTCGGGCGCCTCATCAAGCGCGCGAGGACGCGATAGCCACATCGGCGCCGCGCCGCGCCGGTCTCGGACGGTAGATCGGTCAGGCTGCCGTCTTCACTCGGCCATCAGCCGGTGAGCACGCGGCCCTCCGACAGAGCCGCGTGCACAGAAGCGGGAGTGTCACCGCACGTGGTGTGGTTGGTCTACCTGGATGAAGCCCCGGTTGACCAGGAGACACGGCCGCAACCGCACCGCGTCGCGGAACCGGCTGACCGTGCATCTGCGCTGGTCACCGGTCCCGCGCGGTGCGTGGGGCGTCCCCTTCGGCCCGTCGCCTGGCCTAGGCCGCCTTCAGGTGACCGCCCACGCACTTGAGGTGCTGGGCCTTGTAGGCGCTCTTGTTCTTGGATGAGCAGAACTCTCCGGCCCTGTAGCTCGTCGCCGTTGCGTTCTTCTTCTGCTCGTGCTTCTTGATCTCGTGGTGGGCCAGCGCCACTCCGCCGACCGCCGCAGCGATCTTCAGCTTGCGGTGCTTGTGCGTCGTGGTGCTCGAAGTAGCTTGATGCTGCTTGTGCTTCTTCAGCTCGTGATGAACGATCACGGCGCCGCCCACCACGGCGGCGATCTTCGCCTTGTGGTGCTTAGGCTTGCTGCTGCTACTCGAGCCGCAGCCGGCTGCCACGAGACCGAGCACGAGCGACAGGGCCACTACAGCGAGGGGAAAACGGAACCTCATGAACTCCTCCTAATCGTGGGCCAGATTCGCTGACCGAGGGACGCTTCAGCGTTCGGAGTTCCCGTTTTTCCGCGGCATCACACGCCCGCTAACGCGATCATCACGCGATGCTCACCTGCAACGCAGAGCCCGATCTCGCTCGCGTTCCTGGCCTCCTACGCGTCTTGCCCCTTCGATCTCTGGAGCCGGATTCCTCACCTTCATCAGGGACGGCTCTAACCAACCATTGCCATCCGAGCGTCGAGACGGACAGCCACAGCGGCAGATTCAGAGCTGCTTCGTCGCCGTACCGGGGTCTGCCATCGTGGCTTCCGCTTCGTTGGACTTCAGCGAGAAAGCAGGAGCGGACCGATTACCGGCCGCGTCTAATACTGGCAAGGCACGGTCGTCCGGCCTACCCGCCGCGCCTAACGCGCAGCTGGCCGCCCTTTAGTCTCACGATCCTGCCGCGTCTGACGCTTACCGGCCAAATCTGCGCCGTTGCTATCGGATGCCCCCGTGGACGCCCGAGGGCGGACGGCTCTCTGTCCAGGCGGGGTGCGATCGTCGTCGCGTGCATCCCGAGCCAGCGGGTCTGTGGGAGTGGCCGATCCCCGGCAGCTGCGACTACCGCTTGAGCGCGCCACCAGACCACCGACCGCGGGGCGTACGCCCGCGCCGGCGCGACCCGAAGGGCCCCGGCGAGCGGCCGCGGGCGGGCTGGTGCTGTGCTTGAAAGATCCGGACGCCGGCCGGCGGGGTGTGGCGCGCTGGTATGGGGTGCACCTCCAGGACCGCCTGGACGGCGGGGTTGACGTGATCCGCCGCTGGGGACGCCTGGGGGTGCGCAGCACCCGCCCCCGTCAACTCGCCGAGCCTTACCGGACTGGACCGGGGCGCGCGGCGCGCTGGAGGAGCTGTCGGCCAGACGGGCTGCGCGCGGCTACCGGTGGGCGTAGCCAACACGCAGCACAGGGCGCCGGGGTGCTGGGCCGAGTAGGAGATCGTCGGGGCCGACCGTTGGAACCGTCGCTGGTGTCACGCTGGTGATCTGGCCGTTTGATCACAACCCGCCGCACATCCACGCCAACCAGGGCACACCGAATTCGTCCGCCGCACGGATGTCGAGTTTGCGATCGCGACGGGTAACGTGATCGACAAGCCCTCGCCGGTGGCCCTCCCGTCCGGCAAGGCCGCCAAGTCCAACAGTGGATCGCTGAGCACCGAAGCGAACTTCAAGCCCGATGGCAAAGCCTGCAACCGTGACCCCCGACCCCGGCGCCACCGATCGCGGCGATCGCACTGCGCCCTGAACACGTGGTGCGAGTGTTCTTCGCCGATGGCGAGGTCCGCGTCGACCTCACCCCGACCCTAGACACCCGACCGTTCGCGGCGCTGCGCGACCCTGAAACCTTCGTGAAGGCCTATATCGGCCCGGTCACCGGAGGGCTTGAGTGGACGAACGAGATCGATCGGCCGTGACCCCGACGTGCTCTACGCGACGCTCAACCTCGGACCACGCGCCCCACGCATCCGCGCGCTCGCCGTAGCGAGCTGACCGCCGACCCCTCCACACAGTCACGTTCGTGAGCAAAAACGTGACTCAAGCCGCGTCGCTTATCCCACCTCGCCGTGCCTGCGTTTCGCAAGCTCCGATCGCGCGATACGGGCCGCTGCGCGCAGGGGTGCGGTGACTTTCCAGCTCTTGGTGTCAAAGAGAACGGCGTGTCGTGCAACTTCGCGTTGCAAGGACGCGACGTTCTGTTTGAGGGCCGCGACCTCTCGCGGTTCGTCGGGTTCAGGTCCTTCAAGGTCCTCTGTGGTGTGCGGTCCCGAGCGCTTGCGCATCACGACAACGCCTTGCCCGAAGAGTGGCGGAGGACCGGAGGGCTCGCCCTTCCGGAGCTCGAGGATCTCAAACGCTCGACCCCAGTGGGCCCGCAGCCACCATTCGGAGTGCATGATCAACGGACCCCCGAGATCCCAGGACGCCGACGGGTAGAGCACATTCATCCCGATGATCTCCTCCGAGATCGGCTCCCCCGCGAACGTGGTGTGTCCGGGACCGGCCACGGTCACGATCAGAATGCCGTCGTCTTTGAGCACTCGGTGCAACTCAAGCAGCCACGCGCTCCAGGAGTCCGTCAGGTGTGTGAACACCGAGAAGGCGTAGATCAGATCGAAATGACGGCCGGGGGCCTGCATCGGAGGCCAGTCCCGGCTGCGAAAGATGTGCGCGCGGCCGGCGAGGTCTTTCTGGAGCCATCGCAGGCTCGGTTCGTGGTTGTCGCAGCCCCAGAACTCCGCGTCGGGGTCCTGAGCGACAGCCGCCCGGAGGATGCGACCCACGCCGCAGCCGAAATCCAGGATCCGTTTGCCCTGCATCCATGACGTGGTCGGGAGCAGAGACTTCACCAACCGCCACTGCTCCTGACCGCGCTGCTCGAACACTTCGCCAGGGTGAGATGCGCCCACATCCCATCCGACCCGGCGCATCAATTTGTCGGGCGGCAGCGACCGGGTCGGCACCGCCGAAACATATCGGTGAGGGGGGCTGGGCCTCGCTTCTACTTTGGGCTAAAAGTGATGCTGGCGAGAACTCACTCGTCCGAGACGGACGGCCGTCCGACGCCGCACGTACGGTCACGTTGGTTAGAAATACGCGTTGCTGCAAGCTGCTCCGTCTTCCGGTGCGTCGCAGCGATTTCATCCGCCGGGGAGGGCGCTCGCGCCCATGGATGTTTATGGACAAATTCGTGACTCGAAGGCCTGGTGGCACATTCGCCTACGAGTCGCAGCTGTCGTTGCCGCAGCGGGTCGTTGAGGTCTTGAAGCCGACAGGAGCGCAGTCGCTGCAGACCTCTCCCGCCCAGGCCTCGCGTGCTTCGTGCACGGCGAGCGCGGCGATGCACAGGCCGACGATCGCGTCAAGCCACCACCAGCCCAGCAGCGCGTTGGCGATGATGCTCACCAGGACCCCGGCGGCCGCCGCGGCGCACAGCCACGATTGAGCAGCGTTGCCGGCCGTGGCTGCGGAGTCCAGCTGAGCGGCGGCCTGGTTCTTGGCGTGCGCCAGCAGCGGCATGACGATGATCGCGCCGAGGCAGACCACCACGCCGGGCCAGCTGATGTCGGGGTGTGAGCCGCTGACCAGAACGCGGATGCCGTCGAACAAGAGATAGATGGCCAGCGCGGCGAAGCATCCGGCGATCAGCTTCTGCGCGCGGCGCTCGGCGGTCTCGCTCTGATCTCGCGCTCCGGTGAAGCGCCAGATCACGATGCTCGCCGAACCGAGCTCGATCAGCGAGTCCAACCCAAACCCCAGCAGCGCCACCGACCCAGCGACCAGCGCAGACACGATCGCCACGGCGGCCTCGATCGTCATCCAGGCGATGCTGAGCCACGACAGCGCCTTCGCCCGCCGCACGACGTGAGAACGCTCGGCGCTGACCGGGAGGACGGTGGGAGGAAGGCGAGCGTCAGTGGTCACGCCTAAAACCGTAGTCCTCTCTCGCCCGATATTTCTGTCCGACCCGGGCCATAGAGCTTCACGAAAAGGATGCTTTTCGTGACTCAACGGGCTGTTGGCGATCGTTGAGCCGCCGGCGGGCAGCTCGCCTCGGGCGCGGCGTCCGCGCCAGGTGCCTGCGCTGAGAGCACCAGCGCCGGCGATCAATGTCTGGCCATCAGTGCTGCATTCACGGTCACGGCGCAGTCTCGCCGGCGTCATGGCCTGTGCTCGATGCTCCTGCTCCCGGCCGTGAGCGGCAGTCTCAACCGACTCGCTTTCACGCGCCGTTGCTACTGGAACCCCCCACGGCCGATACACCCGGCCCTCCCGCGCCTGCTTGGCCCGCCACGCCTCCTTCGCGACCGCGACCGCCCGGCGCAGCGATCGCTCCGAACCGTCATAGCCCGCCGCCCGAACGATCCGCATCAACCGTCGCGCTGTGACCCGACCGCCCGACTGCTCAACCCGCTCGCCGATCAGCGCCGCGAACTCGTCAGTCACCCGCGAGCGCTGAAGCGCCGGCGCGAACTGACCCGCATCGCCAGCCGCCTCGACATACCGCTTGACCGTCTTGTGATCGCAGCCCAACAACTCCCCGACGGCGCGATAACTGCCCAGCTCCTCATACAAGGCGATGATCTCCACCTGAGTCCTTCCGCTCTTCATGGGCGTCCTCCCGACGATCGACAGCGCAACAGCGCCGGACCATCACCAGCAGGTCGGACGGGTGGGGAATTAAGTGGCCACCAGTGGGGAGTTTCTCGTGGCCGCGGTCATCCGACAGCTTCGAACGCCGGCGGCAGTGCCACGAGCACGTAACGGCGCTGCCGCTTGCGGTAGCGGGAGCCAGCGCCCGAGCATGTCCGGGAAGGGCATTCTCGGACGTGTTAGGCGTTACGTCTGCGCGCTTCTGCTGAGACGAAGGGCGGGAGCCAGCCGCGTTGGGGCCGGAAGGTGCTCCTCGTGCCGACGGGCAGCCAGGGCGGTGCGGCTCAGCTCCTGCTTCCTACGGCAGGTTGCTGTTGATTGGTCGCGATTGCTGGCTGATGCGCGCCGCGACGCGCCGGCGTGGCCTCGTGCTAGGCGCGCGTTGAAGGAGAACGAAAAAGACGCGTTAGGCGCCCTCGTCGATTCCTTCCGCGAGCTCCTGCATATCGCGACTGTGCGAGTGGTTCTCGACGAAATGCGTCCCGGCGAGCAGCAGCGTAATTGGCCACTCAACCAGCTCCACCGCGGCCATGACACCGATACCGGCATACCAAAGCAGACCACCGCGGTCGGGCAGGTTGATCTTCGTGCTGGTGCCTGGGAGCTTGACCGACGGAGGACCTCGGCGAAGCCGCTTCACTTTCTCGCTTGCCATCTGTTTCTCAGCCATTCATATCTCCAGTTCTCAGATCCGGGTTGTACCCGGCCCGTTTGCATACTCTCGACTAGACCCTCGCGGTGACTGAAGTGGCCTGTTGGGCTCAATCGGCGCACCCGAAGCGGTTCTCGCTAATGCCGACCATTTCCGACTCGTGGTCAGGCCTTCGAGCGCCACAGAACTACTGCGGGCGGGCGTCATTGGCACCACAGAGAGTCGCCCTTGACCTATTTCCTCTTCTGTTTGGTGCCCCTGCGACCCAGACGGATCCGATCGGTGACGGTCGTCTTGGGACGCCGCTTGGCAGCCGTTTTGGGCAGAAAACGACCCGTAACGGCGTCCCGTACGACGGTTCTGAACCCTTTGGGTTCAGCCTTCTTGTTTCGCCTTGCCATGAGCGCGAGGTTGCCCGATCAGGCGAGCCCTCAAACCTTCACCGGCACACCCCACCGGCTGACACCTGATCGAGGGTTGTCCCCCAAGACTTGGTTCGTGAAGGGTTCCGGTGACGGGGCCACTTGCGGGACGCCGACCCCGAGCGTCGACCCGTCCCTCGTTTCTTTGCGACACACCGCGGGACGCGAGACGCCCTTGACCTCGCGGGCGGCCGGGGGGGGTCTACTTCTTCTTGCCGCTGATTGCGGTCTTGAACGTGGCGCCGGCGGTGAACTTGGGCGCCTTTGACGCCCTGATCTTCACCGGCTGACCGGTCTGCGGGTTTCGCCCTGTGCGAGCCCCTCGCTTCACGACTGAGAATTTCCCAAACCCGGTCAGCGCAACGTCATCGCCCTTCTTGAGCGTCTTCTGGACGGTGTTGACTGGCGAGTCGAGCGCCCGGGCGGAGTCCGCTCGGCTCAGGCCGCTGTCCTGCGCGACAGCTTCGATTAGCTGCGTCTTGTTCACTTGCTCTCTCCTCGCTGGCCGAAATGGAGGCAGAAGACTACGCATCACGCGACGGGACTCCGCGTCAGGACAGTCGAGCACGGCGGCTCAGTTGCCGAACCAGCGGGATCGCCGTGCGGAAGCGCTCAACCCAAGCCGTGCTGGCGCATCCGGGCGATCGGCTGCTCGGCGCTCCAGCTGACGATCGTCATGCTCGCTGCTCGGGGTGCTCGGCGAGCGCCTGGGTGATCCCGGCGCGCATGTAGTCGCTGTGGGTCTCCAGCAGCCTTGGGTTGCCGCCGAGGTCAAGGACCTGGCGGGCGAGCTCGGCGACGAAGCGGTCCGCGCGCCAGCTGCCGCAGACGGTCTGGTCGCGGCCGTAGTAGTCGAGGTAGTGGTAGGCCTCGGCGAGGTCGCGGGCGTGGGCGATGTCGGGTTCGGCGTGGCGTTGCTCGCGGCGGGCAGCGAGCATCGCCGGCCAGCTGGCGCGGCTCTTGGTCGTGGAGTGCTGGCAGCCGGTGCTGTCGAGCATCAGTCCCCCGAAGCCGATCGGTCCGTTCGATCCGGCGCCGTTGCGGGCGTCGAGGTCAAGGACGGCTTGGCCGGGCTGGTTATAGCGGCGGGCGTCCTCGGCGAGATCGAGCATCATCAGCCACACCCGGTCGTCGCTGACGGTGGCTGGCCGGACGGGGACGTGCTGGTGGGCGAACAGGAACTGCCCGGCGGAGATCGTGTCGGCGCCGCGCAGCAGCACGTCGCAGGTCGGCTGCACGGTGATTGACTCGTAGACGGACAGGGTGAGTTGTTCAGGTGCGGGCATGGCGGCGGCATCATCTACTCGGCCAGCGCGGTGATGAAGAACCACTCGCCGTCGACCACGGGGATTTCGTTCGGCGTGCGTCGCGCCCAGGCGAGCATCTCGCCGAGGGTCAGGCGGCCGGTCTCTGCCCCCTGGACGCGTTAGGCCGGGGTCATCGCCCACATCCGGGCGAGGCGCTCGGGGTCGGTGTTGAGGCTCGCGACGCTCGGGATCTGCTCGCGTGATCGCGTGGCGGCGGCGGCGGGTGCTGTTTTTGCTCATTGGAGAATCTCCGTCGGTCGGGGTGAACATGGCCGAGAGACGGCGCCGGCGCTGGCGGGCTGTCAAGCCGATGAACCGGACTCTGGCTGTACCGCCGGGCGAGCTCCCCGGCCGCTTTGGGGCGTCAGCCCCTCCCCCGCTCCGAGCCTGCGGGGCGTTGCCCGGCGGGGCTGTCATCTGCTTGCGGCCCGACAAGCCAAACCATGCTCGAAGGTCTGTGCATCCCCGACCGACCTGAGGCGACTTACGCCCGCAGGCCGCCGGTGGCTTCGTCGTTCGTCGGATCTGCCGTCTCGGCTTCGCGGCAGGATGTGGCGTTGTGAGGCTCGAGCTAGAGGGCGTGGAGGTCTGTGCCGGCGGGTGGCGGGAGCGGGGTGAGACCGAGCTCATCGGCGCGGGCGCCTACGTCGTCGCGGTCACCACGGTGGTGCCCAGCCGCCGGTTGGCGCTGGCCTCCAGCTACCTGTCTGAGCTGGCCGGGTCGACCGCCGCCGCGCATATGTGCCTGACCGTCGGTCCCGCCCGGTTTGAGCAGCGCACGCTTGATCTCACCGGCGTAACGCACGCCCGCGGCTGCCTGCTCGATCACGCGATGCAGCTACGCGACCTGCTCGGCGAGCTGCTTGACCGCGAGGACGTTCGCGTCGACGTCGATGAGTGCGCCTTGGAGCGCGTCGAGCGGGTGTGGGAGCGGCCACCGGGCTAGCTCGCCCGCCGCGCGGGTGGCGCTGGGAGCCCCCACCGCTCGGCGTGCCGACACGCTGAGAGGTAGCGCTGATCACTGAGGCCGGGATGCTGGCCGGCCAGCAGCCGCCGGTCGCGGTCAGCCAGGCGCTGCTGCTGGCTCGCGGTGGCGTACAGCGCCCGACCGGCGGCCTGGTGGGCGGGGTAGTCGGAGTCCAAAAGCTCCCCCACGGTGCGCAGCCGAGCGCCGGGGCTGCTCTCAGCGGTCCGGAAGCAGAAGCGCAGGCGCTGGTTGATCTGCTCGGCCAGGGCGCGGGCGCGTTGGCGGCGGGCGGCGCGGGCTTGGGCGCGCTGGAGGTGGCCCTCTTGGAGGTAGTGGGCGTAGGCCGACATCCGCTTGGTCAGCTCGTTAAACCGGGCGACGTCGTAGGCCATCCCGTGCTCAGGCCCCTCCTGCGGCCGCGTCGCCGTGGCCAGGAAGGTCGCAAACGCGGCGATCGCCCCAGTCGGCCAGTCGGGCGGGCGGGCGTCGCTGAAGCGCTCATAGCGCGCCATCGCTCGCTGCAGCCGTGGCCCGTGATGCGCGGCGTCCTCTGACCAGAACGCGAGGCGAAACCCGCCCGCGACAGACATGTACGGCCCGTGTGCGGTAACCGTCCATGCCTCGATCAGCCGCCACCGCGGCGGTGCCGAGACATTCTCAGGCCAGCTCGACAGTTGCTTGACCCGGTCGACGGCTGAGTCCAGCAACGGCGCCCACTGCTCGTCAGGGCGAGCGAACCGCTCGCCCATCACCTGGTGGTAGACCACCCAGCGCAGATCCTCTCCGTCGGCGGGCTTTTCATCCTCGCTGCCTGTTGTTGACGTTGGTGCTGTTGCGGCGAACGCAGAGACCGGCGCGAGTGCGCGCGGGTGTCTTCTATGGGCGGTTTCGCAGTGAGAATTGTCTTCTAGAGAAGTCCGAACCGTAGGTGAGGCTCCGAAGGGATGCGTCAGATGTGTCCTAGACCCCGCAGCCAGGCTTTCCGCGGCCAGCGCCCGCACCCGGACCCGCTCGGCGTGCTCCTTGAGTTGGCGGCGGCGTTGGGTCGCGCGGGCGCGTCTCTGCGCGCGTGTCAGCCGTGCGCGGCGCAGGATCACCGTCAGGTCACGGCGCCTACCGCGGGCGCCTCTGCGGCGCTCCTGCGCCGTCCAGCCGGTCCGTCGGGCGACCGCCTCGGCCAGCAGCTCTGAGGGGAGCTCAGGAACAGCGTGCAGCTCGATGATCGTCCGCCACCAGAACCCCTCCTCATCCTGCTGAGGGGTGTGCGTGATCAGGCCGGCCAGCTGCAGCCAGTCAAGCCAGCGCTGCACGCTCTTGCGATGCGCCTTGACAAACCGCGCCCGGGCGGCGTGCTCACGCGGCTTGGGAATGTTGCGCCAGCCCATGATCGGCGCCAGCCCCATGACCAGCTGCGCCAGCGAGCAGCCATAGCGCGCCGAGCCCTGACAGCCGGCCCACCTCTCCCCTCTCCCCCGCCGCCACAAGTACGACAGCACCGCGATCGCCGAAGTCTCCAGCCGCGCGTCCCACGGCAACCCACGACCCGCCTTGCTGCGAGCGTGCTTGACCGCGGCGAGAACCTCAACACCGAGCGGCTCAACGGGAGGCGCAGCCGCGAAGCGAAACGCCCTGCGCGAGCCCGCCCGCGGACCGCGGGCACGGGAGTGATATTGGACTGCCACCGCCAACGCCGCGTTGGGCGACGCTCGCGGCGACAGTCAAGAGAAGACCGGCCGACCCTTCCGAGTTCAGGCATGGGTCAACCACCACCGATCAGTCATTCCGTCCGACCAGCTGCGATACAGTTGGCCCCAGCTTGAAAGAGGATCTAGGACTTGGGCTGATACTGGGCCTGCTAGGGCGCGCCCCGGTGGCGCTATCTGGGTCCGAAGGGCCTGCTGTCGAAGACCGAGCTGCGAACTCGGTCTTCGGCCGTTAAGGCCCCGTCGCTGGCAGCGAGGAGGGCCTACATGCGCGGCTCCGGCGCAGATGCGCGCAGCAGCGTGCTGCTCGGCGTGGACATGACCTCGCATCGTGAGCGGCAGGCCGGATAGATCGGGAGCGAATACGGGGCACCTGCACTCGCGACCCCGTACCTAGACTCGCGCTGACGGGGCACCTGGACTCGCGACGGGGCACCTGGACTCGCGCGTCGAAGCGTCGAAGCGTCGAGTGAAGATCGGGCGGGAGATTGGGGTTAGTCAAGAGCGACGGGGCACCTGGACTCGCGCTGACGGGGCACCTGACCTCGCGCCCGCGACGTCCGGGGCACGTCTTAGTCTGCGATCGATCATGCTGCCCGAGGTTCGAGCAGAAGGGCGAATCGAGCGCAGCCTCGCGCGTTCACCGCTGTGGCAGCTGGGCGGACGTCAGCAGCGCAAGCGTGTGGAGCGGCGCGATGTCCTCGGCTCGATCGCTCGGGCTGACCGGGCGCCGCTCGGCGAGCCGGAGCTCGATGTCCTGACCTGGCTGACGCAGGAGTGGTTCGACCACGGATGTCCGCTGGGCGGCAAGGTGCGGTTTACCTGGTACGCGCTGGGCCGGGACCTTTACGGCGGCGGCCGGCGCGGGTGGTCGCCTAGCGGGCGTTATCGGGAGCTGATGCGCGAGGCCCTCGACAATCTCCACGCGGTCGTGCTGACGTTTCGCTCGATCGACATCGATGAGGAGGGTGGCACGATGCGGAAGCTGCACTCCAAGGTTCACATCCTCGAGCGCATCGATGACCACGAGGAAGTTGAGCTGCTCAGAGACGGAGACGGCAGCCAAGCGGTGGTCGGCGGACTTCGCGGCGAGAGCGTTGAAGTTACGTTTGCCCCTTGGCTCGTCGATCGGCTTCTCGATGAGGGTGTTGTTTTCAGCTGGCGTACCCAGCGCCGGCTGAATGGCGCGGCCAAACGGCTCTGGTATGAGCTGAGCGCCCGCCTAGGCGAATTCGAATCTACGGGCTTGCCCGGCGAGACTGAGCTGATGATCGAAGTGTCTGGCGATTTCTTTGCTGCGATGAACCTGCAGGCTGCTCGTGACAGGGATAACCGGGTCGCACTGGCGGCGGCCGCGTGCCGGGTGGTGGCCGTCGACGAGCGTTTCCGGGCAATCGATTTGGTTAAGCGCGACGGCGTGCACTTTTTGCGCGCGCGGAGCGTCGAGACTTCTGTAGCGCCAACCGTTTAGCGTCGTTCAGGCGGCGCGGCGGGCGCGGCGGCGAGCGCTGTCGTAACGCTGCTGGGTGTTCTCCACAAGTTCAACGAGCTCGTCGTCTGTGCGTTGGAGCAGCTCGAGGAGCGCTGCGGCGACCGTCATGCCCTTCGCGACTCCCAGCTGGCGGGACCGTTCGTGTAGCGCTTGGAGCACTTCGGCTGGTAGCCGGAAGGTGGTCACGTCGGTCACGCCGCTCCACTCCTCCTCGCGCGGTGCTTGCGGTGCTTTGTCGGGGGATGCCGTCGGCGTCGGCGTCGTGCGAGGTGTCGCGCGTCGCCGTTGCGCGACTGGTGTCTCCCTGCCGTCGTGCGGAGTTGCGGCTTGCTCGGGTTGTGGCGATGCGACAGCACGTAGAGGGTCGTCAGGCGTGAGTACTGGGAGCTTGGTCATCGGGCTGGTGCGGCAGCGAGGAGCTGCTGGGCGAGGGCGTGGTAGGCCAAGGCGGGGCCGCTATCTGGTGCGATCGCGCGGAGGCTGCGGCGGAAGATGCTGGCGTGCTTCACGGCTACACGAGCCGGAATCCGTGCCGAGATGGGTAGATCGAGGGCGCTGATCGCATCCTCGACGACGGTTGTCATCCGTAGCCGGCCGTCCCAGCGGGTAACGATCACCCAGAGCTCGGGAACGTCGCGCCCGGCGCGTAGCGGCAGGAGCTTCGAGATTGTGGTGCGAAGCTCGGCGAGCCCTTGTACGGCGCCTTCGTCGTCGGCGGCGACGGGCGCAACGACGACATCGGCTGGCACGAGCGCGTTGACCGTCAACATCCCCAGGTTTGGGGGCGTGTCAATGACTATGAGCTCGTAGTCGTCTTGGAGATCGGCGAGGGCCTGAGCTAGACGAGTTTCGCGTGCGACCTCCCCCACGAGCGCCATCTCGATGCCCCGTAGATCTCGCGACCCCGGCAGTACGTCGAATCCTTCTTCGTGCGCGATCCGGACGTCCGCGGCGTCGAGCCGGCCCGCGAGGACGTCGGCGGTGCTGAAGGGTGCCTGCTCTGTGTTAACCTGGACGCCCAACTGACGGGTCAGCGCCCACTGCGGATCGACATCGACCGCTAACGCACGCCGGCCCAAGTGCGCGGCGGCGGCAGCGAGGTCCTTTGCGGTGGTGGTCTTACCCACCCCACCCTTCTCTTGAGCGACGGTAACGATCACGTGGTTCCTCGTTCGGTCCGTCAGGAATATCTCCTGCTTTCCGAAAGGTCATGTTGCAGACTTGTTGGCGCGTCTTATTGTCGTATTTCTTGTAATATTACAAGTGATACTAAGACCCTCCCCATTCTTAATGGGCGCCGGAGCCGTCGGCGCGTAGCCGTCCACGTGCTGTTTTCCCGTCGCCGATGTCGGCTGTCACAGAACGTTGGCCTGCGGCGCATTGACGCACCAGCCCAGCTATCCGCCGCCGCTGGCCTCACGGCCCTCGGGATAGGCGCCCCGCTCGGCGGCCTGGGCCACGGCGTCCTGCTCGGCGACGGCGCGTGAGAGGGCTCGCGCTATCTCGCCGAGCTCGCCGAACGCGTGGGAGATTGAGGCGAGGCTGATGCCTTCGAGCGTCCGTCCGAAGTCTTCGATCGCGGAGTCAAAGCGGCCCCACAGCTCGAGGGGTCCTCGGCGTCCGCTGTCGGGCGAGAGCTCGGGTGGCGCCTCGGGGGTCTCAGACGCAGGGGCGGGCGTCCAGCCCAGGCCGGCGGCGGCGGCGTGCGCGTAGGCGGTCTGTTGCTGTTCGCAGGCTTCGGCGAAGTTACGCAGCCGCCGGGCGTAACCGGCGTCGGGGGGGGCCAGGAGATGCGCGCGCAGCGCGCTTTCCCAGCGGTCTTGGGCGATCCGCAGCTCGGTGACGGCGTTATCAACGCTCATCGGGCAATCGCACCTGCGTGTCCATCAGGCGCGTCTTTTCCTGCAGCGTGACCCGTTCTCTGGGGGCGCCCGATCCACGCGCCCCGCTGGGTGCGCCTCCGTTGGCGTGCATGATCGTGATCATCGCGTCCAGGTCGGAGCGCCGAACCCGGTACTCGCGGTTGCTGGCGCGGATCGCAGGAAGCTTGCCCTGTCGGATCCAGCTCCTGACCGTCTGCGGGTCATACCTGAGCTCCTCAGCGATCTCAGGCACCGTCAGGAACGGGTCGGGCATTGATTTCTCCATATCGAACGGTACCAGCGAGAGACGATTGGCCTACCGGTATTCTACGTCAACTGATGGTATCTTGCGTGATGCGATGAGGGAGTTCAAAGACGGGGGCGAACCAGCCGGGGGCACTGATCCGCTGACCCGGGTCGATTTCTGGAAACGAGAGCGAGTCCCCGCGCCGCGCGCCGATGACAAGGCCGCTGGGCGAGCGCGCCGCCGGTTGGAGGGCAGCGTGAGCCTAGATCGGATCGTGGTCGCCTCATCCGGTCTCGCGGCCCCACCAGCGGCCTCGAGGGACGCTGAGCAGGCCGATCACCAACGGCAATTCGAGAGAGGCTCGGCGCTGGATTGGCGCCAGCCGGATGTTGCCGTGCCCGCCCGGGCCGGTGTCGGGGTGAGCGTGTGGACGTGGGCCTTGAAAAGTGTGGCGGCGGTGCGTGGCGGCGCGCTGAACGGGCTGGGCTTTGCTCGAGCGCACATCAGCCGCCGGGCTGGGGCTGTAGCGGCGGTCGCGGTCACGGTGTTGGGGGTTGCCGTCGTGCTCTTCGGTCAGCTGGACGCGGGCACAGCCGGTCGGGCGCGGACGCCGCGGGTGAGCGCAGCCTCGATAGGCAGATCGCCGGCTGTCACGCAGTCCCGGGCAGCGACGCGTCAGAACACGGGACGATCGTCTGGCCATTTCGCGCGTCGTGAGCGTTCACGACACGTTGTGCGCCAGCGGCACTCCTCCCGCCATCCGGCGATCTCCCGCCCCACCCAAGTCACGGGTTCGACCGTGGCCACCACGCGCAGCACCCCGGCGCCGAGCGGCACGACAAGCCCTGCACCGGCTCGCCCGGTGGCGCCGGCCCCAGCACCAACGCCCACTCCGGTCAGTAACCCGAACCCAGGGCACAGCTCAGACTCCAGCTCAGGCTCCAGCTCTGGCTCTGGCTCTGGCTCTGGCTCTGGCTCTTCGAGCGCTCACCGGCCCGCCTTCGGTTTGAACGGTTCGCTGGGCCCGGGACACGGCGTTGGAACAGGCTAGCCCCCGACACGCGGAGGAAACATGACAAAGTTTCTCGCTTACGCCCGGTCACACGTCGTCGCGATCATCGCGATACTTGCCCTCTTTATTTCGCTTGGCGGAACCTCGTATGCCGCCTTCTCGCTCCCCGCCGGCAGCGTTGGTGCGCGTGCTCTGAGAGACCGTTCGATCGCGCCGGTGAAGCTCGATCGGCGGTTCACTGGGGCGGTGGTCCGCTACTGGGCGGTCGTGGAGGGGAACGGGCACGTGCTCGCCTCCTCGCGGCCACGGCCGCGGACGGGAGGCTTTGGCCACGGGAGCGGTGAGATCAGCTTCGGGCGCCCGCAGCGAGGGGGCATCCGGTGCTTCGTGCTCGGGAGCATCGCCGACCCCACTTATGGCACTGACGGAGGCGACTTTACGCTCAGCGCCAACGTGGACGTCGGAGTCGCGACGCACGACGCGGCTGGCATGCCCGCTCCGGTAAGGATCAGCCTCGCGGTGCTCTGCGCCCCGTGATCGGTACATGCCACGGAAGACCGGGAGAAGAGTAAATGCAAGTTAGACATCTCACCGCGATCGCGCTCACCGCTCTCGCCGCCGCCGGAGCGCTCGACGGCGTGGCGACTGAGCCGGCTCGCGCGAATGAGACTTTGTGGTCGTGCGGGCTGACCAACGCGGGTGGGGTCAACCGGGTCTTCGCGCCCTCCCACGCGCCCGGGCTGAGCGTCGCCGATCACTGCTCGGCCGGCCACGGGCTTGACCTCGGTGCTCCTGGCACGACCTACGCGGGGCAGAACGCCCGCTGGCAAGCCAACGCCCCGGCGGGGCTACGGATCGTGGTCGTCTACATACCCCCCGGCGAGATGGTCGCAAAGGTCGTCAACAACGGGACCGGGTACGGCGGCGGCGTGTACTGGAGCGGCGGCGGGCAGGGCTTCGTCGACGAGGGGAGCCACTTTGGCGCCTCGGGGTTCTCCTCGAGCTACGTCGGTTTTCAGCTCGTCTGTGGCTACAAGGTGTGCCGCGCCGGCAACGCCGGCCCTGACGTGGAGGTGCACGACATCGGCCTGCAGGTGCAGGAGACCCAAGGACCGGCGCTGACGGCCGGCGCAGGGCTGTGGCAGTCTTCGGGCTGGGTCAGGTCTGACTGGCCGCTGTCGTTTACCGGCGATTCACCGTCGGGGGTGTGCGCGCTGTCGGCGAGCCTGGATGGCCAGCCGGTCGGCGCGGCGCAGTTTCCGCTGAACGACACGGTGTGGCATCAGTGCGCGGCGACTGGCCTGGCGACGACGGTTCATACCGGCCAGTTCCCCAACGGAGCGGCCTCGCTGACGCTGCACGGCTCAGACGCGGCGCAGGTCTCGACCCCTGATTCGTTCACCACCCGAACGATCTATACGGATAACCAGTTGCCGAGCGTTTCGTTTGCGGGCCCGAGCGACGCGTCGGCGGCGGCCGGCACCCAGTTCGTGACGGTGAACGGGGCCGCGGGCCCGTCGGGCGTGTCGCAGGTCGGCTGCTCGCTGGACGGAGGTCCCTCCCAATCTTACGCGCAGGCGAGCGTCCAGGTTCCGGTCTCCGGGGTCGGGATCCATCATTTGACCTGCAACGCAGCCAATTCGGCGCGTGACGCGGCGGGGCAGGTGGCGACCTCGGCGCCGCAGACTTGGACGCTGAGCATCCGTGAGCCGACGGTGGGCGTGCTGTCGTTCTCGCGTTTGGTCAATGCGCTGCGTTGTCATCGGGTGACGGTGCGGGTCAGCCGGCCGGGTCGCGTGGTGCTGGTGCATCGCCGCCACAAGGTGGTGGCGGTCCACCGCCGCGGGCACAGCCGGCTTGAGCGGGTGGAGCGCTGCCGGCCGCGGGTGGTGCTCCGTCGCGTCACGACGGTGGTTACAGTCCGCCGCCACCACAAGCTGGTGAAGGTAAAGCGCACCCGGACCGTGCGGGTGGTGCTGGTGCCCCACGTGGTGGGCGAGCGGGTCAAGCGCGTGCCCTACGGTCACGCGACCCCGGTGGGGGGGTGGCTGGGCACGGCCGCGGGTACCGGGCTGGGAGGCCAGCCGGTGCAGCTGCTGACCGCGCCGGATAACGGCCAGCACGCGTTCACGCCACTGACGGTGGTGACTACGGCGCCGAATGGGTTCTGGAGCGTTCATCTGCCGGCGGGCCCGTCGCGGCTGGTGATCGCCACCTACCAGGGCGGGCCGCTGACCGAGCCGGATTTCAGCGGGCTGGTGCGGGTGGTGGTGCCGGCCAAGGTGCGGCTGATCAGCGTTACGCGGCGGGTGGCGTGGGGTCAGACGGTGCGGATCGTCGGCCAGCTCGAGGGGGGCTATTTGCCGCCGGGCGGGGCGCTGGTCCGGCTACGGATCGGGCAGGGCTCGGCGGTCCTGACCTACGGCGTCGAGACGCATGTCACCGGGAGCGGGCGCTTTACGACCGCCTACAGGTTCGGCGCCGGGGACCCGGCGGTGCACCGGGCGTTCTTTTTCCAGCTGGCGTCGTTGCCGACCGGAAACTACCCGTACGCGCCGGCGGCGAGCCGTCGGTTATCGGTGATCGTCGGCGGGCACCCCGCCGCCACCCACAACGGAGCCACCGGCCCGCGCCAACGGCGCCATCATCACCGGGCCCACCGCGGGCGTCATCACCGACGATGAGTCTGGGCCGCGGGGGCGCGGTGAGCCAGGTAAGGGGAGGACTGGTCGGTCAGGCGGGCTGGGCGGCGGGCGAGAACACCTGGGCGAGTGAGTGGCGTAGCTGTGCTCGCCAGCCTGGGCGGCGTTTGACGCCCCACAGGGCGGCGGTGAACTCATAGATCGACCCGCCCTGCTGACAGCCGAAGCAGTACCAGCTGTTATCGGGGTAGAGCTGCAGGCTGGGCGTGCGGTCCTCATGGAAGAGGCAGTGAATCTTGCCCGCCCGGTCAGGTTGCGCGCCGGCGAGCACCCGGGCGTATTCGGCGGCCGGGATCGCGCGCAGCCGGGCGTCGAACGCGTTGACTGCCCGCCACGGTCCAGGGTGCGCGTGGCGGCGCCGGGGCGCGGGGTCGACCAGCCCGCCGGTGAGCGTGTGCAGCTCATAGCGGGCGTCGGGGCGGTGGGCGAGCAGCCGCACGGCCCTTCGTTAGTAACGGCGCGGATTTATACGTTTAGCGTTAGACGCGGTTCAGCGTTTTCGGCGCCGGAGCCGGGAGCGTTTCTGGAGAGTTGAGCGGCCGGTGGCCGTCCGGGCGGGTGGCGAG
>JAABUX010002492.1_pt1 | contig 25668 bp, 29 predicted proteins | sample 5561851 | NCBI WGS metagenome assembly JAABUX01 (sample SAMN10711883, study PRJNA513361) | rock metagenome | isolation source: Antarctica rocks | place: Antarctica: Victoria Land, Richard Nunatak red sandstone | collected 2016-01-03 | reverse complement strand
GGCCCTCCAACGCCGGGCATTGCGTAGTGCAGGGTGCCGACGCTTGTACGAGGAGAAGTTGTCCGGCGCTCAGCGCAACCGCCCTGAGCTCGCCCGGCTGCTCGACCAGGTGCGCGAGGACGACGTGCTGGTCGTTACGCGGCTGGACCGCCTGGCCCGCTCGACGCGCGACCTGCTGGACATGGCCGAACGGCTACGCGAGGCCGGCGCCGGCCTGCGCAGCCTAGCCGAACCCTGGGCCGACACAACCAGCCCCGCCGGCCGCATGGTGCTGACCGTGTTCTCTGGTATCGCGGAGTTCGAACGTGCATTGATTCTGGGCCGAACCAGTGCAGGTCGGGTCGCGGCTCAGGCGAAAGGCGTGCGGTTCGGTCGCCCTCCTGTGCTTGCGCCCGATCAGGTGGCGCTTGGGCGCAGGCTGGTCGAAGAGGGCCAGCCGGTGCGTGAGGTCGCCCGGTTGCTCAAGGTGCATCGGGCCACTCTATACAGGGAGCTTGCTAAGATATCGGACGGCACAGTGTGACCCTATCTCAGGGCAGCACGGTGCCACGCCAGAATGGTGCCGCTCTGTCACGGCGGTTGTAGGCCAGCATATGCCGTCCCAGCCCAACGCCCAGCATCTCGACTTCAACCTGCTTCGCGTTCTGGTCGCACTCGTCGAGGAACGCAGCACGGTGCGCGCTGGACGCCGCTTGTTCCTCTCCCAGTCGGCCATATCGGGGGCGCTGGCGCGGCTGCGCGAGTCGCTCGGCGACCCGCTGCTCGTGCGCAGTGGCCGCGCGCTGGAGCCGACCGCCCGTGCCTTGCTGCTCGTCGAAGCCATACGACCCCACCTTGACGGCCTGGCAGCCGCCATGACCGCGGCAACGCCGTTCGAGCCATCCTTGGACGCCCGTGTCTTCCGGCTCGGCTGCACGGATGCCGTCGCCCTCGCGGCACTCCCGGCGCTGTCCGCCCGCCTGCGGGCAGACGCCCCGTCGTGCGACCTCGTCGTGCGCGTCGGTGATTACCGCAGCTTGCCCGCCATGCTTGCCTCGGCCGAGGTCTCGACCGTGCTGGGCTACCTGCGCGATGACCCGCCCGCGGCCAGCAAGGTGCGCGTCCTGTGCCATGCCCCGTGGGTGCTGCTGCGCGACCCTAGTGTGAGGACTCCTGTGGAGGGGCTGGACGACTTCTGTGCCCGCCCGCACGCCCTGGTGTCGCCGTCCGGCGACCTGACTGGCTTCGTTGACGACGGTTTGGCGGCACAGGGCCGCTCGCGGCGGGTCGCAGTGGGCGTGGCCAGCTTCGCCCTACTGCTGACCGTGCTGCCGGGAAGCGACCTGCTGGCGACGGTTCCGGACTTCGTGGCGCACCGGCTCGCGGCCCTGGGCGGCCTGGTGGTCGAACCCTCGCCCTTGGCCATCCCGCTCGTAACCAACACCCTGGCCTGGCGCACGACGGCGGACGCCGACCCGGCCGAGCGCTGGTTCCGTGCCTGCGTTGCTGAAGCTTTTGCGGCGGCCCAGCCGCAGTAGGCCCTGTCTTCCTGATAAGCCGTATCAGCAACGGCGATTTCCCGCGCGCCATCCACGCCATCACCTTCGGTCCATCGCAACCCGCATAGGAGCGGCCCTGATGACCAAGGTTCTTATCGTCCTCACGTCCCACACACGGCTTGGCGACACCGGAAAGCCGACCGGCTTCTACTTCGAGGAGCTGGCCGCGCCGTACTGGGCCTTCACGGACGCCGGGCACGAGGTGGTGATCGCCTCCATCGCGGGCGGCCCCGCCGCACACGACCCATCCAGCCTCAAGGCCGACGCGGCGCCCCGCCCCGCCCCTGTACAACGCTTCGTCACGGACCCTGCCGCCATGGCCAAGCTCGCTGCGACTCTGCCAATGATGCAGGCGGACCCGTCCGCCTACGACGCCGTGTTCCTGCCCGGCGGTCACGGCACCATGTGGGACCTGCCCGGCAGCGAAGCACTGGCCCGCCTCGTTGGCCACCTGTTCAATGCCGGCAAGGTCGTCGGTGCAGTGTGCCACGGTCCGGCCGGGCTGGTGTCGGCCACCCGTGCCGATGGCAAGTCCATCGTCGAGAGCCGGCGCGTCAACGGGTTCACCGATGCCGAGGAGGAGGCAGCCGGCCTCACCGCGGCGATGCCCTTCCTGCTGGAAAGCCGCCTGCGCGAGCTGGGCGGCCGCTTCGAGGGCGGTCCCAACTTCAAGCCTTACGCCGTGCGCGACGGCAATCTCGTCACCGGCCAGAACCCGGCCAGCTCCGCGCTGGTCGCAGGCCATGTGCTGGACGCCCTGGCTGAAGCCGGCGTGGCGCGGGCGGCGGCCTAGCGGCGGCGCCGGGCGGAGCGGGCGCCGTGATCTATGAGATGCGGACCTATGCGCTGCGTCCCGGCGACGTGCCGGGCTACGTGGCGCTGTTTGGCGAGCGGGGCCTGCCCACCTCTCCCGCCACGCCACGCTGGTCGGCTACTTCGTTGCTGAGACCGGCGGGGCGCTCAACCGCATCGTCCACGTCTGGCGCTACGAAGATCGGGCGCAGCGCGCGGCCAGCCGCGCCGCGCTCTACGCGGAGCCGGCGTGGCGGAACGAGTTCCTGCCCGAGGCGCTGCCGCGCCTCTTGGAGCAGCGCTCCGACCTGCTCCGCCCGACCGCCTTCTCCCCGGACCCGCTCGCCTGGGCGGCCAGGCACCCGCGCCCGGACGGGGCGGCACCGCGCCTCTATGAGCTGCGCACCTACCGGCTCGCGCCCGGCTCGGTGTCCGCCTTGCTGGCCGCCTACGAACGCTTCGCGGCGGTGTTCGCCCGGCACCTCGACCTGGTCGCCTACTGGACCGCGGACAGCGGCGAACTGGGCCGGGCCGTCCACCTCTGGGCCTACGCCGACGAGGCGGACCGCGACCGGCGGCAGGCTGCACTCGCGGCCGACCCGGACTTCGCCCACGGCTTCCTCGCCGAGGCCGGCCCGCTGTTGCTGGGCGCGGAGAGCACGGTTCTCATCCCCGCCTCCTACTCACCCCTGACCTGACCCAAGGAGAACCTCCATGCCCCTCGACGCCCACACCACCGCCGCCCCGCCGCACCCAGTGATGCGCGTGCAGGCCTTCGAGGCGGCCCCCACCGTGCCGCGCCTGTCCGTGCCGCTGATGGCCACGGCGGAGGGTGAGCTGAATGGGGAGCTGCTGCGGTTCCTGACCGAGCCGCCCGCTGACCCGAGCCTGCTCGCGGGCAAGCGCATCGCCGTCCTTGCCACCAACGGCGTCGAGGAGGTCGAGCTGACCGTGCCGCTCGCCTGGGCGCGGGAGCGCGGCGCCACGGTCCACCTCGTCTCGCCTCGGGTGGACCCCGCGCCGAACGCCTACGGCGTGCAGATGCCCGAGGCAGCGCGCACCCACGTGCTGACCGTCAAGTTCATGGAGAACGCCGGCTGGGTCGCCATAGACCGCTACCTCGGCGAGGCCACCGCCGGCGAGTACGACGCCGTGGTGCTGCCCGGCGGCGCGTGGAACCCGGACACGCTGCGCGCCGACCCGCACGCCCAAGCCTTCGTGCGGGCGGCGCTGGAGGCGGGCAAGCCGGTCCTGGCCATCTGCCACGGCCCGCTCGTGCTCGTCAGCGCCGGCGTGCTGCGCGGCCGCCGCGCAACCGCGTTCTGGACCGTGCAGCCGGACCTCGCCAACGCCGGGGCGACCGTCGCGGACGAGCCCTGCGTCGTGGACGGCAGTCTGATCACCGGCCGCTTCCCCTACGACCTGCCGCGCTGCCTCGATGCCTTCGCCGGGCAACTCGTCGCGGCTGCCTGACCACGCCCACACCCCCTCAAGGAGACCCACCATGCAGCGACATCTCGCAGCCGCCACGATCCTGGCCACGCTCGCCTTCGGCCCGGTCCACGCCGACGAGTTCGGCAAGCCCGAGTTGGCCTACAGCTGGACGCGCCTGGACTGGGCGTTCCGAACCCCGGCCGACGCCAACGCCTACACGGCCGACGGCGTGTACAAAAAGGCCTGCCTGACCGGCGTGAAGACCGACCGGCAGGGCACCGTTTATGTGTCCGTGCCCCGCTGGCTCGATCCCCGCGTACCCTCGACGCTGAACAAGCTGGTGCAGAAGGACGGCAGGACCGTGCTGGAGCCGTTCCCGAGTTGGCAGGCCAACGACCTCGCCGACGCGGCCGCGTTGCGCAGCGTGCTGGGCTTCGAGATCGACAGCCGCAACCGGATGTGGATCCTCGACATGGGCTACACGGCCTCCGACAAGAATGCACCTGCGGGTGGGCAGAAGCTCGTCGTGATCGATCTCGACACGGGTAAGGAGCTGCGCCGCTTCGCGCTCGACGGCGTTGCCGACGCCAAGGGATCCTTCCTGAACGACCTCGCCATCGATGAGGTGAACGAGGTGGCTTATCTCACCGACAGCGGCGTCCGCGGAGCGCCCGACAACCCCACCGGCATCATCGTTTACGACTACCGGGCGAACACGGGTCGCCGGGTGCTCGACCGCGATGTGTCCACCCGCAACGACGTGGGCCGGCCGCTCGTGGTCCAGGGGACTGCGGTGTTCCCGGGCAACCCGCTGCAGGTCGGCATCAACGGCATCGCTATCAGTCCGGACACTCAGACGCTCTACTGGAATGTCACCACCGGCGACGGCGTGTACGCGGCCCCGACCGCGGTGCTGCGCGACCCGCACGCCACAGCGGCCGACATCTCCGCCGCAGTGCGCGGCCCGATGCGCCATGGCGGCGGGTCGGACGGCATGAGCATCGATGACCGCGGCCGCCTTTACGTCACCAACCTGACCCTGGGGCGGCTGGAGCTGATGGACCCGGCGATGGGCACCACCTCAACTATCGCCGAGGGTCCAGGCTGGAACTGGCTCGACACGGTGGGATGGGACCGCCAGGGACGGATCCTCGTCTCGACCAACCACCTCAACCAGGTGTTCGGCGGCACCGCCAACTTCGACGACCCAGCGGACCCCGTGTTCCGCATCTGGCGCATCCAGACCGACGCCCATAAGGGCTACGCCGCCGCACCGAGGCGCGCCGACGCCGCCCCGTTATCTCGGTAAGGGGGCGGTCCAGATGCGCCCGAAGATCGCCACCGACGCCATCCTCACGCGGAGAACAGCGCTCGGAGCCGCCCTCCTCGCCTTCGTCACGCCCGCGAGCGCTCAGGAGCGGCGCGTTCGGCTCGGACAGATTAACCTGTCCTTCCACGCCGTGACCGCGGGCGTGGTGCACGAGACGCTCCTGCGGCTCGGCCACGCGGTGGAGGTGGTCGAGGGGCCGCACGAGGAGATCTTCCCGCGGCTTGCCCATGGCGAGGTGGATCTCCTGGCGGCCACGTGGCTGCCAGGTGGGCACGCGGAATACTGGCGACAGTACGCCGCGCAAGCCGTCCAGCTCGCGCCCCTCTACGACGGGGCTCGGCTCTTCTGGGCCGTGCCGCCCCACGTCCCGGAGTCGGCCGTCCGCTCCATCGAGGATCTCGCTAGACCGGAGGTCGCGGCGCGGATGGACAAGTCGATCCGCAGCATCGGTCCTGGCGCCGGGCTGACCATTCGGTCCTTGCGCGCCGCCGAGGCGTACGGCCTCGGGACAGCGGGTTACGCGGTGCAGCCCGGTCCCGCCGGGGAGTGGATCGCCAACTTCCGCCGCGCCGTCGCCGAGGGCCGGTGGATGGTGATGCCGCTTTGGCGGCCGCAGTTCCTCAACACCGCCTATCGTCTTCGCGTCCTCGACGACCCCAAGGGCATCCTCGGCGCCGTCGATCATGGCGTGCTGGTCGCACGGACCGGCCTCGGCGAACGGCTTCCGGCCGATACGCTGGCCGCGCTCTCGCGTATCCGCCTCGGCCTGGACGCAGTCGAGGAGATGGACGGGCTGGTCAACGTCGAACACCTCACACCGCGCGAGGCGGCCCGGCGCTGGATGGCCGCCAATCCCGCTTCCGTCTCGGCCTGGCTCCCCGGATTGCCCATGTCGGATGAGCCGACGTGATCTCGCTCGATCTCACGCCTACGGACCGGATCGCGCTGGCCTGGTTCCTCGCGGCATGGCTCGGCTACGGGCCGGTGATCACCGGCCTGCGCTCGGCCGGCAGCATCACCGCGCGGATGCACGGCCTGCGCCGGGCCTGGATGTGGGTCATGCTGGCTCGAGACAACCGGATCACGGACGCGTCGCTCATCGGACACACGATCCACAGCGCCTCGTTCTTCGTGTCCACCACCATGATCGCGCTCGCGGCGTTGCTCGGATTGCTGGGCAACCTCGACCACGGCTACGCCGCCATCCAGGACGTCGCCTTCGCCGCCAAGACCAGCCGCGTGGTGGTCGAGGCCAAAGTCATGCTGCTCCTGCTTGTCTTCGCTTACAGTTTCCTCAAGCTCACCTGGGCGCTGCGGCAGCTCAACTTCTGCATCGCCCTGATTGGCGGGGCGCCGCTCAAGCCTGACCCGGCGCACCGCGCCGCAGTGGCCGATCACACGGCGGCAGTGCTCTCGCTCGCCGTGAGCAGCTTCAACGACGGCATACGCGGCTACTACTTCGCCCTCGCAGCCCTCACGTGGCTGCTCGGACCCTGGCCCTTCCTGGCCGTGACGAGCGCCATGGTCGCCGTCCTGCTCTGGCGCCAGTTCGGGTCCGCCACCGCCATCGCGATCCGCCTCCAGCACGCCGAGCTGGTGCGGCACGGCTCGATCGCGACGGTTGCGCGGGCGGATGACCGGCCGCCGCTCGCGGCGGGTGCCCATCCATGAACCATGCCTGGAGGCGACCGACCATGACCACCTACCCCGACCTGTCGCTGATCATCGGCGGCCGCGCAATCCGCGAACGGGCGGCCAGTTCGCCCGTCCTCGATCCCGGAACCGGCGAGGTGATCGGCCGCGTGCCGCACGCGACTCCCGGCGACCTGGACCAAGCGCTCCTCGCCGCGGCCGACGGCTTCCGGATCTGGCGCGGCGTCGCGCCGTACGAACGTGCGCGCGTCCTGCGCCGCGCGGCCGATCTGGTTCGCGAGCGCCTGGACGCCATCGCGACGGTGCTGACGTTGGAGCAGGGTAAGACGCTCGCGGAAGCCCGGATCGAGGTCGGGGCCGCGGCCGATATCCTGGAGTGGTCGGGCGAGGAAGGTCGGCGCACCTACGGCCGGATCGTGCCGGGGCGGGTCAGGGGCGTGCGCCAGATGGTGCTCAAGGAGCCGATCGGACCGGTCGCCGCCTTCGCGCCGTGGAACTTCCCGGCCATGACGCCGGCGCGCAAGCTGGGTGGCGCCCTCGGCGCGGGCTGCTCGATCATCCTCAAGCCGGCAGAGGAGTCGCCGGCGACCGCGCTCGCCCTCGTGGGCGCGCTGCTGGAGGCCGGGTTGCCCGGCGAGGCGGCCAGCGTGGTCTTCGGCGACCCCGCCATGATCTCAGCGCAGCTGATCGCCTCGCCGGTGGTCCGCAAGGTGTCCTTCACCGGCTCGACGCCGGTGGGCAAACAGCTCGCCCGGCTCGCGGCCGACGGCATGAAGCGGGCGACCATGGAGCTCGGCGGGCACGCGCCGGTCCTGGTGTTCGATGACGCCGACGTCGACGCGGCGGCCGAGGCCGGCGCCGCCGCCAAGTTTCGCAACGCCGGCCAAGTCTGCGTGTCGCCGACACGGTTCTACGTGCAGGACGGCGTGCACGACCAATTCGTGCAGCGCTTCGGCGAGGTGGCCCGCTCGCTCCGGGTTGGCCACGGGCTGGACGGCGCCAGCCGCATGGGACCGCTCGCCAATGCCTGGCGGCTCGACGCCATGGAGGGCTTCGCGGCGGATGCGGTCGCGCACGGGGCCGAGGTCGTGGCCGGCGGCGGCCGGATCGGCAACGCTGGCTTCTTCTGGCAGCCGACCGTGCTGGCCGGGGTGCCGGACACAGCCCGCATCATGTGGGAGGAGCCGTTCGGCCCCATTGCGCCCATCGTGCGCTTCCGGGACGAGGAGGACGGCCTTGCCCGCGCCAACGCACTGCCGTTCGGGCTGGCCGCCTACGTGTTCACCCGCGATCTGCGCCGTGCCGCCACTGTCGCGGACGCGCTGGAGGCGGGGATGGTCGGCGTGAACCACTTCGGCATCTCGACGCCGGAAACGCCGTTCGGCGGCGTCAAGGACAGCGGCTACGGCGCCGAGGGCGGCACAGAGCACATCGAGGCGCACCTCGCGACCAAGCTGGTCAGCCAACTCTGATGGAGCAGACCATGGAATACCTGCACACGATGGTCCGGGTCGCAGACCTCGGCCGCGCGCTGGACTTCTACTGCGACAAGCTCGGCTTGCAGGAGGTCCGCCGCATGGACAGCCAGCAGGGGCGCTTCACCTTGGTGTTCCTGGCTGCGCCTGGCGACGTGGCACAGCCGGGAGTCGGCGGTGTCCCTATGGTCGAACTGACCCATAACTGGGACCCAGAGGAGTATGGCGGGGGCCGCAACTTCGGCCACCTGGCCTACCGCGTGGACGACATCTACGCCCTGTGCCACCGGCTGATGGACGCGGGGGTCGTTATCAACCGCCCGCCGCGGGACGGCAACATGGCTTTCGTGCGCTCGCCCGACGGCATCAGCATCGAGCTGCTCCAGGCCGGCAACCCGCTGCCCCGAAAAGAACCCTGGGCAAGCATGGCGAACACCGGAAGCTGGTGAGGCAGTGGCGCCGTGCTTTGAAGCCTACCCGGTTGAGACTGCTGCCCTATACGTGTCAGATCGGTCCAGCAGTCCTGCACCACGCGCGGCTTTACCAGTCCTGGATGCTGTGTGCCCGTCTCTTTCCTGACCGAGGAGCAGGAGCGCCGCTACGGCCGCTTCGCCGGCGAGCCTGGCCCCGAGCAGCTCGCCCGCTACTTCCACCTCGACGATGCCGACCGCGCCTTCGTGGCCGGGCACCGCGGCCCCCACATGCGCCTGGGCTGCGCCGTTCAGCTCGGCACCGTCGGTTTCCTGGGCACCTTTCTGGAACAGCCGGCGGAGGTGCCAGACCTGGCTGTTACGTTCGTGGCCGACCAGCTCGGCATCCATGCCAGCGGCCTGCTGGCAGAGTATGCGGCCAGTGAATGGCGATGGCATCACCCGGCGGAAATCCGGGACCGCTATGGCTACCGCGCCTTTTCCGACCCTTTGGTGCAGTTCCGGCTCAACCGCTGGCTCTACGCCCTGTGCTGGACCGGCTCGGACCGCCCCAGCGGCTTATTTGACCGCGCCACGTCCTGGCTGGTCGCCCACAAGGTGCTGTTGCCCGGCGTGACCACGCTGGAGCGCAATATCGCCCGCGTGCGGACCCGTGCCGCGCAGCGGCTCTGGCGGCAGATGCTGGCAGGCATAACCGCCGACCAGCAGGACCGGCTGGAAGCGCTGCTTGTGCCTCCCGAGGGCGCACGCCAAAGCCCGCTCGACCGCCTGCGCGACGGCCCCGTGCTGCAAAGCCCGGCGGAGCTGACCCGCGCCGTCGCCAGGCTCGACGAGGTGCAGCTGCTGGCGGCGGGGCTGCCCCGCACCGACCGGCTGCCGCGCACGCGCGTGCTGGCCCTGGCGCGGTTCGCCACGGCGGCCAAGGCGTCTGCGGTCGCGCGCCTGCCGGAGGACCGGCGCCTGGCGACCCTGACCGCCTTTATCCGCACGCTGGAAGCCACGGCGCAGGACGACGTGCTGGACCTGTTCGACATCGTGGTGACGCATATCTTCGCCGATGCCCAGACCATCGGCCGAGAGGCACGGATGCGCGGCTTGCGCGATCTCGATGCCGCAGCCCTGACGCTGCGCCAGGGGTGGGGCTTGCTGCTGGAGCAGGGCGAGGGCGACCCACGAGGGGCGGTGTTCGCGGCCGTGCCGCGCGAAGTGATCGAGGCAGCCATGGCCCGGGTGGATGCGCTGATCCGGCCGGCGGACGATCCCTACTTCGACGAGCTGCTGGCGCAGCACCGCCGCGTCCGCCGTTTCCTGCCCGGCCTGGCGCGCGCAGTTCATCTCGGCGCAACCCCGGCCGCCCGCGCCTTGCTCACAGCTGTGCAACATCTCCGTAAAGCGGACGGCAGCGGCACCAAGCCGCCGACCGAGTTCGTGCCGCCAAGCTGGCAGTCGCGCGTGATCCGTGACGGTGTGGTGGACCCGAAGGCCTGGACGATGTGCGTGCTGGACCGCGTGCGCGCCGCCCTGCGCCGCCGTGACCTGTTCGCCACGCCCAGCCTGCGCTACGCCGACCCCCGTGCTGGGCTGCTGGACGGCGCCGCTTGGGAGTCGGCCCGTCCCGCCGTCTGCCGGTCCCTGGGCGTCTCGGCATCCGGCCCCGAGGAGGTCGCGCACATGGCCGAGCGCCTCGATGCCGCTTACCGCGCCACCGCCGCCCGGTTGCCCGAGAACGCGAGCGTGCGGATCGAGACCGCGGCCGACGGCACCGCTGCGCTGTCCCTCTCCGCCCTCGACAAGCTGGACGAGCCGGCCAGCTTGGTGGCGCTCCGGGCCGTCGTCGCGGCGCGGATGCCCCGGGTGGACCTGCCGGAACTGCTGCTGGAGATGCACGCCCGCACCGGGTTCGCCGCCGAGTTCACCCATGCCAGCGAGCGTGGGGCACGCGCGGGCGACCTGGCCACCAGTATCTGCGCGGTGCTGCTGGCCGAAGCCTGCAACACCGGGTTGGAGCCGCTGATCCGGCTGGACGCCCCGGCGCTGCGCCGCTCCCGGCTGAGTTGGGTAAGGCAGAACTACCTGCGCGCCGACACGCTGACCCGCGCCAACGCCGCCCTGGTCGCGGCACAGTCCGCCATCCCGCTCGCCAGGAGCTGGGGTGGCGGTGACGTGGCCTCCGCCGACGGGCTGCGCTTCGTGGTGCCGGTCCGCACGATCCACTCCGGGCCGAACCCGCGCTACTTCGGCCAGGAGCGTGGGGTGACTTACTACAACCTCACCTCGGACCAGTTCACCGGCCTGGGCGGCATCGTCGTGCCCGGCACGCTGCGCGACAGCCTGGTGCTGCTCAGCGTGCTGCTGGAACAGGAGACCCTGTTACAGCCTACGGAGGTGATGACCGATACCGGGGCTTACACCGACGTGATGTTTGGCATCTTCCACCTGCTCGGCTTCCAGTTCAGCCCGCGCTTGGCCGATATCGGCGGCGCACGGTTCTGGTGCGTGGACCCCAATGCGGATTATGGGGCGCTGAACGGCCTGGCGCGGCACCGGGCCAAGATGCCGCTTGTCGTCCAGAACTGGGACGACCTGTTGCGCCTGGCCGGCTCCCTCAAACTCGGCCTCGTGCAGGCCGGCGGGCTGATCCGCACCCTGCAGACCAACGACCGCCCAACCAAGCTGGCCCGCGCGCTAGAGGAATGGGGCCGCGTTGTGAAGAGCCTCTACTTGTTGTCCTACATTGATGACGAGAGCTACCGCCGCCGCATCCTGGTGCAGCTCAACCGAGGCGAAGGCCGCCACCAGCTCGCCCGAGCCGTATTCCATGGCAAGCGCGGCGAGTTGCGACAGCGCTACCGGGAGGGCCAGGAAGACCAGCTCGGCGCGCTCGGCCTCGTGGTCAACGTCATCGTGCTGTGGAACACGCTCTACATGGACGCTGCGCTCGATCAGCTCCGGGCAGAGGACTACCAGGTCCGCGACGAGGACGTGGCCCGCCTGTCGCCACTTGGCTTCGAGCACATCAACATGCTCGGCCGCTACGCCTTCACGCTGCCCGACGCCGTCGCCCGCGGCGAACTCCGGCCTTTGCGCAATCCGGCCTCAGCCGGCGAGGAACCTGACGAGCCGGCCCTTACATAGGTTTTCCGTTCAGTTGCTCCCCAGACCCCGATACCGACGACGCCCACCGGAAAGTCGCGCATCTGGGCGGGTTTGGCCTGAACAGCACGGCGAACGCGGCGGCGTAGCCGACCCGCATCCCGTGCCTTTGTTCTCGAAAGCCGTCGAACGCCCAGTGTTTCGGAACAGGGCAATCAAGAACGGTTCTGAGAACGGGAAAATGCCTTGATGCGCGGCTCAGGGCAGCACGCGCCGGAGATCGTCAGAAACCTCGGTTATCGAGAACAGCTCGCGGGCTTGCGACCGCCAAACTCCCATTGGCACGTATTGTGAGCACAACCGTCCGTTGGCAAGCACAGCGCGATGATGGCGAGCACAGTGGCAGATAATGTGAACACGAGGCGCGCTCCATTGTCAGTTAATTCGGGCACGAATCTGCTCTGTTTGCGAGCACGAGCGCCGATGATTGCGAGCGCCTACAGCTAGTGCGGTCAAAGCCGCAAGAGCGGCCTGCTCCGCTTCGCTCCGCCCCAGGGGCGACGCATGAAATTTATTGGTAGTCTATTGGGCGACTTCTGTGCCGGAGTCTGTTCTCTGGATGGTAGCTTTTTCAGCACTGCAGCCGAATTGGCGAAAGGTGAAGGAGGTTGGAACCGCCACCGCCCGCTGGATCAAGGTAGTTGCTGTATTCCGCATCGGCCTCCTAATCGCGGCCTCGCCTGGGATGGTCAACACATTGAGAAAGCCGGAGATTTAGCGAGAGTAGGCCCTACGCACCCGCTGCAGAATTTCATGCGTCGCCCCTGCGCTCCGCCCCCTCGGGGGCGACCTCATCGAGCGGACGAACGCCGGCCTGACGGCGGCGAGGAAACGTGGCAAGCGCCTCGGCTGCCAGCACAACCTCACCTCGCACCAGCAGGAGGCGAAACGGATGCGGGGAGAAGGCCAGACATACGTGCAGATCGCGGCGTTGTTCGGCGTGTCGCGCTCGGTCGTCTGGTGTTCGGTCAACACACAAAGATAGTGTTGCCTATTACTCCCCACCCTCATCTATCTGCCACTCGTATGCCTGGCGGATAAGGGCAGTCACGTAGGTCAGGTCAGCTTCCGGCGTCAGGTCCAAATCGGCGTTGCCCGTTGACCAGTGGCCGATATTCGTGATGTCGCGGCACAGCTTCCGGGCGTCCTGGAGATCCTGGAAAGGCAGGTTCAATGTCAGTCTCAGCTTGCTCGTCAGGGGCGTTACGCTGACGAAGACCGCCTCGGCCCTGTACACGACGTAGAGCTTCCAGAACTCCTCCGTGACCGCTGGATTGAGGGCAAGTATCTGGTCCCGCAGGGCTCGAAACAACGTGCCTATGGGGCCGCCCGCAAGCGGCGGATGGTCGGCGATGGTATAGGTGTCCGCAGCCTTCGGCGCGCTTGCGAAACTCGCGACCTCCTCGGCGCTCAGGTGCGGCGCGGCCCATGCCTGAACCGCCAAAGCCGCAAGGCGGTCGGCCCGCTGCTGGATGGTGCTCGCGTTCCAAGACTCTAAATGGCGAAGCTCCTCGCTGAGCCGTATCGGCGTGTCCCTGAAACCGCCCTCCATGTCGCGCTTTTCCAAAAACGGACGGTCGCTCAGTTCGGGGTTGTAGGCAGTGAGGGTGAGGTTCCCGAGGGTGTGCAGGTACGCGTCCTTGACCGCCTTCCAATCGGGACCCAGATCCGCCTTCCACTCGGCGCGAAGATTGTCGTTCTGCGGCATGATGTGCTCGATGGTGTATTCCTCGACAGGCACACGCTCCCTGCGGTCATGGTTCTCGAGTCGCCGCAGCCAATATGTTCTAACCCGTATCGAGTACAAGTCGCGCGTCTTCATGCCGGACGCGAACTCGTCGTCGGCCGGGAACCTGCGATACGACGGCAGCGATTGGAACTGCGCCCTGATGCTGTCGAGGTAGCGGTCGGGCACGATGGCGCGCGCGAACGTCGAGAACGTCTTGTTGTGCGAATTGGTCGGGATGTTGCAGATCGTCCGGCGGAACACGTACGCCTCGACCAGCCGGAGAGCGGCAAGGAACTCACTCCGATCGAGGATTCCCGCCTCATGATCGCCGTAGAGCCTGAGCAGGAACGGGAAGGTGACTTCGGCGCGCAGGTCACGAATGTCGCTGAACGCCTCGGCCAGAGCCTTGTCGTTTTCACCGCCTCCGAGGGCGATGCGACAATAGAGCCGGGCGAAGCGATGCACGTCGGCGATGAGGAAGGCGATGTCGCGGCCCGCTTCCGCCTGCTGCCGCGCGTACGACTTGAAGGCGTCGTAGACATCCTCGATCCGGGCGATCTCCCCGGTTTTCATCGTCAGGTAGTTCCGCACGAACCCGTCGAAGCTGGTGGCGTACGCCTCCTGGCCAAAGGCTACCTCCATGGGTCGCCAGTGCTCCTCGTACAGCTTCGTCTGTTGCGTGTGCTTGAGGTCCATCAGTACGTAGTTGCGGATGAGGTCGGCCTGGCCCAGCGCCTTGCCCGTCGAGTTGAGGCTTTCGAAGATGAGCTGCGGGTTGTCGTGCCCGCGCTCAAGCGCGATGTCGACGATCATGACGCGGGTGAGCCCGCGGGAAATCGCGTCGAGGTTGGCGCCCTGCATCCAGCTGCGGAACAGGTCGTGGTTGTGCCGGAGGCGCAGGCTATGGTCATCCGGCAACGGGCCGTCGTCGATTAGCGCCTTCAGGGTGACGCGGTCGGTCGCCGAGAGCAGGAGCTTGTAGGCGCGCTCGCCGTCCTGGAAGGTGTCCTTAAGGTGATAATGGCGCAGCTTCTTAGGCGCGAAGTCGCCGGGTAGCTCGATGCGGCGCCGCTCCTGCTCCGCCGCCAGCGCTTCGATGAAGAGCATAAACGTCGTCAGCCTTTGCTGGCCGTCGATGATCAGCAGGTAAGGCTGGTCGGCGACCTGGAACGCGCCAGCCTGGATGTAGACCACCGAGCCCACGAAGTGGGGCGTGCCGCCCTGGAGCGGCTGCCCGGCCCTGAGAATGTCGTCCCACAGTCTCCGGCATTGGTCTTCCTCCCAGCGATAGGGGCGCTGGTAGATTGGAATGACGAACTGCTTCGCGGTGCGAATGAATTCGAGCAGCGCGTATTCTTTGGCTTTCATGCGTCCAGTTTCTCAGTTCGGGCCTAATTACCCCGGCTGCACAATCTCGACGGGCAACAGCCAACTCACGCTCATGCCGTCTCGGCGACTTCGGGCAAAGGGCAGGCCGGGTTTCTGCAGGTGTCCCAGCGTCTGCTACCGTTCCGCGCTCACCAGCTCGTCCAGCGTGACCGGACAGACCACAGGCACCGGCAAGGGCGGCTGTCCGTCCATGGTGTCCGGCATGGCGGACAGGGCGTCGGCATAGATGCCGGGAACGTCGAGCTTCTGCCGCATGGAAGGCCGATACTTGCGCCTCGCCTGCGCGCGGAACCCGCGCGCATCGCCGCGCCAAGCGGGCACGTCCCGGGCGAGCGGCCACGCCTCGGCCTTGAGGTCGTGCAGGAACGCTTGGAACCACCATGCCTCCACGGCATCAACCTGGCTTTGGCCCACGCTCTCGATTTCCTCGATGATGTTGGCCCAGTCGGGCGCCTCGTTGCCTCCCTCGCCGGCCGCGTGCTGGCGCAAGAGCCGAGCCTGGTGCTCGGACCACTCCAGCACGTCCACGTCGTAGAAATCGCCCATCACGCACCTCCGGGGAGCAGCCGATACACCGAGCTGCGGGCAATCCCAAGATGCCTCGCAATCGCCGCTGGCCCCATCGTCTGCGCCAGCATCGCGATCTCGGCCGGGTCCAGCGATGCCGGGCGTCCCTTGTATTTTCCCTCCGCCTTGGCCTTGGCGATGCCCTCGCGCTGCCGCTCAAGCATGATCTCGCGTTCCCAGGTCGCCACGCCGGCCAGGATCGTCAGCATGAGCTTACTGGTCGGGTTGCGGGTGTCCATGCGTTCCCCGCCCATGCTCAGGATCACGAGGCCGATGCCGCGCTTGGACAGGTCCGCCTCGATGGCCAGCAGCTCCGCCGTGCTGCGCGCCAGCCTGTCCGGCTTGGTCACGGCAAGCACGTCGCCGTCGCGGAGGTAGGCCAGGCACTCGGCCAGGCGGCTGCGCCGCGCCGTGCTGCTGACCTGCTCGCTGTACAGCCGCCGGGCGCCAAGGGCCTTCAGGTCGCGTTCCTGGGCGGCCAAGCCTGCGGCCTGGTCGGTCGTGCTGGTCCTCGCGTATCCAACGATCATACGGCGCCTCGCTGTCCGATTTGCTCCTTTGATGTGCTAAGACATGCCGTCCGATAAGTCAAAACAACCAGATTAGGACGCAAGACTGGCTGGTTCGGGACGCGGCGCAGGCGTCCCGTGAGGGCAAACCTCAATGAGGCTATCATCGCTTGAGGTGTGGAAACCGGCCTCTCACCTCCTTGCCTTCAATCCGAGGTCAATTTCTTGATCCGGCTGGCCAGGGCTTCCATCGCGAAAGGCTTGGCCAGGACGTGCATTCCCGGATCGAGATGGCCATGACTGACCACGGCATTCTCGGCGTAGCCGGTGATGGAACAGTACCTTCGGGTCGCCGGGTTTCAAGCGGTGGCCAGTCTCCTATCCCGCGCTGGATGCGCTTCGTGCCAAGGACGCCTTCTCCGCGGCGAAGGCACGCTTGAGGACGGTGCGAAGCGCCAGCACGGCGACGAATGCGCCAATTTGGTGCCAGGTGTTCAGCTCGAGCGTCTTCAATAGGCTCGCGGTCGTCTTGAACCCCAGCGAGAAAACCGCGCCGTCGGCGAGCAACAGGCGACAGCGTTCCAGCCCGCGTTGCCTGGCCAGAGCGAGCAGCGCGGCCCCTACGTAGCCCAGCAACAGGGCACTGCCGGCGGCCTCGATCGCCAGCGCAGTCCCGGCGACCAGGCTCGGGGCCAAGGATCCCAAAGCCAAGGACCTTAAGGCCGGGGTCATCCCGTGGCCGGCGTGTGCTCCGCCGGCGTGTCCCCGCGCCGCCGCCGCGCCGCCTCATCGGCGATCTCGCGCTGCAGGAAGAAGTTCAGGATGGTGCGCAGGGCGGCGATGGCAGCGAGCTTGCCGATCTCGTCCCAGCTCGGCGCGATCGCCGTGCGCAGAATATCCGCGGCCAGGGCGAACTCCAGCGCTACCGCCAGCCAGCGCGCCAACCGCAGCCGCACACTTTCCTTGGCGGCGTCCGGCATGGTCGGCCGCGCGACGAAGACGCGCACCGCCTGCCACGTGGCTTCGATCGCGGCCAGCGCGATGATGCCGGCGGCCGCGGCCTCCACGCCCAACGCTACCAGCGCGGACCAAGTTTTAAACAGCTGTTCCATGTTTCCTTTTTCTCCAGCGCTCAGCAGCCGTCGAAGCCGACCTGTAGGCTGAAGATGCCGCGGAACCGCGGCGAGTCCCGTCCGATGCCGGCACCCAAAGGTTCGTGAACATGGCTCAGGGAGCATCCGAGTTGGCAGGCGCATCGTTCCTTGACGCGATCCACTCGAGCAGCAGGTGAGGCAGGGTCAGGGCGGCCAGGCCCGAAAGCTTAGTTCTCCGGTCCTTACGGGTTGCTGACTGGTCCCGGCGCTCCAGCCAGGCATCTAGGATCATGTGCGGCAGGGTGAAGGCGGCGAGCAGCTGCAGGGTAAGGCACAGCAGCCGCACCGGTGCTTCCCCGGTGTAGGTCGGCCACAGCGCAGCGCCGATCGCGACCGTTAGGACGGTGGTAGGCGCAGCCAGCCGCCAGGCCGATGCCTCGTCCCGGACGCGGGGCGCCCGGCCGGGATGTCGGATCAGCGCAATCGTGTGCGCCGGGGCATGCACCCCGACGAAATACAGGGCGAACGCGGTCAGCGGTGGTAGCACCGCGAATGCAGCGCAAAGCGCGCCCGGCAGCAGCAGGTCGCGCGGGCGGCTCCGCAGGACGGTCAGGGACGCCGGGATTAGCCATAGGATGGAGGCGGCGGTCAGCCAGGCCGGCGGCTGCTCGAACGCAAGGCTGGATGCCGCCGAGAACACGCTGGCAGTCGCTTCCGGATGCAACAGGACCGGTGCCGCGACCGGCAACCCGCCACGGAACAGCGCCGGCCAGCCGCTGCCACCCGTGTCTTCCGTCCCGAAGTGCCAAACGGAGGCAGCCAGGAACGCGGCGAGCGTGACTTCGGGTGCCCAGCGCCAGGCCAGGAGCACGGCGCCGACTAGAAGGAGGTAGGGGCCGGCGAACACCGGGAACCACCAGCCACCGACCCGGCCGCGCAGCAGGTCGCGGCCGATCTCCACGTCCAGCGCGCCGTGGGGCACGCCGAGCACGACGATCGTCAGCACCGCACACACCCAACCGGCCTGCCAGGGCAGCACTGCGCTCGCGGCCAGCACCGGCAAAGCCAGCAGCAGCGGGGCCGTGCGCCCGCCAGGGATCACGACCCCGCCCCGCATTAGGCCGCGTGCCGGATGGCGGACCGGTTCAGCTCGGGCTCGCCCTCGGCCAAGTCACGGTCGGTCGCCGCTGTGTCAGACTTAACTGACATGTAGCCGTAGACCACCTTGGCGATGACATCGAGGACCGCGATCACCAGAACACTGGTGGCGTCGCTGACCACGTTGAGCCCGTCCGGCGCCACGGCCAGGATGATCGGGTAGATCAGCCACACCACAGACAGGATGGAAGCGTTGCGGCGGTAGGTCGCCTGGACGTCGTCGCGCTGGGTGGCGTTCGCCTCCATTTGCGTCTTCCAGATGACGTAGTAGACGCCGAGGAACGCGGCGCAGGACACGATGAACCAAGTCCACTTGGTCCAGCCCACCAGCGACGAGCCGAAGATAAAGGCCGTGATGATCATCATCACGTCGGCCAGCACCGCACCAACAATGGCGCCGTGGCGCTTTGGCCCGTGCCGCATCGCGGTCATGCCCAAGGAAACCAGCAGCAGCGGCGTAGTGAATGTCCAGTCGATGTAGCGGGCGAAGTAGAACACGCGCGTGGGCATGGGCTGCCCGGCCAGGACCGCTTGCACCGTCGGCAGTGTCACCAAGCCTTGCCCGGTGGCCATCGCCAGGTACGAGCACGCGGCGATGATCGGCACGATGCCGTGCAGCACGGTGTGCAGCCCTTCGCCCTGCGTACGACGTTTGCCGGTGGCCAGGATCAGCAAGCCACCGGCCAGCATGATGATCGTGGTCACCCACAGGATTTGGTTCGAGTTCATGAAAGGTCCATCCAGAAAAGTCCTCTGATTAAACTGAAGCGTCCAGACGGGGTGCGCCTGGACGCTTCACAGATTGCAGCTGCGCCAGGCTATCCGGGCGGACATCGCCGCCCGGATAGACCTCAGCCCTTCTTCGGCTTTTCCTTCAGCTTCGCTTCAGCCTCTTTGTCTTCCTTCTCCTCGTCCTCATCGCTCTCCGGCTCCTCATCCTCTCCGGACGCCATCAGGCTTTCGGCGATCTCAGAAAGCTTCTCGTCGGACCGCTTCTCCTCCTCCAGCGTTTCTGCCAGCAAGCTCTCCGCTTCGTTCAGGCCAAGCTTCTTGGCCCACGTCTTCAGCACGCCGTATCGGGCAATCTCATAGTGCTCGACCGCCTGGGCGCAGCCGATCAGCACGTCGTCGCTGGCCTCGCTGCCGCTGAAATCCTCCAGGTCCTCCTCCATCTCGGAGGTGATGCCCTGCATGGCTTCACATGTCTTGGATCGGGCAGGCTTACCGAGGATCTCGAAAACTTGCTGAAGCCGCTCGACTGGGTGCTGACTCTGTTCGCTGTGCTCGGTCAGCGCGGCCTTCAGCTCTTCCGATTGCGCTGCCTTGACGGCCTTTTTGAGCGACTTCACACCGGCCCTCTCGGCGTAATACACGTCCTTCAACGTTTCGTAGAAAGCGTCTTTCAGAGTCTTTTCAGCCATAAATTGCTCCTGTTGTAAGACGGGGAAGCCAACTCGGCCGAACACCGGACGAGTTGGCTTGTTACTCACCCGATCTGCTGGGTTTCAGCCGCGCTATCCGGCCGAGCGGGGCCAAGATCCGGGACTTGGCCCATGGGAATGTTCTTGAACACGGTGTAGGTGCCCTTGCCGTCCAGGGACGGACCATGGGTCCAGCGGCCTTCCGGTGCTTCGGACCCCTTCAGGCCGGTGTCGAAGAAGTCGTAGTTGTGCTTCTGGTCTTCCTTGCTCTGCGAAAAGCTGTTCGGGATCGGCAGTGCGCCTTCCAACCCGCCCAGCTCCTCAATCACCGCCAGCCACTGCTGTTGGTGCATGGTGTCCCGCGCGATCATGAAGTGCAGCATGTCCTTCATGCCGGGATCCTGAGTGGCATTGAACAAGCGCACGGCCAGGACACGGCCGGTGCTTTCCGCTGCGACGTTGCAGTACATGTCGGCGGCCAGGTTGCCGCTGGCATAGATGTGCGACATATCGAAGGGAACGCCGTCGGCGTTGGCCGGGTAAGCTGCCATGCCGGTCGACAGCAGGTGGCGGTGCAGCATGCCCTCAATCGTGTGCCGGGCCTTGCCGCCGCCCATCACGGCACCCTCTTCCTGCAACTCGGTCGGCGCCTTCTCAAGGTTCAGCGCTACAGCGGTGGCCAGCATCTCGATGTGGCCGATCTCCTCCGTGGCAGTGTGCATCAGCATGTCGCGGTACTTCGGATTGGGCCCGCGGGATCCCCAAGACTGGAAGAGGTACTGCATGCAAACGCGGATTTCGCCTTCCACGCCGCCGATCGCCTGCTGCAGCATGCGGGCGAACACCGGATCGGGTGTCTCGACCTTGACGGGATACTGGAGGCGCTTGTCGTGGTAGAACATGGAGGGGTGTCCTTCGTTGATGTGAGGCTAACCACCCGCACAACGTCGAGGCATTCACAAAGATACCCCCGAGGAGTATCACGAAGCCGTGGAACACGAGTTTGCCGACGGTCGCCTTCTGCTGCATCGCACGGCTGAAGAGCGCGAGCCCATCTTGCACCGTCTGCGCCGGATCGAGGGTCAAGTGCGCGGATTGCAACAAATGATCGAACAGGATCGCTACTGTCTCGATGAAATCCAGCAGGCAAACGCCGTATGCGCGGCGATGCGCGAAGTGATCGTGCTCATCTCAAGTCAGCACCTCGCCGCTGGCGCCGAGCACGTGGCACAAGCTTCGAACACCACCGCGGTCCTCGAGGACATGAAGGCAGTCTTGCGGGCCGCTCTCCGGCAGGCTTGAGGGCGAGGGCGCGGTTCTTCTCCGGCGTATTCTGGCCGACGCCGGCGTCACCACGCCGCCGATGCTCGACTGGTTTCACGTCGCCATGCGGCTGCAGCACCTGAAGCAGATCGCCGACGGCCTGTCGGCGGATGACCCGGCGCGGGTGGCGGCGAAGGCGGTGATCGTCGAGGAGGTCGAGCGGCTGCACTGGCGCATCTGGAACGGCAAGGCCAAGGATGCCCAGATCAGCATCGATCGCATCCGCGCGGTCATGCACCATTTTCAGGGCGAGCCGGATCGGCGAAGGTCTACGGCACCCTCACGAAAGCTGTGGACCGCGTTGCGCGCGCTGGATGACTATCTGACCGGCCAGAGCGCCTGGCTGGTCAACTACGCCGAGCGGCACCGTGTGGGCCTGCGGGTTGGGACCGCGATCACCGAAGGGACGGCCAACTTCCTGGTCAACCGACGCATGGCCAAGTCGCAGCAGATGCGCTGGTCCCGGCGCGGCGCCGACCTGCTGCTGCAGGTTCGTTGTGCCGTCTACAACGGCACGCTCGGCTCCGGCTTCGGGCAGCGCTTCCAAGCCGCCAACGATCCACATCAGCCAGCGGCCATCGCGGCGTGACCCCCAATCTCGCGACAGTCCCGCCAACAAGGTGCTATACAGCTGAATAGGCTGGCAGTTTAGGGTTCCGCGAACCAGGCCAGTGATCGCCGCAGTGGCCTGGTTTTACTCCGCCCCGTGGCCTGGATTTGGACCGCCCTGTACAAGCGAGCAGCGTCACGCGCTCGCCCAGGTCATGTGCACCTTCCAGCAGGGCCGCATCGCCGACCGCGGCCAGGAAGCGCAGCAGTTCCGCGCCTCGGGGCTGAACCTGGTGATCGCGGCCCTCGTCTACTGGAACTCGACCTACCTCGCCGACGCCGTCGCGCATCTGCGCGCACGAGGCGAACTCGTCTTGGACGAGCTGCTCGCCCACACCTCGCCGCTGACCTGGGAGCACCTCGCCTTCTCCGGCGATTTCCTGTGGGACCGCGCCGCCGCTACTGCGGGCCGCCGACGGCCCCTCAATTTCGGGCCGGGTCGGATGGCGGCGTGACCTGTGTTCCCACCCCGTTCGCGCTCAGCGTTGTCTATTTGACAGCTGACCCTGTGCCCTCAGGTTGACAGCTGACCCTGTGCCCTCAGGTGCGCGCCGTCCTGGCCGTGGTGAACGAGCGGGTCGCCATGGGCCGCTGCGACGGAAAGCACGCCAGGATGGCCGGAGAACAGCGTGGAGGTGCCTGGACGTATTTCCAGGCACCCATGCACCCCGGAACCTAGGGGAGCGTCAGCGGCAAACGTGAGCCATGCAGCGTGCGGCGCGGTGTTCGTCACCCGGCAGCACGTCGCGCCCTCGGCGGGCGGGGGCATGGCGTGGGTGGCCGGGTGCACGTCGATCGGCAGGCTCACCGCCGACCGTGGCGTGGCCGAGGTGAACGCCGCGTGGATTGGACGGGTGCGCGTCTCGGTCATGCGGTGCCCTGCGGCTGGGTGGCCTTCACGCGCAGGACCGTGCCGACGCCCACGCCGAGTTTGCGAGCGACCTTGCCGATGCCTACGCCGGTCGCCAGCTCGGCGCGGATCGCGGCTTCGGTGGCCTTCGATGCCTTCGGGCGGCCGATCAGCTTCTTGTAGCTCTTGCCGTCCGCGCTCAGCCGCTTCACTCCGGCGGCTTGCTCGGCTTGCGCCCTGGCCATGCCGGAGCGGACCCGCTCTTGGATCATGTCGCGCTCGAACTCGGCGAACACGCCCATCATGCCGAACATGGCCCGCCCACCCGGCGTGGTCGTGTCCAGCCCTTGCTTGGCGACGAACAAGTCCACCTTGGCAGCCCGCAATTCCTGCATGGACGCCACGAGATCGGGCAAGCTGCGACCAAGCCGGTCCACCGCCGCCACCATCAACACGTCAAACCGGCGGGCCGAGGCGGCTTTCAGCATCGCGTTGAGCTGGGGGCGCTTGTCGCGGCCCTTGGACCCGGAGACGCCTTCGTCGGCATAGGTGGCTGCCACCGTCCATCCTCTGGCCGCGGCGGCAGCTTCCAGGTCACGACGCTGGTTCTCTGTCGTCTGCTCGCCGGTGCTGACGCGCAGATACAGCGCCGCACGCCTTTCCTTGGCCATGGTCGCTCTCCCGTGTTGACGACGGGAACCATAGCAACATTCCGTTCCAAAACCTTCACGTTTCTGACCGGATCGCGGCGTCGTGAGAAGTGGCGGATCTCCGCCGCCAAATCGGGGCGGTTTCGGACGGGGTTTCGGAATGGGCACCGAGGCGGCTGCACGGGGGCGAGCGCCGCCTGACGCAACGCCCGCCCCGTGCCGCACCGCCAACGGCCGGGTGCCGCCCAGCGTCCCGGCGCGGCGATATGGCGTCGAGGAGGTGTATCGGCACCGGCGGGAGCCACACCGTGTCAGGCGGCCCTCGGCGGGTCGCCGTCGGCATGGTCGACAGGGCGCAGTTGCGCCACCAGGCGTCGCAGCACGTCCGCCACGCCGTTCGCGCTCAAGATGGTGGCAAGCGGCAATCCCGGCTCGGCGTAGGCCAACAGCGTGTCGCACGCGTCTAGGCGAACCGTTCTAGGCACGCGGTTGTCCAGGGCGATCTCGGTCAGCGCGGCCACCGTCTGCGGCGTCAACGCCCGACAATGCGCGGTGATGCGGGCTGCCTCGTGGTCGGCGGGCGTCGGGACGGGCGTCAGCATCCGGCGTCGGCCTCAGCGGCGGGCGGGCCCTCTATCGCGAGCGGCCGAAGCGCCGTTACCAGGGACAGCTCCCGCGCAATCGCGGCGTCGAGCCCGGTGTTGCTGAGGGCCGCCATGTCCACGTCCAGCTTCACCACGGCGGGCGACTTGCCCAGCACGCGATCCGCTACGAAGTAGGCCGCTGCGACGCGGGCCGCGGGCGCTGCGTTCGTGTCCAGCGCCAGATCGACCATCGCGACCATGATCTCGGGAAGGCGCTCTCGGCCTAGGTCGTAAACCGCTTGCAAGCCCCTGGGTCGGCCCCCGGGGTGGCCGGAGTGGCCAGGCTTGAACGAGGAGGAGGTCGCTGCGCGAGCCATTGCGTGTCTGTAAGCATCTTGCGCCGCGTCGTGTCTAGCGCTTTGCCGCAACGTTTATTCCTGGCGCACTTACCGGCGGTCGCGGGGCCAGGAAGGGCAGCCACGGAATCGGGGCGGCGGCTGGGTGTGGGCGAATGCCGGGGCAGCCTGTTCCGACTGTTCCGACCCCTGCTTCCAGGGCGGCGCGTCCCCCCCGAGGTCGGCACCAGGGCGCGGGACCATCGGCGCGCGTTCGGCCGGGAGGTTGGCTACATTCCCGTGTAAGACTTCCCTAATACCATTTTGACCCCAACCTCCCCGGTGCGCGCCCGGCTTCCGGTAGCGGGCGCACCGCAGACAGGTCCGCCGCCTCCGCGACTTCAATGGGCAAGGCGAGGTTCGCGAGCAGCATCACGCGGACGGGGTTGCTGGCTGTCCGCTGCACGCCGCGCGTTCGGCCGGCAGATGGATACATTCTGGTATCAGCGCGCGTTCGGCCCGGAGGTTGACCCCAGCCTCCCCTTATACGGGTTTGACCCCAACTGGACGGCACGGGCGCGGGCCCACTTACCTCCGGGCGAGGCAGGCAAGGAAGCGGCTTAACAGGGAAGCGGCTGGCCTGAACTTCCTGACTTCTTTGTCGGCATCTTGCTCGCCTCCGCTGGGCAAGGGCGTGGTCCTGGTGGTGAGCCTCAGCAGCGCAGTCGTGAGGCTGCCTGCCCTATCCCGGCCTGGCGCTCGGTGGCGGATATCCCCGGGCGATGACGTAGGCGGGCGGGAGCGTCACCACGGCATCGGTAGCCTCGGGCGGTGCCGCTGGTGGTGTGGGGTCCGGCATCCTGATCTCCTCGTATGCAGCTTTCAGGCTCGGCTCGGTGGCGCTCACGGTCGGCAAGGCGGCGCTCACGGTCGGCAAGGCGGCGGGCTCCGGCTCGGCTGCCACTTCTACGCTGCACCACGACACCAGGCCCAGCGCCATCACCAGCGCCATGGGCGGGTCCGTCACCACCGCCGGGTCATACCAGGCGACGGAACGTGGCGTTGTTGCATGGGTCGGCGAGATGGACGCGTTGACCCCAGTCCCGATCGGGGTTCAGGCGATGCGGACGGAGTTTGGGCGTCCTAGCTCGAGCATGCGGTTGAGGACATGGACAGCGACGCCCACCTCGGTCGCCCGGCGTCCGTCGGTGTGTGAGCGCAGGCCGTCGCCGATCACCTGCTTGAAGCGCGACATGCCCGTCTCGGCTCTGGCGCGCTTGGTGTAGCCGGACGCTGCCTGCCAGGCCATGCGGCCGTGCTTGGCGATGTGCTGGAGGTGGCAATCACGCTGTGTCGGTGCGATCGCGGCCGTGTCGCTCGGCACCGCGTTCGCGCGTAGCGGCACGATGATCGCCGCTTCTGGATGGCGCTCGGTCACGTTGGAGGTGACACCGTCCTGGTCGTAGGCGCCGTCGCCGGTGAAGGAGGCGAGCGGGCCCTCGACCTGGTCGAGCAAAGGCTTTGAAGAGCTGAAATCAGCAGGGTTTAGTGCACAGCCGCACCTGGCGATGGCGGGTCATCTCGGACCGGCTCCGTAGCAGGCGACCACCCGCCGCCCGCGCCCTTCGGCATCAACCTCGACCA
>JAABUX010002530.1_pt1 | contig 25671 bp, 24 predicted proteins | sample 5561851 | NCBI WGS metagenome assembly JAABUX01 (sample SAMN10711883, study PRJNA513361) | rock metagenome | isolation source: Antarctica rocks | place: Antarctica: Victoria Land, Richard Nunatak red sandstone | collected 2016-01-03 | reverse complement strand
GCCGGAGGCCATCACCACGGCTGTGAAGAAGCGGCTGCTGCCACTGCTGCAAGAAGGGGAAGAGTATGGCCGTTAAGGTCGCCATCAACGGATTTGGACGCATCGGCCGCCTGGTGCTGCGCGCGATCATCGAAAACGGGCGCACGGACGTGGAGACTGTGGCGATCAACGACCTCGGCAGCGTGGAGGCCAACGCCCACCTGTTCCGCTACGACAGCGTGCACGGCCGCTTCCCCGGCGAGGTCGAGGTGAAGGGCCAGGCCATCACCATCCGTTACCGGGGCCGCACCTACGGACCCATCACGGTGTCGGCGGAGCGGGAGCCGTCCAAGGTGCCCTACCAGGGCGTCGATGTCGCGATGGAGTGCACGGGGCGGTTCACGACGAAGGAGGCGGCTTCGGCCCTTATTACCGGGGCGGGGGCGCGCAAGGTTCTCATTAGCGCGCCGGCGGACGGGGTGGACGCGACGGTGGTGTTCGGGGTGAACGAGGGCGTCATCACCAAGGACATGACCGTCATCAGCAACGCCTCCTGCACCACCAATTGCTTGGTGCCTTTGGTAAAAGTGCTGCACGACAATTTCGGCGTCCTGCGCGGCTACATGCTGACCATCCATGCCTATACCGGGGACCAGAACACGGTGGATACCCTGCACAAGGACCTGCATCGCGCCCGCGCCGCCGCCGTCAGCGCCATCCCCACCAGCACCGGTGCTGCGAAGGCGGTGGGGCTGGTGATGCCGGAGCTGAAGGGCAAGCTGGACGGATCGTCCATTCGGGTGCCGGTGCCGAACGTGTCCCTGGTCAGCCTGGACGTGAACCTGCGGGACCATGCCACCGTGCAGCAGATCAATGATGCCATGCACGCGGCGGCGACGGGGGCGATGAAGGGGATCCTGGACTACAACGCCGACAAACTCGTTAGCACCGATTTCAACCATCAGGCGGCTAGCTGCACGTTCGACGCTACGCAGACCGCGGTGGTGGATAAGGAGCTGGCCCGGGTGGTCGGGTGGTACGATAACGAGTGGGGGTTCAGCAACCGCATGGCCGATACCGCCGCGCTGTTCGGGTCGCTGTAAGTGGCGGCACTGACGCTTGATGGCGTGCCGGTCGCGGGCAAGCGCGTGCTGCTGCGGGCCGACCTGAACGTGCCGGTGCGGGACGGGCGCATCACCGACCTGACGCGGATCGACCGGCTTTCGCCTACTATCCGGGAGTTGTCGGACGGGGGGGCGCGGGTGGTGGTTTGCAGCCACTTCGACCGGCCTGGGGGCAAGCACGTGCCTAGCATGACGCTCGCGCCGATGGCGGCGGCGCTGCAGGAGGCGCTGGGGCGGCCGGTCGCGTTTGCCAGCGATACGGTTGGGCCGGTTGCCCGGGCGGCTGTTGCGGCGCTGGGGAATGGGGACGTGCTGGTGCTGGAGAACACGCGGTTCCATCCTGGGGAGGAGGCGAACGAGGCCGGGTTCTCGCGGGACCTTGCGGGGCTGGCGGATCTGTATGTGAACGATGCTTTCTCTGCGGCGCACCGGGCTCATGCCAGCACGCACGGGGTGGCGCAGCACCTGCCTTCGCACGCGGGGCGGATGATGCAGAAGGAGCTGGCGGCGCTGGATGCGGCGCTCGGCAACCCGGCGCGGCCGGTGATGGCGGTGGTGGGCGGGAGCAAGGTCTCGACTAAGCTGGCGCTGCTGGGCAACCTGAGCCGAAAGGTGGACGTGCTGGTGATCGGCGGGGCGATGGCGAATACGTTCCTGGCGGCGCAGGGGACGGATGTGGGGCGCAGCCTGCAAGAGGCCGAGATGCACGGGACGGCGCGGGAGATCATGGCGGAGGCGCACCGGGCGGGGTGCCAGATCTTGCTGCCTCGGGATGCGGTGGTGGCGCGGGAGTTCCGGGCCAATCCGCCGATTGAGACGGTGAGCGTGCATGCCATCCCGGCTGACGCGATGATGCTGGACGTGGGGCCGAACACGGTGCAGGGGCTGCGGGACCTGTTGCCCGATATGCGGACGGTGGTTTGGAACGGGCCGTTGGGGGCGTTCGAGACTGAGCCGTTCGATGCTGGCACTACGGCGCTGGCGCTGGCGGTGGCGGAGATGACCGAGCAGGGGGCGCTGGTGAGCGTGGCCGGCGGGGGAGATACGGTGTCGGCGCTGCGGCATGCGGGGGTGCTGGACCGGCTGACCTACGTCAGCACGGCGGGAGGGGCTTTCCTGGAGTGGTTGGAGGGTAAGACGCTGCCTGGCGTTGCTGCGCTGGAGCCTCGGGGTTAGGCCAAGAGTAGGAAATAGGGCGACGCCGCGGCCTCCTTTCCCTTTCCCTCTGCTAGAGGGCCGGGGTGAAGGAGCCTTGTTTGCGGCGCTGCCCGAGCCTGTCCAATTATCTGTGCGGACCTCCAAGGGTTTGCTTAGGCTCGAGCGGCGGGCGCCGTTGGCTGCGAAGGTGCACGGGGTGGCACAGGATCGTGGCAATCGTTTCAGCGGGCGATTTGGCCGGCGTTTCATCTGGCTGGTCCGGCGGACTGCTGCCGGCTTTTGCGGGGCCAGTCGCGCGAGGGATGGCGGCCGGCTCGGGCGGGACGGGGTTAGTCGGCGCGCGCTGGATCGTGGGCACAGAGTGCGTTGCGGCGCTGGGCTGGCGGGCGTCGCTTGGCGCGGCGGCGCGGGCGCATAACTGCTTCAGGTCCGCCGGCGTGCGGCGCTTCCAGGGGTGGGCGCCGGGCAGGGCAGCGAGGCCGAGGTCGCGGCAGATCTCGGTGATGATTTCGGCGACCGGGCGGCTGCTGATGTCGTCGTCGAGGTCGGGGGCGTCGAGGCGGTCGTGCAGCTCGGCGGTCAGGGCCTTGGCGCTGGTGTCCTCACTGTCCGCATCCTCGAAGCTGGCGTCACCGGAGGCAGCCTGATCGGAGCTGGGGGCGGTGCGCTGGATGGTGTCCTCGACCTCGCGGAGGATGCGCTTGCGGATGGCGGCGCGGTGCTGGGCCGGGTCCTGGGCGGGCGGGACGGGATCGGCGAGGCTGCGCGCGAGGGCGATGCTGCGGCGGACGGCGCGGGCAGTGCAGTCGAAGGCGGCTGCGATGCTGATTAGGGTGTCTGGGATGAGGGCGTCTGGCGCGGGGGCCGGCACGGGCTGCGGTGCGGGGTCCTGCTGCGTGGCCGGGGTGGCGGTCCGCTGTGCGGCCTGGGCGGTGGCCTGCTGGTGCAGGAGGCGGGCTAGGCCGGTGCCCATGTCGATCAGGTCGTGCAGGACATCGCGGTAGTAGTGCCCGTCGGTGCCGTGCAGGCCGGGGGCGTGCTGGCTGGGTTCGGTGTGGCGGTTGGCGGGGGTTGGCTAGGCAGACATGAACGGAACAAGAACATTGTTGGGTTGGGGATGTCAAGGCTGGCGTGGCCAAGTTCGCATTTCCACCACGAAATACCTAGCTTACCTTTGTCTTACCCAGAGGCGATATGCCCACGACCGGCCTTACGACCACCCTATCGACTAAGGGGCAGGTGATTCTGCCCAAGGCGGTCCGCGATCAAATGGGATGGGACGCCGGGACCCGTCTCACTGTGGAAACCACATCTAACGGCGTGCTTCTGAAGCCGCTGATGACTGCTTTTGCGCCAACCCGGCCGGAGGACGTGTTCGGCTGCCTTGTGCACAAGGGCTGGCCGAAATCGGTCGAAGAGATGGGAGCGGGGATCGCGATGGAGGCCAAGCGGCGGCATGCACGGGGTCGCTGCTAACATCATCGTTCAATTCCTGACGGGCGACTCCCGCATTAGGCGGATAAGGCCCGCGCTGTCATCGGCCAGCAATTGATCTTCGTGCCGAGGGCCGTCCTGCTGGAGGTGGGACGAATGGTCGTGCGGCGACATCGGCTGGATTGTCGATCTGGCCGGCGATCCGCGCGGGGTCCGTGCCGCGCTGGAGTGGATGAAGGCGGGGCCGTTCCGGGAGCGCGACGCGTGGCTTGCCTTGCCTGACGAGCGCGGTGGCGCGCGTGTCGAGACCCTGACGAGCATCGCCGCCCCGGCGCAGGAGAGCGTGGCCTGAAATTTCTTCTCGCATTCCTGGTTGCGGTTCTCGTCTTGGCAAAGCTCGCCGCCCCCAGCCTGCTGGGTGACTCCACGACCTACCGCTACAAGCTGACCTTCAACGTCGCAACGCCCGATGGAGTAAAGTCGGCGTCCTCCGTCGCCGAGATCAAGAGCGAGGTCTCGGGGTCGTTCTGGCACGCCGGCGCCGCCGACCATGTGAAGGGTGAAGCCTTATACCTCGACCTCGGCCCCGGCAGGCGCCCCATCGTCGCCCTTATCTGGCGGCCGCCGGTGCTGAGGGATGAGCGTCCCTACACCCGGTGGGGCGAAGTGTCGCCGTCAGGTTTGCTGAGCTACTTGATGGGCATCACCCCGAAGCCTGACTTCGATTACCAGAAGGATTTGATCAACGAGAGGCGCCGCATGAAGTCGGTCAAGAGCGTTTTCGAGGTGAACCCGAAGGACCTGCCGGACCTTGTGACGTTTGCCAACGTCGCCGACCCGAACAGTGCCATGGTGGTCGAAGCGGAGCATCTGGACGCGACGCTCGGGCCGGGCATCCGATGGCAGTCCATCACAATCCAGATCGTGGACGAGCCCGTGACGAGGGGACTTGAGAAAAGACTACCGTGGCTGAAGTCAATACACGGAGTTGAGAACATCAATGGCACTCCGATCCAGCAATATGCAGCTAATCAACTAAGCAGGCTTCCTCGGCCCTACGCACGGATGGTAATGTCGGGTCACCTTTGACGTAAGCTGGGTGGTCATCATGTCTGGTCGGTCCCCCTTGGTTGCGACGGCTGAGCAGGAAGCGGAGTTGTGGGCCTTGTCGCGGTCCGATGTGCGCGGCGAGGCGGACCGAGCACGAGCGATCCTGCTCACCTTGGAGGGCTGGACGAGCGTGCAGCTCGCCAAGGTGTTTGGCGTCACGCCGGAGGCGGTGCGGCACTGGCGGGGGTGGTTTGCCGAGCGCGGCGTGGACGCACTGCGCTCCACCCTGGCATCCGGCCCGTCGCCGGCCAGGGGCGAACGAGCGCTTGCGGTGGCGAGCCTGCTGCTGCGCCAGCCTGTCGAGGACCGCACCAACTGGACCCTGCCGCGCCTGCGGGCGGAAATCGAGCGGCAGACGGGCGCCAGCATCTCGGCGGGGCGCTTGAGCGTGCTGCTCAAAAGGGGGGCTTCAGTTGGCGCCGGCCCCGGCACTCCCTGAGCGGGCGACAGGATAAGGCTGCGGTGGAGCGCATGGGCGTGCGCCTGCGGCTGCGCCAGGCCCAGGCTGACGCAGGCGACATCGCGCTGCTGTATGCCGACGAGAGCGAGGCGCTGACGCACCCCTACCTCGCCCACGCCTGGGCGGAGAAGGGGGCCGACCTGCGGGTCAGGGCGCCGGGCCAGTCGAAGAAGGTTGCCATGATGGGCGCGCTCGACGCAGGCACCGGCGAGCTGATCGTCAGCACGTCGCCGACCAAGACCAGCGCCGACGTGATCGGGCTGCTACGCCGGCTGGACTGGCGGTATGGCCCCAAGCCCGGCTGCGGCCGCCTGCCTGTCGTGCTGGTGTGGGACAACGGACCCGTCCACACCAGCCGGGCCACCAGGGCGGCGCTGGCCGAGCGGCCCTGGATCACCGTGGAGTGGCTGCCGCGGTATGCGCCGGAGCTGAACGACATCGAACGGAGCTGGCGCGACCTCAAGCGGCACCACCTGGCCCACAGGACATTCAAGGACACCAGCGACCTCGACACCGGCATCCGGGGTGCCGTTAAACAGCTCAACACAGAACGCCAAACGCCGCATCCGTGCGACAAGCTAAATAAGGCTGCTTAGCTAATAACTTACAGCGCTATAATTTCATCTTTCCTGAATGATCTTGAGCGATGGTGCATTTCCATATCTGACAACACTGCCCTGTTCATGGCGATTCTGTCTTTTGACGCCTACAATCGTGGCTATGGTCCGGGTTCCGACATCATGACGTTGTCTAATCCAGCGCGGCTGGCTGCGCCTCTGGCGCTGGTGCTACCAGAGGACCCTTCACAGCGGCCCGAGCGCGCACCGCAGTGGATGACACGGCTGAGCTGAATGTATCGGACGTAGCAACCCGATCTGTTCCACCCGCCGCGAAGAGTGGATCAACTACGGGCTCAATATCCTGGCGCAGCTTCTTCTCATGAGGTGTCTGCTCAGGTTCCTGGGGGGGCTTTGAAGCCGAGGCAACACCTGCGCACCAACCATTGCCGTGCTTGGCTTACCTGGCGCACTGATTGCATAGTGCCGACTGTGCCCCCAACCCAAACCGCTCTGCCCACCGACACCCTACCGTCCCGCCCCACCAAGGCACGGCCCACGGAGCGCGCGCCCCGCCGCTCCCTCCCCACCACCTGGATAGGCCCGGCCTCAATCGCCACCATGCTCCTGGCCTGGTCCGTCGTATCCACCAGCGGCGCAGTCCCCCGCGACCTGCTCCCCGCCCCCTCCGACGTGTGGGCCGCCGCCCGGGACATCGTGCGCGATGGCTACCGCGGCACCACCCTGCAGGGCAACGCGCTCGCCACCCTGGGCCGCATGGCCGGAGGCTTCGGCCTGGCGGCGGTCCTGGGCGTGCCGCTCGGCCTGTGGATGGGCCGCGCGCCGCGCGCCAACGCAGCGCTCGGTTGGGCGGTGCAGTTCATGCGGCCGCTGCCGCCGCTGTCCTACATGATCCTGCTGATCCTGTGGCTCGGCACCGGGGACGGCTCGAAGACCGCGCTGCTGTTCCTGACGGCGTTCCCGATCATCGTCGCCGCCAGCGCCGCCGGGGCGGGCACGGTGGCGGTGCAGCGCATCCAGGCGGCGCAGGCGCTCGGGGCCAGCCGGCGGCAGGTGCTGCGCCACGTCGTGCTGCCGTCCGCGGCGCCGATGGTGCTGACCGGGCTGCAGATCGCGCTCGCGGCGGCGTTCAGCACCGTTGTGTCGGCGGAGTTGATGGCGGCAACCAACGGCCTCGGCTGGATGGTGATCTCGGCCAGCACGTTCCTGCGTAACGATGTCATCATCCTGTGCATCCTGTTGCTGGGCGCGATGGGGATGACGCTCGCGTGGGCGCTGCGCCTGCTGGACCGCCGGTTCGTGCACTGGCGCGGACGCCTATGAGCGCGCAGGGGAAGGCGGGGCGCAGCGGTCCGCGGGCCTTGCCTCTCTGGGCGGTGACGGGAACCGCGATGGCCGTCGTGGCTGCGGCGTGGGTGGGCGCCACCAGCAGCGGCCTGGTGGGTGACCTGTTCCTGCCCGGGCCGGCGGACCTCTGGAGCGGGCTGCAGGAGTTGGTGACCGAAGGGTATAAGGGGCGCAGCCTGGGCGAGCATATCGGCATGAGTCTGATGCGCGTGGGCGCCGGGTTCGTGACCGGGGCGGTGGTGGGGACGGTGCTCGGGCTGGGCATGGGCGCGGTGCGATGGCTGGACGCAGCGGCGTCGCCGTTCATCGAGTTTCTGCGGCCGCTGCCGCAACTGGCGTATTTGGTGCTGCTGATCGTGTGGCTCGGGATTGGCGAGGGCAGCAAGATCACCATGCTGTTCCTGGCGGCGCTGCCGGTGTCGGCCGTGGCGGCGCGGGACGGCGTGCGCAACGTGGCGCCGGAGCGCATCCGCGCCGCACAGGCGCTCGGGGCCTCGCGGTGGCAGGTTTTCGTGCACGTGATCGCGCCAAGCGCATTGCCGGAGATCCTGACCGGGGCGCGGCTGGCGGCGGGCATCGTCTATGGCACGCTGATTGCCGCGGAGATCATCGCGGGGTCGAACGGGATCGGCTGGATGATCCTGGACGCCGGGCGGTTCCTGCGGTCGGATTACGTTTTTGCCGGCATCCTAATCATTGGGGTGGCGGGGCTTGCCATCGACCGGCTGCTGCTGCTGGTCGAGCGGCGGGTGGTGCACTGGGCTGGACGGTAAGGGGGGACTTGGGATGGCATTGATCACGACACGCCGGGCTGCGCTGGTGGGGGCAGGGGCGATGGGGCTGGCGGGCCGGGCTCGGGCTGCGGCGCCGGATAGGGTGAACCTCGGGTTCTTCACGGAAACCAAGCCGACGATGATCGCCAAGGGGCTCGGCTGGTTCGACGCCGCGGTGGGGCCGAAGATCAACTGGACCGAGATGGGCAGCGGTGCCGAGATCAACACCGCCATCGTTGCCGGGAGCTGCGACATTGGCCTGGCGACCGGCTCCGTCGCCACCGCCGCCGGCATCGCGCAGGGGCTGCCGTTCCAGTTGATCGGCATGGTCGATAACATCGGCCCGGCGGAGGAGATGGTCGTCCGCACCACCGCCAAGCTGAAAACCCCCGCCGACTTCAAGGGCAAGACGCTGGCGACGCCGTTCGGGTCCACCAGCCACTTCCGGCTGCTGGGGTTCCTTAAAACGAATGGCCTGACGCAGCGGGACGTGACGGTGCTGGATATGAAGCCCGCCGCCATCCAGGCAGCCTGGAGCAAGGGGGACATCGACGGCGCCTATGTCTGGTCGCCGGCGAAAAGCAAGCTGCTGGACGCGGGGGGCAGCCTTTACGATACCTCGGTGGCGCTGGAGAAGGCGGGGTATGTCATCGCCGACCTGATCGTCGTGCGCACGGCGTTTGCGCAGGCGTATCCGGATGCGGTGGTGGGGTTCCTGCAGGCGTATGGCCGGGCGCTGGAGGTGTGGCGGCAGAAGCCGGACGAGGCGGCGGAGATCGTCGGCAAGCAGGCCGGGGTCAGCACCGCTACGGCGATGTCCGACATGAAGGAGTACGATTTCGTGCCGCTGGGCGATCAGGCCGGGCCGCGCTGGCTGGGCACCGCGACGGCGCCGGGCCAGTTCGCGGGGACGCTGAAGAGCACCGCCGACTTCCTGGTGGAGCAGCGCAGCATCCGCAGCGCGCCGGGGCTGGAGGTGTTCCAGAAGGCGATCAACACCGATTACATCCGCAAGGCCACGGCTTAGGGAATGGATGTCGGCGCCCCGGCGGCTGCGGCGGACTTCGTCAGCTTCTCGGGCGTGTCCGTCAGGTATGGGCAGGGGGCGTCGGCGGTCCGGGCGCTGGAGCACGCCGACCTGGGATTTGCGGAGGGCAGCTTCGTCTGCATCGTGGGGCCGTCGGGCTGCGGCAAGACGACCTTGATGCAGACGCTGGCCGGGTTCCTGCAGCCGACCACCGGGACCGTCAGCCTGGATGGGCGCCGGGTGGAGGGGCCGGGGCCGGAGCGCGGCGTGGTGTTCCAGCAGGCGGCGCTGTTCCCGTGGATGACTGTTGCCGCCAATGCTGGCTTCGGTCCCCGGATGCGGAGGGACCCCGGCACGGCGGAGCGGGTGGAGGGCTGGCTGCGCACCGTTGGGTTGTGGGAGTTCCGTGACCGCTATCCCTACGAGCTGTCGGGCGGCATGCAGCAGCGCCTGGCCATCGCCCGCGCCCTGTGCAACGAGCCGAAGGTGCTGCTGATGGACGAGCCGTTCGGGGCGCTCGACGCGCTGACGCGGGAGCGGATGCAGGAGGAGCTGCACGGGGTTTGGCGGCGTACGGGGATGACGGTCGTGTTTATTACCCATAGCGTGGAGGAGGCGGTGTACCTCGGTACCGAGGTCGTCGTGATGTCCCCGCGCCCCGGCCGCATCGTCGAGCGCATCCCGGTGCCGTTTGCCCGCGGGATGGCGGATGCCGGCATTCGCGCCGTGAAGAGCGATCCGGAGTTCGTCGCCATGCGGGAGCGCGTGTTGTCGCTGATCTGGGCGATGAGCGAGGATTGATGGCCGCTGCCGAACCCTGTGACCGATCATGGCTGCAGCCCTTGGGAGAAGCCGTCATTGCGAGCCGCGCTTGCGGCGTGGCGATCCAGAAGGCGCACGGACAGCCCTTACCGCCCTGGATTGCCACGCCGAAGCCGGCTCGCAATGACGCGTGCACGTTGGAGCCGGCGCGAGCCTATCCCCGCTATGGTTTGGCTTGGCCCAGTCCAACATGCCGACGATCGTGACGGTTCGAACTTGTCTGGCTCCGTGCAGCCGCTCATTTTGCCCGCTTCCACACGATGACGATCTGCGGACCGCCGGGGTCTTTCAGCCGCTCCACCATCGTGTCTCCGTCCACGGTCTCCGTAATCAGGCTGGTGTCACGATTGAGGCCGGTCCAGTTGGGAAAGGTTGAGGCGATGATGTGCTCGGTGGCGAAAAATCCCTGTTCGTCCACCGTGTAGGTTCCGTAAAGGGCGAGGTCGCCAGCGACCACGGCCTTGTTCTCCGCCTCCGTTCCCATGGCCCGATCGCTCAATGCGAACCTGGGGACACCTGGGTTGACGAGCACATCGGAGAATTGCAGACCTTCCGTAAGGATCAACTGGCCGCTTGGGTAGGAGCCAAAGAGATCCCTGTTCCCTCCAGCGCCATCGGCTTTTGCGGAGACCATGATCCAGGTGCCGGCCACCAGGTTCTTGCCGCTAGCAAATGCCGATGTTGATATCGAGATTGCCACTCCCAGGCACATGGCCACAATCCGCGGGCTGTTGAATTCGAGCATTGGCCTTCTCCTGAAAAGCTTGAATGCGGGATGGGCGGACTGGCACCCCATTCAGCCGGCGCCGTCCACGGCGAGCGCGAGGTCTTTCTGGGCGTCCAGGGCGGAAAGCCGGTCAACGAGTGGGGCGCGGACGCGGGAGTAGGCGCCGCTTCCCATCACTAGGCGACGCGGCGCCGGGCTCTGGCCAACCGAGTCGATCATGGCGTGAACTATCCGCTCCGGCTCACTGAACTGGAGGGCGCGGCCGGCCACCATGCGCCGCACCTCGCCGACGGGTGTGCCGTCATAGGCCGCCAGTGCCGGCGGGCTGACGATGTTCGCGCCGAACTCGGTCCGGGTGGGTCCTGGCTCGGCGAGCGTGAAGGTAATGCCGAACGGCGCCACCTCCTGCGCGACGGCCTCGACGAAGCCCTCGATGCCCCACTTGGTCGCGTGATAGAGGCTGAAGGCGGGATAGGCGATCTGGCCGCCCTCGGACGACACCTGCAGGATGCGGCCGCCGCCCTGTGCACGCAGGTGCGGCAGCGCCGCGCGGATGACCTGGATCGAGCCGATGAGGTTGGTGTCCACCTGCTGCCGGACCTGGTCATCGGTCAGTTCCTCGGCGGCGCCGACCAGGCCGTAGGCGGCGTTGTTCACCACTACGTCGATGCGGCCCAGGTCCTGGAACGCCTGGTCCACCACGTGCCGCACGGCCGCGGCGTCCGTCACATCGAGGCGGGCCACCCAGAGGCGCCCGCCGTGCTGCGCCTTGAGGTCATCGAGGGCCTCGACCTTGCGCAGGGTCGCAGCCACGCGGTCGCCGCGTGCCAGCAGGCTTTCGGTCATCAGCCGCCCGAAGCCGGACGACGTGCCGGTGATGAACCAGGTCTTGCTCATAGGGGTGCTCCAATTGGGGGGCAGCGACGGCAGCCCCGGTCCGCACCTGAACCTGGGCCGGCGCGTTCCTGCTATCATCTGCACGGTGTCGCATGAGGCAGTGAAGATCACCCATGAATGAGCGCCCGTCCCTGGCCGACCTCGGAGCCTTCGCCGCCATCGTGGCCCATCGCAGCTTCCGCAAGGCGGCCGACGAGGCCGGGCTGTCGCCGTCCACGCTGAGCCACATGATGCGGTCGCTGGAGGCGCGGATGGGCGTGCGCCTGCTGCACCGGACGACGCGCAGCGTGTCGCCGACCGAGGCTGGGGCGCACCTTCTTGAGCGGCTGCGGCCGGTGCTGCAGGGCCTGGACCTTGCGCTGGCGGAGGTCCAGGGGTTTGGCGGTGCGCCGGCTGGCCTCTTGCGGATCAACGCCAACGAGGCCGCGGCGCGCCTGTTGCTGAGCAGGGCGGTCCCGACGTTCCTGTGGCGCTTTCCCGGGATGTCGCTCGACCTGGTGACGGATGGCAGGCTGATCGACGTCGTGGGGGAGGGCTTCGACGCGGGGGTCAGGCTCGGCGAGGCGGTGCCGAAGGACATGGTGGCGGTGCGCTTCGGGGGAGAGGTGCGCTTCGTCGCCGTCGCGTCCCCGGCCTACCTGGCCGCCCGCCGGCCGCCGCTGACGCCTGACGACCTGAAGGATCACGCCTGCATCCGCGTGCGCCTGCCGAGCGGCAAGCCCTACCGCTGGGAGTTCGCCAAGCATGGCCAGGAGGTGTCGGTGGACGTTCCCGGGGCGCTGACGCTGGACCATGTGGACTTGATGGCAGAGGCTGCCGCCGGGGGGCTTGGCATCGCCTATGTGCCGGATCGCGCGGCCCGGCCTTATCTGGACAGCGGGGCGCTCGTCCCCGTGCTGGACGATTGGTGCCCATCCATCCCTGGCCTGTTCCTCTACTACTCCGGCCACCGTCATGTGCCGGCCGGGCTGAGAGCCTTCATCGACGTGCTGAGACATGCTGGCTAGAGGAAGTGCGCGACACGCGGTGCTCAGCCCTGCTATTCACGGATGATCGCGGGCATTCTCGCTTCAGACGTTCGCAGAGAGATCCGGACACAGCCGATGCCGGGCGCAGGCGCCAACGGGTTGCCTTGGTGGCCGTGTCAACGCCCACCAGTTCGCCGTATAGGAACCGGCACGATCAGCGCGCATGCGCCGAGCAGCCAAGTTTGATGTCCAGCTAGAAGCATCCAGGAGCCGCCGATGACCCCCAATTCGCTGCACGCTCGCGACATTGCCTCGCTGGTTCATCAGCAGACCAACCTGGACCAGCACGCCCGCGACGGCGCCGTCATCATTACCCGCGGCGAGGGCTGCCGGGTTTGGGACAGCGAGGGCAAGCAGTATATCGAGGCGATGGCCGGGCTGTGGTGCGCCAGCCTGGGCTTCAGCGAGCGCCGCTTGGCCGACGCCGCCCATAAGCAGATGTTGGAGCTGCCGTACTACCATACGTTCTTCCAGAAGGGTCACACCCGGGCGGTCGAGTTGGCGGAGAAGCTGCTCTCCGTCGCCCCGGCCGGCATGCGGCGCGTGCTGTTCCAGTGCAGCGGGTCGGAGGCGAACGATGCCGCCATCAAGCTCGCCTGGCTGTACTGGGGCGTGCAGGGGCAGGCCGGCCGCACCAAGATCATCGGGCGCGTCCGCGGTTATCATGGCAACACGGTCGCCAGCGTCAGCCTTTCGGGGCAGCCGCATATGCACGCCGGGTTCAACCTGCCGCTGCCGGGCTTCCTGCATACGGACAATCCGAATTATTATCGTTTTTCGCACGATGGCGAGACCGAGGAGGCGTTCAGCCAGCGCATGGCCGACAGCCTGGAGGCGCTGATCGTCGCCGAGGGGCCGGATACCATTGCGGCCTTCTTCGCCGAGCCGGTGCAGGGCGGCGGCGGCGCGATCACCCCGCCGCGCGGCTACTTCGACCGCATCCAGGCGGTGCTGCGGAAGTACGACATCCTGTTCGTCGCCGACGAGGTGATCTGCGGCTTCGGCCGGACCGGCAACAGGTGGGGCAGCGACACCTACTCGCTGCAGCCGGACATGGTCAGTTGCGCCAAGCAGTTGTCCGCTGCCTATCAGCCGATCAGTGCGCTTATGGTCGGCGCGCGGGTGCACGAGGCGATGCTGGAGGCCAGCCGGCGGCATGGCAGCTTTGGCCATGGCTACACGTATGGCGGCCACCCTGTCGCCTGCGCGGTCGCCCTGGAGACGCTGCGGATTTATGAGGAGCGGGACATCGTCGGCCACGTGCGGTCGGTCGCCCCGGCGTTCCTGGACGGCCTGGCGGCGTATGCCGATCATCCGCTGGTGGGGGACGTGCGCGGGGTCGGGCTGATCGCGGGGGTGGAGCTGATGGCGGACAAGGCCTCGCGCACGCCGTTCCCGCCGGGCCTGGGGGTGGGAATGCGCGTGCAGGCGGGGTGCGAGGCGGCCGGGCTGATCGTGCGCGCCATCGGCGACCGCATCGCCTTCACGCCGCCGCTGATCATCGACGAGGCGGAGATCGGCGAGATGTGCAGGCGCTTCGGCCAGGGCCTGGACGCCGCCTGGCGCGGGATGCAGGCGGCCCCGAGCCTGGCGGCGGAGTAGCGCCTGTGCCCTGGTTCCCAAGGATGGCGCCCATCGGAACTTGAGCCGTCTAGCGATATGCCAGCCGCAGGATGCGCACGCTGTGCCAGGGATGAAGCACTAGACGGTCCTCATCGCTGCTGACGCTGGTGGACACCACGGCAGCCATGAAACCGGCGAGTCCGCCCCCGACGATGGCGATGTCCGTTCGCTTCGTATGTTTCACTCGGGTTCGATAGGCTCGGTTGCCGGCAGCGTGACGCATGCTGTCGCCGGATGCAGGGGGTCTGGGAAGCAATGCCACCGGGTGACCCAGCGACCGAAATTGCATGATGCGGATCGTTGCCGAAGGCGCATGCTAAGTACAGCGTGATGGCATGCTCGATGTCGGGAGGAAATGTCATAACAATGAGCCGTGCGACCGAGGCTACACGCATCCTGCAATCCGCGGCCGACTCGTTGCAAGGCAATCATCATCTCCAGCATCGCATCGCGGTGTCGCAGGATCTTCCAGGCCTGTTCGCCGCATGGACCGAACTGGAGGCCAGGGCTGCCGCCATCGCCTTCCAGAGTCATGCCTGGTGCAGCGCCTGGGCCGCGGCCGTGGCAGGGCAGCGGCGGTCCGAGACGCCGTACATCGTGACGATCTTCGAAGGGGAGCGCCTGGTTCTGGTCTGGCCCTTGGCGGTCCGCTGGATCGGGCCGTTCCGCGTCCTGGTGAGCTTTGGCGACCCAGCCACCCAGTGCAGCGACGCGCTGGTCGAGCCCGGCATGCGGCAGGGCCTGCTGCTGGAGGCGGCCTGGGCCGAGGTCGCGGCGCGGCGGAACGCCCACGCCCTGTTCATCAAGGGGGTGCGGTCGGACGCCGCCATCGCAGGCATGGCGGTGCTGCGCGACGACGCCTGGGTCACCCGCGTCGATGCGGCGCCGTTCGCCGATTTCAGGTCCAGAGCCCAGACTGGCCCGACATCCCAGACTGGTCCGGCAGGGGCGAGGAGCGGGCGAAGCCGCAACGCCCTGCAACGCCATCTGCGCAACCTGGCCAAGCATGGCCCCGTCACCTTCGAGATGATCGACGGTCCGGCGGCACGCGTGGCGGCGATACGCGAGGTGCTCGAACTGAAGCGTGCCTGGATAATCCGCAAGGCGCAGTTCAGCGCGGGATACAGCCACCCGGCCAACGCTGGCTTCCTGCAGACGTTGGCCGCCCGCGAGGACTTCATCATCGCCCGCCTTGCTGTCGCCGGGAAGACCGCCGCGCTTGAGGCGGGTGTCCTGCGAGGCGGCCGCTACTGGTCGCTGGCGCAGAGCTATGATGCACGCTACGCGCTGCATGGACCCGGGCGGCTGCTGATCTGGCACATGATCCAGCGTGCCGCGAGCCTGGGGGTGGAGGTCCTCGACTTCCTGGCGCCCGCCTTCCCGCACAAGTGCGAATGGTCGAACGGCGAGACGCCGGTGCGGGACTACGTCATCCCGTTGCGGCCAGGCGGGCACGCCATCACCCTCTACTTCCGACACATACGCCCGCGCCTGAAAGTCCTGTTGGTGAGGTGGTACAGGACGAACACCGGTCCTGGCGCTGCGCCGAAGCCCGCCGGCACGGGCCTTCGATCGAGGCGGAGCCGCAGACCACGATCTCGCCCCGGAGCCGTCCAGTAAGACCGTTTCGTCCGGTGGTGATGGCGGGACATGCGTCCTTGTCCCCACCAGGCCGGCCCGTAGGGCTCCGGACGCCGCGGCGCGCCGGGCAGGCTACCCGCGTTCGACCGGCTAGGTTGGCAGCGGGCCAGGTCGGCAGCGGGCCAGGTCGGCAGCGGGCCAGGTCGGCAGCGGGCCAGGTCGGCAGCCCGGAAGAACGGCGACGCCGCAACGCTTACGATCGACCGGCAGTGCTGTCCGGCTCCCGCCGATAGGCCTTGCGGGCTGCCACCTCATCAAGGGCAGCTTGTGCCAGCCCGCGACGGGCAGCATCGGCGCTTAACCGTTCCATCGGACTCAATGCTGCGTTGACTGCTGTGCTGACACCCTGGCATGCCCACCGTTCCCAGTTGAGGCGTTGCAAGCCGAAACGGGGAGCACTGACAGAAAAGGGATGGCGAATTGGTCAAGCTGGCGACTGGCCCGCAACGGCGGGGACAGGCGCTCCCGACCAGAACCATTGCACTGGGCCTGGCCGTCATGCTCGGCGGGTGTGGACGCGGCGATGCTGGCGTCTTCGCCGGCCTGCCCAGCGACTTCGCCGGTCAGCGACCTTCCGGACCCTCGGTTCCGCCCGAGCCGCCGGCCGTCACGGGCTTCGACGGCTACTACCAGGGCGTCCTTGCCGCCACTGACCCGGCCTGCCGCCGCGCATCCGTCCCGAAGCCCATCCCCCGCGACATGCTGGTGCTGGATGGCAACGTGGCCTTCGGCGTCAACCTGCCGTTTGGCGGCACTGTGGCGCCGGACGGCACGGTCGCGCTGCACGACGGCGAGTTCGGCACCCTGGCGGGCCAGTTCGCCGGCGCCGATTTCTCGGGAACCCTGGAGGCCACGCCAGCTTGCCGCTGGCTGGTGCGGCTGCACCGGATCGACGAGCCGCCGCCGCCCGACCCGGTGCAGCCGCAGCCCGTGGACACCCAACCCGCGACCGGCCCGGCCGCCGTCGGTCCCGCCGGTCCGCTGCCCGGCCCGTTGCCCGCTCGGCCGCCTACGCTGGAGCGTCTGCAAGGTCTTACCGGCGAACGGGGCATCCCGTTACCCTGAACGGCGCCTTCCCGAGCGAGGGCGCCATATCCGGCGCGAACGCCGTCGCCACCTGGCACGGCGTGGCCCGGCGGCGTCCTGGCCGGCCGGGCTGCCGGTTGATGTCCACCAGCAGTGTCCCGCCGCCCGCCATCGCCAGCCGCACCCGTCCCTGGTGCAGCACCCGCACCCATAGCGGCTGCGGCCCGCCACTCCCCGTGAGCAGGCCGTGGCCGAGTGCCGCCACCCGGCCGCGGTACTCCGCCGCCAGTTCCGGCGTATGGGAGTGATACAGCCCCACAGCCACGTCCCAATCGCCGGCCTCCCGGTCCAGTGCGCCGAGGTAGCGGGCGGCGTAGTCGGCGTTGGCAGCCGGGTCGAACGCCTCGTCCAGCGAGCGGAACGCGCCGGGGTGGATCGCCAGGTTGACCTGCATGCAGCCCACGTCGATGGAGCGCACACCCGTGGCCTGCGCCTGCTGCACGGCGGCGATGGCGGCGGCCTTGCTGTCGAAGTAGGCGCCGCGCCCGGCCACGTCGATGGTCCATGGCCAGGCGACGGCGCCGCCGGGCAGCAGGCGTCCGCTTTCGACTAGGGCGATGCGTTCCAGCAGGCCCGGTGGGGTGTTCCAGTTGTGCTCGGCTGTACGCAGGGCGGGGGCGCACTGGTCCGCCGGTTGCGCGTGTGCCGTCGGCGCGAGCAGCATGATGAGGGTTGATGCAATGAGGATGCTTGCTGCTTTCCCCGCCTCTCGCTTCGGGAGAGGGCCGGGGTGGGGGGGTCTTGTGGCGCCGCCCTCCCGATCCGCGCAGTCCCGTTCCAATGGCGCTGGCGGCTTTCGGAGGCTGCAAGCAGGCAAGCAAAATTCCCTCACCCCGGCCCTCTCCCGGGGGGAGAGGGGGAAGAAAGCGTGCTCGTCATGGCGAGGGCGTTGCGCCGCCCCAGCGGTCGCGCACCGCGTGGTAGTGCCGTACGGGGTCATACAGCGGTGCCGGCAGGGCCAGACCCTCGGCGGTCAGGCGGCCGGTCGCCGATAGCAGCCGCAGGCCGCCCAGCATCACGTCGTGCTCGGCCGACACCAGGTTGACGTTGGCGGTGAACAGCTCCTGCTGCGCGTTCAGCACCTCGATCAGCGTGCGGGCGCCAACGCCCTGCTGGCGTGTGATGCCGCGCACCGCCACCTCGTTGACCGCGACCGACGCCTGCTGCTGGCGCATCCGCTCCTGCGCGGCGGCGAGCACGTCCCAGCCGGACTGCGCTAGCTGCCGGGCCTGCCGCTGCGCCTGGTCGCGCTGCAGGCGGGTGCGCTCGGCGGCCTCCTTGGCCTGCCGGGTTTGCGCGGAGGTCTCGCCGCCCTGGTAGAGCGGCACCGAGAACTGCACGGTGGCCTCGGCGACGTTGTCGCTTTGGCGCAGCAGTTGCACGTCGGTGTCGCGCAGGCGCGACAGGCGGCCCTGCAGCGACACCGTGGGGTACAGCCCGGCGCGGGCGACATCGATGCCCAGCCGGGTCGCCTCCTGGTTCTCCCGCGCGGCGGCTACGTCGGGGTTGTCCGCCACCGCCTGCGCCACCGCCGCGTCCCGGCTGCCGGGCAGGCCGTCCAGCCGGCGGCGCGGCAGGTCCAGCGCGCCAGGCGGGGTGCCGACCTGCTGCTCGAACACCGCGCGCGAGGTCGCCAACTGCGCCTCTGCCCCGGCCAGCACGGCGCGGCCGTCGGCCAGGCGGGCGCGGGCCTGGGCGGCGTCGGTCTCGGTCACCTCGCCGGCCCGGGCCGACTGCTCGGCGGCGCGCAGCGTGCGCTCCAGCACCTGCACGTTGGCGCGGTCCAGGCCGACCACCCGCTGGTCGCGCGCCACGTCGAGGTAGGCGCCAGCCGCCGCCAGCAGCACCGCCGACTCCGTGGCCAGAAGCTGCGCCCGTTGCGCGCGCACCAGGGCCTCGGCCTGGCCGACCTGCGCCGGCACGCGCCCGCCGGTGTAGAGCGGCTGGGTGACGGTGCCGTTCAGCGTCAGGGGGATGCGGTTCTCCGGGCGGTATCTCCGGTCGATGCTGTCCTGGATGAGCGACCCGCCGGCGTTGCCATCGATGACGACGCGGGGCCGCCAGCCGGACAGGGCGCGCGGCACGCCCTCGTCGGTTTCGCGCAGCCGCGCCCGCTCGGCGCCGAGCTGCGGGTTGTACAGGTAGGCGCGGGCCAGCGCGTCGTCGAAGGACTGCGCCCGGGACGGCAACGGCGCCAAGCCGCCAAGCAGGGCAAGGGCCGCAGCCCAACGCATCATGCCGCTGCACCGGCCGCCGGCGTGGGCGCTCCCTGTGGCGCCTCATCCGTTTTGGGCTGCTTCTCCGGTGGCTGCTTCTCCGGCGGTTGGGCCACCCGCGTCTCTTGCAGGAACAGCAGGATCACCAGCCCGCCGAGCGTCACCATGCCTAGCGTGCCGAAGGCGTCGGCGTAGGCCATCACATACGCCTGCGCCGTCGCCGCCGTCGTGACCGCCGCCGGGCCGCCCTGGGCCTCCCGCTGCACGGTGGCCTGCGCCCCGGCCGTCAGGTGGCTGATGATGATGTTGGAGTGCACGCGCTCGCGCACCGTCACCACGGCGCCGATGATCGCCGACCCGGCGGTACCGGCCAGGGTGCGCAGCACGTTGAACAGCGTGCCGCCCGCCACCGCGTCCTGCGGCTGCAGCGTGCTCGTGGTGACCAGCAGCACCGGCACGATGATGAACGGCAGCCCGCACGCCTGCAGGGACAAGGGCAGCAGGAAGTCGCCCCGCACCCACTCCACCGTGACGTAGGTCGCCAGGCGGCTGCCCAGCGTCGCCAGCACCAACCCGAACGCGAGCAGCAGGCGCACGTCCAGCACCCGGGCCAGCGCCGCGACCAGCGGACACAGCACCAGTTGGGACCCCGCGGCCAGGAGTAGGATGTCGCCCACCTGCAGCTCGCGGAAGCCGGCGATCTGGGTGCCGAACTGCGGCAGGATGTAGGAGGTGCCCAGGCTGGCGAAGCTGAACACCAGGATGACCAGCAGCCCGAGGGAGAGGTTGGCCCGCTTGAGCAGCCGCAGCTCGACCAGCGGGTCCTTCGTGGTCAGCGAGTGCCAAATGAACACCACCAGCGCCGTGCCGGCGGCCACGAACAGGCCGGTGATCAGGCCGCTGCTGAACCAGTCCAGCCGCTGCCCCTGGTCCAGCCCGGCCGTCAGGCAGCCTGCGAACACCATGGCGCAGAACATGCTGAAATAGTCCGCCTTGGCGAAGGCCTCGGTCTTCACCTTCTCCACCGGCAGGCCCACCAGCACCAGGACCAGCACCACGGCGCCGGGCAGCAGATTCTGCCAGAAGATGGCCTGCCAGCCGAGGTACTCGTCCAGCGCGCCGGCGATGCTCTCGGAGATCAGCGGGGAGATCGTCGTCAGCAGGCCATAGACCGCGAAGCCCCAGTTGCGCTGGTGCATCGGCAGGAAGCGCAGCACGGTGCTCAGCAGCAGCGGGATCAGCGCCCCGCCGCCCGCGCCCTGCAGGAAGCGGAACAGGACCAGCCCGGGGTAGGTGCCCTGCACCGGGATTGCGACCGCCGACAGCGTCAGCAGCACCACCGCCGCCGCGATGGCCCGGCGCGGCGATACCACCCCCGCCAGCCAGGGGGTGATCGGCACGATGGCGATGGTGGCCACGTTGAACGCCTCCGTCACCCAGGCGCCATCGTCCAGCCCCAGTCCCGTCCCGCCACGCAGATCGACCAGCGCGAAGGTGTCCAGCCGGGTGTTGAGGTTGGACATCAGGCCACCCAGCACCGCGCCGAGCAGCCCCAAGGCCAGCCGTCCGGTGATCGGCGGCGGGCCTGCGGGCGGCTTGCCGTCCGGGCCGGGCTTCGGCGGGCGCGGGTGCAGCAGGCGGAGCCAGCTCATGGCGGCGTGCTCATGGCAAGCGGGTCATGGCAGCCGGGTCATGGCGAGTTCACGGGACGGCCGATGGTCGTGGTGTCCACAGTGGTCTCCACCGACAGGCCCGGCACCAGGCGGCCGGCCAGCGGATGGCTGGGATCGGCCACCTCATCGAGGGTGATCTTGACCGGCACGCGTTGGACGATCTTGGTGAAGTTGCCGACCGCGCGGTTCGGCGGCAACAGGCTGGCCTGCGCCTCGCTGGTCGGCTCGATGCTCTGCACGACGCCGCGCAACAGGACGCCGGGGAAGGCATCGACCCGGATTTCCGCCACTTGGCCGGGCTGCATGTGGGTCAACTGCTCCTCGCGGTAGTTGGACACCACCCAGATGTCGGCCAGCGGCACCAGGGTGATCAGCATCGTGCCGGGGCCGACGTGCTGGCCCTTGAACACCTGGCGCAGCCCGACCACGCCGTCCACCGGCGCGGTGATGCGGGTGTAGCCCAGGTTGACCTGCGCCAGCGCCAGCGCCGCCCGCTGCGCCTGCAGGGTGGCGCGCGCCTGGTCGGCCTGCGCCTGCTGCACCCCGATGTCGGCCCGCGCCGCGCCGACCGCGCTCCTGTCGCCGGACAGCGTCGCGCCGTAGCGCCGCTCGTCGGCCACGGCCGCCTCCCACGCGCGGCGCAGGCCGGATTCGGTGCCGAGCAACTGGCCCTGCCGGATGCGCTCGAGCCGCGCCCGCTCCAGTTGCGCCCCGTCCTGGCGGGTGGCGGCGATGGCCACGCCGACCTGCGACCGCTGGCTGGCCACCTGCGCCTCGGCCAGCGCCACCCCGGCCTCCGCCGCGGCCACGTCGGCGGCGGCGCGGTCCACGCGGGCCTGGTAGTCGTCGTCCTCGATCCGGTACAGCAGGTCCCCGGCATGGACGGGCTGGTAGTCCGTCACGGCCACCTCGATGATGTTGCCGGACACCCGGGCCGCGAGCGGCGTCGGGTCGCCGCGGAGCTGGGCGTCGTTGGTCTCGCGCCGTGCGCCCTCCCACACCAGGGCGTTCCAGTCGAGGATGAACGCGCCGGCCAGCAGCAGCCCGGCCGCCAGCACGATGGCGCGGATCAGGACGGCCTTACGGCCCTGCTCCTCGTCGGGTTCGGGTTTCTCGCCGGGCGGTTTATCGGGCATTGCGCGGCGCGGCGGGTGCGTTGGCGTCGGTGGCGACCAGGGCGGACACGCTCATGCCGGGGCGGACCAGGCCGCGCAATGGGCTACTGCCCCAGTCGATGGCGATCTTGACCGGCACGCGCTGCACCACCTTGGTATAGTTGCCGGTGGTGTTGTCCGCCGGCAGGCCGCTGAAGGTGGCGCCGGTGCCGGGCGACAGTCCCGCGACGTGGCCGTCCAGCACCTGGCCTGGGAACGCGTCCACCCGCAGCCGCGCCGGCACGCCGGGCTGCAAATGGGCGATCTGCCGCTCGGTGAAGTTCGCCGTCACCCATACCGTGTCCAGCGGCGTGATGGCGATCACCGCCGTTCCCGGCGCCACCAGGGTGCCCACCCGCACCGCACGCGCGCCCAGCACGCCGTCCACGGGCGCGCGGATGCGGGTCCAGTCCAGGGTGATGGCGGCCAGCCGGGTATCTGCCTGCCGGGCGGCCAAGGTCGCCTGCGCCTGCCGCCGCTGCGCGGCCAGTACGTCGAGTTGCTGCCGCATGGCGTCGAGCTGCGCCTGCGCGCGGTCCACCGCGGCGCCGGTCACCTGCGCCTCGGCGTTGGCAGTGTCCACGCTGCGGCCCAGCCCGGCGTCGGTCGGCGCCAGGGTGCGCTGGCGGAGCGCCTCCGGACCGGTGCTCACCAGCCCGGCCCGCGCCGCGTCCAGCGATGCCAGCGACTGGTCCACCTGCAGCCGCAGCGCGACCTCCCGCCCGTCGAGCGACTGCAGCATCGCCGCGGCGACCCCGGCCTGCGCCTGCGCCTGCTCGAGCTGCGCGCGGTAGTCGTCGTCGTCGAGCTGCGCGATCAGGTCGCCGGCGTGGACGGGCTGGTTGTCCGCCACCGGCAGGCGGCGGACGTAGCCCTGCACGCGGGCGCTGAGCGGGGTGGTGTCGCCGTCCACGTAGGCGTCCTCGGTCTGCGGGTTGCGCTCGCGCGCCAGCGGCGCATCCCAGGCGAGCAGGGCCACGCCGGCCGCGGCGACGAGGGCGACGCCGGCGGCGAACAGCAGCCAGTGGCGCTTCGGGGGGGAGGGCGGCTGGCTGCCGTCCTGTGGCGCCGCATCCCCTCCGGTCCCGCCCGGCTGTTCCGCCGCGGGCAGGGGTGCGGGGTCGCGGGTCGGAGAGGAGGGGTGGGGCGCCGGGTCGCGTGCGGTCACTTGCTGCATCGGCTGATCGGCCACCTTTAACCCTTTTCGGCCCGAGGACCGGGTCGTGCCGGCGTGCTGGTCCCGGCGTGCTGGTCCCGGCCTGCTGGTCAGGGACCGGACTGGTAGCTCAAAGCGCCGCGGGCGTCAGCGTTCCGTAGGCGCAGGGTTCAGGGCGCGGCACCGGCGGCTGCCGGGCTGCGGACGGTTCGAAAGGGGCCGACATTGACGGCCATCCGCCCTGACCCGCCCTTGCACCGTCATTGCGAGGCGCTCTTGCGGCGTGGAGAGGGGGGAGGACTGCGCTTGCCGCCGCTGGATTGCCGCGTCGCTGCGCTCCTCGCAATGACAAAGCGGTCAGAGCAGATCGCCGTCGGTATGGGCCTGGCTCCAGGTGGTCCTGCCTCCGTGGGAGGGAGCGCCCGGCCCAGGCCTCACTCGGGACGCGGCGCCGCTTCCGCCTCTGCCCAATCCAGCTCCTCCTCAAGCCGGTGGAAGGCGTCGGCGCCGATGCTCCCCTCGCGGCGCAGCTCGACCAGCCGCCGCCGTTCGGCCGCCAGCGTGCGCCGGCGCAGCATCGGCAAGCCGGTGGGCGCCGTGGCGGCCAGGGACCCCTTCGCCAGCCGGGCCTGGTAGTCCAGCGCCAGGCTGCGCCCGGCCTCGCCGCCGCGGTCGCTGCCCAGGGCCTGCAGGCCGGCGCGTGCGGCCTCGGCCCTTGCCTGGCCGACCTCGTCCTCCACGCTGGTGTCGCGGGGCAGGGCCAGCCGGTGTACCAGCGGCCGCAGCGTCAGGCCCTGCAGCACTAGCGTGCCGAGCACCACGCAGGACGCGGTGAACACGATCAGGTCGCGCTGCGGGAAGTGCTCCGGCAGGGCGAGGGCGGTGGCCAGGGTCACGATGCCGCGCATCCCGCACCATGCGATCACCAGGCCGCCCTGCACCGTGGGCGGCGACAGCCCCGGGCGGTCGCGGGAGCCAAACCGGCTGATCTTCCACCGCACGGCCGCGTTGTAGGTCATGACCCAGAGGATGCGGACCACGATGGTCACACCGAGCACCGCGCCGGCAAACAGGCCATAACGCCAGGTGCCGCCGTCCAGCCGGCCGACGATGCCGCGGAGCTGCAGGCCCACCATGATGAACGCGAGCACGTTCAGCACGAATACGGCCACCTCCCAAACGGCGTAGCTGACCCGGCGGTGGCGGGCGCCCGTCCGGTCCGGCAACAGGCGCGCCAGGGTGCTGGCGTAGGCGACGATGGTGAGGATCGCCGAGAGGCCCAGCGCGTCGGCGAGCAGCCAGACGCCGAAGGTGCGGAGGAACTGCAGCACCACGGCCGCCGGGCCATCTGGGACGCGGGCCGCCGTTAGAAGATAGAGGCGGGCCGCCGCGAAGCCCAGCAGGAGGCCGCCCGCGCATGCCAGCAGCAGCAAGGGGCCGGTCCAGGCGGTCATGCCGCCCGCCGTCGCGCCGATGGCCAGCCGGTAGATCAGCAGGGCGGAGGCGTCGTTGAGCAGGCTCTCGCCCTCGATGATCACCGCAAGCCGGTGCGGCAGGCGGACCTGCCGCAGGATGGCGGTGGCCGAGGCCGCGTCCGGCGGGGCGACGATGGCGCCCAGCGCGATTGCCGCCGCCCAGGGCAGCGTGGGCAGCAGCAGGCGCGCCGTGCCGGCCACCGCGGCCACGGTGAGCCCGACCGCGACCAGGACCAGGCTGCTGAGCGGCACCCAGTTGTCGCGCAGGTCGCGCGGGCTTGCGTCGAAGGCGGCGTCCAGCAGCACCGGCGCCACGAACAGCGCCAGCGCCAGCTCGGGGTCGAGCGCCACGGGGGGCACGCCCGGCACGAACGCCAGCGCCACCCCCGCGATGGCGAGCAGCACCGGCCCGGGGACACCCAGCCAGGGGGCGATCAGGGTCAGCCCGACGCCGCCGAGCAGGAGGGAAAGGACAAGCTCGAACTCTGCCATGCGGGTGACCTGGGGCTTGGGCCAGGCTCGCAGAGCTTGGACCTGGAGGCAACTGGTCTGCCTGGCGCCCTGCCGGGCCGAGCGGGGCACTCGACCTGTTCCAGCCCGGTCTGGTCCTGTGTAGGTAGATTCCGATCCTTACCCCGCAGCCGGCCGCGCGGCAGATTGACCATGGTTCAGGAACGGGCGTTGCGTTTCGGGACGGAGCGCCGTCTGTCTGGCGTCCAGGCCCGCACCGCAGCCGGCCTGCTGCTGGCGACGCTCGCTTGCTTGACCACCCGGGATGGTTGCGTCCGGGCGCCGCAGCCGCGCGCAATCCTGCCGCGCGTGCTGGACAGCGGCTCCGTCCCTGGTAACGGCGGCGGCCAAGGTCATCTAGACATCCGGGTGAACGAGAGCGTCGTTGCCCTGAAGCATCGACCACTGGCCTAGCGGCGCCAGCCGGCGGTTCCGCCGCGTGAACCCCCCCGCGCTTCCTGGCTGCAATCCTTGCGGCCGGTTCAAACAATGGAGACTGATGATGCGTATCACGATGCTTGCTATCCTGCCAATCATGCTTCTCGCGGGTAGTGGGTCAGTTTGACTTCACCTGAATATTATCCTAGCAAAGAGGGCTTGGGTGACGGGCGTCACCATGCCATCTTGAGGGCATGAAGCATTACAGCACCCGTCAGTTTGACAACCGGCAACC
>JAABUX010002529.1_pt1 | contig 25672 bp, 31 predicted proteins | sample 5561851 | NCBI WGS metagenome assembly JAABUX01 (sample SAMN10711883, study PRJNA513361) | rock metagenome | isolation source: Antarctica rocks | place: Antarctica: Victoria Land, Richard Nunatak red sandstone | collected 2016-01-03 | reverse complement strand
ACAAACGAGCGGGCGGCACGGGCCTCATCTCAGGCCGGAAGGCGTTCCAGCGCCCGATGAAGGACGGCGTCGGCCTGCTCAACGCGATCCAGGACGTTTACCTGAACGACACGATCACCATCGCCTAGCCGCTGAGGGTTCGCGCAGGCGGGGGAGCGCCGTCGGCCCTTCGCGGTTGACCGTCCATTGCTGCCGCACGCGGGTGACCGCCCAGTAATCTTGGCCTGAGATGCAGGTTGCGTTCCTGGGCACCGGCTCGGCCTTCTCGCTCGAGCGCTATAACGGAGCGATCGTGGTCGATGGTCGTTTCCTGCTGGACGCGGGAGCGCCGCTGCTGCCTCACATGCACCGCCTGGGTCTGGACCCCGGTCGCATCGAGGCGGTTCTTCTGACACATTTCCACGGCGATCACGTGCTCGGACTCCCCACCTTTCTGCTCTACCGCGCGTTTCACACGCCGGGCGGCCGGCTGCCGGTTTTCGGGCCGCCGGGGGTGGGCGAGCGCATCGAGCAGCTGTGCACCCTGGCTTGGAATGACGAGTGGCCAGAATTCCGAGACCGGGCCGGGATCACCTATCACGAGGCGGAGCCGGAGGGCGAGGTTGCGGGCGTCCCTTATGAGTCGGTCAAGCTGGAACACGGGCGGATGGACTGCCGGGGGTACCGGCTGCATCTCGAGGAGCGGGTGGTTGCCTACGCCGGGGACACCATCGTCGGCGCGCCGCTGGATCGCCTCATTGATGGCGCCGATGTCGTCATCACCGAGGCCTCGGCGCCGGCTGAGTCGGGCGTGCACACCAGCTGGGCCGAGGCGGAGTCTCTGGCCGCGCGGCATCCCAACACCCGGTTCATCTTCAACCACGTGCACTCCGGCCAGCTGGACCGGGCAGCGACCGACCTTCAGGTCCTGGAGGTCTAGTGCCCTGGCAAATCTGGTCCTTGACAGCCGCCGCTTTTGATCGGACAATGGGAAAGCGCCGCTGCCAGCTTCCGCCTCTCCCTGGCGCCGTCCCAGTTGGTCTCGTCAGGGAGTACGTCAAAGATGCCCGAGGTTTCCCGCCGCGAGGAGCTGGACTCACTCTCCAGGTCCGTGACGACCGGCTACTTGAAGCGGATGTCGCTGCGCTCCGAACCACCGGTGCCGCAGGTGCCGCGCAACACGGTCTCGCGTATCCGCCGTGCCCGGCGCCGGCTCCAGAAGCCGCCGCTGCCCTAGGGCCGGAACGCCGCCCGGCAGGCGGCGGCACCGCGAACTTTCCCCACCGGCGGCGACCTTGAAACCGGCGCCGTGAACCCCAGGCGGCTAAATGCTTTGGTGCTGGCGGCCTTGGCGGGTTGCGCCGGCTTCTGCCTGATGGCGGTCCTGGCCTGGGTGCTCTATCAGCGGGTGTTTCAGGATTCCATTGGGGCGTTCGTCGTGATGGGCCTGATCTTCGGGGTCGGGGGCCTCTACGGCGGCTGGCTGCTCAGCATGGTGGTCTTCTCCGCCCTGAGCGGCGCAGAGCGGGAAGACGAGTCAGCGCGCTGAACTAGTGTCCCGCGCCAGAGATTCGGTGGCATATTGCGGCTCCGGACACCGATGCCCGCGTCACGGGGCCCGGCCCGTCGTCGTCACGCATCAACGGTGCGCTCCTCCTAGTTCCACCCCTTCCTTGGCCTCGGCGCCCGGACCGGCACCCACCGGGTGCCTGCCACAATCTGCTCCACGAACTTCTGGCGCAGGACACTAGGATTGGGCAGCGTGGAAGTGCTGGGGCCGAAGGGACCGCGACCATACGGCGGCGCCGATCGTTCAACCTGGATCCGCGGTGAACTGACTGTGGCGGCCGAGATTCTGGACAACCCCGGCGGCGGGCTGCTCTTCGCAACCCAGGCTATCGGCCAGGTGAAAGCCGCGTTGGGCGGTGAGTCGGGCTGGACCAAGCTCGTCGACCTGCTGGATCGGGCAGAAGACTGCGCGGTCCGGCGCCAATTTCCACAGGCACAGATGCTGCTCAGTGAGGCTCTGCAGCATCTGGGTCCGGCCGCCGGGAGCTGAGCGGCCTCCGGTTCCCAGGGCCAATGCGGCGGAGTTCGTTCACTTTCACCAGCGCCAGCCGGAGTTCGGTTATCCAGTCTGCCTCATGCTCGGCCACCAGCCTGACGCACCAGGCGAGCGCGTCGCTGCGACTCCGGGCCACGCTGGCTTGAACCAGGGTGTCCAGCACCTGCCGCTCGCTCATTCGCAGCCGGGTCATCACCGGAATGGCGAGACTGGTGAAGTCGACCCTCTCGCCGCCCACCTCCACCGCCCAGGAGAGGCGGCGGCCAAACTGCGACTCGGCCTTTTCGGCGATGCGCATCCGAGCCTTGCGGGTTTCCTCGCGGAAGCTCTGAACAAGCTGACGGGCGGGGACGCCGGGCCGCTCGGCGAGCACTCCCACGACGACGATCTCGTCGGGATCGACCTCGGCTCGGGGCTGTTCTTCGAACCAGCCAGCCGGCACCTCAGCGCGCAACCAGGGTTCTAGATCGCCTTGCATGAGGATTACAGTATTACACCAGCCGGCGGCCGGGCCGGCGAAGGCACCACCAGTTGGCCCGTGTAGCGTACGGGGATCACCCTCTCCGCACCCTACGCGACAGCCTTGTAAGCGAGCCAGACGGCGTCTCGCCGATCGCCGCTGCTCAGGTGCACGAGTATGTGGCAAATGTCGGCGCAGGGCTTCAGCGGTCGGAGGGAACCGTCTTCGCCCGTGCCTGGCTGGGCGATCACCTCGTAGCTCGGGTCGGGTTCGATCGATACCTCCGACGTGAACTCCTTCGCTCGCTGGAGCCCGACGCAGAGCGGCTGGTCAGCCTTCAGAGCGGCCGGCGCAGCGCTGGCGACCTTGGCTTTGAAGCTGGTGATCACCGCGTCGAGCCGCCCGGCATCATATTCACTGACGATCAGGTTGCCAGCGCCGTCCAGCGCCAGCCCTTGCGGTTGGGCCAGGTGGCTCGCCAACGTTTGAGCTTGGCCGTTCTGCAAGCTGACCAGGCTGTTGTCAGTGATCGAGATGGCGAAGATCTGCCCTGCTGAGTTGCTGACCACGTCGTCGGCCAAGCGCAGACCCCGGAACACGGCGGAGCGACTTCCATCCGGCCCAAGCCTCACCACACTCGCCGTGTTCTCGTCAGCGATGAGGACCGCTCTGTCCGCCAGCGGCCAGGCTCCCACCGGCCGGGCGAAGCCACCCTCGCGACGGGTGACCTGCGGTGTCCCCGAGCCCACGTCGATGAAGAGCACGACGCCGCGGGGGCTGTCCGGCAGTATGAGCGTGGTGCCAGAGGCAGCCAGGCCGTCGGCTCCGTCCAGGCCAGGCACCGGGGTGAGCTGGAAGACCGTTTTGACCTGGCCCTCGCCGAGGCTCACCACTCTGTCGTCGGGCTGATCGACCACGTAAAGCGTCGAGCCAACCAGGGCCAGCCCCTCATTGCCCGGCACCACCCCAGGTAGGCGCTCGATCGGCCCGGACGCGCCACCGACCCGGCTGATCCGACCGCTGCCATGCTCGCCCACCAGCAACTGGTCCGGCGTCACGAGGATGTCGTCCGGCTGGTCCAACCCCGAGGCGAGCGCCAGCACCGGGTAGGCGGAGATCACGCCCGAAGCCGGCGCGTCCAGCTGGGCTGGAACACACGGCTGAGGCGGCGGCCGGGCGGTCGCGCTCGCGCTCGCGCTGGGGCTCGTTCGCTTCTGCTGCGGGCTGGGCGTGGACGTCGCGGAGGGCGGTCCTGAACAGGCCAGGAGGCTGACCAGGCTGAGGATGGGCACCAGACCGCCCGCACAGCGCTGGCGCGAGAGCGGCCGGTCCGGGCGCCCAAGCCCGCCGCCCTCCCTTACCGCGATGACACCATCCCGACCCGCCATGGTCGCAAGCCTAGCCCCGGCGCCGGACCGTGCCTTGACGGACCTCCGAGGTTACGCAGCCGCCTCCTCCGGTTTCGAGCCGAGCATCTGGAAGCCGTCGACCACCACCTCGCTGGCGTTGCGCTTCTGGCCATCGGCGCCGTCCCACGTGCGGTGGTGGAGACGGCCGTCGGCGTAGATCAGGCGCCCCTTCCGGAGGTAGCTGCCGGCGACCTCCGCCAGCTTGCCAAACAGCACGAGGTTGTGGAACTCAGTGTGCTCCTTGCGGCTACCGTCCTCCTCCCGGCCGCCAAATGAGTTGGTCGCGATTCGCAGCGACGTGACGTGCGTTCCCGTCGCGAGCGCCTTGACCTCCGGATCAGCCGTCAGCCGCCCGATGAGAATGACCTTGTTGACCACTGTGTACCTCCTTAGCTGAGTGAGGCCGGCAGGAAAGGCACGGGGTCCACCGGCCGGCCGTCGCGGCGAACCTCGAAATGAAGATGGGAACCGGTCGACATACCGGTGGAACCCATGCGACCGATCTCACTCCCGGCCTTGATCAGCTGGCCATCACCGACCTCCGCCGAGCTCAGGTGGCCGTATAGCGTGAACAGTCCACCGGCATGCGTCAACTGCACATGGAGCCCGTATCCGCCGGCACCGCTGTTGATCACCTGAACCCGGCCGTCCGCTGCTGCGTAGATGGGCGTGCCGCTGGCCGCGGCGAGGTCCAGCCCGGTGTGGATATGGCGGGAAGGGCAGGCCATGGTGAATGGCTCCAGCGTGAACTCGGTGCAGCCGAATGGCTGCGTTACCACCGCCCCGTGCACCGGCATCGTAAGACGGGTTGGCGCCGGTCCGGAAGGTGCCGCGGGGGTGCCGGAAGCAAGGTGCTGGCGCGGCGCCGCGCCGACCGTGAAGACCATGGCTGCGACGACCGCTCCGATGAGAACCAACTTCATCGCCGCACGCTCACTTGGCCAGCACCTTGAGAGCGGCCTTCCAGGCGTGCTCCCCCTCTTTCTTGGCTTCCGAGGTCGCCTTTCCGAAGACCTTGGTCGACATCCCCAGCGCGCCCGGCACCTTGAAGCAGATGTACACGGCGGCGAGCGCGAACAGATGCTGGACCGGGAAGAGCGGTAGCTTCTGCCAGGTCACGTCCAGCGTGATACCGATCTCCAGAATCAGCAGCTGCAGCGGTTGCATCAGCATGGCAAGGCTGAAGACATGGCCCCACTGCTTCGCGTAGTGACTGGTCTCCGGCAGGACGAAGGCGAGTGCGGCCAGAGGCGCCAGGATCGTCAGGATCACCAGCAGCGTGAAGCGGACGATGTAGACGATCGCCAGCAGGCCGTAGGAACAGACCAGCGCCAGGCGCGCCAGCGGTCCCCAGGCCAGCGCCGTCAGATCGCTGGGCTGCGAGACCGGAAGAAACCAGCCCAGCAGCAGCTTGAAGTGATCGACCTGATTGGCGTTCAGAATGACGAGGTTGGCCGCGTTGGTCGCCTCCACGCCCGCCTGGATGAGGAGCGAGGAGAAGTTGATCAGGATGGCCGCCAGCATGGCGCGCGGCAGCATCTGGCGCAGGCCGTGCTGGCTGTGGTGCCCGTGGGCGAACATCACGCGGAAGAATCCCCACATGAGTGCGACGGTCAGCGATCCATTGGCGATCAGCTTGGTCAGCGGCAGCCATTTGCTGATCGCCTCGGTCTCCACAAAGGTGTGCTTCGGGTCGTAGGGATCGGCGGTGATAAAGACATACGTGGCCGCGGCGTGAGCGATGTCCGTGGCCGTGCTCTTGATGAAGCGCTCGATGGTTGCGATCACGTTCAGGGCGTCGCCGATCGCGGTGACAGTTTCCTTGATGGCGTTCATCGTGTCCTGCAGCTGATGCAGGGCGTTGAGGATGCCGCTTGGATCCGACATGGCCTTGGCCTGGCTCGCCCGTGCCGCTCGCCAAACCTACCTGGGGATGGAGGCGGTCAGCACGTTGACCAGCGTTCCCGCCAGCTCCACGCCGATCGTGCCGATGACGATGCGCTGGATCCAGGCCTTGGCCTCGGTGACTGCCTTGGGCTCGACCGCCGTCATCTTCCAGAGAAATGCGTGCAAGCCGTAAACACATAGGCGCACGATCTCAATTGAGTGGCGGAGCTGCGAGGAGGGCGGCTTAGGTCAGTCGGGCTACGCTGGTTGCCTCCGCCGCGTCGGTCGGCTTCGACTCGACTCCGGCTTGCCCACCAGCAACTGGTGAGCGCGCTGATAGGAGATGCCCATTGTGCGCCCGATGTCACGTACCGGCATCCCGGTTGCGCGCAGTACCTTCGCCGCCTCCCGGACCTCGGCCGCGGCCCCCGCCTGCGCTTGTGTGGCGTCGTCACGGAGCCGTGTTGCCGTGTCAAGGTGTGCCTTGGCCGCCGGTGGCACTCTGATCTGGTACTCGACCTCGAACGCTTCCTGCGACGCGTCGGTCATGTTCGAGATCAGATCTTCGGTCATAGCTTGAAGCTCGCCGAGAGTTCGAGCCTGCGTCATGCGATCGACCTCGGGGACATTGACCAGCCAGAACCGCCCGTCGCGGCTGACCTCTGCTCGGTACGTTTTCATTGTCTCCACCACTTGATTCCAAGCTCTCGCTCGCACTCTTTGAAGATCTCTTCGGCGAATCGCTCGCCGAGTTCGACATGGCGAGGGATCGGAATCATCGTCTCGCCGAGCCGAAAGACCGAGTGTCGGCCGCCCTCGTGGTCAAGGTGCCACTCGACATTCTTCCGCTTGGCCTCCCGCCTGATCCTCCGGATAACCTCCTCACGTTTCATACAGTGTAGTCTACCCAGAGGTAGACAGGTACCGTCTAGTGGGGGTTGACGGAACGGCTACAAGGGCGGTACGACGTACCGGCAGGCAAAGGTGGAGCCCCGCGACAAGGAGCATTGACAACCGTATTCAGGCGTCAGGCTCGCGCCGGGGGGCCCGAGCAAGATCGTACGGGGTCACGCGCAGAAGCCGCTCCTGTCCCTCTCTCAGCCACAAAACCAATGTAGCCACCAGGGAGTACAATGTGGCTACCTATTGGAACTCGGCATCCGTGAGCTTAAGAACGGGCTGAGCTCTGCGCTACGGCGAGTGGCGGCCGGCGAGGTGATCTTTGTCACTGATCGTGGTGTGCCTGTGGCCCGAGTCGTTCCGGTTGGGGGCCACACCTCGCTGCCCCGTCACATTCAGGCTCTTCGCGACAGAGAGCAGCTCGAGCTTCGGTCCCCTCGCCGGGGCCAGCGACGGGGCGCCATCAAGATCAAGCCGGGCGAGAAGACGGCGGCCGACTACGTGAGCGAGCAGCGCCGTTGATCGTCTACGCTCAACGGCCTTGGCCGTCAGGCAGTCGGAGGTATTCGCGGGCGGACCGCCCGGGCTCTCCACCTCTCACGGCGTCGGCGTGGAAGCTGACATTGCCGTCCTCCCAGCTTGCCACGAGCCGCGTCTCAGGCCCGTCGAGATCGGCCGCCGAACACACCGGCACTTTCCAGCCGGGTGGCTGCGCGTCGCGCGCTAGCTCGGCGGCGTCGTCGGTCAAGCTGGAGTTCGTGTACTCCAGCCCGGCGTAGGACCCGTTCACCGATCGGGGATCAAAAGCCGTCGCCAGCAGAGGGACTGTCCACCGCGGCCAGCTTCCAGGTTCCTCGCTCACGCCGGAATTTAGCGGGCGTCGCGCTGGTGCTGCTTCCGGACGACAGGAGAAACGTGGCCGTAGCATCGTCGCCTCGGACCTGATTGTCACGCAGCCCCGAGTTCAGCAACTGCGCCTTGCGCTGGTTGCTCCGCTGCGATTGCGCGGAGGCCACCACTTGAGGGCACGGCAGCCCTTTGGCGTTGGATTCCACCGCGCGTCGCGCCTGGTTGGTCAGCAAGTCGCAGGCCGTGTTCCCATCCCCGTTCACGGTCGCCTCGACGAAAGCTTTGAAATCGTCGCGGATCTGTTGTTGATCCGACGCCAATGGCAGCGAATGGCCGCAAGCGACGGTCAGCAGCAGCCCGCCCGCGACTCCGACAATCACACCTCGAACGCTCAAGACGCTTTCTCTTCATTGCGCAGCGAAACCAGTGATCCGGTGCCAACGCAGGTCCGCCCGCCACTATCGAGCTCAACCACGTAGAGATCTTCTTCGGTTCCGTTGGGCAGTCTGATCGCAGAGTGGCCGCCCAGCCGGACGATCCTGCCCTCGGCCCCGGTCCTGGCCCCCTCGGCCCTTGTGCCATCGGCCTGTCCATCACTCCAGCGGCCAGGCTCGATGCGCACACGCTCGCCCACCTCGTAACTCTCAATCAATCTCAATCTCTCTTTCTCCCAATCGTGTAGGTCGTGTCAGAACTCCCAGATGTCGCGCAGCACGAGAAACGCAGCTCCGGCAACGAGCACCGTGCTGGTACTGCGCGCCCACCAGTGCGGCCAGCCTGACCCGAAATCCAGCGCTGGCGTTGCGGCGCCGAAGCGCTCGCGGTGACGCTTGATCGCATCGATCACAGCAAGGGCGGCATGGCTGCCGTCCAGCGGCGCCAGCGGCAGCAGGTTCACCACCGACAGACTCAGGTTGATCGCGGCCGGCACCACGAACGCGAAGATGATGAGGCTCCCCCGTCCTCCGCCGGCGCCGAACGCCGTCCAGCCATGCTGTATCTGTGCAGGCAGCACCAGCACCGAATGCAGGTCACCGACTCCCTTGAGGGAGGCAAGCGTGGCGTGGACAAAGGTGAACGCGAGGAGAATCCCAACCAGAGGTGCCAGCAGCACCCATTTCCAGGAGGGCGCGAGCAGGGCGGCCATCACCGTCAGGCAGAGCCAGAACATCAAGAGGTTGGCCACCGGGCCGGCCAGCACCACGAACGCGCGCGCCAGCGGGGGACGGTTTATGTACGCCAGCGGGCGCAGCTCGGGTGCCAGCGCGGCGGCCGTCCTGTGCGTCATGCCCTCGATGTGCGCGAGGCCGCCCAAGGGCAGAAGCCTGAGCGAGAGCCGCGTACCACGCCAAGTCACGCCGCATAGGCGGCGCCCGAAGCCCAGGCTCAACTCAGTACACAGCATCCCCACCCGCTTGGCCGCCCAGAAGTGGGCCAGCTCGTGCACGAGCACAGAGCAGATGAGAATCCCCGCCGCCACCGCGATTGCAACTGCCTGGGGCATTACGTGGTCGGCACCCGAAGATCCGGCTCCACGAACGGACTCGGGTTGATTGAATGCGTCGTAATCGGCACGTCCTGGTCGACTTCGAAATGGAGGTGGGGTCCGCTGCTCCAGCCGCTCGAGCCCTCCAGGCCGACTACCTGGCCAGCCTTCACCTGGGCTCCGACGTCGAGGGCTGGGTGCTCCTCCATGTGCGCGTAGAGCACGAAGTACTTGTGGACGCCGGCCCCGACGTCGGTTTGCAGACCGATCACGAGGTGGTTGCCGTAACCGCCGCCGCCGCCGTCCAGCCACGCCCCGTGTGACGGGCAGCCTCCGGTTGACTGCACCACTGTCCCCTCCACCACTGAAAGCAGCGGGGTGCCCTCGGCGCAACTGTAGTCGATGCCGTGGTGGGGGTGCTCATAGGCCGTATAACCGTAGCCCTGCGTAATTGACGGCTTGCAGCCCATCGGGTTTCCGCCCGCGGCGGTGCCGCCGCCGCTGCCGCCTCCCCCTACGCCACCGGTCAGGTTCTGGACGTAGTAGGAGGCCGCGATCCGCAGAATGTCGGCCACGTACCAGGCGGCGTGGTTGTAACCGAAGAGGGCGCGGGCCATATCACCGCCGTGCTCATCCAGCAGGGCCTGGAGGTAGGCCGCGGTCCCGCAGGCTGCATCCCGGATGTCGTAGACGTTCCCACCACCACCACAATCGCGTTTGTAACGAGCCCAGGTGCTCGCGAGAAACTGCATCGGCCCCATGGCACCGGCAGAGTTAGCGCCGCTGTGAACACCGGGCAACACCGACCGCCCGTGATCGCTCTCCTCCTTCCCGATCGCGGCGATTATCCACCAGGGCACGTCCTTGACCGTGGTCGCGGCGTGGCGATAGGCCGCCAGCGCCTCCGGGGGGATGTCCGCCAACGCCAGTGCGCTCGGCTCCCCGGAGCCAGGGCCGCCAGCGGGTTTGCTGCCAGCGAACTGGAACACGCTGGCCACCAGGATGAGAGGCACCGCTGCCACCACAGCCAGCATCAGCAGGCCTGCCAGGCAGCCCTTCTTCACTAAACCTTGACGTCGGCGACGCGCCAGCCGGCTGGCGTCTTTGTCATGATCGTTTCCACCTGTCCCGCCTCATCGTGATCGCCAACGTCCGTGTGGATGTGCTGTTGGACCCGGCCGATGAACCCGAGAGGACCGGTACTGACGCAGCCCAGCTCGCAGTCAATCCCGACCACGCTGGCGCTGGCCACCTCGTGTACTGAGGCTCGTTTGGCGCCGCCGGCCGCACCGCTTGAAGAATTGCTCAACTCCTGGTCCAGTTTGTCGGTCACGTAGGGTCGAACGGCGTTGCCAGTCGCGCTTGGAGGGTCGTCGTAGCGATAGCTTTCAAGCGCCACCAGGAATTTCGTGGCGACGTCCTGCGCGGCCGCCACCTCAGCTTCCGGATAGGGCACCGGTGGCGTGGGCGTAGAGGCCGCTGTGGGCGCCGTGGCTGGCGGGGATGCCGCCCCTGGGCTCGTAGCCCCATCAGGCTGTGTGACCGCCGTAGGCACCGCGGTGGCCGGTGCCGGGGCAGACGGTGCGACTGCCGCCACCCGCTGCGACGCTGCGCGCGGTTGGAGCTGATGCCAGACCAGGGCGCCAATGCCCAGCAGCAGCAGTACGGCCATCAGCACCGCCAGCCAGCGCAGTCGCGGGTAGGTCGCGAAGAAGTCCGTCAAATCTCCCTACCTGGTAGCCGCGAGGGCCTGGAGCTTGCGCTCCTCTAGAACCGGATCATTGTCGTGCGCGAAGCCGAGCGCGAATCCGTGCGCGACCTCGGCCGCCACCTCGAAGAGGTCTTCGTGCACTGGCTTCGAAATCAGGCTCCAGTCAAGGAAAGTGCCCTCGGCCAAATGCGGATCCCGATGCACATGAAGCACCTTGCGCACGTAGCGCCCGAAATAGTCCGTCAACACTTTCACGTCTTGCTGGACTCCCTTGGAGCCACCCACCTGGTTGACGACCACCATGCAACGTTCCCTCACGAAGTCGGCGCCGCGGAGGTCTTCCACACACCGCCTCGTCTCCTCGGCCAGGTCCGCAGCGTCCTCGGTCGGCGCCGTCACAATCACGGCCTGATCGCACACTTTGAAGGCATAGGTGGTCGAGGTGTCGCCCAGCCCGGTGCCCAAGTCCAGGGTGAGAAAGCTCTGGCAATAGTGGTACAGCAGGCGCAGGATCCGCCGATACGCCTCCTCGTTCAAGGCTGCCCTCTGCCAGGCTTCCTTCGGAGCCCTGAGCACCGCCATTCCCAGCTCCGACACCACCGGCGCAAACGAATTGACGCGCGGCTGGCCCACGTCGAAATCACTCTCGAATCCCCCGCGGCTCTGGAGGAAATCAAGGAGATCTGAGACCGAGGTCTCGTGCTGCAAGTGGACACGCTTGTGGACTGTGCCGTGATGCGGGTTGGCCTCCACGTAGAGCGGGAGATCTTTGCGTTCCAGACCCAGCAAACTGGTTATGAGAAGGCTGAGTGTCGTCTTCCCCACGCCGCCCTTGGCGCAGCCCACGCCAAGCCGGTGCGGGCGGCTGGCGATCCCGGAACGGATCTTCTGAACCAACTGGTTCTGGTGCAGCTCACGCTGGCTGGTGCCCACGTTCACCCGTCCTGCGGTGACTTGATAGAGGACGCTGCGCACTCCCGTCCGCGGGATCGGCTTGCGCCGGCGGCGCTCGGCCAGTGCCCGGCTCAAGTCATCGTTGTCAGCCGCGAGGCTAGGGCTGGGGATGCGCGGCGCGGTCGCCGGAGCCTCGGAAGTTGGGGCGACCGACTGAGGCGTCAGCACTGAGACCTTCTCCTGCTCGGAGTCCGGCAGGTTGGGCACCCACTGGGACCCGTTCCAGCGCCAGGAACCGTCGTCGCTAAGCGGTCCGACGCGCAGTGGCTCACTCATTCCATTTCCCCCTTAGGGTCGATCAGGAGGGCGGATGCGCCCATTTTCATGGCCTGGTAGGCGAGGTAGTAGGCCGTGTTGCTCTTGCCAACGCCGCTCTTGACGCCCACCAGGCCAGACAGACGCGGCAGGCTGGCGCGACAGTCGGTCTCAGTTGGGAGGCTAGGGTTGTGGATCGTCTCCCGCTCGGGCCCCGATATGTTGGAGCCGTCGTCGCTCAATGGGCCGTTTTGCATGTGCTCACTCATGGGATTCAGCCCCAGTGATCGGAGTTGCCGGGGTAGTCGGCCGTAAAGGATTCAAGCAGCCAGTAACCTTTAATCTTCCGGGCGGTGAGGGACACAAACCCGTTTTGCTCCTTCACCACGGAGGCTTCAGGTTGAGTACCGACTCGTCAATCCTGATGTCCACCGACCCCCTGGGATAGTTTGCCGACCGCGACACCTCGAACTGCGCTTGCAATGGCTTGGCGTCATACTTTGGGTCCTTAGTCCAGGTAAAACTCTCAGCGACTGCGATAAAGCCGTCATAGTCCTGTCTAGCTTCCGCATCGCTGCGAGCAGGCGGGCCATAGCCACGCTGCAGTTGAGGAGTGCAAAACGGGTAAGCCTTCCGCCACGCCTGGGCCCGGGTTTGTCCCTCGGCACCAAACGTCCACACGTAGTTGGCGAAGCGCACGCTCCAGCGGAACAGGTCGCGGGCCCCTCTATCACTCAGGCCGGTCGAACCGTTGTCGTCGGGGATGACGATTGGAAGCGTCTGGTAGTCGGGCTCACCCTGAAAGGCGGGCGGTTCGGGCGGCGGCGGGGTCGGGCTAGAAGTGGCCGCAGCCGACGACCTGGCCGCGCCAGCTCCGCCGCCGCCACACGCCGCTAGCAGCATCAAAACCAGGACTGCGAGGGTAGCTACCCACACTCCGCGCTTTCTCATGGTCCGCCTTGGGGGAGCTGGCGCCTTGGTCAGCCAGGATCCGTCGTCGCTCAACCGTCCGACATAGACTGGCTCACTCATACGGGACTTGCCCCCTCATCGAGACTGAACCCCACGCCGCCCGCGTGAGCGGTGTAAGCGTCCACCCGCCAGTGCCCCGCGATCTTCTGAACCTCCTGAGCCACGGCGGTGTCGTGCGCCTGTGGCCCTGTGACTTCGGCAATGGTTTGCGCGTGATCCACAGTGATCGTTATGTCACCGGGGAATTCCTTTGACGTTGACTTCTCCAGCTTCGCAGCGAGCGGAGGACTGGCCCAAGTAAGCCTCTGGCGACCTGGTTGCCACCCCCCAATGCTTCTAGCCTCCTGGTCGCTAGGAAGACGGAGACGTGTTTGCTGGCTAGGGGTGTAGAACGGCCAGACCTTCTTCCGTTCCTGGCCCCCAGACTGGCCCTCGTCGAAGGTCCACAGATGGTTCGCGAAGCGCACTGTCCAGCGCAGCAGGTCACGCGCGTCCTGATCGCTCAGTCCGACGGTCTTCGCGCCTGTGATGGGAACCTTCTGGTAATCAGGTTCGCCCTGGAATGCGGGCGGTCCGCTCTCCGCAGAGGGTTTGGTCGAGGTGGCTCCGTTGCCACCACACGCCGCCGCCAGCATCAGGCCCAGGAGCGCGAAGAGCGCGATCCAGGCGTTGCGCTTGTTCACGATTGCCCCTCCCTCGGCGCTGGTCGGCCGTGGGGAAATTGGGGGGTCGGCAACAGACGATCCTGCTGTGTCAACTGAGCCGACGCCAGATCCTTGGTCTGCTGGCGGTATTTCATATATTCCTCCGCTCGTTGCTTGACTAGGTGCTCAGGCATGAGGGCCCGAGCTCGCGCCATAACACGCTCACCAGCCGCCTTTTCCTGTTTGGGGGTGGCCTTGCGATAGTCCGCGCTGTATTCCGCCGACATGCCTGTCGCGCGCTCGGTGGTGTCCCAGGCCGCGCTCTGTGCCCCCCGCAGGAGATTCCGAGGGGCTAGGGCCGTCCCCTTCACGACCTGGCCCGCCACTCGAGCTTGCAGCTTGGCGTTGCCGAGGCCTGCCTTGCCAACCCCGACCCAAGCGGATGCGTCCGTCCCGCCAGAGGCAACCAATCGCGCGCCGTGGCCGATCCCGTCCTTCACATTCCCCGTGAACTCCTCCCGATTGGTGTTCGCCCAGGCCGTGAAGCCGGACCGGCCGCGACCGACCTGGCTGCCCAGCGAGTTCGACGCCCCGACCAGCGCCGGCGTCGGTCTGGGAGAGCTACCGCCATTGCCGGCCGCAGCTCCGGTCGCGCCCTGGGTGGTGGCTGGAACCGACGCCGCCCCGGTTGGCACCGCAACCTGGGCGCCGCTACCGCCGGGGATCGCGTTCTGCTTGGGCCGGCTGGCGTGGACCAGATTCAGCGCCCGACTGTCGATGTGGAACGCGCCGGCGGCGGCGTGAAGCAGCGGACGCCGGAAGACCCAGACGACCGAGAGGAAGGCCAGTTCCAGGAAGGGCGGCGCCCACCAGAATTCGGACTGCGCGACCGCGCCGGTTGTCGTCGTGGAGGTCAGCAGGCCGTTGAGCACCAAGAGGAACCCGGTGATGAAGAGGCTCAAGGGCCGGAGCACGGCCAGGCTGAGGATCAGTCGCAGCCAGGTGAAAAAGAGCGGGCGGCCCTGCTCGGTCATGCCGAGCAGCCCGACGATGGGCGCCAGGCATATGAGCGCGATCTCCCCCGCCTGGGCGATCAGGGCGAGCAAGGCCAGCCCGCCCAGGATGAGCCCCGAGACCCCCGCCAGCAGCATCGTGATGGCTCCGACCATGACGCGCCAGGTCGGCGCGTTGCCCTTCAGATAGAGGTCGTGATACTTGTTGTTCTGGTCCGATTGACCGTCCACCTTGGCGATCTTCTTGGTCATCTCGTCGTTGGTTTGGCCGGAGGCGTTGTAGGCCAGGATGGCGTCGGCCGCCGATCCCACTTGGCCGGGTTTGTTGCAGTCTGGGTTTGCGATCGGCTTTACATCTGGACCGTTGCTGGTGGAACCGGGCGGCTGGAAGCCAAAGTAGGTGTCGTTGGCCGGCTTCACATCGTCAGCGCTGACGCACCTCTGGCCGATCGACGCGTCCTGGAAGGTTGCCTCCTCCCAGGGGATAAAGATGAAGGTCCGCCAGTACTCGTCTGCGAAGAGTCGCAGGCCCTTAGCCTCCGGCGACGGGCTGCGTTTGTACTGAGGCGAGTCGGCAACCTTTGCCATCTGCGGGTCGGCGGAGATCTCGGCTTGCAAGCCGGTGCTGGTGATCTCGCTGCTGGCGTTGTCGAGCAGGCGCGGGATATAGAGCGGATCGACGACGAAGACGGTGGTCAGACCGCCGATCAAGAAAGCCAGGGCGACCTGGCTGACGAGCTCCTGATAGCGGCCGCGCAGGTAGGCGCGCAAGAGCCCGAAGGCGAAGACGGCGCCCAGAATGACGAGCAGGGGCTCGTAGAGCCCGGCCTTGAGAGCGTCAACCACGGAATGCACCGGCCCCTTCGGCCCCACCTCGCGGCCGGTGATGGGGTCGCGGTTGTCCACGGCGTCGAGCAGACTGGCCTGGCTGGCGATCTGGAGCAGTTGCATCGATATCCGGCCGACCATGGTGGCGGCGGCGAACTCCAGGTTGGCCGCGGAGTTGAGCGGTCCGTGTACCACGGCGGAGTTCGGATCCTTCCCGTAGTCCGCATACATCTGGTAGCTGGGCGGGGGATAGGCCTCGAACAAGGTCGGTTCCGACCCGCAGCGCAGGTTGCTGACCGTCACTTTCCCGAAGATGTAGGTGACGCCGCAGGGGTCGGCGGAACTGCCCGGGTCGGTGACGGCCTGGGCCAGCAGCGGCGTCGCCAGCGCGAGCGCCAGGGCGCCGAGAAGGGTCAAACAGAGCTTCCGGCGAAGCCGCTTCATCGAGGCGGCTCCTCGGGGTGGTCGGCAAAAGAACCCGGGAAGCGCACTTCCTCCGCAATTCGATCGGCAGCTCCGTGGCCGTTGCCCGCCGCGCCAGTCGCGTGCAGCTCGGGCAGCTCCTCAACTTCAAGGTTCGTCTGGCGCCCCGCCGTGGTGTCGAACGCGTCGAGGAACGTGCGGTCCATGTCGCCCATCAGGTCACACGCGAAATGCCCGATGCGGCCCTGGCGATCCTTCATGATGCCCTTGCCCTTGTCTGTGTTTTCGTCGAGCCCGGTCAGGAGCTCGTGATGCTCCTCGGACAGACCCAGCAAGCGCATGGCGTCGCGCCCGGAGCCCTCAGAGCCCATCCGCAGGCAGATGGTGATGCCGATCTGGTTGCGGATGCGCTCGTCCTGAAGGTCGGAGGGGTTCTGGCTAATCAGGTAGACGGAGACGTTCTTGGAAGAACCCAGGCGGGCGAGCTGGGAGATGAGGGTCCGACCCTGTGGTATGTCCGAGAGCATCCACAGCTCGTCGCCAAAGAACGCTTTTGGCCGAGCGTGCCCACCAGCTTCCAGCAAGCCGATGCTGAGCTGGGCCACACCCTGGAGAAGGACCGAGGAGAGCACCTGACTGGTCGTCCACTCGCTGCGCGGGGTGCCTGGCTGCGGCATATCAAGGCCACTGAACTGGACGACGGTCAGGCCCTCAGATAGGTCCAGCTCCTCAAGCGGCCGACCGTCGCCAAAGAAGATGCCGGCGGAGGCCGAGCGGCTGATCTCGGTGAGGCGCACATACATGTTGCGCGCGAAGGAATGGTCTGGTTGCCCGATAAAGCCCTTGATTTGCTCCAGTACGGCAGCCATGTGGTACTGCCTGGCCTCGTGCGCGGCGCTCATCGCCTGGTAGAACTCCTCCGCGCCGCCCTGGTCCCAGAGGTGGTGTCCGACCAGCTGCTGAACCTGGTTGGACGCCAACTCGCGGACGGTATCCAGGGAGTGCGGGTCTTTCCGCTCGGGGTCCACTAAGCGGTGCGGGTCGAGGACGCCCGGATGTCGGGATGAGTCAAAGCGGACGACTCGGACCGGTACGCCCATCTGGCGAACCAAGAACTGCAAGCCGTTCGATTCCCGCTTGGGATCGATCAGGAGGCAGGAGGCGCCCATGCGGATGGCCTGGTAGGCCAGATAGTAGGCCGTGTTGCTCTTGCCGCTGCCAGACTGGCCCACGACCGCGGTCACCGAAGTCCCGCGCACGCGGCCGGCACCGAGCGGATCCAGGAAGACCGGCTGCGGCCGAAGGGAGTAGTTCCAGCCGGCGAACCCGCCCACGTCGTCGCCCAAGGCAGTGTCAGCAAAGAAACCTGACCCGCCCAGGGTTATCGACGGCGCCAGTTGACCCCAGGTGCGCTGCTTTAGCGGTGCGCCGGGCATGGCCTCTTCGAAGAGCACTTTCTGCCGGTTCCACACCGGGCGGGTCTCCAAGCCCAAGTTGGCGTACAGGCCGCGAAGGCTGCTGACCCGAATCTTCAGCTCGTCCTCAGTGGGAGCGGCGACTAGGAAGCGCGAGTGAAAGCGCACCAGCGGCGCGTGGTCGCGCTGGATTTGGGCCTGGACCTCGCTGGCACCGGCGATGGTGCGGGCGGTCGAAAGGTCCAAGTCGCCCGAGGCCTGAGCGTCCTCATTCTGTGAGCGCGCCACCTGAATCGTGCGACTCAGGGCCTTGACCGCCTTCTTGGTGCCGATCACCTCGATGTGGCAGTCCACGTCCACAGGGAAGTTCAGTGAGTCGTAAGCGAGCAGCCACTCGTGCCCGCCCGCCGGGAAGTGCATTATCTCGGGCATTCGGATGACGGGAAGGCACGCGACATAGCTGGTCGTGCCCTCGGGCCGGGTCAAGCGGACGCGGCCGCGGCCATTCTCCAGTTCGGCGTCGGCCAGCACCTCCAGCTCGGCGCCCCAAAGCGAGCGGGTGTACGGTACTGAATCCGGCTGGCCCTGGCCCAGATAGCTCTGGCGCGCGATGAGCCAGCGGAGCTGGGAAGACGTCGCGGGAACAATGCCCGGCACCAGCTCGCCGCAGAGTGCCAGCGCAGCCCGCAAGCCCTGCTCCTGCTCCCGGACCTCAAAGCGGCTTGGGCGTGGGTTGCTTGCGCCCAACAGCCGCTCGGCCCGGCGCTTTGAGCGGCTCCAGCTTGCCAGCCGTCTCTTCGCGGCGACCAGCAGCGAGTCGTCGTTGGCGATGTCCACACCCAAGAAGGCTTCGCGGCTGTAGATCTGGCTACCAAACAGGTAGGCGGCTTGCAGCTCGACGAACTCGTCCCACAGGTCGGCCCGATAGCCCGAAGTCCTGAGCGCTTTCACCTCTTCCTCCCATTGCGGCAGGTCGAGGGGCGTCGCAACGACCTTCAGGTGGTGCGTCCCTTCGGGTAGCCGATCGAAGAGGAGCGAGTAAGCCCGAGCCTGGGTTACCAGTTGTTCCTGCGTCGAGAGGTCGTAGCGGCGCATCGGCAGCTGGAACCACAGCCTCGGACGGCCATCGAACAGGCTGTAGCCGTCCGCCACGTAGCCGCGCTCAGCTTTCAAACCGGCGCTCCGGCCGCACGGGCTCGCTCCGCCTTGGGCGCCTGCGACGTTTGTCGTGGCTTAGGGACGCGGGCAACTAGGGACTCAACCCGAATCCGCTCAGCGCCGGGCAGGAAGACCCCGCTGCCCCAAGCGTTGAACTTGGGCGGCTCAAAGACGTAGAGGATGGCGTACCAGGCCCACCGGATCGGCGACAGCCCGTCCGGCGTCTCTGTGCCGGCCAGCCTGTAGGCGACCCACAGCGAGACCAGGAAGCAACCGAGGCGGATCTGACTCGGCGCGAATGGAAGAATGCGAAACCAGAACAGGACGAGGGGCAGGAAGGCGCAGCCAGCGACCCCGGCCTGCATCAAGTCCACCGGCCGCCAGAGTTGCCACTTCCCGATCGCGTAGAGCCGGTGGCTGATGTCGAGCAGGCCCTTGTAGACGGGAAGTTCCATCAGCCGGAAAGGGGAGTCCGCAAGGCGGCCATTCCGGAGCCCAGGAACCCGAGGATCTGCCGGACCTGCTCAGACCAGAAGAGCCAGATCGCGAGCCCGAGCACGGCCAGGATCAGCAGTCGAACCAACTTTCCTTAGCCCTGCCCGAAGGCTGTCTTGAACAGCGACCAGGCGCTGTCCGCCACGATTTTCAACGCGTCGCGGTTGAACACGAACATTGCCACCAGAACCGCGGCCAGGACGGTCATCACCATCTGGGGGTAGGCCCCTTTGACGAAGTGCTTGAGCAGCATGAAGACCGCTGCGGCACCGAGCACCACGGCGATCAGCCCCAAGAACCAGTCCGCAAGCGGCGCGGCCGTAGGGGCGCTGGCCAGAACCACATTCAAAATCACTTTCACTCTCCTTAGATGGCATCCAGGCTGACGACGCGCCAGGCGGCATCAACACTGCGCATGTGGACCCGATAGGGCTGGACGAAGGTTCCCTGGTGGTCCATTTGCCAGGTCACCAAGACGTTCAAGGTGCAGTCCGTCTGGGCTGCAACGCAGGACAGCACCTTGACCGGCGCGATGGCGGCCAGCGTGACGGCACCTCCGAGGCCGCCGGTAACTGAACCGCCACTCACTCCGACCGACTGCAAAGCCGCCTTGTCGCTGGCTGCGTATGCGGTGAACAGCACTTTCAACGCGGGCTGCATACTCGAATCCAGGCTGCTGTTCGCATCGCCCCCCAGCTGGTCCATCTGGCCGGGCGCAGGAGCCGAGACGAAAGCTGGCGGGGCGGCGACCGCCAGGCTTCCTGAACCGGAATCCTGCTTGACCTTGATCGCCAGGACCACGCGCCGCAGAGAGGGCGCAAGGGTCGCGACCACAACCACCCGGGCAGTCTTGGGGTCGAGCTGCTGGTAACCCGCCACATAAGCGCCCAGAACCGCCACGCCCGGCTCCTTGCCGCCAGCTGGGTAGCCGTAGTTGGCATCGTCGGGGGAGGCCACCGTCAACGTCGCCAACTGGGCCTTGCGCTCATCCGCCAATCGGCTCGTATCCAGATAGACGGCGGCGAACTGCACAGCCAGGCTCGAAGCCGCCGTACGTGGAAACGCGTAGTCGGCCGGTACGCCCGCCTGGTTTGTCACCACCTGGGCTGGTGGCCGACGGAGGTTCTGCCAGGCGTTGACGGTGCCGACGGTCAGCGCGATGATGACCGCGTAGACCAGCAAAGGCAGGGCCAGTTGCTTCGCGCGCTCGGACCACTCCATCTGGTGCAGGCCGCCCACCTGGGCTGAGTAGAGGCGGCGCGCCAGCCGGGCTGAACGGGAGCCTGGAATAGGCATTGGAGCGGCTGGATCGGACGCCACTGCTTCATCAACTCGAGGCGCCTGAGTCGATCGCCGGCGCCCACCAACTACGCCCTTCTCGGCTGGCTCTGCAAGCGGAGGCGGAGGCGGTCGAACGGCAGTCGCGGGCCGGGTTGGGATCTGGCGCTTCGATGGGTCCCAGCCCGGGGGCGGCTCTTTAGGCGGCGGGGGGATCGCACCCGAGGTCGATGAGTTGGTAGTAGCGGTCGGCGGCCAGCCGACGGGGGGCGCAGATGGCGGCGGCGGAATCGGCTGCGCGCGCTCCTGGCCAACAACCGAGGCCGTTCCTGCCTGGTTCCAGTCGGACTGGGCAGGATACGGCACTACCCGACCCTCGACCGGCTCAGAACTCACCGTCGCCTCTTGGCGCTCCGCGTGGGTGCATCCGCATGACGGATTTGAAACTATGGGTCACGCGAACCATGTCGCTTCAGAGCCTGACAATCTGGGCGAGCTATGGGCGTTCCGGTTGCGTTCCTTCTCCGTTTCGATTGCGTTCCAAGTCGCCAGGGAGCTCGCCGCCCCAGCTCCGATCGTGGTACTCATCGCCACGTGCGGACGACTCTTTGCTGGCCGCGGCCCCGCTCCGGTTTCTTGGTGCTTCGGGTGGTGAGAGAGCCGCACTACCCGCCTGGGCTGGTGCGGGCGGAACTAAGCCGCTCCGAGGACCTGCTGGAGCCCGAGCGACAGGATGTGGCCGTTGCCACCCGCGATGAGGTGCTTCACCTAGTCGGCGACTGGCTCGACGGCTTCCTGACCAGACCTGACGTTGACGGTTAGCGGGGAAGGTAGCTCAAGCTCGCAATAGCTGTTGCAACCGTTGCGAAGGGGCCAGGTCGTGAAAAGCAGCCTTGAGCTGCCGTCGGTACTCCTCGAATACCCGCTCGGCGCCGGGGTGGTTGCCGTTAGCGAGGTGGGTTCGGATTAGCAGTGCCCGAGGTCGCTCACGCCAGGGCTCGGAGCTCACGGCCAACAAAGCCACGCTCGCCGCCGCACCGTAGTTGTGGTCAGCGAGGAATCGCTCGCTCAGAACCTCGAGCGACGCCAGGCGCAGCTCGTGCCAACGTGCGCTCTCGAATCGCGCCCAGGAGTCGGGCCAAGTCGGCAGCAGGTCATCCGTGAGCAGCTCGTGATCGCTCGGCTCTGGATGACCATCGCTGAGGAGTCGGTAGGCAACTCGTGTGGCGTGCTGAAAGTCAACTCGCGCATCGCAAACGAGGCGGACAGCGCACGAATTCGACTCGACCAGCCCCCAACCACCTAACCGCTCCTGCCAGAGTGTCTTGCGAAGGTTCGCCATCGCCTGATCCTGACTTCTATACGGCCAGAGCACGCTTGCGAGTTCGGGACGGCTGTGCGGACGCCGCCGAACCGCAAGGTACGCAACCAATCGTTGCACCGAAGCCGGCACAACGGTCATTAGATCGGCTCCGAGCCGAAAGCCGCCCAGCAGATCGACCTGAAGAGAGCCTGCTGCTTGCACCGCACCCGCTCCCGGAGATGAACCGCCCCAGCCGCCGCTGGCTTCGATCTTATCGCAACTGCAACCACATTACGCCGCCAGCGCGCACCGGACCTGTCGCCTGAACGATGTCGGCTGGGCTTACTCCAGCGCCGCTCCGTTTGCCACCGACTAACGACGCTAAGCGACCTGGACGGTCAAGACCTGGGGCGGCGTCTGCTCCTCGGGAACCGGCAGCCCATCCGCGATCAGCCCCTCGATATGCAGCTCGATCGCCTCACGGGCACGCTCTTCGCACTGCTCCACCGTGTCACCCTCGGTCACCACGCCGGGCAGCGCCGGCACGGTTACCGTGTAGCCGCCATCCTCGACATCCGGATCAAGCACGATCGTGTAGTTCCGCATTTCAGGCTTCCTCCACATCACAGTAGCGCTCTCCGTGCTGTCGCGCTGTGGGGCTCAGAGCGCCCGCCGGAACTCTTCGACGCCGATCCCCGCCTGCTCGAGCATGCTCGCCAGGGTCTTGGGCCTGAGCACCCTGCCCGTGTGCAGCGGCACCGTGACCCGCTGGCCGGGCCGATCGGGATGCTTCAGCGACAGGTGCGACCCTCGCTGCCGATCCTGGCGCCAGCCCAGCCGGTGCAGAGCGCGCAGAGCTTGGTCGGCGGTGATTCGGGGTGCTCGGGGAGACACGGCCGGTCAGCCTAACCGCGCGGGCCATGTTCGTGCTCGGCCTTCACGTTGAGAGACAAGTCGCCCGTAGTAAGGCTCGACCCGCGCAAGGCCCCAGCTCGCGCGGGAGTGAATGACAGCATGGCAGGGCGTCAGGCTTCGCAGCGCCTGGGCTAGGCGGCTCGCCTCCCGGCCCCGCGTCTCTCCGTGCACGGCGCGCTGGATCTCGGCTATCTGCTCGAGCTGCGTCTGGCCGAAATAGAGCTGGGTCGCGCAGCAGCCCTTGACAATAAGGCTTAGATCGAGCGGGAACTGAGTCGCCAGCATTACCCCCAGTCCGAAGGCCCGGCTCTCGCGGAGCATCGGCTCCAAGAACGGGCTCGATGCAACCCGGTGCGCCTCGTCGAGGCCGAGAACCCAGCGCAGACCGAGCACGTGCCCGTGTGCTCGCATCTCGTGGTAGAGCGCGAGCAGCAAGAACTCGCCCACCGAGGCCTTTGCCTCATCTCCCGGGAGCCCAGTCAGGCGAATCACCGCGCCATCCATGAGAAGGGATGCCACGCCTCCGGCGGCGGTCTGATCGAACGGGTCCAGGTCGATGAGCGGCGACAGCCGGCCTCGCGTCGGGTCGTCTGGGTCAAGGCGGGTGACTACCTCCTGGAGGCCGGGATAGGCAACCGGCCGCTCTGGCCGGTAGGGCTCAAGTGGCAGCCCGGCCTGCTGATAGGCTGCCTTGGCCGCCTCCCGAACGCGGAACGCTTGCTGATCGCCGAGCCGCCAGACCCGCTTAACGATGTCCACGGCACGGTGGATCTGGTGTACCCCGTTGACGTAGCCGGTCGCCGGATCAGGAACAGCGGCCAGCGGATTGAAAGGCAGTCGCCGCCCAATCGAGGGATCGATCACCTCAAGTCCCTGCTGGACCGCCCACTCCCCCGAGTAGTCATCCTTGGAGAAGTCGAGCATGACCGGTGCCACTCCCTTGGCCCGCAGCTCTGCGGCCAGCGCCATCACCGTCTGTGTCTTTCCGCTCCCGGTTTCCCCCGTCGCCAGCACGTGGCAGTTGGCGAGTGGTCGGCTGGGCAGGTAGGGGTCGAACCAGACCTCACGGCCATCAGCGTGACCAAGCAACGCCCGCAGCCTCACCGGTTCCTCCTCCTCTCCGTTCGACATACCATCGTGTTCCAGCGCCTCCGGCGGCTCGTCCTGCTTCCCACGGTCGCCGGCCGTCCAATCGCCGAGCAGCAGCTGCGAACGCCGTGGCTCTGGCAACCCCGCGAGCGCGCGGCGCACGCCCTCTGAATCCACCTGCGGGTTGGTCTGGTAGTTGGCCACTATCACCCGTCGATCGGGAGCCGACGCCGCCCGCCCGTCAAGCCCAAAGTGACGGGCCACCCACTTCCGCCCGGGACCGTCCGCTGACGATGCCGCTCGCATCAGCGGAGCCTCAATGAGGCCAGGGCGGGGCGTGAGCAGCGCCAGCAGCCTCCGATAGTCGTCCTCGCCGAATGCGACCAGATCGTCCACTCCGATCACTTGGTACCCGGCGCTCGGAATTGCCCGCCGGTGACTCACAGCCAGTGTTCCTCCCGAACGGAAGCGCCAGCAACCGGTGCCGCCGGTGCGCGGCTCCCAGCTAGCCTCCGTGTCCCGGAGCCAGGCTCGTAACAGAGCCGGTGCCGGTGACGTGGCAACGGCCGGAACCATCAGCAGCGCCGAGCACGGCCGATGCATGGCAGCCACCAGGCAGATGAGGACACCAAGCGTCTTGCCGCTGCGCGTCGTACCGGCCAGCAGTACCTCCGGCTCCGGTGCCGTCAGCAGTCCAGCCTGTTCCAAAGTCGGCAGCACGGGGATGTGCCGGCTTTCGGCGACCTTGGTCAGGGACTCCGCAATCCGCCTCACCAGCAACTCCGAACCAGGCTCCGCCAGCCAGTTCGGCTCCGCGTCCGCCTCGGTAGCTTCCTGGAGTCGGAGCAAGATTCGCCCGCCTACGCTTCCCGAGTCCGCGCGCGGTCTTGGCGGTCGCCGCGCGGCGCCTCAAGCTCCCGCTTTATCGTCCTGACCACCAAGCTCAAGAACCTGCCGTCAGCACCGACGTCATCCGGCTCTTTGGCGCCTACGAGTGCCCGCTCCTCCGCATCCTGGTCTACCTGCCACGACGCCAGACGTAGCTTGTAGTAAGCGACAAGTCCGTGTGTGTTACCCGTCGCCGCCTCAATCTTCACGGCTTCGTACACAGTGTTTCCGAGTTCCTCCATGCCTCGCGCACGGGCGCGCGTAATGCGTTGTCGGAAATCCGGGAAGCGATGCGCGTGGGCGAAACACGTGGAGACGCCAACACCAGCCACGCCACAGGCGACGGTGACCGGATGGCCTTCGCTCAAGGCCAGGATGAGTCTCTCCTCGACCTCCGGGGTGATCGCGTAAGGGCGACCGATCCGGCGCTCAGGCTCGTTCAGCGGCACGACGGCGGCTTCGGGGTCGTTGACAACCTGTTGTTCCATCAGCTACCTGCTCCCACGGCGACTCTTAGCGGTTCCGCGCCTAAGTTCTCCGGCTCTACATCTCGCTCTTCCTGGACCTCGGACCCGGCCGAACCTGAGCCCTCGTCTGCCCGACGCCATTCCTCAGCGAAGCGCTCCAAACCACGCCGCTTGGCGCGCAGCCTGGACTGCCGCCTGCGCAGCTTCTTGCGGAGCGCTGCTAGCTCGCGCTCCTGGGCCGCGCAAGCCTCTTCTTCGCGGAGAAGCACCCGTTCTACGGTCTGCGCGATCTCGCCGAAATCTGCCCGGACTGCCTTGTTGATGTCACTCATGTCTCCTCCTTAGTAGTGGTTTCTGCTGTCGCGCCGACGGTGGCTCGCTTCGCCTGGGCCAGATCGCGCGGCGACAGCCAGTGGTCCTGTCCGTTCCCGCTCACCCACAGCGGGTGCTCGCCGTCGGCGTTGGCCCCACCGCGGCCCGGCTCGAAATCGATTGAGCGCACAGTGCCCTGGACCACGCGTCCGTTGCGCAGATGGAACTCATACTCACCGCCCAACTTGAGCCGTCGCAGGTCGAAGCCCGCCGAGCGCCGACGTTCCTCTGGCGCGACTGAACCGTGATTCAGCGCTGCCCCGACCGCTGGCGACGGCGGCTGACTTGCGGGCTCCGTCCTAGGCGCTGGCCTGTGGCCGGGAGTGGCTGCGGAGACACGGCCTGCGGCTGCCTCCCGAGGCTCGGCGGGTTCCGCGATGTCGGCTGCCGGGGGCGCCCCGGCACCGATCACCGCATCGATCATCTGCTTCGCCTCCGGCACTTCGAGCAGCGGGGT
>JAABUX010002528.1_pt1 | contig 25672 bp, 28 predicted proteins | sample 5561851 | NCBI WGS metagenome assembly JAABUX01 (sample SAMN10711883, study PRJNA513361) | rock metagenome | isolation source: Antarctica rocks | place: Antarctica: Victoria Land, Richard Nunatak red sandstone | collected 2016-01-03 | reverse complement strand
TTGGATGTCGGTCAGGTCGGTCGTGTAGGCTTTACGCATGGCAGGTATCGTGGGTTGAGCGAGGATGCAAGTCTTGGCCACCTCGGGGATTCTAGGGCCAAACCCACTTCCCGGATAGCCTCTTACTTCGGCGCGCCGGTCTTGCCCGTCTCGCCGGCCGAGTTGGTCGGGGCGCTGTCGCCGCCGGTCGACTCGACCTTCTTGTTGACGGTGGTCGTGGTGGTGCCTTCGGGCGTGGTGACCTTCTCGGACGAATTCACCCCGGACTTGTCCTCGCAGCCGACGAAGGTGACCAGCGAGAGCGAGCTGAGGACGAGGGCGGAAGCCAGGAAGCGCTTCATGGGGAGATCCTTGATTTCGCGGCGGCGGCAGGGGTGTGGCACAAACGTTGAGCGCCCCGGTTGCCGACTGGTCGCACCTACGATACGGCAAGCTCCATGCCGGGGGCAAGGCCCGTGATCGGATCGCCCAGCCCGCGCGGGAACGTGAGGATCGATTCGCGGGCAGACATGTGCCCATCGGCCGGATGGTCCTGCGGTCGGCACGACCCTTGCACCGGGAAGTGGCCCAGTCGGATCTCCCGAGGGATCTCCGCGATTCCCGGCCGAGCCACCCCAGGAACCCAGGAGTCAGGCCAATGCCGAATAACAAGAAGGGCGAGAGCCAGGGTCAGAACGGCGGCGCCGCGCAAGGGGCCCGCGAGACGGTCCCGAACGCCGGCCAGCAGGTCCAGCAGGGGGCCGCGCAGGCCGCCGACCGGCTCCGCGAGGGGTACGCTTCGGCCCGCGAGGGCACTTTGCACGGTTACCGCCAGGCCGAAGGGGCGATCGCCCGCAACCCGGCTCCTTCGGTCCTCATCGGCTTCGGCGTCGGCTTCGGGTTGGGACTCGTCCTCTGCTCGATGTTCGCCCGCGAGGAGACCTGGGCCGAGAAGTACCTGCCCGAGTCGCTCCAGGACGTGCCCGACCAGTACAAGTCGCTGGTCTCGTCGCTGAGGTCGCTCCCCAAGACGGTCCACCAGCACCTCCCCGGCGCGATCGCCAAGCACCTCGGCTGATCGCCGCCGACGACGACCACCGCCCCGATCCCGGGCCGTCCCGAATCGATCGGGGCGGCCTTCCCGTTTCGAACGGGGCGCCACGATCCGGGCCCGACCCGGCGTCCAATCACCGATGCGACCGGGCGAATTTGCCCGGCGAGACCCGGCCCGCCGACGACGTCACCGAGGCCCCGACCCGTGCTCAAGAACTGGCGATCATGGGTCCTCCTGGCCCTCTTCTTCGGCCCCTTCCTGGCCTACATCGGCCTCGGGCTGCTCTGGCTCAAGGAGCGGGGCTGGGCCTGGGTCAGCGGCGCGGGGGTGATCTCGATCGTGGCGGGGGTCGTCTTCACCCTCCTGATGACGCGGTGGACCAAGTCGAAGCGCGACCTCCTGCCGCCGATCGACTGGGACGCCCCGCAGACGTTCTCGGAGTTCGACCGCAAGGCCTGGGAGCTGGTCGAGGCCGAGGCCACCGGCGGCGAGTCGCTCGAGATGGCGACCCTGACCACGCTCGACACTTACATCGACACCGGGCGCCGGATGGCCGCCCGCCTGGCCGCCCACTATCACCCGCTCTCGACCGACCCGATCCAGCGGATACCCGTCATCGAGCTGCTCACCGCCTTGGAGCTGGCGGCCGAGGACCTCACCGGGCTCTGCCGCCAGATCCCCGGCGGCGACCTCGTGACGCCCGCCGACTGGAAGCGCGCGGTGGTCGCGGCGAACTACATCCAGAAAGCGAGCGACCTCTACACCTATCTGCTGCCGATCTTCAACCCGGTGACGGGGATCTCCCGGCTCGCCTCGCAGCACCTGATGGTCAAGCCGGCCTGGAAGAACATGCAGCAGAACGTCTTGCGATGGTTCTACCGGGCCTACGTCAACCGCCTGGGGACCCACCTGATCGAGCTTTACAGCGGCCGGCTCGTGATCGGTGCCGACGGCTACCGCAAGCTCACCCGCAAGATGTCGAGGCCCGTCGGCGACCCCGATGCGATCGTCGGCGACCTGACCATCGCCGTCGTCGGCGTCCGCGGCACGGGCAAGTCGCGGCTCATCAAGGCGATCGAGGCGGCCCGCGCCGGCGACCTCGCCGCGCTCGAGGCCCGGATGGCGACGCTGGGCGGCGACGAGGTCGGCCTGGATCGGCTCCGGGCGGCCAAGGTCATCGAGATCGACTCGTTCACGGCCAGCCCGACCAAGGAGTCGGCCCGCGACCGCTCGACCCGGCGGCACGCGGTCGCCGCGGCGGCCGACACCGACCTCCTCGTGCTCGCGATCGACGCCCGCCACGGGCCCCGCGAGGCCGACCTCGCCTTCGTCGCCGCCTGGTCGCAGTGGTACGTCGACCACCCCGGCCTCCAGGCCCCGCCCGCCCTGGCCGTGGTGACGAACGTCGACGCCCCGGCCTTCCCGGGCGGATGGAGGCCGCCCTACGACTGGGCCGCGGGCCAGGGCCCGCGCGAGTCCGCCGTCCGCGAGAAGATCCAGGCCGTCCGGGCCGCGCTCCCGGCCACCGTCTCGGCCGTCATCGCCGTCGCGGCCGGCGGCGACCCGCCGACCGACGTCGTCGAGGCCGTCTTCCCGACCCTCACCTCGCTCTGCCACCGGGCCGAGCGGAACGCCCTGATCCGCCACCTCCGGAACGCCTCGGCGCGGTCGAAGGCGGGCCGGCTGGTCCGCCAGGTCGGCCAGCACGGCCGGTCGCTCTGGCAGAACGTCCGCGACCGCGGCAAGTCCCCCGACGGCGCCCAGGCCTGAACCCCCCGGGACGCCCGGCGGCGGGCATCGCGGTGCGCGGGCGCGATCCGCAAATCTTCAACGATCGCCGGGGTTGGCACCCCGGTTGCTCCCATCGGCTGGCATCGCGGGCGGGTGGACCGTCCCGGGGGTCGTCGAGGCCCTCCAGGCTCGTCGAGGGACCAGAAGTGGCGACCGCACCCCAGCAAGAAATCAGCGAACTGCGCCGCAAGATGGCCCTGATCCGCCACGAGCTCCACGAGGACGTCCGGGGCGTGGTCGAGGGGGCCGAGGCCGCCACCGACTGGCGAAGCTACATCCGCAACTATCCTTGGGCGGGCGTCGCGGTCGCCTTCGCGATCGGCTATCTCGTCGTCCCCCGCAAGCGTCATCCGGCCCCCACGATCCAGTTCGGCCCGGCCGAGATCGCTCGCGCGGTCTCGGCCGAGGCCCCGAGGGCGGCCGAGCCCGAGAAGAAGAAGGGTAAGGGGCTTTTCCGGTCGGCCCTGGGCCTGATCGTGCCGGTGGTCTTCCGCGCCGGGCAGGGCTACGCCCTCCAGTTCTTCGAGCAGTGGATGGCCCAGAAGATGGCCCAGCAGCAGGGCGGCTTCGGCGACCTGGCGGCGGCGTTCGGGGCCCCGCAGCCGCAGCAACCCCCGCCACCGCAGGCGCCCGCGTCGGGGCCCCAGGCCCGGCCGCCGGGTAGTCCTCGGTTCTCGTGATCGGGCCCCGAGTGTCGGGAGTCGCAGGTTCTTCCAACGTGCCGGTCGTCGGCGGGGGTCGCAGCGATGGTGGATCGGATGCAGGCGGGGGCGGTCGCCGCGGGCCCCGGGGCCCGGGTGGGCGAGGTCAAGGAACGGGCCCTGGACTTCGCGGCCACCGCCCGCGAGCGGATCTCGGGCGGGACCCAGGGTCTGAAGGATTACATCGTCAAAGAGCCCACGCGGGCCCTCGGGATCGCGCTGGGTATGGGGGTGCTCCTGGGATGGCTGATCAAGCGTCGGTGAGGCAAACCAACGGCGAGCGGCAGCAGCAGGCCTCGCCCGGGAGCATGGTCGGCAACATCGCCGAGTTCGGCAACGACGTCGTGACGCTGGTCGAGCTCCAGGCCCAGCTCGCGGCCTACGACACCAAGGATTGCCTGGGCCGGGCGACGATCCCGGCGGTCGCGCTCGCGGCCGGGGCCGTGGTCGCGCTGGGGACCGTCCCGGTCATCCTGCTCGGCCTGGCCGACCTGATCGCGTCGGCCGCGCAGATCTCGGTCGGGGCAACCCGGCTGATCGTGGGCCTGGTGGCGCTGGGGGCGGCGGGGGCGATCGGCTTCCTCGCGCTCCGGGCCGTCACGTCGAGCCTGGACAGCTTCCGGCGGACCCGCGAGGAGCTGACCCGGAACGTCTCCTGGCTCCGGTCGGTGCTGGTCCACAGCGGCCGGCTGGCCCCCAGGAAGCGGGTGTGAGCGCGAGCCAGGCGGCCGGACCATCGCAGCCCTTGCCCCGGTTCACGGGGCTCCTGATCAACGCCGGGGCCCGCCGGGGCCGGCTCGCCGAGGCCGCGGTGATCGCGGCGCTCCGGCGGCACGGGCTGGCCCCCGGCCACCTCGCCCGGGTCCGCCGGCCCGCCGGGATCGTCCCGGCGGTCGACGCCATGCTCAAGCTCGGCGTCGACCGCCTGATCGTGGGCGGCGGCGACGGGACCCTGAGCACGGTGGCCGCCCGGATCGCCGGCCGTGGCGTCGTCCTCGGCGTGATCCCCCTGGGCACGGCCAACGACTTCGCCCGGACGCTGGGCATCCCCAACCAGGTGCCCGCCGCGGCCGAGATCGCCGCCGCCGGCCACGTCCGCCGCGTCGACCTCGGTCGGGCCAACGACGCTTATTTCCTCAACGTCGCCAGCATCGGGATGTCGGTCTCGGCCACGGCGCAGCTCTCCGCGCAGGTCAAGCGGCGGTTCGGCGGCCTGGCCTACCTCCTGGCCGGGGCCCGGGTCTTCGCCCGCCACGCGACGTTCCGCGTCCGGGTCGAGAACGGGCCCGACTCGATCGAGACGACGGCGCACCAGATCGTCGTGGGCAACGGCCGCTTCTACGGCGGCGGGGTCCTGGTCGCGAAGCAGAGCACCCTCGAAGACGGGGTGCTCCATGCCTATGCCCTGGGCACCCGCGGCCGTTGGCAACTGCTCCGGACCGTCGCCATGCTCCGGCTCGGCGTGGCGGCGGACCGGCCGGGCGACTTCTTCCTCCAGACGGCGTCGCTCCGGGTCGAGACCGCGCCCCGGCTGAAGGTCAACTGCGACGGCGAGATCCGGGCGACGACTCCCGTCACCTTCTCGGTCGAGCCCGGGGCCTTGCCCGTCCTGGCCCCGGAGCTTGCGGGTTGAGCGACGTCGGCCGGCAATGGGCCGGCCGACGTCAGCCGTGGATGCTCAGGTCGGGTCGACCACCTCGGTGACCACCTGGCCGACGCGACGGTCGGAGATGTGGCCGAAGAGGTCGGCCCAGGCGATGATCCCGACGAGCTGGCCCGAGGGGTCGATCACCAGGAGCCGGCGGACGGCCTTGTCGGCGAAGCGGTCGGCCACGGCCTCGATGCTCTCGTTGGGCCCGATGGCGACGACGCCGCTGGTCATGAGGGCGGAGACGGCCAGGCGGCCGAGGTCCGCGCCGTGGTCGACCAGGCCGAGCGCCACGTCGCGGTCGGTCAGGACGCCGACGGGCACGCCCTCGTCGACGACGGGCACGGCGCCGCAATCGGCGTCCCGGAAGATCATGGCGGCCTCGAGCACGGTGCTGAAGGTCGAGCAGGTCCGGGGGCTGGCCGTCATCACGTCGGCCGCGGTGGTGGTGCGATCGTTGGGCGTCGCCATGGGCGAAGAACCTCGGAGTCCGGGGCGGTCGTGTTTCGTTCGGGTCGATGCCGAGGGAACTTATCACTGCAAGTCCCGGACCTCGCCGCCGATCAGGCCGATTTGAAGGGGTACTTGTCGATCCCATACTGGCTGATCTTGCCCGAGACGCTCCGCCGCGACAGGCCGCAGAGCGTGGCGCAGCCGCCGACGTTGCCCCGGCTCTTTTCGAGGGCCTTGAGGATGTACTGGCGCTCGATCTGCTCGGTCGCCTGCTGGAGGTAGTGCGGGAGCGGGAATTTCAGGTCGATCTCGAACTTGGGCCGATCCTCGGCGGACGAGCCGATCACCTGCGACGGCAGGTTGTCGGCGTTGATCGTGTCGCCGACGGTGGTGACGGCCGCGCGCTCGATGGCGTTCTCGAGCTGGCGGATATTGCCCGGCCACCGGTAGCCCAGGAGCCGCTCCATCGCCTCGGGCGAGACCTTCTTGGGCGGCTCGTTGGGGCGGGCATACTTGTTGAGGAAGTGGGTGATCAAGAGCGGGATGTCCTCGGGCCGCTCGCGGAGCGGGGGCACGTCGATCTTGATGACGTTGAGCCGGTAGAAGAGGTCCTCGCGGAACTTTCCCTCCTTGACCTCCCTCTCCAGGCTCTTGTTGGTGGCGGCGACGACCCGGATGTCGACGTCGATGCTCTCATGGCCGCCGACGCGCTCGAACCGCTTCTCCTGGAGGACCCGGAGCAGCTTGGCCTGCATGGCCGGCGAGATGTCGCCGATCTCGTCGAGGAAGATCGTCCCCTTGTCGGCCAGCTCGAACCGCCCCTTGCGGCGGGCGTCGGCCGAGGTGAACGCCCCGCGCTCGTGGCCGAACAGCTCGCTCTCGAGCAGGCTCTCCGGCAGTGCCGCGCAGTTGATCGCCACCAGGCTCCCCTGGCGGTCCTCGCTCGAATAGTGCACGGCCTTGGCGATCAACTCCTTGCCGGTGCCGGTCTCCCCCTCGATGAGGACGGTGCTCTTGGTCCCGCCGATGTGGCGGATCAGCTGGAAGATCTTATGCATCTCCGGGTTCTTGGAGATGATGTTGTGGAAGCTGTAATTCTCCTTGAGCTGCTGGCGGAGCTGGAGGACCTCGTCCTGGAGCGCCCGCTTCGTCAGCGCCCGGTCCATGACGATCTTGAGCTGGGTCGGGTCGATCGGCTTGGTCAGGAAGTCGTAGGCCCCCAGCCGCATCGCCTCGACCACGCGCTCGATCGAGCCGAACGATGTCGTGACGATCGTCGTGACCAGGACCCGGCGCTGTGCGACCTCGCGGATCAGGTCCATCCCGCCCATCCCGGGCATCCGGAGGTCGGTGATCAGCACGCTGTAATCCGTCGCCGCCAGCGCGGTGAGGGCCTCCTGGCCGTTGGAGACGGCGTCGACGCTCAGCTCGTCGGTCTCCAGGAGTTTCTTGAGCTGCGTGGTGCTATAGGAATCGTCGTCGACGAGCAGGACTTTGCGATGCATGCAGGGGTCTCTCGTCGGGAACTGGTTCCGGTCAGTCTTGGTAAGACGAGGCGGCCTGGGGCGGGCGGGCACCCTGGTTGAGCGAAGTCGAGTGCCCGACGATCGGAAACGTCGCGACTCGACCGCCCCGGGACCCGGCCTTGATGGGTTTTCGACTCTCATGATAGGCAACCCATTACCCGATCGGCCAGTCCGTCGTCGCGGCGAGCGATCGATTCCAGCCCGGGAGTCCGCCCTTATCCGGCACGGTTATTGCTGCTCGTCCGGGGGATTCCGCCTCGATCCCGACGGACGTGATCGGTCGCGCCCCGGTGATCGGGTCGCCTTTCCGGGAGGTGCGAACATGGTCGACACGGCAAGGTTGCGATTCCCCGCGGACATGGCGGGGACGTCTCAGGTCTCCGGCACCGAGTCGCTCGAATCCTACGCCAGCGGGGCCGTCGAGCGGGTCAAGCGGTATGCGCGGGACGAGCCGGTGAACTTCGCCCTCTGGGCGTTCGGCGTCGGCTTCGTCCTGGGTTGGAAGCTCAAGCCCTGGTGAGACGCACGCGCCGAGGCCCCATGCCTCCGCCGCCTGTCCACCCTCCCCCGATCCGATCCGTCCCCTCCGGGTGCGTGGTCCGACGCCGATCGGACCCCGCCCATCGAGACCAGCGACGCCGCTCCGGAATTACGGGGACCACCCAAAGTGACCGCATCCGATCGTGTCATGATCTTCGACGTCGACGGCGACCGGGCGACGACGATCGCCGCGCCCCTGGAAGCCGCCGGGCTGACGGTCGACCGCTGCCTGGACGCGGCGGAGGCCCCCGAAGCCCTCCGCCGCGTCCGCCCCTCGCTGGTCGTGATCGTCGTCGACGCCGGACCGACGCGATTCCTCGGCCTGAAGGAGACGGCCCGTTCGTTCGGCATCCCGACCCTCGCGGTGATCGACCCGGGGGGCGGCGCCGATTCGCTCGCCGACCGGGTCCGCCCCTACGACGGTTGGGTCGCCCTCTCGCGGGTCGCCTCCGAGTTGGGCGCGCGGGCGGCCGGGCTCATGGCCGGCGGCGTGGGAGGGCAGGGGCCGGTGGTCGACCCCCGGTTCCTCGGCCTGATCGTCCACGACCTCCGGACGCCGCTCAACGTCATCGGCCTGACGATCCGGGCGATCTCGCAGTCGATGCCGCAGCGGTCGGCCGAGCTCGACGAGGACCTCACCTTCCTCCACGAGAACGCCCGCCAGATCGAGATGATGCTCGCCCAGCTCGGCGATTATTGCCGGCTCCTGGAGGCGGAATCCCCCGTCTCCGGGCTGGATTTCGAGCCCCGGAGGTTCCTGTCCGACTTCCTCGAAGACCGCCAGTCCCGCCCCGGCGCCGAGGCGACGCCGATCCGGCTCGACATCGCCGACGACTCGCCGGCCGAGGTCTCGCTCGACCCCAACCGGGCCCGCCTGGCGTTGCAGCACGCGCTGGCCAACGCGATCGCCGCCGCCGCCGGCGGGCCGGTGAGGCTCCGGTCGCGAGGGCCCGCCGGCCGATGGGTGATCGAGATGGTCGTCGAGAAGTCGCCGCCCCCCACCGTCACCACGGCCCAGCTCCGCCCCGGCCTCTTCGAGCGGCTCGCCGGCTCCGCGGCCGAGCGCCGGGGGCTCGACCTGGCCATCGCCGCCCGGGTCTCCGAGCTGTTCGGCGGGACCGCCCGGCTGGAGATCGAACCGGGCGTGAGGTCGCGGGTCGTGCTCGATTGGCCCGACCGGCTCGCCCGGCCTTGAGAGGCGACCCGGGGGGAACGGCCCCGCTGCCGATCTTCGATTTCCGGTCGCGAATCCGCCCCGTGAACTAGCCTGAAATTGGCAAGTCCGGGGCCTGGAATCGTGCGTGGTCTTCCCGAGATCCGTGGGAGTCGCCGCCGGATTCGACCGGTGGTAACCGGGCGAGCCGGGCCTCGGCACGGGGCTTGCCCTGAACCGGATCGGGAGGGCCTTCCCGGCCCCTCGTCGTCCCAATCCACCCGGCATCGAAAGTCAGGCCCGCGATGGCAACCTCCCACTCCGTCAACCGCGACTGGATCGCGGCCGAATTCTCGAAGGGGATCGAGGCCGAGCACCGGCTCCAGGTCGACGCCGAGGCGACGGCCTCGGCGCCGCCCGACCCGTCCCTCGGCGTCCTCTACCACGAGATCGCCGCCGCCGACGGGCGGCATCGCCTGATCGTCGAGACCATCGCCACCCGGTACGGCTACAACCCCGGCAAGGGGATGACCACCGGGATCGGCGGGACCCTCGGCCGGCTCCGCGACAAGGTCGGCGAGATCGGCTCGAACCCGCAGGAGCGGCTGGCGCACGACCTGGCCGCCAAGGCCGACGCGATCCACTGGTCCACCGCCTGGGTCCACACCTTCCAGGCCGTCGGCGACGCCGAGAGCGCCCGCGAGCTGGCCGCCGTCCTCACCGAGGAGAAGTCGCACCACGACGCCCTCCAGGAAGGCCTCAACCGCCTCGTCGCCAAGCAGGCCATGGGCGAGGCCGCCGCCTGAGCCTTCGTCGCGCGGGGCCGGGCCGGGCAACCCGGCCCCCGCGGTCGGCCGCCAGTGACAACGGGGAGCCGTCACCCCATGCCGGATCGCCCTGCGCGAATTTCAGGGACATCTCATTGAACTCGGGGGATCTCGGCCGTTATACTGCATTCAATCAACAAGGTCCGTCCGGATCGATGACGATCGGACCCTGCCTCGTGGGCGAGGCGAGAAAATCATGCATCCACGGCCCCGACCCGTCCCCTGGCTCTCCTGGCTGGCCCTGATCGCCCTGACGGCGGGCCGGGCCTCGGCCGGGTACAGCATCATCGACCTGGGCGCGACGGCCCAGGATTCCGCCAGCATCGGCAACGCCATCAATGCCGCCGGGTCGACGGCGGGGACGTCGGCGTCGGGGGACGGCACCAGCCGGGCGGTCCAGGCGACCGGCGGCGGCGGGTTCCAGGGCGTCTCGCTGGCGGCCATCGGCTACGCCGGGCCCAGCGCCGCGACCGGGATCAACGACGGCGGCCAGGTCGTCGGCTCGTTCTACGACACGGCCGACAAGTCGACCCACGCCTTCCGGACCATCGACGGCCGGGCGAGCGACCTGGGCACGGTCGACGTCGGCACCACCAAGGGGCTCGACACCCTGGCCGGCGGGATCAACTCCGCCGGCGAGGTCGCCGGGACCGCCCACCTGGCCGACGGCCGGTCCGTCGCCATCCGCGGCGATGCGGCCGGCAACCTCTCGGTCATCGCCCCCATCGGCGACGGCGAGGCCAGCCGGGCGGTCGCGATCAACGCCGGCGGCCGGGTCGCCGGGTCCTACGAGCTGACGAACGGGGTCGATCGGGCGTTCGTCGCCGACCGCGGCAGGGGCATGGTCGACCTCCTGGCCGGCTACCGGGCGACGGGGTTCGGCCTGAACAGCTACGGGACCGCGATCAACGCCGCCAACTCGGTGGCCGGATACGCCGACTTCGGCCTGGGCCACTCGCACGCCTTCCTCGCCCAGGCGGGCGGTGCGCTGGTCGACATCGGCGTGCTCAACGGCTTCTCCTCAAGCTACGGGCTGGGGATCAACGCCACCTCGCAGGTCGTCGGCAGGCTCGACAACGGCGGCACCGGCGGGTCCGCGTTCGTCTACGACCCGTCGGCCGGGCTGATCTCGCTCCGCTCGCTCCTGTCCTCGTCCGACCAGCAGGTCTGGACCGGCCTGACCGCCGCCTCGGCGATCAATGATGGCCTCCAGATCACCGGCCAGGGGGTGGTGGGCGGCCGGCTCCACGGCTTCCTGATGACGCCGATCCCGGGCGAGTCCGTCTTCAACCCGGCCGACCTCGGCGTCCCGGAGCCGCCGGCACTGCTGCTCTCGGCCCTGGGCTGCGCGATCGCGGCGGCGTGGGCCCGGCTCAGGCGCGGACGAACCGCGGGCCCGGCAGCCGCCGGACCACCCGCCGCATCTCCAGGACGCTGAGGGTCGCCATCACCTGCGACGCGGTGAGGCCCGAGGCGACGATCAGCTCGTCGACGCCGATCGGCGTGTCGTCGAGCCGGCTCAGGAGCGACCGCTCGTGGTCGCTCAGCGACAGCTCGGCGGGGTGCCGGACCGGCGGCTGCTCGGGGGCGTTGCGGACGGGGCGGACGAGCGGGCCGAGCTCTTCGAGGATGTCGTCGACGGTCTCGACGAGCCGGGCGCCGTCGCGGATCAGGTAGTGGCACCCCCGGCTCGGCAGGCTGTCGACCGGCCCGGGAACGGCGAAGACCTCGCGGTTCTGGTCGGTCGCGTGCCGGGCCGTCGAGAGCGACCCGCTCCGAGGCGTGGCCTCGACGATGACCGTGCCCAGGCAGAGCCCGGAGATGATCCGGTTCCGCTGCGGGAACAACCCCGCCAGCGGGGCCTGGCGCATCGGCGACTCGCTGATGAGCGCCCCGCGCGCGACCACCTCGCGGGCCAGCTCGTCGTGCTCGGGCGGGTAGACCTCCGCCAGGCCGTTGGCCAGGACCGCGATCGTCCGGCCGCCCGCCCCCAGGGCCCCGCGGTGCGCCGCGGCGTCGATCCCCCGGGCCAGGCCGGAGACCACCGTCATCCCCACCCGGGCCAGCGAGGCGGCCAGCCGCTCGGAGATCCGCAGGCCGTAGGGCGTGCACCGCCGCGAGCCCACCAGCGCGATCGCCATCTCGTCGGCCGGCTCGATCGAACCCCGGACGTAGATCAGGCTCGGCGGGTCGGGGATGTCGCCCAGCATCGGCGGATACCCGTCGGCCCCGAGCGGGACCGCGCGGACGCCCATCCGCCGGCAGAGTTGCAGCTCGGCCCGCGCGTCGATCTCGCGGCGGGCCCGCGCCACCTTCTCGGCCACCTTCGGCCCCACGCCCGGCACGTCCCGGAGCACCGATGTCGGCGTGTCGAGCACGTCGCCGGCCGAGCCGAACCGCTCGATCAGCGCCCGGCACGTCCGCGGGCCGACGCCGGCGACCAGCGTGAGCCGGACCAGGTCGAGCAGCGCCTCGTCCTCGACCTCGGGCTCGGGGTCGGCGTCGACTCCTCCGGCTTCGGCCGTCACGCCCCCTCCGATCCGGGGCGGGCGACGGTCGCCGCGAGGATCTCGCGGATCGTCGCCTCGGGGGCCTCGGCCAGCTCGACGCGGCCGATCTCGCGGGGGAGGACGAAGCGGATTCGGCCGCCCCGATTCTTCTTGTCCCGGCCCATCGCGGCGAGCAGGGCCTCGGGGTCGAGCGCCGGGGCGTCGACCGGCAGGCCGAACCGTCGGAGCAGGGCGACGAGCCGCGCCGTCTCGTCCGGGCCGATCCGGCCGAGCCGCTCGGCCAGGCGAGACTCGGCCACCATCCCCACCGCCACGGCCTCGCCGTGCCGGTAGTCGCCGCCGTAGCCCGCGACGGCCTCGACGGCGTGGCCGACCGTGTGGCCGAAGTTCAGGACCGCGCGGAGGCCGGTCTCCTCGCGCTCGTCCTGCGCCACGACGTCGGCCTTCAACTCGCAGGACCGGGCGATGACGCGGCGGATCGGGTCGGGCTCGCCCGCCCCGATGGCCCGGGCCTCGGCTTCGAGGAAGCCGAAGAACGCGGCGTCGAGGATCACGCCGTACTTGACCACCTCGGCCAGCCCGCACCGCAGCTCGCGGACCGGGAGCGAGCCGAGGCACTCGGTGTCGATCCAGACGCCCGCGGGCTGGTGGAAGGCGCCGATGATGTTCTTGATGCCCGGGTGGTTGATCCCGACCTTGCCGCCGACGGAGCTGTCGACCTGGGCCAGCAGGGTCGTCGGGACCATGAGCAGCGGCAGGCCCCGGGCGAAGGTGGCCGCGGCGAACCCGGCGAGGTCGCCGACGACGCCGCCGCCCACCGCGACCACGCAGGTGTGCCGGTCGGCCCGGATCGCCACCAGGCGGTCGTAGAGTTCCGCGGCCCGGTCCAGCCCCTTCGACGCCTCGCCCGGGGGGACCACGGCCAGGCCCGCCGCGATGTCGACGCCCGCGAGGGCCTCGACGTATTCGCCCGCCAGCCCGGCCAGGTTCTCGTCCGTCACGACCAGGGCCGATCGGCAGCCGCGGCCCGCCCAGCTCGCCTCCAACGCCCGTCGCGCGAACGCGCCGAAGCCGTCCGCCCCCTCGCCGCCGTGGACGATCCGGATCTCGTACGACCGGGGGCCAAGCTCGACGCGAACGCTGGTCATCGCCATCCGGGGGGGCTCGGGGTCGGGGGCTTGGTCGGGGCTCGGGGCCGAGTGTAGCGGATCGGGCCGCCGGTTGACAGCCGTCCCCGCCGGCCGCCGGGACGTCCTTGGGTACGTCGGCGGGTTCCTGCGGAGGCCCGACTTTCCCCGCTCCACCATCGCTGGCCGTCCCCCCACCCCGGCCCTCCCCCGCAAGGAGGGAGTGGAGATCTGGCCCCCTCCCCCCTTGCGGGGGAGGGCCGGGGTGGGGGGTGGGTTCGACTCGTGCCGGAGCCCGCCGGCGCACCCCCTGCTTGGGTCCTTCCCGAACGGTGGTCCGATTGCTAAATTGAAGGGCACGGATGCCGCCTCGCCTCGGACCGACGTCCGCACTCCGCCACGGGTGGCCAGCATGACCGATATCTTGACGTGGTCGATCAACCTGGGCCGCTGGTCCGGGGTCCAGATCCGGGTCCATTATTTCCTGGTCTTCTTCGCCGTCGGCCGGCTGCTCAACGCCGCGGTCTCCGAGGGGCATCGGGTCGTCCCCACGGCGGGCTGGCTGCTCCTGCTCCTGGTCGTCCTGGCGCTGCACGAGCTGGGCCACGCGGCGATGGCCTCGATCCAGAACCTCGACATCGAGGACGTCCGGCTCTGGCCCCTGGGCAACTTCGTGGTGCCCGGCGGGTCGAAGTCGACCGACAGCATGCCGGTCGCCGTCGCCGGCCTGGCCACCAGCGGTATCCTGGCCGTCGCGACGGCCATCTTCCTGGCCTCCTTCGGCGCCTCGATGGTCCTCAGCCCCTTCGGCTCGGGCCTCGACGCCGGCGCCCCTTACCTCTCGGGGGGCGTCGAGAAGGTTGCCGCGCTCAAGCCGCTCTGGTGGGTCGGCTGGTTCGGCCACCTCAACTGGGTCATCTTCCTGGCCAACCTGATCCCGGCCTTGCCGCTCGACGGCGGCCGGATCTTCCGGACGGCGCTCGCCCGGTCGTCGATCGGGATCACGCGCGACAACCCCTACGCCCAGTGGATGGCCCGCGGCTGCGCGGGGGTGCTCACGCTGGTCGGCCTGGTCAAGATGTTCGGCTCGTTCGACGTCAGCCTCACCCTCTTCGCCCTGGCCCTCCTGATCGAGCTGATCGTCCGGACCGAGACCCGGATGATGGACGACGGCGGGTTCTTCGACGACGGCGTCTTCGGCTACGACTTCTCCGAGGGCTACACCAGCCTCGAAGGCGGCGCCGCCAACAAGGTCCGGCCCTACCGCGAGAGCGCCATCAAGCGCTGGCGGCGCCGCCGCTCCGAACTCCGCCGCCAGCGCCGGGTCGCCCGCGAGGCCGCCGAGGATCGCCGGATGGACGAGATCCTCGAAAAGCTCCACGTCCACGGCAAGGCCGCCCTGACCGACGAGGAACACCGCTTCCTCGTCCGCGTGAGCACCAAGCTCCGCAACAACCGCCCCCGGGCCCGCGACTGAGCCGGCCGCCGGGTCGCCGGATCAAACCGGGAAGAATGGATGATGGTTGATGGGTGAAACCCGGAGGAGGGCCCGCCCATTGGCCGTCATCCATCACCCATGAACCATCCTTCATCCGCTCCCGCTCCCGACCGCTTCCGCGCCGCGCTGGCCTGCGGCCCGATCCTGCTCGACGCCGCGATGGGCACGCGCCTGATCGCCCGGGGGCTCGACCTCGCGCGCGACGACCCCGCCGCCTGGGCGGTCGACCGCCCCGACGATGTCCTCGACCTCCACCGCCGCGACCTCGCCGCCGGCGCCGATGCGATCCTCACCGACACCTTCGGCGCCAGCCGCCCCGGCCTGGCCCGCCTCGGCCGGGGCGGTCAGGCTGCCGCCATCAACCGCGCCGCCGCCGCCCTCGCCCGCCGCGCCGCCGGCCCCGACCGCCTGGTCCTCGGCTCGATCGGCCCCGCCGCGTCCGACGACCCCGCCGCCCTCGTCGACCAGGCCCGCGCGCTGATCGAGGCCGGGGTCGACGCCCTCCTCCTCGAAACCCACACCATTGACCAGGCCGAGCGGGCCCTCACCCTCCTCGGCCCCTTATCCGCCCGGCCGATCCTCGCCAGCCTCCACGCCTGGCCCGATTCCGGCCCCGTCGCCGTCGCCGACGCCGCCCGCCGCCTCGAAGCCGCGGGGGCCGCCGCCATCGGCGCCAACTGCCTGATCGGGATGGCCACCGCCCTCGGACTCGCCCGCCGCCTCCGCGACGCCTCCGACCTCCCGCTTCTCTTCAAGCCCGCCGCCGGCCTCCCCGGCTCCCCGCCCGAGCCGCCCGAGGCCTTCGAAGCGGCCGTCGCCGACCTCCTCGCCCTCGGCGTCCGCCTCCTCGGCGGCTGCTGCGGGACGACCGAAGCCCACGTCGCCGCGCTGAGGCGCGGGATCGACGCCGCGACGATCGGGCCGACCGGCGGTTGAATGGGCGATCCGAAAATCATCCTCGGCGGCGGAAAGTGTGCTAACGACCCCGGCGCCAGGGCGATAGTTTCGGACGGAACCGGACCCCGCCCCAGGCCCCACCGTCGCGAGGACGCACCGATGATCGCCAGCGAAGCCCGGATCGCCGCCAACCGCGCCAACGCCCTCAAGAGCACCGGGCCGAGGACGGCCGCGGGCAAGGAGCGATCGCGGGCCAACGCGGTCAAGCATGGCCTGACGGGGGAGGGGGTCGCGCTGCCGACGGAGGACGCCGCCGAGGTCGCCCGGCGATTCGCCGGCCTCCGGGCCGATCTGGCCCCGACGAACGAGCTGGGCGAGGCCTTGGTCCGCCGGGTCGCGCTGCTCTCGCTCCGGCTCGACCGCTGCGTCGAGCACGAGTCGGCCGCGATCTCGGCGAAGGTCCGCCACGCCGGGAGCGACTTCGACGAGGCCCGCGCGGACGAGGTCGACCGCCTCATGGAGGCCCTCGGCGACGCCCCGGCCGCCCGCCGGCGGAAGCTCCTCCGGATGCCCGAGGGGGTCGACCGCCTGATCGCCGGCCTGCTCGACCTGAAGTCCGACCTCACCCTCGCCCGGCCGCGCTGGGGCGTCGCCCACGCCCGGCTCGCCGACGAGCTGATGGGGCGTCGGCCCGAGTCGATCCCGCTCACCCGCGTCGCCATCGTCTCGGCCGCCATCGCCGGCGACGTCGGCCGGCTCGACGACCGCGGCGAGGAAGCGGCCAGGGCCGGGGAGGACGCCGACGAGGCCCGCCGCCGCCGGGCCGTCGGCCAGATGGTCGCGATCCTCGACGCCGAGGTCGCCACCCTCCGCGCCCACCGCGAGACGCTCGACCTCGACGCGATCGCCGCCGATCGCGCCGACGCCCCCCGGATCAGCCTCTTCGACCCGTCCCCCGAGGCGGCCCTCGCCCGCAAGTACGAGGCGGCGGCCGAGCGTGGCCTCTACCGCGCCCTCCGCGAGCTGAAGCAGGTGGAGCAGGCCGCCGTCGCCGATCGGGCCCCCGCCGCCGCAACCGAGTTCGACCCGTTGGGTTCGTTTTTCCCCGGGCCCGCGTCCCCCCCGGACCGTGAAGCCCCGCCCGTCGCCAAGCCGCCGGTAATCCCGCCCGCCCCGCGATTCCCGGTCGCTCGGGCCTCGTGCGACGTGCCGATGACGATCGGCCGGGCCCCGGCCGGGTCGGCCTGAGCCGAATCGGAGGATGGCCGGGCGTCCGGTGTCGAATGAGCCGTAAACCATAATCAGGGGATTGCTTCTGGCTCCCTCCCCCGTCGCGAGAGAGGGGACGAGACGCCTCGGCTCTTGTCGGGTGGATGGAATCCACCAAGCCTTCGGCGTGGCCCGGACACTGGCTCCCGTCGAGCGGGCGTGCCAGGCGAGACCGACCGACCCCTCCGGCGTGGCCGGAACGTTGGTGGATTTCATCCACCCGACAAGAACCAACGCCTGAGCATGCCAGGGCTCACGACCCATTCAACGGTATTGGGTTAGGGTCGGGGATCGCATCGCCGATGACCGCCAAGGCAACGCCGTCCAGGATCTTGGATCTCGACGCCTCGCCTTGGCGGTACGACCCCGTTTCGGTATCATCCACTCGCCGACCGAAACCGCGACAGGACCTCACCTTTGGCGTCACGCACCGGCCCGCCGGCCTCGGAACCGACCCGCCCTCGGCGCAAGAACGTGCTGCCCCGGTCGGAGATCCCGGCGGGGGATTGCCTGTGCGACCACTGCGCGGGGAAGTGCTGCCGGTACTTCTCGCTGCCGATCGAGACGCCGACCGACCGGGCGGGCTACGACACCTTCCGCCGCTACCTCACGCATGGGCGGACCCTGATCTACCTCGAAGAGCGGACCTGGTTCCTCGTCGTCATGACCCGCTGCGGCTACCTCGACGCGGCCGACCGCTGCAAGATCTACCTCGATCGCCCCAAGATCTGCCGGACTTATACGACCGCCGAGTGCGAGTACGACGACGACTGGATCTTCGAGAAGGTCTTCGAGACCCCCGAGCAGGTCGACGAGTACGCCGAGGCGGTCCTCCCGCCCCCCCGCAAGGCCGAGGCCCCGGCGGCGACGCGCCCGGCCGACCCCGGCGCGGGGCGGTACTTCTCGGTCCCGATCGAGACGCCCACCGCCTGGGACGACTACGACGCCATCCGCTGGTACCTCGCCCACGGCCAGACCCTGATCTACGCCGCCCGGGGGACCTGGCACCTCGTCGTCGCGACCGACCGCCGGCTCGGCGAGGCCGACCGCGCGGCGATCCGCCTCGGCCCGCGCGGGATCGAAGAGGATGGCCCGGCCTTCGAGAAGGTCTTCGAGACGCCCGCACAGCTCTGGGAATATGCCGAGGCGGTGCTCCCCCGCCGCAAGCGGCCCCGGCGGATCGAGCCGGCCCTGACGGTGATCTCGCCCCCCGCCTGACCGATTCGACCGAAAGGGCCCGGACCGCCGGCGCGACGCCCAATGGCCATCCGCTCCAACCACTACGAGGCCGCCTTCGAGGGCTACATCCGCTCGATCCGGGTGCCTTGCGTGGCCGTGGACGAGGCCAAACGCGCGCTTTTCGGGGACGAGGGGGTCAAAAACCCCGACTTTTTATTGTACCCTCGATGCGGGCCGAACCTCGTGGTCGAGGTCAAGGGCAAGCGCGGCAAGGACTCGCGGGGGCGTCGCCCCTGGGAGAACTGGGTGACGACCGACGACCTCGACGGCCTCGCCCGCTGGCAGGAGGCGTTCGGCCCCGGCTTCCGGGCGATCCTGGCCTTCGCCTACGCCGAGCCCCCGGCCGAGTTCGGCCTGCCCCGCGGCGATGGCTCCTATGGGTTCCGCGGCCTCACCTATCGGTTCTGGGCGGTCGGGCTCGACGATTACGTCGCCCACCTCCGCTCGCGAGGGCCGGCCTGGAAGGCGGTCGCCATGGCCCGCGCCGCGTTCCGCCGCCGGGTCCGACCCCTGGGCGAATGGCTGCCGATGACCGCCGAGGCCCCCCGTCGCCCCGCCCGCCTCAAGACCAACAAGGAGCGCGACCGATGAACCCCATCCGCCCGACCCGCCGCCGTCCCTCCGCACCGGCCCTCGGCCTGGCCCTCGGCCTGGCCCTCGGCCTGGGGGCCTTCGCCGCCCCGGCCTCCGCCTTCCAGGCCGCCAAGCCCGAGCGTGCCAAGGAGCCGACCGACGGCTTCTTCGACATCCCCGTCGACCCCAACGCCGTGGAGTCGCCCAGCTACGGCGTCCCCGCCTACATGATCACCTCCGCATTGGGCGGGCTGTCGATGTTCATCCTCTGCAAGAGCGCCCGCCGCGGTTGAGCCGGGCCGATATGGAAACACACGAGCACGATCTCGAATTGCAAATCTCGGATGATCGATCGGACTGAATTAGGAGTTACGCAGTACTGAACACCTGTCAGTGTAAGGTGGCCGAATTCGAGAGGACTTGGGAAGTTTGGGCCAATTGGGGGATTTTTTGAGTCACCTGTTGAGCCCGGACCACGCCAAAGTTCACGGACAGCCGTCCACTACTGCGTAACTCCTATGAATCTGAGATCCGAGATTTGCGATCGCGTCCCCCCATCCCGGCACCCCGATCATCCTCCGGCGACCGTCCGACCGACGGCCGGGCCCCGCCGGGCGGGGAGCGACAACCGAGGCCATCCGATGAGCGAAGCGAACCCGCGACCGACCCTCGACGACGTGGCGGCGATCTACCGGACGCCCGTGCTCGACCTGATCCATCGGGCCGCCGGGGTCCATCGCGCCCACCACGACCCCTCGGCGGTCCAGGTCTGCGTCCTGCTCTCGGTCAAGACCGGCGGCTGCCCCGAGGACTGCGGCTACTGCCCCCAGGCGGCCCGCTACCGCACGGCCGTCGAGGCCGAGCCGCTGATGGACGTCGACGTCGTCCTCGACGCCGCCCGCCGCGCCCGCGACTCCGGCGCCTCGCGGTTCTGCATGGGCGCCGCCTGGCGCGAGGTCAAGGACGACCGCCGGTTCGACCGCGTCCTGGAGATGATCCGCGGGGTCAAGGGCCTCGGCCTCGAGGCCTGCTGCACCCTCGGGATGGTCACCGAGGGCCAGGCCCGGCGGATGAAGGAGGCCGGGCTCGACGCCTACAACCACAACCTCGACTCCTCCGAACAGTTCTACGACCGGATCGTCCGGACCCGGACCTACCGCGACCGCCTCGACACGTTGGCCGCCGTCCGCAAGGCCGGGATCACCGTCTGCTGCGGCGGGATCGTCGGCATGGGCGAGTCCGACGACGACCGGATCGGCCTCCTGCACACCCTGGCCAGCCTGCCCGAGCCGCCCGAGTCGGTCCCGATCAACGCCCTCGTCGCCGTCGAGGGGACCCCCCTGGCCGACCGCCCCGAGGTCCCGATCTGGGACATGGTCCGCACGATCGCCACCGCCCGAATCCTGATGCCGAGATCGATGGTCCGCCTCTCCGCCGGCCGCCTCGGGATGGGCGAGTCCGACCAGGCCCTCTGCTTCCTCGCCGGCGCCAACTCGATCTTCGCCGGCGAGAAGCTCCTGACCACGCCCAACCCCGGGACCGACCGCGACGCCGCCCTCTTCGACCGCCTCGGCCTCGCCCCCATGCCCGCGATCCGATCTCTGTCGGGCGGATGAATCCGCCGATCCATCGGCCCAGGCCCCGGTCCCCGGCGGGAGGGCCGACCAACCCCCGCGGCGCGGGCCGGGCCGCGGCGGATTTCATCCACCCTGCAAACATTTATATTTTAATATTAATTGATGGAAATATTGTCATGGGACCGCCCTCATGACCGGCGACGCCGACCGTGCCGTGGCGATCACGGGGATCGGCCTGGTCACGTCGCTCGGCCCGGACCGGGCGTCGACGTGGGAGGCGCTCCGGCGGGGCCGGACCGGGGCGGCCTGGCTCCGGCGGGACGACCTCGGGCCGGGCGTCGCCGGGTTCCCGGTCGCCCGCCCGGCCTCGGGGGCGGACCCGGCGCTCGCATTGCTCGACCGGGCGGTCGACGGGGCGATCGCCGACGCCGGGCTCGACGCCCACGGCGGCCTCGACCCCGACCGCGTGGCCGTCCTGCTCGGCCTGAGCAAGGGGGGAGTTCGGAGCCTGGCCCGGGTCCACGAGCGGGTCCGGTCGGGAGAGGCCGCACCGGATCGCGACCGGGACCTGGCCCGCGATTGGGCCCGGTCGTGGCCGAGTTCGGGGGCGGCGGCGGTCTCGGCCCGGCTGGGGTCCCGGGGGCCGTGCGTGGCGCCCGTCGCCGCCTGCGCCACGGGGCTGGTCGCGGTGCTCCAGGCCGTCGACCTGATCCGCCGGGGGGCGTGCGACCTCGCGCTGGCGGGCGGCGCCGACGCCTCGCTGGAGCCGATCGTGCTGGCGGCGTTCCGGCGGATGAAGGTCCTGGCCCGGGTCGAGGGCGACCCCGTGCGGGCGGTCCGGCCCTGGGACCGGGGCCGGTCGGGGTTCCTGGTCGGGGAGGGGGGGGCGGTCCTGGTCCTGGAACGGCTGGCCGCCGCCCGGGCGCGGGGGGCGACGGCCTACGCCGAGGTCGCCGGCGGCTCGATCGGGTCCGACGCCTACCACGAGACGGCCCTCGACCCCAACCCGGCCGGCCTGGCCCGCCTGATCCGCCGGGCCCTGGCCGACGCCGGGATGCGGCCCGCCGACCTCGACGCCGCCAACGTCCACGGCACCGCCACCCGGACCAACGACCCGCTCGAATGCCGGGCCCTCCGCCTGGCCCTGGGCGCCGACGCCGACCGGCTGGCCTGCTCGGCGAACAAGGCCCAGATCGGCCACCTCCTGGGAGCCGCCGGCTCGGTCGAGCTGGCGATCGCCGCCCTCACGGTCCGCGACGGGTTCGTCCCGCCGACGCTCAACCTCGACGACCCCGACCCCGCCTGCGACCTCGACGCGACCCCCCACGCCGGCCGCCCGGCGCCGATCCGGGCCGTCCTGAAGCTCTCGATCGGCTTCGGCGGCCACCTCGCCGCGGCCATCCTCCGCCGCGTCGACGCGGCGCGCTCGCATCCTATGGCCCCTCGATAAGGGGCCGACAAGTCGGCCGGCCGAACGCCCGCGAACGGACTTGCTCGCCGCGGGGCGATCGGCGACGATGGGCGGAATCTCGTCCCCCGACACCCGACCCCCCAAGAGGCCGCCGACGATGCCCAAGACCGACTCCCGCAAGGCCAAGCAACGCCGCCGGTTCCAGAAGCGCCGCGCCGAGGATCGCAAGCGGGTCCACGAGGTCAAGCTGGCCCCCAAGGTCGAGACCTTGACCTGAGCCGGACCGGCCTGCCGGTCGCCGGCCGCATCCCTCGGCCTCGCGGCCCGATGCTCACAGCCGAGCCCGGACGCCCCGCCGGACCAGTTCCGTCGTGAAGCCGTAGACCATGTGGGCCGCGAGGGAGTAGGACAGCGCGCCGGCCGGGGCTCGTTCCGGCGGCTCGGACAGGCCGAGGGCCGGCACCATCATTTCATCGGCGACGAGCACCTGAGCCGCGCCGAACGGGATGCCCGAGCCGAGCGAGGCCGGCGGCACGTATTCGACCAGGACCCCGTAGGCACCCCCCAGGCCCGTGCCGAACGCGAAATGGAAAGCGCGGCCGAGGAGCCGTTTCGTCCCCAATCGCAGCGACCTGCCGAGGGTCGCGCGGGCGACCGTCTGGACGGCCCGGTGAGTCGAGGGCTCCGTGCCCGCGAGGGCATCCCCCGCGACCTCGACCCGAGCGGGCTCGACCCGCAGGCGGGAGACCCGCCCGTAAATCCCCTGGAAGGCCGCCATTGCCAGGCTGCCGACCAGGCCCCCGACCAACCCGGACGCCAGTCCCTTCACCGTGTCGTGCTCGGGGCGAGCACCGACCGCGGTCCTGTCGAGATGGAGCATCGTCAGATCCCACAAGCTCGGGCGGAGCGCACGGAGTCTTTGCAAAGGCGATGCCGGCCACGACCCTGCCGGCCCTCATGGTCAGCGAACTGGCGGGCCTCGGCGACGAGGGCGTCGCGGAGCTTCGCGACGGCCGGGCTCAGGTCGTCCCGGGGCGCCCGGTCGGCGGCGATCCGCATGGCCCTCGGGGTCGAGTCGTTGGGGGATGCCGACATGTTATCGTCGTTGTTCGGGTGGATCGGTCCCTCGCCGCCCATCGTGCCGCCGGCCATCTCGATCGGGTAGAAGTGCCTCCGCGCCTGGTCCTCGGGGAGGCCCTCCTCCTTCATCCCCTCCAGTCGGCCGAGGCGAGATACTCGGCCCCGTGGCGGGGGAAGTCCCGGACCCGGTCCTCGCCCATCTTGGCGGAGACCGCCCCGTCGGTGATTCAGGGACTGGCGCCGAATCCGCGGCAAACGTCGGGCCGGTCGATCTCGACTAACCCGACTCATCCGCCTTGCCGAGCAGGTCCCGCGTCTTCGAGCTGACCCGCCGCGGCGTCCCCTACAAGGAGGGCCGCGGCCCCTGGGACCACTTCGCCATCAAATGCATCCACGCCCGCGACCCCCGAGGCCCCCAGGCCCGAGCCCAAGAAGCCCGCCCCGCGCCCCTACCGATTGCGAACGGTCACGCACGGGCATTCGACTCTTTCCAGACAGGCCCCGAGTCCTCCTGCCGGGGCGGACGACTTCGGGGCTCATGTGGCCCGGGCCGTCCCGGTGGTATAAGATGATCGGGCATCGGGACCCGATCGCCCGGAGTCCGGGGCAAAGGGCGAGAGCCGCAGGGGATCGAGGGCTAACGTGGGCGACTTTCGGTACGATGTCTGCGTCGTCGGGGGCTGCGGGCATGTCGGCCTCCCCCTGGCCTTGAGCTTTGCCAGGAGTGGCCTGTCCGTCAGCATCTACGACATCGACGAGCGGGCGGTCGCGCTGGTCCGATCGGGGCGCATGCCGTTCGTCGAGGCGGGCGCCGAGCCGATTTTGGTTGAGGTCATCGGCCGATCGCTGGAAGTGGCCAACGACCCGGATCTGGTGAGATGGTCGCGGCATGTGGTCGTGATCATCGGCACGCCGGTCGACGAGCACCTCAACCCGACATTCCACGCGATGCGGCGGTTCTTCGTCTCGCTCCTCCCGCACCTGGTCGACGGCCGGTGCGTGATCCTGCGGAGCACGGTATTCCCCGGCGCGACCGCGAAGGTCCGCGAGCTGATCGCGTCGACGGGCCGGGACATCCGGGTGGCGTTCTGCCCGGAGCGAGTGGCCGAGGGGCACGCGCTGGAGGAGTTCGCCACGCTCCCCCAGATCGTCTCGGGGTGCGACGATCGGGCCGTGGCGATGGCGACCGAGTTGTTCGCCCGGATCTCGCGCTCGATCGTCCACCTGGCCCCGGTCGAAGCGGAGCTGACCAAGATCTTCACCAACGCTTGGCGGTACATCCAGTTCGCCACGGCGAACCAGTTCTTCATGATGGCGACCGACTTCGGCGTCGACTTCTACCGCGTCTTCGAGGCGATGACCCGCGACTATCCGAGGATGTCCGGCCTCCCCCGCGCCGGCCTGGCGGCCGGCCCTTGCCTGCTCAAGGACACGATGCAACTGGCGTCGGCCTACGAGAATCACTTCGCGCTCGGCCACGCCGCGATGCTGATCAACGAGGGGCTGCCCAACTTCATCGTCCGCCACCTCAAGGGGCTCCATCCCCTGGCCTCGATGACGGTGGGCGTGCTCGGCATGGCCTTCAAGGCGGACAGCGACGACCCGCGCGAGTCGCTCTCCTACAAGCTGAGGAAGATCCTCGAATACGAGGCGGCCGAGGTCCTCTGCACGGACGTTTATATCGATGATCCGACCTTCCTGCCGCTGGCCGAGGTCCTCGATCGGGCCGACCTCCTGATCGTCGGGGCCCCGCACCGCGAGTACCGGGCGATCGAGCCGTCGGGCTCGAAGCCGGTCATCGACATCTGGAACCTGTTCGGGAGAGGGGCGACGCTGACGTGAAGATCCTGGTCACCGGATCGGCCGGCTTCATCGCCGGCTACCTCGTCGAGGACCTGCTGGTTGCCGGCCATGAGGTCATCGGCCTCGACAACTTCTCGAAGTACGGCCCCCTCGAGCGGTCTTTCGACTCCAACCCCCGCTATCGCGGGGTCGTCGGCGACGCCAAGGACGCGAAGCTGTTGCGGGGCCTCCTGGAGGGGTGCGACCACTTCGTGGCCGGCGCGGCGATCATCGGCGGGATCGCGCTGTTCCACGACCTGGCGTACGACCTGATCGCCGAGAATGAGCGGATCACGGCCTCCGCATTCGACGCGGCGATCCAAGCGCATCGATCGGGCTCGCTCCGCAAGGTGACGGTCATCTCCTCGTCGATGGTCTTCGAGTCGGCGACGAGCTTCCCGACCGAGGAGGGTGAGCAGCATCGGTGCCCGCCCCCGCGCTCGACGTATGGCTTCCAGAAGCTGGCGACCGAATATTTCGCCCGGGGGGCGCTGGAGCAGTACGGCCTGCCCTACACGATCGTCCGGCCCTTCAATTGCGTGGGGGTGGGCGAGCGTCGGGCCTTGTCGGGGAAGCAGGTGCTCTCCGGCAACGTCCGGTTGGCGATGAGCCACGTGGTCCCGGACCTCGTCCAGAAGCTGGTCAAGGGCCAAGATCCGCTGCACATCCTCGGCGACGGCGGCCAGGTCCGCCACTATACCTACGGGGGCGACCTGGCCCGCGGAATCCGACTGGCGATCGAGTCGGCCGGGGCGACCAACGAGGACTTCAACCTCTCGACGGCCGAGTCCACCACCGTCCGCGAGCTGGCCGAGCTGGCCTGGGCCAAGGTCCGCGGGGATGGTCCCGCCCCTGAGTCATCCCCACTTCGAACCGACCTCAATAGTTGCCCATCGGATCATCCGTAAGATTTGATCGGGTGGGCAGTTGAGCCGATCGACCATCGCCTTGCCGATCGTGAACACGCTGCATTCGCG
>JAABUX010002527.1_pt1 | contig 25672 bp, 8 predicted proteins | sample 5561851 | NCBI WGS metagenome assembly JAABUX01 (sample SAMN10711883, study PRJNA513361) | rock metagenome | isolation source: Antarctica rocks | place: Antarctica: Victoria Land, Richard Nunatak red sandstone | collected 2016-01-03 | reverse complement strand
GACGTCCGCATCGGGCGGCAACAGCGCGGCGAGGCGGGCGTTGACGTCGGTCATCAACGCGGCGTAGCGATCATCGTACGCCGCCGCACGATCCGCGTCGTCCGGCTTGCTGGCGTGCGCGAAGTGGTTGGTACCGGTGGGATACGCGCCGGGCACGATGATCGCGGTCTCGATGCCGAAGCGGATCAACTCGCCAGCATAGCTGACGGCGAGGGCGTCCATCGCCGCCTTGGCGGCGAAGTAGGGGCCGAGGAATGGCGGGCAGCCACCGCGCGTGCTGGAACTGCCGACCCAGACGAGCAAGCCCTCACCTTGACGGCGGAGCTGGGGCAGCGCGGCGCGGTTCACGCGCTGTGTCCCGATAACGTTGGTGTCGTAGACGGCGGCGCACTGCTCCGGGGTGAACGCCTCGGTCGGACCGAGCACCATATGGCCCGCATTGTGAATGACCACATCCAGGCGTCCGTGGTCCGCGACAATGGTCTGGATGGCCACGTCGGCGGACTCCTGTGAGGAGACATCCAACTCGATGGCTTGCAGGTGGACGCCGTGTTCGTCCGCGTACCGGTCCACCTCCGTGACCTGGGGCGCGTTGCGGCCGGCGGTGTCGCGCAGGCCGGCATAGACGACATGACCCGCCTGGGCCAACGCCCGTGCCGTGAGCGCGCCGATGCCGCTCGAGGCCCCTGTGATAACGATAATCTTCCGCATAATGCGCTCTCCTCGTCGTGATGATGGGTAAGCGGGCTGTCGCAGCCGCGTACGGTCGCCTCCGCCGCGTACGGTCGTCTCCGCGCCTGACGGACCCTACGCGTAGCCGCCATTGGCGCGCAGCACCTGGGCGTTGACCCAACCGCCCTCGGGGCCGGCAAGGAACGACACCATATTGGCGATATCCTCCGGCTGGCCCAGGCGCTCCAGCGGCGCGACCTTGCGGAGCTGATCGATCAGTTCCTCCGTCTTGCCCGTCAGGAACATGTCGGTCGCGACCGGGCCGGGCGCCACGGCGTTCACGGTGATGTCGCGCCCGCGCAGCTCATTGGCCAGCACGTGGACCAGGCCCTCCACGCCCGCCTTGGAAGCGATATAGGCGCCATAGGTCGGGAACGCCTTGGCGATGACGCTGCTCGAGAGCGCGATGATGCGCCCGCCGGTCGCCACGTGCCGGGCCGCCTGCCCCAGGACCACGAAGGTCCCCCGTAGATTGGTCGCGATGACCCGGTCGAACGCGGCGAGGTCCCCGTCCGCGATGGGCGACAACGTCATGATGCCGGCGCAATGCGCCACCACGTCGATCCGGCCGAAGGCCTCCAGCGCCTGGGTAAAGAGGCGCTCCACGTCCGCCGCCCGCGCCACATCCGCCTGCGCGGTGATGGCCCGTCCCCCGGCGGCCGTAATCTCGGCGACCGTGTCGTTGGCCGCGGCCTCCTGCCCAACATAACTGACGACGGTCGCGAAGCCGTCGCGAGCCAACCGTCGCGCCACCGCGCGTCCGATCCCGCCAGAGGCGCCGGTCACAATGGCGCTCTTGGTGGGTGATCCTGTCTCCATGGCGTATCCCTTCACTGATGTGCTGTACGTCTGTCCTGTACGAGTGTCGTTCTTGTACGATCCTCCACGCCCCGCGTGTGGCGGACCCACCCTCGTCTGACTCTAGTATCCCCCGCATGACGCCGCGGGTGGTAGACTGATCCTGTACGATTCTTGCCTGATCCTGCAAGCGACCGTGGGTCAGGCGACAACGCGATGACGGGCGGCCAGCAGGGAGACGCGGACGATGCGGACGATCGAACAGACACAGACACAGACACCGGCGCCACACGTCGGTCGATCCGACCTGGCCGCGCTCATCGAGCGCCACACCGCGACGGAGGGACGCAACGCCACGCCGATCCCGTCGCTGTCCCTCTACCGCTCCTCGATCCCGGTCGATCCCATCCATATGGTCCAGGAGCCGGCGCTGTGCGTGGTCGCCCAGGGCGCCAAGGTCCTCACGCTGGGCGACGCCGCGTTCACCTACGACCCCGAGCGTTTCCTCCTGGTGTCGGTCGGCCTGCCCATCACGGCCCGGCTTGTCACCGCGCCCCCCGACCGCCCGTACCTGTCGCTGCACCTCAGCCTCGACCTCCCGCTCATCGCCGCGTTGCTTGCGGAGGCAGAGGTGGGGACAGGGGCGGGACCAACGCCTGTCCCGGACGCGGACGCCGGGCGTGGCCTCGGGGTCGGCCTGCTCGAACCGGCGGTGCGCGATGCCGTGATCCGGTTGGTGCGGCTCCTGGAGACGCCGCGCCACATCGGCGCGCTGGCGCCGCTGGTCCGCCGCGAGATCTTCTACTTGCTGCTGATGGGTCCACAGGGAGCGCGCTTACGGGAGATCGCGCTGACGAACGGCCACACCCAGCGTGTGGCCCGCGTCATCGAGCGGCTCCGCGCGGCGTACGACCAGCCACTGCGGATCGAGGCGCTGGCCAGGGAGGTGGGTATGAGCGTCTCGAGTCTGCATCACCACTTCAAGGCGGTGACGACCATGAGTCCCCTGCAGTACCAGAAGCAGGTGCGGCTCCAGGAGGCGCGGCGGCTGTTGCTGAGCGCGGACATCGACGCGGCGACCGCCGGCTTTCAGGTGGGTTATGAGAGCCCCTCGCAGTTCAGTCGCGAGTATCGCCGCCTCTTTGGGGCGCCGCCCAGCCGGGACATCGCGCGACTCCGGGACAGCGGAGTTGACCTGGACACACTCGACCTCGTGGCGGGACGCGCATCCGCATGATCATGACCCGGCGCGACCACCGCCGCATGCGCCAGCACTATCTCGTGTGGCGCGCGACAGATGCGCGCCGCCACTCATTCTCGCGCGTCAGCCACGCAGCATCATCGCGCGATAGTGACCGGGCGCGGTTCCGGCCCAGCGCTTGAAGGCGATGGAAAAGGCCGCTTCTGATCGATAGCCCACGCGGCTGGCCACGGTTCCGATGGTGGGGCTGGCGCCGCCATCGAGCAGCAGCCCAGCGGCAATGTGCATGCGCCATGCGGTCAGATAGCTCAGCGGTCCCTGGCCGACCAGGGCGCTGAAGCGCTGCGCAAAGACGGCTCTCGAACAGCGGGCCTCGTCGGCCAGCGATTGCACGGTCCAATGGCGTTCCGGCGCCGCGTGCATACATGCGATGGCCCGCCCGACAAGCGGGTCCATGATGCCGCGCATCCAGCCGACGGTGTTGTGCAAGTCCGTCGCCAGATACGCGCGCAGAGACTGCACAAAGAGCAGATCGGCGAGTTTCGCAATCACCAGATTGGAGCCGGGCTGCTCGTCCGCAAGCTCCGCCGCGATGGCGTTCAGGATCGTCGCCACCCACGCTGTCTGGCGGTCCGTTCCGCCCCGGACGACAAGCACGGGGGGCAAGGCGCTGAGCAGATGGTGTCGGCGTGGGTCGCCGAAGGAGAAGATGCCGATGAGGAGCACACTCGGCGCGCCGCCGCCGCCATGCCACACGTGGACTGTCCGCCGGTACCGCACACCGGGCCTCCAGGGCTCGACGCCGCCCTCGGCGAGCAGCGCGACAAGAGGAACCGGAGGCGCGCTTGCGGAGGCGGACCCCGCAAGCTCATGCGGCGCTCCGCTGGGCAGCACCAGGAAGTCTCCCGCGCACAGATCGTAAGCGGTGGTCGCGGTCTCGATGCGGGCCGTGCCGGACAGCACGGCGTAGAACGGGGCGACCGCGCTGGCGCTCTTCTGAATGCGCCAGGGCTCGGTCGCCTCGAGCCGGCAGAACACGCAGCTTTCATGGCGCACATCGGCAAGGATTTGATCGAGGACATCCATCGCAAGACACTCCTAACGGGACGGTAGACGATGACGCGGGGGCCGTCCACCCTTCTGATTCTACGGCGACGTGGTGACGGACGCAAGACGCTCGCGCATAAAAGACAGACGAAGACACATGGACTATCTGCTTTTCCGCGCATAAGATAAAGCAGTGACGCGGGATGTCCATCCAGACAAGGAGCAAGGGAGAGCACATACGTCTATTCGTCACTGGCGCAACCGGATACATCGGTTCCGCATAAAGTAAACGGTACAGATACGTACTGTACGTTTGATCGAACAGGAGTTGAAACGATGATCGTTGTTACCGCCCCCACTGGCCACATCGGCAGCCAGGTTCTGGCGAACCTGCTACGGCACGATGAGGCCGTCCGCGTCGTCGTGCGCGACCCGGATCGGCTCCCCGCGGAGGCGCGTGACCGGGTGGAGGTCGTCGCCGGCTCCCACGAGGACCGCGCTGTGGTCGATCGCGCCTTCGACGGCGCGGATTCCGTCTTCTGGCTCGTGCCGGAGGACAAGACGGCGCGGAGCCCTTATGACGCCTACGTCGGCTTCAGTATCCCCGCCGCCGATGCGATCGTGCGCTACGGCATCGCGCGCGTCGTGACCATCTCGGCCCTCGGGCGTGAGGAGCAGCGGTACGCGGGCCACGTATCGGCGTCTCTCGCCATGGACGACCTCTTGCGGAGCACCGGTGCGCATCTCCGCGCACTCACCATGCCGTCGTTCATGGACAACATGCTGTGGCAGCTGCCCTCGATCAAGCACAACGGTGTGATCAGCGCGACGCTGCCCGGCGATCTGAAGGCGCCCACGGCGGCTACCCGCGACATCGCTGCCGTCGCGACCCGGCTCCTGCTCGACCACACGTGGACCGGGCAGGACAGCCTCGGCGTCCTCGGACCGGAGGACCTGTCGTTCAACGACATGGCCGCGATCCTCACCGATGTCCTCGGCAGGCCGGTCCGGTTCGAGGAAGGCAGCCGCGAGGCGGACAAGCAGAGCTTCATGCGCTTCGGCTACTCGGACGCGATGGCCCAGAGCATGATCGACATGGACATCGCCAAGGAACACGGCATCGACAACGCCCTGCGGCGCACCCCGGAGAACACCACCCCCACCAGTTTCCGTCAGTGGGCGGAAGAGGCGCTCAAGCCCGCGCTCGACGCCCAGTAGAACCTAGACCGCGCCAGTGGGGCCGGTTCCGTGCAGACCCCACTGCCGGTCCGGCCCCGATCGAGGCTGCCCGATGACCGGTGGTCCCGGTCTGATTGGAGATGAGGAGCACTATGATGGACGACGAGCGCCGCACGGCATTGATCGTCGGGGCATCCCGAGCGATCGGGCTCGCACTCGCGGACGAGTTCCTGAAGCGCGGTTGGGATGTGATCGGAACGGTTCGCGGGACGCAGCGGACACCGCTGCACGACCGTGCCGACACGGCTGAGGGCCGGCTCACTGTCGAAACCCTCGACATGACCATTCCGCGGCAAATCGACGCGCTTCGTGAGCGATTGGCCGGACGGGTCCTCGATCTACTTTTCGTCAACGGCGCCATTACCAACGGTGACGTGGCGGGCGACGAGGTACCGACCGAGACGTTCGTTGAGGTTATGGTCACCAACGCGCTCAGCCCGATGCGCGTCGTCGCGTCGCTGAAGGACCTGGTACCGGCATCAGGGACGATCGGCGTCATGTCCTCGAGTCAGGGCAGCGTCTCGCTGAACACCAACGGTGGACACGACGTGTACCGGGCCAGCAAGTCCGCCCTCAACCAGCTCATGCGCAGCTTCGCCGCGCGTCACCCCGACGACACCCGAACCCTGCTGCTCATCAATCCAGGCTGGGTGCAAACCGAACTCGGCGGACCTCGCGCTCCCCTTACCATCGAACAGAGTGTTCCCGGGGTCGTGGACACGATCACTGCCCACCAGGGTGAACGGGGTTTGCACTTCCTCGACTACCGCAACCAGGTCGTGCCCTGGTAGACAAACGGGACGGTGGCGCGGTTATCCACACGACTTTCTTCCGTTTGCTGGCGTCATTCACTGACTGGAGTCAGCGATTCGCCGAGCCACGAAGATCATTCGCCGAATTTCGGCGAATCCCACAGGTCGTGCAGCGAATGGGACGTGCGGCCACGGGAGTGGCAGAGCGCCAGGAACCGACACGCGCTCCCAGGGCAATCGCATCTTAACCAGTTCAAGGCGGTGACGACCATGAGTCCCCTGCGGTTCCAGAAGCAGGCGCGGCTCCAGGAGGCGCGCCTGCTGTTGCTGAGCGCGGACATCGACGCGGCGACCGCGGGCTTTCAGGTGGGCTATGAGAGCCCCTCGCAGTTCAGTCGCGAGTATCGCCGCCTCTTTGGGGCGCCGCCCAGCCGGGATGTCGCGCGGCTCCGGGACAGCGGAGTCGACCTGGACACCCTCGACCTCTTGGCGGGACGCGCATCGTCGCAGGACTATTAGGCTACTGCCCGTCTAGCAAAGGCAGTGCTACGCTGTACCCATTACAGATCCACATCGTAGGCGCCTCCTGGAATAGAACATGACCGACGCGCCCACCCGCGCCGTCCACACCATTCGCGTCCGTTTCCCTTACGCTGTCGTCGCGGCCTTGCTCGCCTTGCTCGTCTTCGCCTTTGGCGAGTTGGCCCGCATAGGAGGGCTGGCCGCTGTCCCCTGGTGGGCCGATGGCGGCTGGACCGTTTCCGCCGTCGCAGCGGTCGCCGGCTGTCTGGCGGCCAGGCGGCGCGACCCGACGACGGCGCGGGCCTGGACCTTCTTTGCCTGCGGCTGCGCCACGTGGCTGTGCGGCCAACTGGTGTGGGATTATTATCAGCTCGTGGCGCGCCAGGCCCCTCCTTTTCCCTCATGGGGCGACGCGGGCTGGTTGGGTTTCGTGCCCTGGTTCGTCATCGGCATCCTGGCGCTGCTGCGCGGTGAGCGACAACGCGCAATCTCCGGGTTGCTGACCGTCGACGTGGCCATCGTGGCGCTTACCTCGATGCTGCTCGGACTGGTGGCCGACCAGGGGCTGCTCCTGTCCGACACCCACGTTACGTTGGTGGGGCGGGCCGTCGCCGTGGCCTACCCCGTGTCCTACCTATCGCTTGGACTGGCCGCGTTCGTGCTGGCGGTGCGCATGCCGCACCTCGCCGCCGCCCCTGGCATGGCGCTGCTGATCCTGGGCCTGTTCCTCGAAGGGCTCGGCTTCGTGGGCTGGGCGCCGTTGCTGCTAGGCGGTACGTACCAGGATGGGACAATCCTGGACCTGGTGTGGATGGCCGGTCTCCTGGCCATCGCGCTGGCCGGGACAACATGGCAAGCGCCGCGGCGGAGGAAAGACCAGTCGAGGGGAGATCACGCGATTGACCTCGGGATCAGCAACCGTTCCACGGGCGTGCTGATGCCGCTGATCCTGCAATTTTTCCCTACCATACTGGCGCTTGGCGGCGCTGTGATCGCACCCACGCTCGTCGGGGAAGCGGCGCGCGGGCCAATCGAGTTGGGCGCGCGGGGGCTGATCGGCTTGATCGTGCTGCGGCAGATCGCGGCCATGGTGGAGAATACGCGACTCTACCGGGCCGAGGCCATGCACCGCGGGCTGGCGCAACTGCGAGCTGAGCGTCTGCGCCACGTCCAGGCCATGGGCCAGGCCTTGCACCTGGACCTGGACCAGGCGGACATCGGCCAGCTCGTCGCCGACGCGGCCTGCGCCCTGGGCTACCGCGTGGCCATCCTCAACCTGGTCAGCAATCCAGGCCGGCCGCTGGACGAGCAGCGCCTACGGGCCGTGGCCACGGCGGGCCTTCCGTCGGATGTCGAGGCCGATTTTCTCGCCTACGACGCGCCCGCCACCGACATCCGGACCTTGCTGCGCGACGAGTTCCGTCTCTCGCGCTCGTACTATCTGCCGGCGGCACAGGCCGCCGCCCTGTTCCCGCAGACGGACATCCACCAATGGACGCCGCCTATGACGCGGACCGATCCGGGCGGCTGGCAGGCCGGAGACGAGTTCACGATACCGCTTATCGAGCGGCGCACCAGCGGGATGATGGGCTTTATCTCTGTCGACGCTCCCCTTGATGGCCGCGCGCCCGACCTCGAAGCGGCGGAAATGCTGGAAATCCTGGCCGACCAGGCCGCGCTGGCGTTGCAGAACAATCGCCTCTACGAGCAAGCGCAGACGCTAGCCATGCGCGACTCGGTCACCGGGTTGGCCAACCACCGCGCGCTGCAGCAGGCGTTGGACGCGGCATTGGCAGCCGCGGCGGTGTCCGTTGACTCCGTTGACTCCGCCGACTCCGCCGACTCCGCCGACTCCGCGGCGCCGGGCCGACAGATACCGGCTACACCGGTGTCCGTCCTGCTGCTCGACCTCGACAACTTTAAGTTGTTCAACGACACCTATGGACACCATACCGGCGACGGCGTCCTGTGCGCGGTAGCCCAGCACCTGCGCTCGTGCCTCGACGGACTCGCGGGCAGCGTCGTGGGACGCCACGGCGGCGACGAGTTTGCCGTGGTTCTCCCAGGAGCGGATCGCGACCTCGCCCACGCCATGGCCCGGCGGATCACCGCGACCGTTGCCGCGACGCCCTACGAGGGCGCGGACGGCGCCATCATCCCGCTCTCCGTCTCCATCGGACTGGCCACGGCGCCCTGGGATGGGTCATCGCGTCAGGCCCTCTTTGCCGTGGCCGACGCGCGGATGTACGCCACCAAGAGTGGCGACATCTCCGACCCGGTGCTGGAGCGTAGCGCGGGCGACCTGCTCGGAGAGACGGCCTTCGGCATCCTGGAGGCCCTGGTGACGGCCGTCAATGTCAAGGACCGCTACACGCGCGAGCACTCGCTCGACGTCACGCGCTACGCGCTGGACATGGCCGACATGCTGGGCCTGGACGACAACGACCGCCGCGCGCTGGCCGTGGCCTGTCCCCTCCACGACATCGGCAAGATCGCCGTGCCGGACCGCGTGCTGCGCAAGCCGGGCCGCCTCACCGATGAGGAGCACGCCATCATTCAATCCCACGTGATCTACGGCGTCTCCATCATCCGCGGCCTCATCGACGACCCCGCGGTGCTGGACATCGTGGCGCACCATCACGAGCGCTACGATGGCCGCGGCTACCCCTACGGCGTGGCCGGCGCGCAGACCTCGCTGCTGGCCAGGATCGTGCAGGTCGCCGATGCCGTCTCCGCGATGACGCTCGACCGGCCGTATCGGCGCGGCCTGCCGCCCGAGCACGTCATCGCCGAGCTGCGGCGCGGCGCGGGGGTACAGTTCGATCCCACGCTGGTCGAGCCCTTCATCACCGTCTTCACGGCCCGTCACGGCATCGTCGCTCCACGGCGGGCGGACGTAGACACCGTCGCCGACCGCCTGGCCGGGTAGGGCCGGGGGCTTGAGGCCGTCATTGACCAGCCAGGACAGCCCGCGCGTGCGCCGGGTCACGGTCACAACCATGCCGACGCCGTCGGGAACCACTTTATCCGCGCCCGCTGGGACGCCCATGTCTTCCTGGCGGTCTACGACCCGCGCCATCTCGCGGCGCCGGCGCCGAGCCCGTATTGCAACCTCGTCGCGCCGGACGGGACGCCCGACTGGGCCTCGTGCGCACCGGGCTTGCCCGCCTTCGTCGGCAACGGGCGCCCGGCGGGACCGGGGCGGGCCGTGCCCTTCGTGTTCTACCTCCGGGCGCCGATCACGGCCTGCGACCCGCTTCCAGGCATAGAAGGGACCACGGGGCTGGAGCAGACGGTTGCCACGTTGTGCTCACTCACCGCTCCGCCGGCGGCGCGCGACGACACCGTGTACCTCCGGTTGGCGCAACACGTCGGCGACCGTTACCGCTGGATCGACGGACCGGACGGCCAGATCAGCGCCGACGCCATCGCCGTCCACGTCCGGCCCGCGCAGTCTCTGTAATCGGGCGCGGTGCGGAATGTGAGATAGTGATGACCGTAGGGGTAAGGGTGATGGAGGATACGGTGTGGATAACAATCGTTCCCTCTCGTTTGGCGCACAACTGAGAAAATATCGGCGCATAGCCGGCCTCAGCCAGGTGGCGCTGGCGCAACAGGCTGGGGTCAGCCCGCGCACCATTGGCGACATGGAGCGCGGCGCGATTCGCCTGTACCGCCGGGACACGGTTGCCCTGCTTGCCGAGGCCCTCGGTCTGTCCGCCGCCGCGCGTGTGACCTTTGAAGAAGCGGCGTTCGCGCACGACGAAGCCGTACGCAGCGCGCCGCTTCGGGTTGCGCATCCCGCCGCGCTGCCGGCGCAGACCACCTCGTTCGTCGGACGCGCGGACCTCACCGTCGCTGTCATCGCTCTGCTGCGGCAGCCCACTATACGCCTGGTGACGCTGACAGGCGCGCCTGGTGTTGGCAAGTCGCGCCTCGCGCTTGTCGTGGCGGCAGCGTTGGCCGCGGAGCGTCCCAACGCGGTCGCGGTGGTTGCTCTGGCCCCCATCAGGCGCCCCGATCTGGTTGTCCCGACCGTCGCCGCCACGCTCGGCGTCCAGGAGCAACGGTCGCGGCCGCTCCTGGAGACGCTGGTCGACTACCTGCGTACCCACCCGCTGCTGCTCGTTCTGGATAACGTCGAGCACGTGGCCGCCGCCGTCGCGCTCCTGATCGCCGCGCTGCCGCCGACGCCCCGGCTGCGCATCCTCGCGACTGGCCGCGCGGCGTTGCACGTCCCGCACGAACACGAGGTAGCGGTCCCGCCATTGGACCTTCCCGCGCCCGCGGAGGCCGATCCGACCGTGCTGCTGCGGTCATCGGCGGTCACGCTCTTTATCGACCGTGCGCGCTCCATCACCGCCACGTTCGTACCCACGCCGGATGTGGTGCGGGCGGTCGCCAGGGCCTGCCAGCGCCTCGACGGCCTGCCGCTGGCAATCGAACTCGCCGCCTCCTGGGTCGGGCTATTACCCCCCGCTGAGCTTGCGACACGCCTACCGGACCTGCTCGCTCTCCCGCTCGCCCGTGCTGGCGCGGTCGAGCGGCCCGCGCACCAGCGAACGCTGTGGAGCATGATCGCGTGGTCGGTCGACCTCCTCACGCCACGAGACCGCGCGCTCTTTCGCCGCCTGGGCGTCTTCGCTGGAGATGCGGGACTGGCCGCGGTCGAGGTCATCTGTGCCGACCCGCCGGCGCCGGCGGGTCGCGGTCAGGGAGCGATCCGCGATGGACGGGCAGTGCGTGCCGGTTTGGCCGCGCTCTCCGCCGCCAATCTGGCGCGCCTGGAGCCGGACACGGCGGTTGGCGATTTGCGTGTCGGCATGATGGAGACGGTGCGCGCCTACGCGGCTGAACTGCTGGAGACGAGCGGTGAGGCCGAGGCCGTGCGTCGGCGCCACCTGACGTGGAGCGTGGAACTGGCCGAGGCGGCGGAGCCCCATCTGAAGGACAGGGACCAGACGATGTGGCTGACACGTCTGCGGACCGAGCACCACAATCTCCAGGCGGCGCTGCATTGGGCGCGAGACACGGCGGCGTACGCGGAGGGGCTGCGCCTGGCCGTCGTGCTTGGATATTTTTGGAGCGTCAGCGGCCAATGGAGCGAAGGCGCGCACTGGCTCGACGATTTGCTGGCGTTCAGCGCGGATGTCGCAACGCCGCTGCGTGCCCGTGCTCTCAATAACGCGGGAAACCTGGCCCAAAGCAAGGGTGAACTGGCACAGGCGCGTGACAGGTACGAGGAGAGTCTGGCGCTGCGCCGGGAGTTGAACGACATCCCTGGCATAGCAGGCGCGCTGGGCAACCTGGGCAACCTGGCGTACCGACAGGGCGACTATCCGCGGGCGTGGGACCTCCAACAGGAGAGCTTGACGTTGTATCGTCAGGCAGGGGCGAGGGTGGGTATCGCCGATACCTTGAGTAACCTGGGGCTGATCGCTTTTCAGCGTGGTGACCTTGCGCGGGCCGACGAGCTATTCGGCGAGAGCCTACAGCTCCAGCGCGAACTGGGCAACGTCCTGGGTCTCGCCAACGCGCTGTGTAACGTGGGAATCGCTGCTTTTCAGCGCGGCGACCTTGAGCGCGTCCGCCCCTTGCTAGACGAAGCGTTGACGCTGTATCAAGACATAGAGGCCGTGCCCGACATAGCCTCCACGCTGAGCGATCTTGGCGAACTGGCGGTTGCGCGTGGCGACTATCAGGAAGCGCTGCCGTTGTTCGTGCGGTCCCTGTCACTCATGCAGCCGACCGCCGAGGAGCCCCGCCTCCTGGACACGTTGGAAGTCGTTGCGGTCGCCATCGCCGGGCAGCAACCGCTACGGGCAGCCCACATCCTGGCAGCGATTGACATGTTACACGCCGCGCTGATGACCGTACCGGAGCCGCGACGGCGATCCGCTCATGAGGCCGCGCTCGCGACGATCCGCGCGGCCCTTGAGGAGCAGGAATTTGCTCGAGCGTGGGCACACGGACAGTCTCTGAGGTTGACAGAGGTGATCGCACTGGCCCTTGAGATCAAGGGGCAGGGTTAGTGCGATAGGCGGCGGTTGCCGAGACGCGATCGGTATACCCTCCGTCAATGCCGCGTGACACGGTCAGGCTACCCGTGTCGGCGCCCCGGCGCGAACTTTGCCGATATATTGCCGATTTTTCCGTAGACATCGCTGTCGACGATGCCCATACTGGTGAAGGAGGCGGTACCATACATCCTTAGTACTTTGGGGTATCGGTCCGCCCTATGTGTCTGGTAGGATAAGGCTGCTTACATTTGTGTGCGGGGTACAGGCGCCGTCATGCGCTTCCAACGGCGCAACGATTGGTGTAGCTCATCCACGCGAGACCGACACGACCCTGGAACAGTCCACGATCCGCGCTATCCGCCGCGCGAACGTCCGCCTCAACGTTTAGGAGTGCCGCATGTCAGCGTCCCAGTCCGCCACTGGCCTCCCCTCGAAGATCGCCCCCATCCTCATCGGCCTCGCTATCCTCGTTACCTCCCTCCCCTCGTACAATGGAAGCAGCCTGACTAGTGGGAGCGTCGCGCCAACAGCGGTGGGCATCCCTGGACCTTCCTGGAGTGATCCAGCGCATGCGGCGGCGCGGGCACTCCCCGGAGGAGGCCAAAGCGCCTCTCAGCTAGTAGCGCGCGCCCTTGGTGGAAGCCGGCTGCCCCAAACAGCGGGCGATGCCCAGGCGACCGACGCCCCCGGCACGATAGCCAATCCGCTTTCGGTCTCGCGCGTCCAGTCGGCCTACCGCGCCTCCGACGCGGTCTCGGGCACGCTCACCATCACCTTCACCGTGACCAACAACCGGCGGCCGGCCATCACGCCCAACGTCCCCCTGACGTCCGGCAACCCGATAAGCGGGACGCCATCGGTGACCGATACGCTGGCGGTGATCGCGGCGACCGACTACTCGAAAGATCCCAACATCGCCCGCGACGTCATCCTGACCGATGCTCTCGCCGGCAGCGCCGCCTTCGTCGACGGCGCCCCCATGCCCGACCGGAAGGGCGCGCAACTGGTCTGGAACCTGGGCGACATCGCGCCGCTGGCCAGCGTCACCGCCACGCTCTCGATCAGCCTGCCGGCAGTATCCGCATCCGCCGATTACACCAACCTGGACCTGGGCGCGGGCGCCTTCGGGATGCTGCAAGGCCGTCCGGTCAGCGCCAGGGCGGCGCCGGCCGTTCTGGCCTCGGACGCGCTCGACGGCCAGTGGCTGCGCTCGACGGTCGACGCCAACACGACGGACCGCTACATGCTGGCCCAGGCCGCCACGCTCGGCCAGAATCCGCTGCGCGAGTTCGCCTTCGTGCAGGGGCTCGGCTACGAGTCCTACCGAGGCTCACTGCGCGGCACGCGCGGCACGCTGTGGAGCGCGGCGGGCAACTCGCTGGACAAAGCCAGTCTGCTGATCGCCATGCTGCGCGCGGGCGGCATCCCCAGCCGCTATCGGCACGGCACGCTGGACGACGCCACGGCGCAGCGGCTAATTTTGTCCATGTTCCCGGCCGCGACGCGCACCGTCGGCTACGTCCCGCCCGGCGCGCCGACCAGCGACCCAGCACACGACGCCACGCTGCTTGCCGAGTCGCGGGACCACTGGTGGGTTGAGGCCTACCTGCCCGGCCATGGCTGGCAGGATCTCGACCCCTCCTTCGCCGACGCGGCGGTTGGACAAACCTATGTCGCCAGCGGGAGCGTCGCGACCGACGGTACCGACCGCATCGCCGAGGTTCCCGACGCCCAGCGCAGCAAGGTCACGATGCGCCTCAAGGTCGAGACCTACGCGCCCGCGACCTTCACGGACAGCCTGCTGTCCTACTCCTACCCGCTGGAGCACACCTTCAACACGGTGGAACTTGTCGGTGAGCCGGTCACCCTGCAGCACCTGGTACACCATAACGTTGTCGCGAACGGCCTGCTCTCGGTCGACCTGCACCAGTGGACCTACACGCCGTATCTCGTCGTCGCTGGTAAAGTCCTCGAGGGCCAGTCCTTCGACGAACTGCGCTCCTTTTTCCCCTTTGCAACGCACCTACCCACGGCAGAGTGGCTCGACTTCGAGGTGCATGACCCGAACCGCCACACCTACACCGACGAGCGCACCATCGTGGACAGCATCGGTTACGCGCCCCGCAATGGTGGGGGCGACGTCACCGGGCCAGCACCGGCCGAAGGTACGTTCCTCAACGAGGCATCCTCCTACAGCACCCTCTTTGCCCCCTCGGCCGTCCCTGCCTCCGCCATCAGCGCCGACTACCAGCAACTCGTCCAGGCTATCGTGGCGGGGCAGCAGGCGGACGCGCAATTACAAGACTTCTCGAACAACGGGCAGATCAACGACCAGTTGCCGCAATATCGACAAGCCGTACAGACGATACAGGATGTCACAAGGCTTACGCAAAGGGTGCATTTACTATCTTTCGCGGCGCTTTCGGATTATGGCGCTATGCGACTAGGTAACGGGTTGCTGGTCAAGCCGTATACAACTTCTCCACGTATCTTGATGACCTCCTGGGAGCAGAACGCTGTGAACGGCAAGGACGACATCCTGTTTGATCTACGGCGAGACAATGTGCGAGTTGTCGGGTATCCCGACCAAGCATATCAGGGTGTTGTAGCGTTCAGCGTCGCCCGTGGTGTTCTGGAGATGACGCTTGAGGCTGACCTGATGAAACAATCGGGCGAGGCATTACCGCAAAGCGTAGCAACGATCTTTCAGCAGGCTGAAAATCAAGGCATCCCGCTGACATCGCTCACGCATTTGACCCTCGCACAAGTGAATGATTTGCCCTTATCGGCCGATGCAAAGGCGCGAATCAGCGAGGAGTTACAACTACCGCAAAACTTGATTATCATACCAACGAAGCCCGTTACTCTTAACGGACAGCCCGTTATAGGTTGGCTAATTAGTAACATGCTGACCGGACAGACTGTAGACGAGATGGAAAGCGGCCAGCATCAATCGCTGGTGGAGTACGCATACACGCTTAACTATGCAGGAAACAAGCTTGCCGCTGCTTATATAGGTTTTTTACATGGATTTTCAGCCTACACATTTACCTTTTTAGGTAAAATATTGGGGCTGTCGAATAGCACCGAAGATTTCAAGATTGTTTGGAAAAACGCACGCAAGGAAGCCAAGGATTTGTTAGGTGGTGAGAAGGACAAGGGCATCGGCAAGATAATTGGCAAGGCGGGGCAAGTGCTCAAGGACTGTAGCGATTTGCTGCTTCTTTTCGATAAAGCAGCAGGGACAGCGGCAGATCAAACTGGGGACATCATTCAATCATACGCCTTGGGAACCGATGCTTTTCCCGGCTATAGTTTTGACTTTAAAGAGTTGGCTATAGCCGACAATAACTTGAGCGCTCTTTTGAAGTGCGCCGGCAGCACTAGCAGTACTTTGGGTGCTATACTCCCTCAAGGAAGAATTGAGCTTCCCTTTGGGTACAGCGTCAGCGTCCGGGTAAAGGGTAACGGAGAGGTGAGTTTTAAGCTCAGGTTCGGGGGGTTCGTTGAGGGCGTAAACAATGCCGATGCAGCGCTTGGCAGTGCAGTCGATCCACCGCTACCCACTGCACTATTAGCACGCGCTCCCGCACCTCCAGCCGATGCACCAGTTTATATGTCAGGAGTATTACAGGCCAGCGCAACATTGCCTAACACCTCTGTCCAGAGTACGATTGTCATAACCGGATTTGAAGTCAGCGGTGGGTTGACGGGAAGATGGGCAGCAGAATCTCAGAATACCAATACAGTCGCTTTTACACAGGTTACGCCTCTCTCCGGGACGCTGTATGATTCGGACGGTTCGCTGTTAGGAACAGGTTCTATCATGACGCGGCCACGCAACTCCTCTACACTGGCAACCGTGGTGAATTCGTCCGTCACGTCTACCCTTAACGGTGCGGGTAGCACGGCCCTTTACGCTATCGGCGCCAATGGCCTACATGCCGGTAGCTCCTGGAACCCCTTTACCTCTTCTATCAGCGCCACACAGCCCTATACTCTCGCGTTGCAGAATGTCGTGGCCACGATCAACGGCACCTCAACCTACACCGGCTCGTTCACGCTCGTGACGAGCGACCCGGCGTCCTTCTTAGGCTCTGGCCACACGGCAGTGCCCAACTTCTCCCCCGCAGCTTCTTATCGGATGACCGATGGGCAACTTACCCTGGGGCCAGCGACCGACGGCGACTTCACGGTCGGGGGCACGTCGCTCGGCACCTCGAACGGCGTGGCCCTGTCCAGCTACGACGGACCGATCACGGTTACCTCCGTGTCGCCGACAAGCGAGCGGGTCGAACTCGACGGCAACGCCTCCTTCTTCATGCTGCACGCCGTGCCAGCTGGCTCAACCGTCGTGCCCGGCACGCCTGCGACGTTTGGCGCCAGGATCGACGCCAATGCCGACGATACGTATACGACAACGGTCGAGGCACCGCCGAACTGGACCGTGGCGCTCGACGCCACGGGAGCGGTAACGGCCACGCCGCCGCTTGGGACAGTACCCGGCGACTACGCCGTCCGTGTGTCAGTGCAGTCGAGTGCACACCCCGACCTCGTGGCCTCGGCGGTCCACACTGTCACGGTCACTCCGGCGCAGGGCGTCGCGCTCGATGTCGCGCCTGACCCGCAGTTCACCGTGCCGTGGGGGCCGGGAGATCCGAATGCGTCCCCGTGCGACACCAATGACGGCCGCATCCAGCTCACCGGCGCCGCCTTCACCGTCGACGTCACCAATACCTCGACCGTCGCGCACACTTTCAACCTCTCCGTCTCGGGCCTGCCGGACGGCTGGACGCTGCTGAGCACTGCGGTCACCCCCACCAATAGCGCCAGCATCACGCTGCCCTCGGGCGGCGTGGGACAGGTGGGCCTGTACATCTCGCCCACCGTGACCATGCTGCCTCCGCCCGGGACCGTCGAGCCCTTCACGGTCCACGTCGCGGCTGCGGACGACGGCAACAGCGCGCTCACGGGCAGCGCGTCGCAGTCCTTTACCGTCCCAGCCATCGCCTTCAGCCAGATTAGCGCCACGCCCGCTACAGTCGTCAGCACGGCGGGCCTCTCCGCGACATTCCAGCTTGCCGTGCGCAACGTGGGCAACGTCGCGGGTACGTTCCCCCTCAGCGTGACGCTGCCCATCAGCGACTGGACGGCGGACATCACCTCCCCGCTGACCCTCGACCCAGGGCAGGGGACCACGCAGACCATGACGCTCCAGACGCCCGACGGCAACCTTGGCCAGGACTACCCCGTCGAGATCGATTCGCCCTCGGGCGGCTACACCCAATCCACGACCGTCCTGGTGCATGTGACGAGCCCGGCGGCGCAAGCGGTGGACAAGGCGGCGCAGACGGCGGGCACGTTCTTCCCGGATAATCTGCCGCTCTCGGCCGGCCTGGCCTACCTGGGCCAGACCATCGAGTCGTTCCAGGTGGCCTGCCAGCACGCCGTGACCATGACGGTACCTGGCGCGGCGGCCTGCTCCACCGATCTGCGCGACCATGTGATCTCCGCCGTGCAGCAAGTCGCCACGGCTGTCACCACCACCTCGCCGCTCCTTACCGATGGCGACGCGATCTCCGACCTGGCACGGACCATCGGCGCGACCACGACGGTCAGCGCGGTCAACGCGGGCATCGACACCCTGCAGAGGCAGATCACGGCGTTGCAGGGGCAGCTGACTGAGGTCGCCCGGCATGGCTGGCAGATCGGGTTCACGCCCGGTCGCCACGTCGTGCTGCAGGGCAAGCCGGCCACCTACGGCCTGCGCCTGACGAACACGGGCAGCCTCACCACGACCTACGCGCTCACGCTCACCACGCCCTCCCCGTCCGTCGCACTCAGCCCGCTCACGGCCACCGTGGTCGTGGCTCCGGGTTCGACCATCACCGTGCCCGTGACCGCGACGACGTCGCTGCTGGGCTCGGCGGAGCTGCAGGCCGAGGTCGGCGCCGTCGACGCGCTCGATCTGGCCACGCGGCGCGCGCCCGCCGTCCTGACGGCGGTCGACGCCTTGCTGCGCGTCACGGGCGTGCGCGCCACTCCCTCCTTCGTCGAGTACGGCTCGGGCAGCGCCTCGCCGCAAGTCGTCGCCCAGGTCGCCAACGTGGCCGACGAGCCGATCAGCGGGACGGCGCGCGTGCGTCTGCTCGACGCGAGCGGTACCGAGGTCTATAGCACGACCACATCAGTCGAGCTCGTCGATACCCTGGCGCCCATCGACTACCCGCTCGGTCCCATCACGACGACCGGCCTGATGACCGGGACCTACACCCTGGCGGTGGACATCCTGGACGCCAACGGGCAGATCATCCCGAAAGCCAGCGGACAGGGCATGCTGGGCGTCGGCCAGGCAGTCACGGCTGGCAGTTCCGTCACGCCTTCCCTCGCCCCTCCAGGCGATGTCACCGCGACCACCTCGCTCACCGCCGCCCTGAACCTCAACGCGCCCATCTTCCATCCCTCCGCAAGCGGCGGCGCCAGTGCAGGCGCACGGATCACACCTTCCTTCGCTCATGCGACAACGGTTCGGCGACCTGTCGTTGCCGCTCATCCGCTGGCGCCGCGACATCCGCCTGTTGGAGTTACAGCGGTAGTCCGGCCTCGGACCCGTTCCTCCCAATCCACGGCCGGCTATCCTGACAGCTACCTCAGACACACTCCGTCGGCTAACAGCGTCGCTCACGCCGGGATACGTTCCAGGCCGGCAGGCGCGGCGAACAGCACCGCGGGTCGCCCAACGAAGCTGGGACGCGTCTCGCAGGTACGGCATCCAGCACGGACCGTATCGACACGTCTTCACCGTACTCAGGCTCGTACGAGCACCGCTGACTCCAGGCTGGTTATCAGCGTGAGCATGATCTTCGCATCGTATGGAGCAATGCTGTTCCACAACTTTGAGTCTTCAGCCAATCCACGTCTGCACGCAACGGCTACGCTGGCGAGGGCCCGCATTGCACATCCCGGAGCGACATCGACAGCGGCCCAAACACCCCGTGCCTGGCCGCACTCCACCATCACGCGCGAGCCATCGCCTGCGGCAGTACCGACACCTGCAGCTGTACCACCTGCGTCTCACTTGGCAACATCTCCACGCCCTGACGCTCTCGACACAGCAGCGACAGCCGAAGCGTCGGCAATAGCCGCCAGTACCATCATCAGATTTGTTGTGAACAACACAGTGGAACAGACGCCTTCAGTTAGACAGTCCAGGACCAACTCATCGTCTCAGCATACTTACTCGAATCCCTACACAAGCTACCGCCACGCCCTATCGTCACCCGGACGTTGGGTACGTATGGGCGGTGAGACGCTGCATGTCTCGCCGGCAGTACGCCAGGAGACGGACACATGCGGGACCATTACTGCAGATACGCATTGGACGTTGTCGAACAGTCCCTACATGCTAACGTGCTACGTCCAGGTATCGACCGGTGTCACCCTCACCATTGATCCTGGCGTCGTCGTCGAAGGCAGCGGCAACGTCGGGCTCTACGTGCAGGGCACGCTGCTGGCCCAAGGGACCACCAATCAGCCGATCACGTTTACCAGCGCCGCCAGCCCGGCCGTCCCAGGCGACTGGACAGGGTTGTTCTTCGACGGAGTGGGTGCATCGGGTTCCGTGTTGAGCCATGTGACGGTGGCAGACGCGGGGCGCGCCTACGCGTACGACCCCGGAGGGTACGACTACCACGGGGGCTGGGGCGGCTGGTTGTGCGCTGAAGCGGGCCGCCTTGGCGCGAACGCGGGTGGCGCTAACGGCCACGACTGCATAAACACTGCCCTCTTGGTGCGCAATACCAGCCCCAGGTTCGACCACCTCATGGTCCGCGGCAGTGGCAGCACTGGCTTGTACTTGACTGGTAGTGCCACTTGGCCATCTCTCACCCACTTAACCGTACAGGGCGCTACTAGCCAAGGTATCTACGCCGCCGACGATGTGCCGACCTTGCAACTAAGCAATGCGATTATCGATGCCAATACAGGTGCAGCTATCGAGTTAGCTAACCCCAATACCTTGACTGGCTTGAGTCACAACAGCTTCAGTGGTAATGGTGTGGATGGCGTTCAGCTTGACGGCGGGACGCTGACGGGATCGGTGAGCGTGGGTCCGTCCGATGTCGGGCAACTCAAGCTGGCGAACACGGTGACGGTCGGCCCGAGCGCCGCTCTTACCCTGACCGCCGGCGCTACTGTCCTTGGCAATGGCGGGCTTGACGTGCAGGGCGCGCTGACGGCCATCGGCACGAGCGTGCAGCCGGTCAGCTTCACCAGTGGGAGCGCCACGCCCAGTCCGGGCGATTGGCCGGGCATCACCTTCGAGGCGGGCGCGCTCGGCTATCTGAACTATGCGCAGCTCACCTATGCCGCGACTGCCATCACGGCCCATAACGCGGCGGTCACGATCCACAACAGTCTGCTGACCGCCGACACAATGGGTATCACGAACTGCGCGGGCTGCACGGTTGTCCACGCCGAGAATAACTACTGGGGTACGCCCGACGGACCCGCTCCCAATGGGCATGGTCCCGGCATCTCCTCGGACGTCATCGCGACGCCGTACGACAGCAGCAGCGACTTCGCGTCCACCGCGTTTACGCCCAGCTACGCCTTCTCGACGGCGCTCGACCCACAGGCGCAGACGACCGGCGTGGGCGGGACGGCCACCTATCACCTCAGCGTGAGAAACACCGGCAACGTGCCCAACACGGTCGCCATCACGCCGACCGGGCTCGACCCGTCCTGGTACACGCTGAGTCCGGCCAGCCTCGCGCTGATCCCCGGTCAGGTCGGCCAGGTCACCCTCACGGCGCAGGCGCCCGCGACAAGCTGCGACGCCGCCGGGACGCATCCCTTCACCCTCACGGCCGGCTCGGCCGGGGATGGCGCCACGCGGGACGTGACGGGGACGCTCACGCTCACGCCCAACCCCGGCATCTCCATGCTCGCGCCGGACGACAACACGACCATCGGCTCAACCGACGCGCTGTTCTCCTGGCAGACCCTGGTCAGCGGCACGGCCACGCTGCGCCTCTGGCCCAGCGCCGACCCCGGCGCCGTACGCACCTATACGGCGACAGCCGGCCTGCAGCACGAGGTGACGGTCACGGGCCTGGCGCGCAACACCGACTATACCTGGTCCGCCCACGCCGACTCCGCCTGCGGCTCGGCCGACAGCACGCCGCGCGCGCTGCACGTGGGCAACGGCCTCGTCTTCGCGCAGCGCGCCTACTCCTTCACCATCGAGCGTGACTACAACCAACTGGCGACCATCGCCGTGACCAACCAGGATGACGTCTCGCATACGCTGCTGCTCACCTCGACGGCGCCGGCGGCCGGGGACCTGATCGTCGGCTTCATCGGCCTGGGCAGTTCGGACGGCAGCATCACCTTACGGCCGGGTGAGACGCGCAACGTGACGCTGGGCCTCGCGGCGCAGGACGCGCAGTCGCGCGACTACGACCTTATCGCCCACCTCATTGCCGACGCCGATACTGCCAACCCCATCCAGGACGCGGTGCCCGTCCACGTCCATATCCACGTCCCGGATATCCGGTTCTCGCTCCAGGAGGTGGTCAGCGATACGGTTGCCCTGACCCATACCTTCCGTATCACCAACTATGGCGATCCGCTGACGGACCTGGCGGTGACGGTGGTCAGCACCGGCACGGGCACCCTCTACTTCGTGCCGGGCATCAGCCACGGCCACCTCGACAGCGGCCAGAGCGTCAATTTCGACGCCTATACCTCGGTCGGCTCCGACTTCCGGGCGCTCACGGCCACGGTCATCGCCTCCGCGGCCGGGGTGACGCGGACCCTGCCCGTGAATGAGAGCCTGCCGGCGGGCGACAGCATGTACCTGGGCGATGCTCCCAATGTCTCTATGGAGGTGCGCAACCAGGACTGGTACTGCACCAACCGGCCGATCATCAACGAGGTGTTGAACCTGCCCAGCGGCTTCCGGCAAGCCGACATGTCGAGCGGCGAGCTACGGCTCGGCCTGTACCCGCACAACAACGGTGGACTGGACAACGTCCGCCCGCACAATCTCGACGCCTACGTCAATGGCAACCGCGTGGGCGGATTCACCAACAGCATCCCCAACGGCATCCAGCGATACCCAGTCCAACCATCGAACCTCAACGAGTCGGCCTACGGCCCCTCGCAAAACATCGTGCGCCTGCAGACGACGCACCTCAACGGTGGGCACTACGTCGTGGCCACCGACCTCTCACTGTCGGTCTGCATGAGCCACTATCGCGAGTGGGTCGCGGCCGGCTCCCAGGACCAGGCCAACAGTATCGTGGCGTCGCGCGGCTTCCTCATCCCGCCGGCCAAGACGCTGAGCGTCCAGATCCTGTCGCTCCACGCGGGCCAGCACATCCTGGCTGGCCATCCGGTGCAGGTCACGGCGCGCGTCAGCGACGACATCGGCCGCGCCTGGAGCTATATCGTGATCGCCCAGGCGTCCAACGACAGCGGGGCGCTGCTCCTCTACGACGATGGGCAGCACGGCGACGGTGAGGCGCGCGACGGTGTGTACGGCGGCACGTGGATTCCCTCGGCGTCGTCGTCCGGTCCCATCAGCCTGACCGTGCGCACCACGACCTGTACCCTCTCCGGGTCCGACGCGGTGAGCTTGACCGTCGACAACCCGACCTATACGATCGGCGTCGACCACAGCGTACCTTTGACCGGCGTGCGGGTACTCAGCGACACGCTGTCCCCGGTTCCACAATCGGTCACCGGCGACGATAGCGCGACACATCTCGGGTGGCAGGGCACGCTCGACCAGAGCACGCCCATGACGACGGAAACGTTCGCGGCGCTGCTGCCGCACATGCAGCCCGGCGAGGCGCGCCAGGTATCCACTGGCACGACCATCAGCTACACCGGCCAGAGCGGGACGGGCCACCTGAACCTTGCTCCGCTCTACGTCACCGCGGCCCACCTCATCACGCTCTCGCCGCCAACCCAAACGGTGAGCGTGGGCGGAGAGGCGCTGTACACGGCGACTCTGTCCAACCCCACGCGGTCGCCGGTCGTGATGACGCCGACGGTGGCCGGACTGCCGGATGGGTGGACGGCGTCGCTCGCGCCCGTGACGCTCCCTCCCGGCGCGCGGCTCGATGTGCCGTTCACGGTCGCTGTCCCGTCCGGCGCGGACGCCTCGACGCTGGGCGACCATCCCTTCGCCGTGCTGGTCCAGACCGACGGGGGCGGCCAGGACGCGGCCGGGGCCACGCTGACCGTCGGCGATGCGCTCGGTGTGGGGCTCACGCCCACCGTTGCCCTCGCCTCGAACGGCGACGTGGTCACCTATACGGCGACGATCAGCAATCCGACGACGGCCGATAGGGACTATGCGCTCTCCGTCGCCGGCCTGAACTCCGGCGCGGTCGCGTTCCCATCGAGCGTGTCCGTGGCGGCCGGACAGGCGGTGAGCGTTCCAGTCACCGTGACAGCCTACGGAGACGCGGGCGCGCACGTGTTTACGCTGAGCGCGCGGGATAGCACGACGGCCGGTCACAGCGCGGCGGTGCTCGACGTGCTGGACGACCGCCGCGTCGTCGCCACGCTCTCGCCGTCCGTCGCGGAGGGTGGGCCGGGCGTGCCGACGCTCTACCACCTGTCCATCACCAACACGGGCAGTCTGAGCGACACGTATGGCTTCCAGACGAACCTGCCCTTTGGCTGGTCCTCACACATGGAGGCCAACGGCCGACCGATTGACAGCCTGAGCCTGTCGCCCTACGTCCTCAACGCGGCCGACCTGACGCTGGTCGTGACGCCCTCGATCCTTGCAGAGCCCGGCGACGTGCCCGTGCGCGTCACCGTTGGGTCGCGGGGCGATCCGACCGTGAGCGCCAAGCCGTCGGCGGACCTGAGGGTCACGCCATACGGCGTGCAGGTCGACCTCGAACCCAAGCACACCACGGTGGCCCCGACCGACGCCGGCGCGTGGCAGGCCACGGTGACGAATACGGGATCCCGGACCGATACCTACACCATGACGGCAGGCGGGATCATCGCCGATACGGCGGTCTTCTCGCCATCGGCGCTGACGCTGGACCCCGGCCAGTCGGGGAGCGTACAGGTGACGGCGGGGCCGATCCCGGGCGCGCTGGCGCAGACCTATGGGCTGGCCGTCACGGCGCAGTCGCGGTCCGACCCGGCGATCCGCAACGCGGACACGGCCGACGTCACCTTCACGGGCTACCACAGCGTGCAGGTCGGGTTGGAGCCGGCCGACCGCGTCATCACCGACGCGCTGCAGACCTCCTACGTCCTGGCGATCACCAACACAGGCAACCTCGATTCGTACTACACGTTCACGCCGAGATCGACGCCGGGCGGACCTGATCTGACCCCGGAGGTGGACCGGCTGGAGGTTCCAGCGCACATGACGTCCGCCATCTTGGTGACGGCGCGGGGACACCAGGCGGGTACCTTTGGTATCAGCGTCCGCGCCGACTCCACGGACGGGACGGCGAGCGACACGGCAGCGGGCTCCCTCACCATCAACCTGGATGACACATCCACCCCGACACCGTCGCCGACCGCGACCACGACGCCCACGGACTCGGCCACGTCGACCGCGACAAAGTCGCCGACCGCAACGGCCACACTGACCGCGACGGCGACCGGCGCCCTGACGTCGACCAGCACAAGCGCGGCGTCGGCGACCTCCGCCACCAGCCTGACAAGTACGTCGCTGCCTCAAGCCACGAGCACGCCGACACAACAGGCCATAACCACGGAGACAAGGACTACTACCAGCACGGCGACGCCCACCGGCACGGCCACGCGAACAGCCACCGGCATAGCCATTGTCCACGCCACGCCAACGGTCACGCCCTCCGCGACGCCCGTAACCCCCTCCGCAACGGTCACAATAGCCCCGCTTCCATCGTCGAGCGATACACCGACCGCGAGCGCGACGCCCACCTCCTCGCCCGCCAGCACGGCCACGCCGACACACACGGCCACGGCCACAAACACGCCGACAGCAATGCCCACGAGCACGACTGTCTCCGCTACGGGCACACCGACAGCTCTGGGCGCTCCGACCGGTACAACCGTGGTCTCGCCGACCCGCACGATCCCCGCTCCCGCGTCGGCCATCGCGATGACCCGAACCCCGTCGCCTGCCTCCACCGGCACGCTGGTATCCTCCCCCACCGCGACGGCAACCTCGATCAAAGCGGGTCTTCCCTCTCATCCGACGCCTACCAAGGTCGTGACGCCTACTCTGCGTCTCGATCGCTCGTCCGTGGTTGTCGGCGCTCATCTGTGCGCAACCGGCGCCGGGTTCCTGCCGGGTGAGCCGGTCACCGTGGCCTTCGACGGCGTCGCCATCG
>JAABUX010002526.1_pt1 | contig 25679 bp, 18 predicted proteins | sample 5561851 | NCBI WGS metagenome assembly JAABUX01 (sample SAMN10711883, study PRJNA513361) | rock metagenome | isolation source: Antarctica rocks | place: Antarctica: Victoria Land, Richard Nunatak red sandstone | collected 2016-01-03 | reverse complement strand
GGGCTAGAGGCTGCAACCCGGGCCACCTCCGGCGGTTCTGGCCCTGCTGTGCCAGCCGTTGGCACGCCAGCACAGGAACCGCCCATGCCACCGATCACCCGCCGCGCCGTCGCAACCGGCGCCGCCTCAGTCCTTGGTGTCCAGCTCGCCGCCGCCGAGGAGCCGCAGGACCTGCGCGGCAAGGCCGAGGGCGGCAAGGTCGAACTCTCGCCCATCCACGGCTCCGGCGAAATGGAAGGGCAGGTCGTCAATCCCGACCCGGTCAGCCACCGCCTAGGCATCGCCGTTGTCGGCCTGGGCCACCTGACGATGGAGCAGATTATGCCCGGCTTCGGCCAGGCCAAGCACGTCCGCGTCACTGCCCTGGTCAGCGGCGACCCTGCCAAGGCCCGCGCGGTCGCCGGGCAGTATGGAGTGCCGGAGACGCACCTGTATGGCTATGCGGACTTCGACCGCCTGCGCGACAACCCGGACGTGGACGCCGTGTACATCGTCCTGCCGAACAACATGCACCTGGAGTACACCCTCCGCGCCGCCCAGGCCGGCAAGCATGTGTGTGCGAGAAGCCGATGGCCACCAGCAGCGCCGACGCCGCCCGGATGGTGGACGCCTGCCGCCAGGCTGGCCGCAAGCTGATGATCGCCTACCGCGAGCAGTATGACCCCTACCACCGCGCCCTGATCGGCATGGCCCGCAAGCAGGAGTACGGCCCGGTGCGGCTGATCACCGCCATCAACGGCCAGAACCAGGGCAACCCCGAGCAATGGCGCCAGTTCCGCAGCCAGGCCGGCGGCGGGTCGCTGCCGGATGTCGGCCTGTACTGCCTCAGCGCCGCCCGCTACCTGACCGGGGAGGAGCCGGTCGAGATCACCGCGCAGCTCACCCAGCCCAAGGACGACCCGCGGTTCCGCGGAGTCGAGGACATCTGCGCCTTCACCTTGCGCTTCCCGTCGGGGATCATCGCGAACTGCGTCAGCAGCTACAGCACCCATGAAACCCGGTACTTGCGGATGATGGCGCGGGACGCCTGGATCGAGCTGGACCCGGCCTTCTCCTACGAGGGCCTGACCATGCGGATTGGCCGCCAGGTCGGGCAAACCCATTCGGTCGAGCAACGGCGCTTCGGCGAGCACAACCAGTTCGCGCGGGAGATGGATCACTTTGCCGAGTGCATCCGCACCGACCGGCAGCCGCACACGCCAGGCGAGGAAGGCTTGCAGGATCAGCGTATTATGGAGGCGATTTACCAGGCCGCATCAGGCGGAAGCCCCGTGAAGCTGCCGCTTGTCGCCGGCCTGGACACCACGCGCGGCCCGGCGCCGCAGGAACAGGGCTGACGCGGCACGGGCAGCGGCGTAGCTTTGCGCCATGCCTGATACGCTGCCCAGCCCGGACACCAAGCCTCAAACCGCCGAACTTCCGCCGGCCTACTCGCACCAGCAGATCCTGCGGGTCGTCACCGGCATCATGCTGTGCATCCTGCTCGCGGCCTTGGACCAGACGGTGGTCATCCCCGCCGTCCCGGCCATCGCCGCGGACCTGGGCGCCTTCGGGCACCTGGCCTGGATCGTTACGGCCTACTTGCTGACCAGCACCGCGGCGACGCCGATCTATGGCAAGCTGTCCGACATCTACGGCCGCCGCGCCCTGCTGCTGCCGGCGCTGGCGTTGTTCATTGCCGCCAGCATGCTGTGCGGCTTCGCGCAGTCCCTGCCGCAACTGATTGCCGCCCGCGCGCTGCAGGGGCTAGGCGGCGGCGGGCTGATGGCCATGGCGCAGGCTGCGATCGCGGATGTGGTCTCACCAAGGGAGCGCGGGCGCTACCAGGGCTACATGGCGTCGATGTGGGGTGTGGCGTCCATCGCCGGGCCGGTGCTGGGCGGCTGGATGACGGACAACCTGTCCTGGCGCTGGGTATTCTGGATCAACCTGCCCCTTGGGCTGGCGGCGATGTGGCTGTGCAACCGGGCACTGCGGACCATCCAGACCGTCTGGCGGCCGGCACGGATCGACGGCTGGGGCGCGCTGCTGCTGGCGTCCGGCGTCACCGCCCTGCTGCTGATGCTGAGCTGGGGCGGGGTGGAGTTCGCCTGGCTGTCGGCGCCGGTGCTTGCGGCAGGCGCGTTGGGCGTCGTGCTGCTGCTGATGCTGGCCTGGCAAGAGCGGCGGGCGGTCGATCCGATCCTGCCGCCGCACCTGTTCGCCGACCAGACGTTCCTCCGCGGGGTGGCCATTGCCTTCCTGACCTCCCTGGGCCTGTTCGGCGCGACGTTCCTGCTGCCGCTGTACTTCCAACTCGTGCTGGGAGTGGATGCATCGCGGTCCGGCCTGCTGGTGATGCCGTTCCTGGCGGCGACGGTGGTGGGCGCGATGCTGTCCGGCCAGATGGCGCGGCGGTCGGGCCGGACGCGTAGGGTCGTGCTGGTTGGGGTAGCGGTGTCCGCTGCCGCGTTCGCGGTGCTGGCGGTGATGGCCGGGCGATCGCCGGTGTGGCTGCTGCTGCCGGTTTCGGCTGCGCTCGGCGTCGGCACCGGCGCAACGATGCCGAGCGTGCTGATGCAGGTGCAGAACGCGGCAGCCTACCGCGACGTGGGCGCGGCGACGGGGTCGCTGCTGTTCCTGCGCTCGATGGGCGGCGCGTTCGGCAGCACGCTGGTCGGTTCGCTGCTGGCGGCACGGTTCAACGCCGGGCTGCATGCGGCTGGGATCGTTGGCGACGTTGACCTTGGCGCCTTGCGGACCGGAACGGCGGCGCTGGGGCTGGGACTCACGCAGGCCAGGGCGGCCCTGACCTCAGGTTTTCAGGCGTCATTCGCGGCCTGCGCCATCGTGCTCGCTGTCGCGGTTGTGGTGACGCTGGGCATGCAGGACCTGCAATTGCGCTCCGGCCCCAGCATCCCGCGCGACATCGGGCATTGACTGCTCAGGACGGGAACGCTCAGGACGGCGAACGTGGCGGCGTGTCGATGGGAGCGCAGTTGGTTCGTCCGGAGGCCGCGCAGTCCTGGATTGCGGCTGCCCCACGCAGCGCGCCGGTGATCCATAGGCTGCCGGCCAGCAGCAACGCCAGCAGGATCGCGGCGGCGATCAGTTGACGCCTCGGCCCAGGGTCCCTGACGTGATCATTGCTGTCGCTCAACGCGCCTCCGTTAATTGCCCATCGACCCTACAGCGCGATTGACAGGAAGGGCCGCGCACCGCCTTAACGGCTCATGCCTGTCGTCCGTTCCCTTTTCACCCTTGCCCTGCTGCTGGCCATACTGGCCGGTGCGGCGCCGTCGCGCGCGGCGGACGTGTTCTTCAACACTTCCGACGGGGTGCGCCTGCACCTCATCGTCGCCGGGCCGACGCAGGCGCAGACCATCATCTTCGTGCCGGGCTGGACGATGCCGGCCTGGATCTTCCAGGCGCAGATCGATGCGTTCGCCCGCCGCTACCACGTCGTGGCGCTCGACCCGCGCGGCCAGGGCGACAGCGAGATCTCCGCGACCGGCTACGACCAGACCCGCCGCGGCCAGGACATCGGCGACCTGATCGCCCTGTTCGGCCAGCGCCCGGTGCTGCTGGTGGCCTGGTCGCTCGGGGTGCTGGACAGCCTGGCCTACGTGCACCAGTACGGTGACCGCGCGCTGGCCGGGATTGTGCTGATCGACAACTCGATCGGCGAGGACCCCCCACCGGTGCCCAGGCGTGGCCCGGCCATCCGCGGCCCCAAGCTGGCGCGGGAGGAAGAGATGCGCCGCTTCGTGCGCGGCATGTTCCGCAGCTCTCCCGGCGAGGACTACCTGGAGCGGCTGACCGAGACCGCCCTGCGGACGCCGCCTTATGCGTCGTCCTTGTTGCTCAGCTACCCGGTGCCGCGCTCCTACTGGCTGGACGCCGTGCTGTCCCTGCGCAAGCCGGTCCTGTACGTCGTGCGCCCCCGCTTCGCCGCGCAGGCCGGCAACCTGGAGCTGCACCAGCCCATGGCGGAAACTGCGCTTTTCGAGGCCGCGGGGCACGCCCTGTTCGTGGACGAGCCTGGCCGCTTCAACAGCGTGATGCAGGACTTCATCCGCCGGCGCGTTTGGCCATGAGTAGTCTGGTCATGAGCGGTTCGGCCATGAGTGTTGACCGGCGCATGTCCCTGCTGCCGCTGTTCCTGATCTCCGGCGCGGCGGTGGGGTTCGAGATCGCGCTGACCCGCTACTTCGCCGTCGCGAAGTGGTCGGAGTACGGCTACTGGGTCATTTCTATCGTCATGGTCGGCTTCGCCCTGAGCGGGGTCGCGACGGCCCTGGCGCGCGACTGGATGGTGCGGCGCGGGCCTTGGCTGCTGCAGGTCCTGCCGGTGCTGCTGATCCTCACCGCCGCCGGGGGCTACTACGGAACCGCCGCCAACCCGTTCAACCCGCTGCAGTTGCAAAACGCCGTCACGTTCCTGCCGCAGTTGGCCAACATCGCGCTGTATTACGCGGTCCTGCTGCCGTTCTTCTTCCTGACCGGCCTCTACATCAGCGTGACCTTCGTGCTGAACGAGGACCGGATCGGCCGGGTCTATGGGTTCGACCTGACCGGCGCCGGGGCAGGGGCGGCACTGGTGCTGGGCCTGATGATGGTCCTGCACCCGTTCCAGCTTGTTGCCGCGCTGCTGTGCGTGCTGGCCGCCGGCAGCCTGTCCGGCGTTCGTGGCTGGCGCATCAGGGGCTGGCGCACCGCGGCGGCGGCGGTCACGGCGCTGGTCGTGAGCGAGGCGGCGCTGCTGGGCAGCCCGGCGGACTACAACGACTTTAAGGCGATCTACGCCCCACTGCATGTGCCCGGCGCGCAGCAGGCGGCCGAGGTCAGGACCCCCCGCGGGCTGTATGCATTGCTCGACGACTTCACCGAGCGCGTCGATACCGACGTCTCCAACAATGCCGGGATGCTAGGCGTGCCGGGGCCGCCGCCGGCGTTCGGCCTGTACCGGGACGGCAACCGCATCGCAGCGCTGCCCCGGCCCGGCGGCGTCGACACCGCCTATGCCCCCGCCGCCCTGGACGCCCTGCCATACCGGCTGCTGCTAGGCGCGCGGTTGCTGCTCGCCGGGTCCAGCGGCGGGTTCAGGGTGCAGCAGGCGTTAACCCTGGGCGCGCGGCAGGTGGACGTGCTGGAGCCGGACCCCGTCGTGCTCGGCGCGCTGCGGCACGGGCTGGGGGCCTCGCCGGCCCTGCCCGGGGATGGGCGCGTGCACCTGTCGCCGGATGGCCCGCTGGCGGCGGTGCGCGACGGCGCCGGCTACGACCTGATCGACGTGTCGGCCGACTTCCTCGCGGCGGGCGAGGCCAACGCCACGGCCTACTCCGCAGAAGCCATCGACCGCTACCTGCAAGCCTTGTCGCCGGAAGGGCTGGTGTCGCTGCCGGTCTCCATCCAGGAGTTCCCGGTCTATGCGGTGCGCGTGCTGGCCACCGTGCGGGAGGCTCTGCGCCGCCGCGGGGTGTCCGATCCCAGCGCGCATGTGGTGGCCTACCGCTCCGCCTGGAACTTGCGCATCCTGGTCGGCAACCAGCCCTGGACCGCCGACCGCATCGCCGCCGTGCGTGCTTTCTGCGACGAACGCTCGTTCGACGTGTCGTATTACCCGGGCATCGATGTCGCCGCCGCACGCGCCGGCATCTACAACGACCTTCCCGCAGTCAGCTTCGAGAGCGGCGAGGTCACGTCCGGCGCCGGGTCGGAGGACGCGGTGGCGGACGAGGCCGGCGCCGTGCTGCGCGGCGAGGGCAGCGAGTCGCAGGACGCCTTCAACCTGGCGCCGATTACGCTGGACCGGCCGTTCTACTACTCGGTGCTGCGGCTGGCGCACCTGCCGAGCATCCTGCAGCGGCTGGAAATCCTGCCGCAGGCGGAGGTCGGGCAGTTGGTGAACCTGGCCGTGCTGGCCCAGGCCGTCGTGATTGCGCTGGTGGTGCTGGCTGTGCCGCTGGTCTCCACCCGGGTGGCGGGGCGGCAGGCGGGCCGTGCGGGGATGCTGCGGCCGGTGATCTACTTTGCCTGCCTGGGCCTCGGTTTCCTGTTCATCGAGATTTTCCTGATCGAGAAGGCCAGCCTTTACCTGAACGACCGCACCAGCGCCTTCGCCCTGGTGTTGACGGGGATGCTGGTGTTCTCCGGCCTGGGCAGCCTGCTGGCGGACCGGGTGCGGAACACCGGCATCGCCCTGTCCGCGGCGGTCGTCGTCGGCTGGTGCGCGCTGATGCTGCTGGGCTTGGAGCCGGCGTTGCTGGCCACCCTGGGCCTACCATGGGCCGTGCGGGCCGGGCTGGTGCTGCTGCTGGTGGCGCCGGTTTCGGTGGCGCTCGGCCTGCCGTTCCCGCTCGGCCTGGCGCGGGCCGGGGCGGCGGGGGGCGGCTTCCTGCCCTGGGCCTGGGGGCTGAACGGCGCGTTTTCCGTCGTCGCCACGCCGCTGGCCAACCTGGTGGCGGTGCAGTCCGGCTTCGACCGGGTTCTTCTCGTGGCGGCAATGCTCTATGTCGTGACCTTTCTGGCCTATCCCTCCGTTCGAAAGACCTCGCAGTGGCAATCGATCCCTACCACCTGACCCGCCGCGCCGCACTCGCCGGCGCAGCAGCCCTGGTCGCCCGGCCCTCCCTGGCCGCCCCAGGCGGGGCATGGACGCGTGAGGCCTATGAGGAGGCCATGCGCCGGTCCGACCGTCCAACCGACCTGACCGAGGCGCAGTTCCAGGCCATCCAGGCCCGCAAGCCCGCGGCGATGAAGCGCATCGAGAGCTACCTGAAGGAGCGGCTGGGCAGCGCCGACCCGGCCGTGCTGCGGGCGTTCCAGGAGGTGCCGCGCGAGTACTACCACTACGTCTATCCCGAGCACCGCTCGCAGTCGGGCGTCGCGTATGAGGACGACCCGAAGCCGTGGGCGCTCGGCTACGGCTCGGCGCTGTCGGACTACCTGGGTCAGGCGTACATGACGCAGGTATGCAAGCCGACGTCTTCCGACATCACCTTGGAGGTCGGCACCGGCAGCGGCTTCCAAAGCTCGCTGCTGTCGCGCATCGTCAAGCGCAGCTACTCCATCGAGATCATCGAGCCGCTGGGGCAGGCGGTCAGCAAGATTTTCGCGCCGTTGGGTTATGACAACGTGGAAACGCGGGTCGGCGACGGCTACTTCGGCTGGCCGGAGGTGAAGGACGGCTTCGACGTCATTATCGTCACCTGCGCCGCCCAATACGCCCCGCCGGAGCTGTTCAAGCAGCTCAAGCCCGGCGGACGGATGCTGATCCCGATTGGGCAGCCATTCAAGCGAGGGCAGTTGCTATACGTTTACACCAAGGACGAGGAGGGCAAGGTCCACTCCAAAAAGGACGTGGGCGTGTTCTTCATCCCGATGACTGGGGCGATGATGAAGCTGGCCAAGCCCGGCGGCTCCGCGTCGGCTGTTCCTGCTGGGACAGCAGCCGACTAGCGGCCGCCTGCATTCTGGCCGGCAACGGCAGCCGCCTATGACCCGAGGCCGCCCTGGCTAGCTCCCGGATGGAGAGGGAGCAGGCGGCTAGTTCTTGTCCCAGCCGTGGGTTTGCATCACCTGCATGACCCGCGCCTGCATCTCCGGCTGCATTGATGCCATCCACTGCGATGTCCCGGTCAACTGCAGTTGCGCCAGTTGCGGCTGCAGCTTGATGATGTGCTGCCCGGCGGGGGTATCGTAGAACGCGATCCCCGCTTTCAGGTCATCGGCGCTCAGGACCGACGCATAGTTCTTCGCCATGATCGCCAGGTAGTCGTCGAAGTGCTTGTCCACCAGCGGCAGGATCGCCTCCTGCACGACGGCCTGGGCGCGGTCGGGCTGGGTAATGCCGATCTGCTGCATCATCCCGATCATTGGGGCGCGCATCGCCTGCAGCGTGGACGCCCGGTCAACGTTCGTCTTCCCCAGGTACTCCCGCGCCAGCTTCATCTGCTCGGCACTGGGTTCGGCCGCTGTCTGGGCGCGGCTGCCGCAGATTGGCAGCATGACCGTGAGCGCCAAAACCACGGCGCGGGTGCAGTTGGGAAGCATTGCCTCGTCCTCTCATGTGAAGCGTTCGCAAGCCGGCAGCCGCCATGCCGCTTGCCATCATCGCCGGAGATTTCCAACCATAACGGCAGGTTGTCCAGAGACAATCGTCCGGACCGATTGCCTGGAGCCTTGCCCGCTGCAAGCCTAGCCCGCTGCAAGCGTCCGCAGCGCCGGGCCACGGTCGAACAGGCGCAGCAGCGTCCGGACCGCCTCGCCCCGATCCGACCCCAGCCGCGGGTCACGGTCCAGCAGCAGCGCCGCATCCCGGCTCGCCATGTGCAACAGCCCCTCATGCTGCACCGGGTCGGCCAGCTTGAAGCCCGGCAGGCCGGATTGCCGCTTGCCCAGCAGGTCGCCGCCGCCGCGGATGCGGAAGTCCTCATCGGCGATCAGGAAGCCGTCCTCGGTGTCCTTCAGCAAGGTCAGGCGGCGGCGCATGGTGTCGGTCAGCCCGTCGTCGTGCAGCAGCAGGCAGTAGCTCTGCGCGGCGCCACGCCCCACCCGCCCGCGTAACTGGTGCAGTTGCGCCAGGCCGAACCGCTCGGCGTGCTCGATCACCATGATGCTGGCCTCCGGCACGTCCACGCCGACTTCTATGACTGTGGTCGCCACCAGCAGCCGGGTGACGCCCGCGGCGAAGTCGGCCAGGGCGGCGTCGCGCACTGCCGGGTCCTGCTGGCCGTGCGCCAGGCCGACTACGTCGCCGAACCGGGCGTGCAGGTCGGCGAAACGCGCCTCGGCGGCGGCCAGGTCGGTCAGCTCGCTCTCGGACACCATTGGGCAGACCCAGTAGGCCCGCTCTCCCCGGTCCAGCGCCCGGCCGATGCCGTCGGTGACATCCGGCAGCGTGGCCAGGGAGTGCACCGACGTGCGGATCGGCTGCCGCCCTGCCGGCTTCTCGGTCAAGCGGCTGACCTCCATGCGGCCCCACTGCGTCAGCAGCAGCGTGCGGGGGATCGGCGTTGCGGTCATCACCAGGATGTCCGTCTGCTCCCCCTTGCCCCCGAGCAGCAGCCGCTGATCGACGCCGAACCGGTGCTGCTCGTCGATGACCGCCAGCGCCAGGTCGTGATACTGCACCGCATCCTGGAACAGCGCGTGGGTGCCCACCACCAGCTTGACCCGGCCGTTTGCAATGCCGATCAGCGCATTGCGGCGCGCGATGCCCTTCACCGAGCCGGTCAGCAGCTCGACCGGCACCGAGGACAGCCGGGACAGGGTGCGGTGGTGCTGCTTGGCCAGCACTTCCGTGGGCGCCATCAGGGCCGCCTGGCAGCCCGCCTCTGCCGCCCGCAGCATGGCCAGCAGCGCCACGAGCGTCTTGCCGGACCCCACATCGCCTTGCAGCAGCCGCAACATGCGCCGGGGTGCTGCCAGGTCGGTGTCGATCTCGGCCAGGGCCTCCACCTGGGACCGGGTGGGCACGAAGCCGAAGCGGTCCAGCGTCTGCTGCCGCAGGTGGCCGCCGCCCACCAGCGGACGCCCGGGGCGCACCCGCTCCAACTGCCGCATCCAGGCCATCGCGACCTGATGGGCCAGCAGTTCATCATATGACAGGCGACGGCGGGCCAGGTCCGCCGGCAGGGCCTCGGGCGATTGCACCGCACGCAGGGCGTCGCGGAAGCCGGGCCAGCCCTCGCGCCGCATCAGGGAGGCGTCGTGCCACTCCGGCAGGTCCGGCACCTGGTCCAGCGCGTGCCGCATGGCGGTCCGCACCTGGCCCGGAAACAGCCCGGCCGTCATCGGCCACACCGGCTCGATCCCCGGCACCATGAAGGCATGGGCGGCCGGGATGACGTGGTCCGGCTTCGGCATGGTCAGCCGGTCGCCGAAGGCCTCCAGCTTGCCGGACACCACCAGCCGCGCGCCGGGCTGGATGGCCCGCGGCGGCGGGCGGCCGAAGTACACCAGCTCCATGAAGCCGGTCCCGTCGCCGCAGGTGATGCGCCAAGGCTGCCGCGCGTTGTCGGGCGTCTCCTGCCGCACGACCTCCACCGCCAGCGTCGCCACCGTGCCCGGCACCGCGTCCCGGATCGCCGGGCGGCCCCGCCGGTCCATGTAGGACTCCGGCATGTGGAACAGCAGATCCAGCACGCGCCCGCCGCCCGCGACCTTCTCGATCAGCTTGGCGGCCTTGGGTTCGACGCCGCGCAGGCTGCTGATGGGCGCAAGAAGGGGGAGGAGCGATTCGGCCACGGGCTGACAGTGAAGGGTGCCACCGCTATATGACAGCGCGTGCCTAGGGACCCAAGAGTGCAAGCAACCGAGACGCCCGATCCCACCGACAACCCCATGGATAACCGGCGCCGCCGCATCCTGTTCCGCGCCACGCACCGTGGCACCTACGAGAACGACATCCTGATCGGCAATTTTGTCCGTGCCCGCCTGATGGCCTTCACCGAGTCCGACCTGGATGCGCTGGAGGAGGTGATGGAGCTGCCCGACGCCATGCTCGCCGACTGGCTGACCGGCCGCCAGCCGATTCCCGGCGATGTGGACACCCCCATGCTGCGCGCCATCCGCCGGGCGGCCGAGGACGGCGAGGGCCAGCCGGGCGGGCCGAAGCCATGACCGCCATCGTCTATGGCGCCCCGGAGGGCTACGACGCCCTGCTGCTGATGCAGCGCCGGGCCGAGCACACCGGCGAGGTCCTGCACGCCGCCCGCGACGACAGCCGCATGGCCCGGCTGGCGGAGGCGCTGGCCTTCTTCGCCCCGCACCTGGACGTGCTGCGCTTTCCCGCCTGGGACTGCCTGCCGTATGACCGCGTGTCGCCGAACCCCGAGCTGGTGTCCGAGCGCATCGCCACCCTGGCCCGCCTGCTGGAGCCGCCCGCCCGGCCCCGCATCGTGCTGACGACGGTGAACGCCCTGGTGCAGCGCGTGCCGCCCCGCCCGGCGTTCCAGGGCGCCAGCCTGGTGTTGCGCGTTGGCGGCATCGCCGACCCGGACGCGATCATCAAGTTCCTGGAGGCCAACGGCTACGGCCGCAGCGGCACCGTCATGGAACCCGGCGAATACGCCACCCGCGGCGGCATCATCGACATCTACCCCGCCGGCGAGCCCGACCCGGTGCGCCTGGACCTGTTCGGCGACACCCTGGAAACCCTGCGCCGCTTCGACCCCAGCACCCAGCGCAGCACCGGCAAGCTGCAGGACCTGGTGCTGCGCCCGGTGTCCGAGGTGCCCCTGGACGCCGCAAGCGTCACCCGCTTCCGCGAAGGCTGGCGCGAGCTGTTCGGACCCGGCGCCGCCACCGATCCGCTGTATCAGGCCATCAGCGACGGCCGCCGCTACCCCGGCATCGAGCACTGGGCGCCGCTGTTCCACGACGGCATGGACACCCTGCTGGACTACCTGCCTGGTGCCAGCGTCAGCCTGGACCATCAGGCCGAGGAGGTCCTGGAAGGCCGCCTGGAGATGATCGCCGACCACGCCGAGGCCCGGCGCGTCGTGCCGCGGGACGGCGAGGTGCCTTATCGCCCGCTGCCGCCGGAGCGGCTCTATTTGGACCGTGCTGGCTGGGACGCGATGCTGGCAGGCGGGCCCAACATGGTGCTCAGCCCCTATGGCCGCCCGGACGGGGCAGGGGGCGTCGATGCCGGCGGCCGGCCCGGCTACGTGTTCACCAAGGCTGGCGCCGGCACCGGGGCCAACGCCTTCCAGCAACTGCACGAGCAGGCCACCACCTGGGCCGGTCAGAACCGCCGCACTGTGGTCGCCGCCTGGACCCGCGGCTCCCGCGAGCGCCTGGCGCTGCTGCTGCGGGAGAACGGCTTCAAGGTCGAGCAGTGCGACACCTGGGCCGCTGCGGAGAAGCAGCCTGCCCAAGTCACTGCCGTCGTCACCCTGGGGCTGGAGCGCGGCTTCACCAGCGGGCGCCTCAGCCTGGTCAGCGAGCAGGACCTGCTGGGCGAGCGCATCAGCCGCCCGCCGCGCCGCCGCAAGCGGGCGGACCAATTCATCGCCGAGGCGACGGAGATCGCCCAAGGCGACCTGGTCGTGCACCAGGAATACGGCATCTCCCGGTACGACGGTCTGGAGACCCTACGCGTCGGCCCGGCCCCACACGACTGCCTGCGCCTGATCTACGACAGCAACGAGAAGCTGTATCTGCCCGTGGAGAACATCGAGCTGCTATCCCGCTTCGGCAGTGAGACCGGCGGCGTGGCGCTGGACAAGCTGGGCGGCGCCGGCTGGCAGACGCGCAAGGCCAAGATGAAGCAGCGCATCCGCGACATGGCGGGCGAGCTGATCCGCACCGCCGCCGCCCGCCGGGTGCGCGAGGCCACCACCCTGGCCCCCGCGGAAGGCACCTGGGACGAGTTCTGCTCCCGCTTCCCGTTTGCCGAGACGGAGGACCAGGCCCGCGCCATCGCCGACGTGCTGGAGGACATGGCCGCCGGCCGCCCGATGGACCGGCTGATCTGCGGCGACGTCGGCTTCGGCAAGACCGAGGTCGCGTTGCGTGCCGCCTTCGTCGCCGCCATGTCGGGCGCGCAGGTTGCCGTCGTCGTCCCCACCACCCTGCTGGCCCGGCAGCACCACCGCACCTTCAGCAAGCGCTTCGAGGGCCTGCCGATCCGGGTCGAGCAACTGTCCCGCATGGTGACGGCCAAGGAAGCCGCCGAGACCAAGCGCGGCCTGGCCAACGGCGCCGTCAACATCGTCGTCGGCACCCATGCCCTGCTCGCCAAGGGCATCGAGTTCGCCGACCTGGAGCTGCTGATCGTCGATGAGGAGCAGCACTTCGGCGTCTCGCACAAGGAGAAGCTGAAGCAGCTCAAGGCCGACGTGCACGTGCTGACGCTGACCGCGACGCCAATCCCACGCACCCTGCAACTGGCGCTGACCGGCGTGCGGGAGATGAGCCTGATCGCCACCCCGCCGGTAGACCGCCTGGCCGTCCGCACCTTCATCTCGCCCTTCGACAGCGTTGTGGTGCGCGAGGCGATCCAGCGCGAGCGGTTCCGCGGCGGCCAGATCTTCTGCGTCGTGCCGCGGCTGGAGGACATGGACCGCATGGCGGCGCGCCTGCAGGAGATCGTGCCCGAGTGCCGCATGGCGCAGGCGCACGGCCGACTGGCGCCGACCGAGCTGGAACGGGTGATGACCGAGTTCGGCGACGGCAAGTACGACGTGCTGCTAAGCACCAACATCGTCGAGAGCGGCCTGGACATGCCGGCGGTGAACACGCTGATCATCCACCGGGCCGACATGTTCGGGCTGGGCCAGCTCTACCAGCTCCGCGGCCGGGTCGGGCGCGGCAAGCAGCGGGGGTACGCCTACCTGACCTGGCCGCAGAACCACCGGCTGTCGGCGGCGGCGCAGAAGCGGCTGGACGTGATGCAGACGCTGGACAACCTGGGCGCCGGGTTCACCCTGGCGTCGCACGACCTGGACATCCGCGGCGCCGGCAACCTGCTGGGCGACGAGCAGTCAGGCCACATCCGCGAGGTTGGCATCGAGCTGTACCAGCAGATGCTGGAGGACGCCGTGGCCGACCTGCGGGTGGAGCGCGGGCGCACCAAGACCGAGGACCGCGACTGGACGCCGAACATCCAGCTCGGCCTGCCGGTGCTGATCCCCGAGACCTATGTGCAGGACCTGCCGGTACGGCTGGGCCTATACCGCCGCATCGGCGCCCTGGCGTCGGACGGCGAGACCGAGGCGATGGCGGCCGAGCTGGTCGATCGCTTCGGCCCGCTGCCGCCCGAGGTGGACAACCTGCTGCAGGTCGTCACCCTGAAGCGCATGTGCCGCGACAGCGGCGTGGAGAAGCTGGAAGCGGGACCGAAGGGCATGGTGATCGCCTTCCGCGGCAGCGCCTTCCGCAACCCTGGCGGCCTCGTTGGCTGGCTCGGCACCCGCAAGGGCACCATCCGCCTGCGCCCGGACCACAAGCTCGCCATCGCCAAGGAGATGACGGTCGCGGAGCGGATGCGTCTCAGCCGGGACGTGCTGGGCAACCTGAGCCGGCTGGCGGCGCAGGGGGCCCAGGCGGCGTAGGTCCGGCGTAGGTCCGGCGTAGGCGGCGCTACCGTCCAGCGCCCGCCATCTCCGACAGGTCGGTCCCGTTCACCAGCAGCTTGTTGTCGCGGTAAGTGATGTCCCACACCAGCCGGTCGCCAGCCGTCTTGGCGATCCCCTTGGCGAGCAGCATCAGCGGGATGCCCTGCGCCAGTTCCGGCGTGCCCTGGATTTTGGTGAACAGCACGTCCCAGCCCGTCGCCGTGACTTGCCCGGCGCCCGACGCCTGCTGTGGGCTGGCAACGTCGATGTCCGCCGTCCCCGTGAACGACGCCCCGCCCACGTCGAAGGCGAAGCTCTCCAACCCGGCCTTCAAGCTGCCATGGCTGAACAGGGCGTCAATCTCCGCCTGGGTGAGGCTGCCCTTGGGGTTCTCCATCCGGGTCTGCAGCATCTGCAGCAGGTCCTTGGTGGACGCATGGGACACCACGGGGCGCAGCGCGATCCGCTGCGGCAGCAGGTCCTGCATGGGTCCCAGCGGCATCCCGGCCAGCGCCAGCCCGTCCATCGCCAGGTCCATGTGCCCGGTCAGGAAGCCGGCATCCGCCTTGGCATCCACGCCGACCCGCACCTGGGCGAACGACCCGTTGAAGCTTCCGGCATGCACCTGCAGGGCATCGATCGTCTCCGTCAGCGTCATCGCGGAGGCAAGGCCCTGCATCGCCTGGATCAGTGCGTCGATCGCCACCTTGTCCGGGCCGGACTTGGCGACCACAGGCTGCCCTGTCTGTTGCAGCTTGCCGATGCGGATGAGCGGCGGGATCAACGCCGATGCATGGTCCCGGGACATGCCCGTCACCTCGCCGGTGACGCGCACCTTCTGCGCCTGCGCATCGACCTCCGGCGCGTCCGTGGACTTGTTGATCAGCGCATAGCCGGTGCCGGTGACGTCCATGACAAGGTCCACCTGGTCGCCGCCTGTGGGGCGCAGGGTGATCGTCCCGGCGGACTGGTCCAGCGTAGTCGTCTGCTGGACGGCCGGGCCGGACGCCTCAAGCCGGAAGCCGCGCGAGTTGCTGTTGATGACGGAGGGCGTCGCGTAGGACGGGTCCCAGGTGCCGGTTCCGTCCTGCTCGGCGTAGGTGACGGTGTAGGTGACAGGGACGGTCGTGGTGGTGCCCGCCTTTGCCGTGCCTGGCTTGGCGGCCGTGCCCGGCTTGGCGGCGCCTGGCTTGGGGGCGCCCGGCGTGCCCTGGCTGTCCGGAACCTTCATGGTCGTCGTGAAGGTGGCCGGGGACGTGATGTGCAGGTGGTCCAGCGCCCAGCGGCCCCCGTCGATCGCCCTGGCATCGCCGAGCAGGGCGGGCGCAGTCGGGCCGCTGCCGGTGTTGCCGCCCAGGGGCAGCGAGAGGCTGAAGTGGTCGCCCTCCGGGATGACCCGGATGGGCGAGCGTTCGACGGGCACATCGGGACCGACCATCGTCGAGAAATAGGCGCGCAACTGATCCTCAAGCGTCTGGGCCTGCGCCTGTGTGACGTCCGCCGCCCGGCTGGCGGCTGGAACGGTGCAGGCCAGCGTGGCCAGGACTGCGGCGCGGAACGTTGGATGCATGAATTCCTCAAAGCTGAAGCCGCGCATCCTGGCGAAGTCGGCGGCGGCTGGCACGATCAATAAATTGCGAGCGTGGAATGGCTTGGCGCTGCGAACGGCGTGTGGCGGCTCAGACTGGCGTGGCATCCACGGCGGCCACGTCCAGCAGCCGTTCGATCACCTCTGGCTCCTGCGCCCCGGCGATGGCGTGTTGCCCGGCCACCACGAAACAGGGCACGCCGTTGATGCCCAGTCGATGCGCCCGCAGGTTGTCGGCATGGACGGTATCCACGTCCTCGTCCCCGCGCAGGAAATTGGCCAGCCCCACCGGCTCAAGCCCGCAGGACAGCCCGATGGCGCGTAGCACCGTGAAGTCGCCGATGTCGTGGCCGTCCGAGAAGTGTGCGGCGAACAGCGCCTCCACCACCTCGCGCCCGCGGCCATAGCGTGACGCCCAACGCACCAGGCGGTGGGCGTCCACGCTGCTGGGGGTGCGGCGGATGCGGTCGAAGCGGAACTGCAGGCCCTCGGCGCCGCCGATCTCGGTGATGGAGGTATACAGCCGCCGCGCCCGCTCCTCCCCGCCGAACTTGCGGATGACATAGTCGGCGCGCGACATCCCCGACCGCGGCATGTCCGGGTTGAGTAGGAACGGCCGCCAGACCAGGTCGAACAGCAGGTCCGGCCGGCGGCGCATGGTGCGGAACAGCCGGCGCACGCCGAGGTAGCACCAGGGGCACACCAAGTCGTGCACCACCTCGATCTGCAGCCGTGCCTTGGCGGGGGCGAGAACGTTCACGGCCCGATTCTATGCAGGCGCGCGCGGCGCGTCATCCCTTTTCCCAACGCACCAACAAAAATTGGGGCTTTTCGATGGTGGAGCGGGCGGCGGCGGATGGGGTGGGATTCGAACCCACGGAACGCTTGCACGCTCGGCGGTTTTCAAGACCGCTGCCTTAAACCGCTCGGCCACCCATCCAGCCCCTGTCTCATACCCGGCCTGCTCGCGCCCCGGCAAGCCGCCTCTGCCGCCAGGGGTTCCACCGGCGGCGGCCCTCCGGTATGCACGGAAGCGTCAAGACAGCAGGGCGGTTCATGCAAGCCAAGACCATCAGCGGTGCAGCGGCAGCCGGACTTGCAGGAATCGTCGCCACAGGGATCGTTCCCGTTGGAACGGCCAGAGCCGCGCCGCCGCAGGACCCGCAAGGCATCTATACATTCCAGGTCGAGAACGACGCCGCCTCGACCTTCAAGGGGACCTCCGACCAGTACTACACCAGCGGCCTTCGCCTCGGCTACACCTCCGGTACGATCCAGTTGCCGGGGTTCCTGGCCGACATCGGCCAGACCGTATGGGGCGACGGGGTGCAACGGATCAGCATCGACCTCAGCCAGTCGCTGTTCACCCCGCGCAACACCCAGTCCGCGCGCCCCATCCTGGGCGACCGCCCCTACGCCGGCTGGCTGCACGCCGACCTCGGCCTGATCCACGACACCGACGACGCCCGCACCTACCTCGGCCTCAGCCTGGGCGTGGTCGGCCCCTCCGCCCTGGGCAAGGAGGTGCAGAACGGCTTCCACAACATCATCGGCGACACCCCCAACCTGGGCTGGCGCAACCAGATCAAGGACGAGCCGGCCGTCGAGCTGTATGCGGAGCAGACCTACCGCATCCCACTGTACCACTTCAACGCCGCCGGGCTGAATGGCATCGAGACCGACGTGCTGCCCTCCGCGACGCTCGGCGTCGGCACGGTGCGGGACTACCTGCAGGGCGGGTTCCTGCTGCGGCTGGGGCAGGGGCTGGACAGCGACTTCGGGGCGGCGCGCATCCGCCCAGGCATCACCGGCACCGACGCCTACACCGCCACGCGGCCCTTCGCCTGGTATGTGTTCGGCGGGGCGGACGGCCAGGCCGTCGCGCGAGACGTGTTCCTGGACGGCGCCACCTTCCGCAGCAGCCAAGGCCCGCATGTGACCAAGCGGCCCCTCGTGGGCGAGCTGGAGGCAGGGCTGGCCGTGCTGGCCTACGGCGTGCGCATCACCTACACCCAGACCTGGCAGACCGAGGAGTTCCGGCGGCAGAAGGCCGGACTGTTCAACTTCGGCTCGCTGGCGCTGTCGGCGAAGTTCTAGCCGCCACCTCTGGTCGGCGGCCTCAGCCAGCCGTTTCCTGCAACAGCGCCGCGCCGACCGGCTCGGACAGGCCGGCCTCCGCATCCGTCAGCGTCCGCCAGGTGCCGCCGACCAGGATTTCGCATGGCCGGAACCGCGCCTTGTAGGCCATCTTGCGGCTTTCCGGCACCCAGTAGCCGAGATAGACGTAGGGCAGCCGCAGCGCTCGCGCCCGCTCGATCAGCCAGAGGATGGCGTAGGTGCCCAGCGACTGCCGCTCCAGCTCCGGCGCAAAGAAGCTATAGACCGCCGACAACCCATCGCCCAACCGGTCCATCAGGCACCCCCCGACCAGCCGCCCGGCCGGGTCGCGGAACTCGGTGATCCCGGTCTCGATCGGGGTATCCTCGATCATCGCGCGGTAGTCGTAAAAACTCATCGTCGCCATGTCGCCGTCGCTGTGGCGCACCTGCTGGTAACGCTGGAACAGTTGGAACTGCTCGGCGGTGGCGCGGGCCTGCACGTCGTAGCCCTCCACGCCGGCATTGGCCCGCAGGATGCGCCGCAGCCCACGGTCCGGCTGGAAGTCCGCCACCGGGATGCGGATCGGCACGCAGGCCTGGCAGGACGGGCACACCGGCGCATAGGCGATGTTGTGGCTGCGGCGGAACCCGGCGCGGGACAGCCGGTCATGCAGGCTGTCGGCGTCCGGACCGGTGATCTCGGTGACGACCTTCCGCTCGGTCCGCCCGGACACGTAGGGACAGGGGAGCGGAGCGGTGGTGTAGAAGAACTGCGGTCGGCGTGGCGGCTTGTATGTCATGCGGTCCTGGGTCCCTTCCCCCATGTTCAGGGAAGCCGGGGCTGGGGTCAACGGCTTGGTTGAGGCAGCAGGTGCAGGGTCACGCTGACATGGTCCTGTTGCGGCCCCAGGTGCAGGCTGGTGCCGTCGCGCCAGCTCCGCATCAGCGACGCCGCCGTGTGCCGCAGTGGGTGGCCGGACTGACCCGGCGTGATCGCGAACAGGCTGCGGTCCAGGTCGGCCAGGTCGTAAACGCCACGATAGCCAGCCCCGTGCACCGACGCCCAGTCATCGGCCCGGGTGCCGCCGCGATACACCGTTGTGTCATCGCCGGGCTGCTCGATGCGCCAGGTGGCCAGCGCTCGCAGCAACGGAATTTGGCTGAGCAGCGGGTGCGCGAACACGGCCTGATGCACTGCGCCCCAGCGCCATTCTGCCGGCACCGGGCCATGCTGCGCCGTAAGGGTCGCCACCGCCGCTTTCAATGTGTCAGCCAACTGCGGCCCACACTCGCCGCCGCACCACCATGCGCCGGCTGGGGTCAGGGCGTATGCCACCAAGTCGGACGGCAATCCGGCGATGCCCGGCGGCACCCCGGCCCGTTGCAGCAGGGACACGTCGAACTGGCGGACCCACTCGTTGAACAGCAGCGGCTGCGGCAGGCCGGGTAGCATGTCGCCGTGCCAATCCGCCAGCAGCGCCAGGGCGCGCACCGAGGCATCGTCCTCCGGCACGGCCGCCAGCAGGCGCGGCAGGATCTCAACGGCGAAGCTGCTGTAGGGATCGACCTGCATCGCGGCGAAGCTGCTGGTGTCGTGCCGGTCGCTGGCGGCCAGCATCTCGCGGATGCGCCGCGCGCGGAAGTCGCCGAACCAGTCGCGGCCCATGAACACCGGGAAGTCCGGCGGCGCCGTGCGCTCGTTGGCGTTCACCAGCCGCCCGCCCAGCGGATCGACCTCGTGCGGCAGCTCGTCGCCGGTGGCAAAGCCGGTCCAGTCATGCGCGCCGTCCGCTCCGGCCACCGGCACCGAGCCATCCCCCGCCCGGCGGACCGGAACCCGCCCGGTGGTGAACTGGCCGATCCCGTTGCGGTCCGCGACCAGCAGGTTCTGCACCGGCGACGTGATCAGCCCCGCCGCGCGCCCTGCCGCCGCCACATCGCCCGCCCGATCCAGCGCCAGCAGCCCCGTTGCCGCCGAGTCCCCGGGCGCCAGGTTGGCCATCGCCACCGCCAGCACGGGGCCGCCGGGCGCATCGAGGTCGCTCAGCACCGGGCCGTGCCGGGTCTCGCGCACCCGCAGCACCTCGTCCGGCTGGCGGCGCACCCGGATGCGCTCCTCGCGCTCCACAAAGGCGCTGGAACCCTCGGGCGTGGCATAGGTGCCACCCGGCAGGGGTGTTTCGACGAACACGTCCTGGGTGGCGGCGCCGGTGGTCGTGAAGGTCCAGGCGATGTGGCCGTTATGGCCCATCACCAGGAACGGCACGCCCGGTGCGGTGGCGCCGGCCAGCACGCCGCCAGGAGTCTCGATCCGTGTAAGGTACCAGATCGCCGGCATGGAGAACGCCAGGTGCGGGTCCCCGGCCAGCATCGGCGCCCCAGACAGGGTGTGCTGGCCATCCACCGCCCATTCGTTGCTGGCCTTGCCTGGCAGGGTGAACGGCTCCGGGAAGGCAGGAACCAAGTCCGCCAGACGCGTCGGAAGGCCCACCCCGACACTGTCGTTCCCAAGGCCGTCGTTTCCAAGGCCGTCATTTCCAAGGCTGGCATCCACCCGCGGCGTGTCGTCCTGCGGCGGCCAGTAATCCTGCACGCGCAACCCGGGCTGGCGTTGCAGCATCGCGGCGCGGGCCACCTGCAGCCGCCAGTTGCCGGACAAATAGAGGCCCATCGTCTTGCCCCAAAGCAGGCTGTCCACGGGAGTCCATGGCTCCGGCGCACCCAGCGGGATGAACTCCGGCGCGGCGAACCGTCCACGCGCCGCGATCCAGGCATTGACCCCTGCCGCGTAGGCGTCCAGCACCGCCCGGGTGTCCGGGTCCAGGTCCGCCAGGTCCGCCTCCGCCCGGCGGCGCAGGCCCAGCACGCGCATAGTACGGTCCACCCGCAGCGTCGCCGGCCCGGCAATCTCGGACAGCCGCCCGGAGGCGTTGCGCCGGGTCAGGTCCATCTGGAACATCCGGTCCCGCGCGTGCAGGAAGCCAAGCGCCGCGGCGGCGTCCCGTTCCGACCCGGCACGGATCAGCGGGATGCCATCCTCGTCCATCGTGATGGTGACGGGACTGCTCAACCCAGGGATGGCGCTGTCCACGTCCGGAGGCAACGAGACCCAGGCCATGGCGGCAATGGCGAACGCAGCCAGCAGCATCAACGTCCAAACCGCAGTCACGCCGTGGCGCAGCCATCGGCCAATCCGCTGCCAAATGCGTGAGCGGGATCGCCCCCGGGTCCACAGGGGACGCCGGGGCATGGTCTTAGTGTAGCCGAGGCGACTTCAGGATGCTGGCGCGGTCGGTCGAGGTCACGGTGACGGCCGAGGTCCGGTTGCCACGGCCCAAGCTGACCTGCACGTCCGAGCCAGCCGGCCCCGACGCCCACACCGCGCGCCACAGCCCCGCCAAATCCGGCACGTCCGCCCCGTTCACCTTCAGGATGCGGTCGCCGGTCCGCAGCCCCGCCTTATCCGCCGGCCCGTCATCGGCCAGGCCGCCGACCACCAGCGTGTCATCGTCCTCCATGGCGAACAGGCCCAGCCAAGGCCGCGGCGGCCGGTTGACGCGCCCATAGGCCAGCAAGTCGTCCAGGATCGGCACCAGCAACTGCACCGGGACCGCCATATTCATGTCCTGCCGCTTGCCGCCCTCGCCGCCCTGCTGCAGCACCAGCGAGCCGATGCCCAGCAGCTTGCCATCCTTGCCGATCAGCCCGGCGCCGCCCCAGAACGGATGCGACGGCGTGGTGAAGATCGCATCGTCCAGCAAGTACTCCCAGTAGCCCGCGAACTCCTGCCGTCCCGCGACCTTGCCCGCGACGCAGTGGCGCTTGCCCCCGGCAGCGGCGAAGATCACCGGCTCCCCGACGCGCGCCTTAGAGCTGTCGCCCAGCTCCATCACCGGCACGTCCAGCCGCCCGAGCGACTGCACAAGCCCGAACCCAGTCTCCTGGTCGTAGGCCAGCGCATGGCCCGGCACGGCCTGCCCGCCGGAGGACGTCAGCCAAACCTGGTCGGCCTCGGTGATCAGGTAACCGATGGTCAGGAATAGACCCGGCCGGATGTGCACGGCGCTGCCCGCACGCTCGGTCCCCAGGGTGGAGGCGGTGAAGGAGTCCTCCGGCACGGTGGCGCGCAGGGCGACGATGGAGCGCAATGCCGCGTCCAGGTCGAAGCTGTAGTCCGCGGCCTTCGGCTGTTGGCTCGGAGGGATGCCTTGTTCGGATTTTGCCATGAGGTCAGCCGTAATTCACCATGATGGTCTTTTTGTGCATGAAGTGCTCCAGCATGGATTCCAGGCTGGCCTCCTTGCCAAGTCCGCTGCTCTTGACGCCGCCGTAGGACAGGTTGGCCTGCACGACCAGGTTCTGGTTGATCTGCACCAACCCTGCCTCAAGCCGGTGCGCCAAGTCCAAGCCAATCCGCAAGTTGTTCGTCCACAGCGACGCCGCAAGCCCATACTCGGTGCCGTTCGCCGCCGCCAGCACGGTTTCCACGTCGTCGAACGGGAACACGCAGGTGACGGGGCCGAAGATCTCCTCCTGCACCAGCCGGCTGTCGTCGGGCAGGTTGGTAAAGATGTAGGGGCGGATGAACAGGCCCTTGCTCAAGGTCGGGTCGGACGGCATGGCGCTGGCGGCGCGGCCGGTGGCGCCGGGGGTGGCCAGGCCCTCCTTGATGAAGCCGCTGACCTTGTCGAACTGGTCGGTGCTGATGAGGGTGCCGATGTCGGTCGCCTCGTCCAGCGGGTCGCCCATCACCATGGCGTCCACCTTGGCGGCCAGCGCCTCGACGAAGCGGTCGAACACCGGGCGCTCGACGTAGATGCGGCTGGCGGCGGTGCAGCTTTGGCCCTGCCGGGTGAAGCGCATGGAGGTGACGGCGCCCATGACGGTCTTGTCGAAGTCGCAGTCGGCGAACACGATCATGGGCGATTTGCCGCCCAGCTCCAGCGTGACGGGGATCAGCTTCTCGGCGGCGGCCTTGGAGACGATGCGCCCGACCTCGACGCTGCCGGTGAACGTCACTTTCCGCACCTTGGGGTGGGCGACCAACGGCGCGCCGCACTCCGGACCAAACCCGGACAGCATATTGAAGCAGCCCGGCGGCAGCACCCGGTTCATCAGCTCGCAAATCCGCAGCACCGCCAGCGGCGCCTCCTCGGCGGACTTCACGACGACGGTGTTGCCGGCGACCAGCGCCGGCGCGACCTTCAGCGCCATCAGCAGCATCGGCACGTTCCAGGGGATGATCGCGCCGACCACGCCCAGCGGCTCCCGCACCGTCACCGACAGCACGTTGGGGGCGAAGGGTACCGTCTCGCCCTTCAATTCGCCGCCGAGGCCACCGTAGAACTCGAAGATGTCGGCGACGACCTGCGCCTCCACCCGGCTCTCGGTGCGCAGCGCCTTGCCGGTCTCCAGGGCGATCAGCCGGGCCAGCTCCTCGACGTGCTCGCGCAACACGGCGGCGCACTGCGCGACCAGGGCGCCGCGCTTGCGGGACGGCATCTTGGCCCACGACTTCTGCGCGGCGTCGGCGTCCTGCACCGCGGCCTCCACGTCGGCGGCATCGCCATCCGCCGCACGCGCGACCTCCTGGCCGGTGGCGGGGTTCACGACCGCGAAGGTGCGCCCAGTACGGGCCGGCACGAAGCAGCCGCCGATGAAGTGCTGGCCGGACAGCGCGGTGGCCAGCGCCTGCTGGTCCAGCGTCGGCGCATCGGGGGTTTGTGCGCCGGAGGTCGGTTGCGGGCGGTCCAGCATCGGGTTTGCCTCAAGGCCGTGGGTGCATATAACGCTCGGGCGACAATGGACCCGCCGGATGGGCCGGACAAGGGCAGGGGAACGGACCAACGCATGAGTGAGACGCAGCCGACCGGCCCCCTCGCGGGCCTGACCGTGTTCGACCTGACCCGTGTTCTAGCCGGGCCGACCTGCGTGCAAATGCTGGGCGACCTGGGTGCCGATGTCATCAAGATCGAGAAGCCCGGCAGCGGCGACGACACCCGCGGCTTCGCCCCGCCGTTCATGCCGGGCACGCAGGAGAGCGCCTACTTCGTCGGCGTGAACCGCAACAAGCGGTCGGTGACGCTGGATATCGCAACGCCCGAGGGCCAGGAGATCGCGCTGGCGCTGATCGAGCGGTCGGACATCCTGGCGGAGAACTTTAAGGTTGGGGCGCTGGCGAAGTATGGCCTGGGCTACGAGCAACTGCACGGGCGGTTCCCCGGGCTGATCTACTGCTCGATCACCGGGTTCGGGCAGACCGGGCCTTATGCGCCGCGGCCGGGCTATGACAGCCTGATCCAGGCGATGGGCGGCATCATGAGCCTGACCGGCGAGCCGGACGGCCTGCCGCAGAAGGTGGGCGTGCCGGTGGCGGACCTGTTCGCCGGGCTTTATGGGTGCATCGGCATCCTGGCGGCGTTGCGGCACAAGATGGCGACGGGGCAGGGACAGCAGGTCGATATCGGCATGTTGGACACCCACGCCGCCTGGCTGGCGAACCAGGGGATGAACTATCTGGCGACGGGGGAGAACCCGGTGCGCCTGGGCAACCAGCATCCCAACATCGTGCCCTACCAGGTGTTCCCGACCGCGGATGGCTACGTCGTGCTGTCGGTGGGCAATGATCCGACGTTCAAGCGGTTCTGCGAGGGCTTCGGGCTGGAGCACATGCTGGCAGACCCGCGGTTCGCCACCAACGCCGCCCGCGTCGGCAACCGCCAGCTTGTGACGGACCTGCTGACGCCGGTGCTGCGCGGGCATCCGACGGCTTGGTGGGTGGAGCGGCTGGAGACCATGAAGATCGGCTGTGGGCCGATCAACACGCTGAAGGAGGTGTTCGCCGATCCGCAGGTGGAGGCGCGCGGCACGGTGGTGTCCATGCCGCACTCCGCCACGCCGGACGGGGTGAAGGTGATCGCCAACCCCGTGCGGCTGTCGGAGACGCCGGCCGACTACCGGAGGCCGCCGCCGGTGCTGGGCGAGCATACGGAGGAGGTTCTGGGGGAGCGGCTGGGGTTGTCAGGGGCGAGATTGGCGGAACTGCGGGAGAAGGGGGTGATCTGAGGGGCCTAATCTCGAAGGAGCTAGGCACCCTCGGAACCTCCAAAGGTATGCTTGGCCAAAAGAAGGCTCGCCCCCATCGTGCGTCATCAACAACCGTGCAGAACCGATCAGCTCAACGCCTCTGCGCCGCCGCAAGGCGCTGCGCTCCGGCGCATATCGGCCCTGCCAGCCCGGCAACTGCCACTCCATCGTCAACCCACGCACACCAGCCTTGACACTAGATCGGCAACAATGTTCTTGTTCTGTTCATGTCTGCCCAACCAACCCAGGCCACCCGTGACGACGACCCCGGCCAGCAAGCCCCCGGCCAGCAAGCCACAGACACGCACGCCTACCGCGGCGTCCTGCACGGCCTGATCGAGATCGGCGCAGACCTCGCCCGTTTGCTGCACCAGCAGGCCGCAGCCCAGGCCCGAGCCGCGCAGCAGGACGCCGCACTGCATCCCGCACAGGTCCCCGCGCCGCCCCCCGCGCCAGGCGCCCTCGTCAGCATCGCCGCAGCCTTCGACCAGGTTGCCCGCGCCGTCCGCCGCAGCATCGCGCTTGCCCGCACCCTCAATGAGCCCGCCAAGCCCGCCCTCGACCCGGCCCGCCGCCGCGCCGCCGCCCGCAAGCGCATCCTGCGCGAGGTGGAGGACGTCATCGGCCGCAAGGCCCACGACAGCAGCTACGCCGACTGCGACAACGCCGAGGTCCTTGCCGCCGAGCTGCACGAGCGCCTCGACGCCCCCGACCTCGACGACGACCTCAGCCACCGGCCCGTAGCCGAGATCATCACCGAAATCCGCCGCGACCTCGGCCTCGACGCCCTGCCCGGCGCCCGTCCCTGGAAGCGCCGCACCCCAGAGGACATCGCGCAGCTCTGCGCCCGGGCCGCAGCCC
>JAABUX010002525.1_pt1 | contig 25680 bp, 37 predicted proteins | sample 5561851 | NCBI WGS metagenome assembly JAABUX01 (sample SAMN10711883, study PRJNA513361) | rock metagenome | isolation source: Antarctica rocks | place: Antarctica: Victoria Land, Richard Nunatak red sandstone | collected 2016-01-03 | reverse complement strand
GTTCGTCGTCGTGAACGTCCTGGCGGCGGCACGGCGCGTTCTGGCTGATCGCGAGACCTTCGTCCTCAACGACGGGCAACGTGCGCTGTGGGACGACCTCAATGCGCGACCCGCGCGTGCGCTCGCCGGCGTGCGGACTCTGATGGAGCGACCCTCACCGTTCACTTCGTGAGCTACTGGACACCCGAGCCCCTGGGTGCCCAGCACATCGTCGATGACTTCCGCTGCCCCTCCGAGGAGCAAACCGACTGGCTGCGACGATACGCGCGTCAGTCCATGTCCATGAGCACCACCAGGGTGTTCGTCGTGACCGCATCGAACTCCGATGTGGTCGTTGCGTACTACGCGTGGGGACGGCCCAGCAGAGCACCGAGTCGGCCCGCTCCGACTCGAACAGGGCGCAGGCAGGTACCCGCAACCCGTCGCCCTCCTGGCGCGGCTCGGCGTTGACGAGTGCCACGAACGCAGGGGCCTGGGCGCCGCCCTGCTTTGTGACGTGCTGCTGCGCTTCCTGGAGGTCGCCAGCGAGATCGGCTGCCGTGCCCTGCTGGTTCATGCAGAGTCTGAGGAAGCGCGCTCCTTCTACGAGCACCTCATCCCTGAGTTCGAGACCAGCCCCACGGACACGCTGCACCTGGTGCTCTTGGCCAAGGACATCGCCCCGTCCCTACGGCAATAGGGCGCGAACACTGACGGCGAGCTGGGGTGTCGATCGAGGTCGCCGCGAGCACTGAGCAAGCGGGGTCACGCATGGTTTCAAGGCGCACCTGCGCGAGTGAACTGAGAGACGACACCGGACCGGGCCGCCAAGCTCCGTGCCCGGCGACCAGAGCATCTGCTCGCCTCAGCACGTGTTTGAGATAAAGGGCTATCCGGATCACGGCAGTAGTTCAGACGGTCGGTGATGGCGCCATGGGCGGTCAAGTGGCTCTGACGTAAGGCTTGCGGGCCACCGAGGCCAGTCCAGATAGTCCAGGCACGCCTCGGCCCTGGGAGCCCACCGCCCCCTCGTGATCCCTTGTCAGACACGTTCTCAGACGCATCCGTAATGGTCACGTGGAACAGACAACTCGCACGGCAGTGTCCTTGTACGCCCGGATGTCGACCGGGTCCCGTGCTCGACAGACGCCGCTGCCGCCCATGTAGCGGGGGCTCTTGCCAGTGATCAAGTATCGGCCGGGGACCACGATCACGTCAAAGCGCCCCGAGACTCCTACCACGAGCGTCGTCGCGGGTAGGGAGGGAGACATGCGGAGGGCGACCGTACCGCTTATCGGGACCGGCGAGGCACTCCCGTGCTGGAGAACCAGTCGCCCTTTCAGGGCCACGGTGGAGCCCGGCGCCATGCCGTTAGACGCGCCAAGCCCGCAGGCGGAAATCAGACATCCCATCAGTACGGACTTCACGGTACGGATCACACACTGCCTACGCACACTGTTCGTCGGACTTAGCATGATCCTCCTTATAGTCATGACTGTCGCACCACGCAGAAGACGGCGCTCACCGTCTGTCGGCGTAAGTGCTTTCCCGCGGACGGGCGGTGCTTGGCGTGGGCATAGGTGGGTTAGCAATATCCGCTGCTTGTCGGTTAGGTCAAAGAAATAGTGCATGGTGATGACAGGGAAGTCCCCATCCAGCCAGCACGATCAACAGGTTGTTTGGAGTGCGGAGGCGCACCGCCGACCCCCATCTCAAACACGTACTCAGAGAGTGGCGCGGCATGAACGTGGCTAGCCGGCGCTCTCGTCGCTCTCATATGTTGCTGCCGGCCTCGGGCTCTACGCAGATGGGTCTGGGGCGGTAGGGGCCATGTTCGAGTCGTCCCATGAACTCGACCACCGCCGTCTGGCTCTCCTCCTGGTTCTGGCTGTGGGTGGCTCCCGTCGTGCTGGCGTACTGGTTCGGCTGGCGAGAACTCGTCACGAGGTACGACGACGGCAATCAGCGCCGCATGGGGACGGCGGGTGGCCGCTACTTCGATCAGGAGCCCGACGCCCTGCCGGTCGTCGCCTTGCCGTCCTAAGTCTCCAGCCGGAGAACCTGAGCGGACTCGCGGCGGCCACCGCCGGGGTCGAGGATGGCGCCGCCTGATCGCGGTTATCTCTGAAGGCTGAGACAGGCGGTCACGCGCCGGGTTGGCCGTAGGTGCGGGAGGGCGGAAGGCTGGGCTTCCCGCTTGGAGGTCACGATGTTCGACTTCGTCCTGGGGCCCCGCCCGACCGGTCCCGGTGTCACCGAGTACGCGCTGGCGAGCTTCCTGGCTCGCTACCGCGGCGCGACGCTGCGCGCCTGCCAGCAGGACCTGCTGGCGGTCCTGCGCTGGTGCGCTTCCCGGCAGCTCGAGCCGTTGCAGGTCCAGCGTCCGCACCTGGAGCTGTACCTGCGCTGGATGGAGCAGCAGGAGCTGGCGCCGGCCACTATCGGGCGCCGGTTCGGCACGGTCGCGGGCTTCTTCAAGTACGCCGTGCTCGACGATCACCTGCAGGACAACCCGGCCCTGGCGGTCATCCGACCGCGGGTCAGCTGGGAAGCTCAGCGCCGCACCGTGCTGCACCCGCTGGAGTACGCCGCGCTGCTCACCGCAGCCCGCCAAGACGGGCCACAGAGCCACGCCCTGGTCGCGCTGCTGGGGATGCTGGGCTGCGGGTCAGCGAAGCGTGCCGCGTTAACGTGACCGACCTGAGCTACCACAGCGGCTACGAGCTGTTGCAGATCCTGGGCAAGGGCCACAAGCCAGCCACCATCCCGCTGCCCGTCCCAGTCCTGCGCGCCGTGCACGACGCGTCGGTGACCGCGAGAGCGGGTCGATCGTGCGCAACACCCGCGGCCGGCGGCTGTCCTCCGCCTCAGCGACCGCTGCCCTGCACCGGCTCGCCCGGGCGATCGGGATCGACCACCCCGTCAGCCCGCACAGCCTGCGGCGCACCTGCTGCACCGCCGGACTGGTCTCTGGCGTGCCCCTGCGCGACATGCAGTACGCCATGCGGCACGCCGACACCCGCACCCACCATGCGGTACGACATGGCCCGCGCCAACCTCGACTGACACGCCGCCCACCCCGTCGCCGCCTACCTCGCCGGCATGGCTCTGGACTGACAGCCGCGATCAGGTGATCAGCGGGAGGAAGCCTCTTTAGCCTGACGCGATAGCATCTGTGCTACATTTGCCCCCATGAGCGAAGTGGGCTTGCGCGAAGTACGTCAGAACGCGAGCGAACTGGTGCGACGTGCGCAGGCGGGAGAGCGCTTGACGATCACCGTTTCTGGACGTCCTGCTGCATCCCTCGGCCCAGTGGATGTCGCGAGCTGGGTGTCCTGGGACACCGTGGCGGATGTATTCACAGGCCCCGGCGACCCGCAGTGGCAAGCGGACCGGGACCGTCTCAACGGCTCGCTTCGCGACCCGTGGGACGCGTAGGTGGTCGAGCGAGGGCTGCTGGACACCAGCGTTCTCATCGCAGAAGACCTCAGTCCCCTCCCGGGACAGCTAGCCATCAGCGTCATCAGCATCGCGGAGCTTCAGTTCGGTGTGCTCGTCGCGACGTCAGCGGAGATCCGGGCCATCCGGCTCACGCGTCTGAGCCGACTGCAGCGGCGGTTTGACCCACTTCCCGTCGACGATGCTGTGGCCGACAGCTACGGCCAATTCGCGGCGCACGTCGCCGCTTCTGGCCGGCAGCCTCGGGCACGCACGATGGACCTGCTCATCGCCGCGATCGCACACGTCCACGGGGCCGTGCTCTACACCCGCAACGCCGACGACTTCCGTGGCCTCGAGTCCTTCATCGCCATCGCCACCGCCTGACAGCAGGCACCTCCGATAGCCGCAAGGAGGCGGGGTTCTCAGCGGCACTCGCGGGCAGGTAGCCCTGTTAGCCTCGCCGCGTGCAAATGCGGATGGGCGGATCGGCCCTAGTTCTCGTACTCGTGAGCGCATGTTCCACCAACACGACCCCGACGACCGGGCGGTCCACGACTTCGGCTCCGAGCGCAACGGTCAAGCCGTCCGTGACGGCGAGCCAATCCGCGACCGCTCGGCCGCTGCCCTCGTCTTCGTCTCTTCCAAAGGGACTCCGGGCCGTGAGCTGGGACGAAGCCGCCGTGCCGGGGGCTGCGTGCTTTACGCGGGGGAACGTGCGGCTCCACCATGGGCAAGCGCTGATCCCCAACGCGGAGGGTCACCCAGTCGTGCTGGGCAGCAACGGGCGGCGCTTCGACCAGCTGGAACTGCTCACGGTCGGTGACACGGACACCCCGGATGTGACATACGGGGCTTTGCAGGGCCCCGGAAGCGTCGATGCGGCCGTGAGGCTGTGGTGCAACAACAATGGTGGGACTGCCGATGGCTCAAGGCTCGTCAGCATCGCCATCTACTCCATCCAGGGAGTCAGGCTCCATCTTCTGGGACTGATCACCCCTCGGGTACAGCCGCGTGGGGAGCTTCCGACACTGCTGGGCCACCCGCGTCTCTCCCCAGGCCACGTCACCGTTCCCGAGAAGTGGTACCGGGCGGTCGACTCAACCTGCTGTCCGTCGGGCGCATCGACCAGCCGTTGGAAGTACTCGAATGGGCAGCTTGTCCCTGAGTCACCGACCCGGAATTAGCCCTGAATAGGGCTGGTCCTCGCGCACAAACCAACCGAGGCCATGCGGCGCTAGCATCGGCCGCCGCAGCTCGAAGAGGCGGCGCTACCGTCCGGCGCCCGGAGTAGGCGGCGCTACTGTCGGGTCCCATGTCTGGATCCGACGTGGCCGTCAGACGGGCGACGATCGACGATGCCGTTGATATCGCCGATGTGCACGTGGCGACTTGGCGTGCCACCTATCGCGGGCTCATGCCACAGAGTCTGCTAGACGGCCTTTCCGTAGAGGCTCGCACGGCCGTCTGGCGGAGGATCCTTCGCGACGATGTTGGTTCCACGTTGGTCGCGATCGAACAAGCTGCTAAGCGCGTCGTTGGATTCGTCTCGGTGGGGCCGAGCCGTGATACAGACCCGGACCGAGCACTCCGCGAGCTGTATGCGATCTACCTGCATCCTGACTACTGGGGCCGTGGTGCCGCAAATCACCTGCTGGACTGCGGGCTGGCCCAGTTGCCAAGGCACCCTATGGGCGCTCGGCAGCAACGATCGGGCGAGATGGTTCTACGAGCGGCAGGGCTGGAAGCTTGACGGTGCAACCAAGGATGACGACCGGGGCGAGGTCGTCCTCTTTGAGCTGCGCTACCGCCGCCGGTGGCTCGGTCCCTGAGGCCGCCAGGGCAAGAAGAAGTGCCGCTACTTCATGATCATCCTTGGCTCTTGCCGGACGTTGATTAGGTCGACCGCTTGAGTCGTTGTCATCGAACTGCGCCGGCTCGACCGCGTGGCTGGCCGCGGTGCTTACCAACCGCGTTCTCGACCGCCTGAACCCAACAAGTCGAAGTGGACCAGCGTCGCGGCATCTGGCATCACCCCGCGTTCGCCCGCTCCACGAGCGTGCGGGACTGGGCCGGGCGGTGGTTCGACCAGCACTCGGCCAGCCTCCGAACGTCCACCGTCGATTCCTACAAGGGCCTCCTCGAAACCGGCGTCCTGGACCGCACCGGGAAGGACAAGCAAGTCGGGCTCGGCGACCTCGTCCTGCAGTCCCTCACGCCGATGCGGGTCGGCGAGTGGCTCGCGCAGCTGCAGCGGGACGGCCTGTCGGCAAGTCGCGTGCGCCAGACCTACCGGGTCCTGTCCTCGGCGATGGATGCGGCGATGCGAGAACGGCTGCTGGCCTACGGGGGCCTGCGGGTCGGGGAAGCGCGTGCGCTGCGCCGCCGACACATCGACGTCCTCGGCGGCAAACTGATTGTCGAAGACGTCTACCGACACCCCGGTCTGGGGGTGACGCCACACTCGCTCCGGGCCTCCTGTGCCTCCTGGGTGGCTGAGTCCGATGGCGTGCTGGAGGCGGCAAGGCGGCTCGGGCACAATCGCTCGAGCGTCACGACCCGGCACTACGCTCGGCCTATGACGGGTGGCGATGCGGTGGTGGCGGAACGGCTGGACGCGACCCGTACGGGCGCGAGAGCGACCGTCATTGACCCTGTCGGGCCGTCCGAGTGGGCACGTAGTGGGCCCGACGGCCGAACCACGCCGGGGAAGAGGTCGGTGGGGGAGAGGCGCACGCGCGCTGGCCTGCAATGATGCACAAAAAGGGGCGGTAGCTCAGCTGGTCAGAGCACGGGACTCATAATCCCTCGGTCGTGGGTTCGAGCCCCACCCGCCCCACACACCCTCAGATACAGCGAAATCCTACGACCCTCATCCCGCGCTCCAACAAGAGGGGACTGTGCCATGCTGGAGGGCATGACGCAAGCGACCCGCCCCGCGGTGGACGACCTGGCCGTGCTCCTGCCCGACTGGCGCACCCACCTGCGGGCCCGCAACGTCGCCCCGAGCACGATCGGCAGCTACCTGACGGTGGGGGACAACCTGCTGCGCTACCTCACCAGTGCAGGCATGCCGACCGCGGCTGGCGCCGTCAATCGGGACCACCTCGAAGCGTTCCTCGCTGAGCTGGTCGACCGGGTCGCACCGGCCACCGTCGCCAAGCACTACCGCTCGCTGCAGCAACTGTTCCGGTGGCTGGTCGAGGACGGGGAGATCACCGCCAGCCCGATGGAACGGATGCGCCCACCGCAGGTCCCCGAGCAACCCGTCGAGGTGTTCACCGACGACGAGCTGAGCCGGCTGCTCGCGGCCTGCAAGGGCAACACCTTCGAGAACCGCCGGGACACCGCCCTGCTACGGCTGCTACTCGACACCGGGATGCGGGCCAGTGAGCTGGTCGGATTGCTCGTCGGCGACGTCGACCACGAGCAATCCGTCGCGCACGTCATGGGCAAGGGACGGCGCGGCCGAGCGGTCCCGTACGGCCTCAAGAGCGCCGATGCGCTGCGCCGCTACCTACGGGTGCGCTCCACCCACCCGGCAGCCGCCATGGCGTCGCTGTGGCTCGGCAAGAAGGGTGCCCTGACAACCTCCGGCCTCGCGCAGCTCCTGGAACGCCGAGCAACCGAGGCGGGCGTACCCAACGTGCACCTGCACCGCTTCCGGCACACCTTCGCCCACACCTGGCTCGCCGCCGGCAACCAGGAACACGACCTGATGCGCCTAGCCGGGTGGAGCAGCCCGCAGATGGTCGGCCGCTACGCCGCCAGCGCCGGCTCCGAGCGGGCCCGGGACAACTTCCGCAAGGCCGCGCTGGGGGACCGACTCTAAGTAGGCCCATGCGTCCCTATCGACGGGGCCGACGTAGAGCACCGCGCCCTCCTCGCCGTCGCTGCCCAGGAACACATCCGGTCCTTCCTCGGCGAGCAGGTCGCGTGTCTTTCGCAGGTAGCGCGCCTCGCCACGCACGATCTCAGACCGACCCGACCGTACGGCGGTCGCAAGCTCCTGCGCCTGGACACGCGGGGAGCGATGAGTCATGCACGTGAGCCTAATGGGCACAGCGCTCTGTTAGGGTCTGCAACACGACGACCCGTCGTCCTGGCTCGTGGGGCATCTGCCGACAACGCTATGCCGGACGGGCACGACGCAGCCGGAGGCTGTCGTGCCCTCAACACCTACGGAACGCTCCCTGGCCGCTCAGATGGCGGCCCACGCCTTGCACGCGCAGGTAGCCGACCCGAGCGCTCACACCGCACCCGCCCGCAAAGCGGCCTTGGAGCGGTTCGAGAGGCAGGTCGACCCCGAGGGACTACTGAGCCCGGGCGAGCGAGCCCGACGTGCTGAGCATGCCCGGAAGTCGTACTTCCTCAAGCTCGCCCTCCTGAGCACGCAGGTACGGCGCAAGAAGGCCCGCATGAGCACTGGGGAGGCGACTGCGGCCACCCCCCACCCGGGCAGCCCACCGGGCGCGCAGCCCGCCGCGAGTCCTCGCCGGAACCACGAACGGCGAGAGGTCAACATCAGTCAGCCGTGCCCCAATGAGGCCGCCTAATGCCCGGACACGACGAACGCCGCCCCCGGGCAGGTAGCGGCGCAACGTCGAGCAACAGCAGCACCGCAGACGATACGCCCGCCGCCCTGTTCGGCGCGGCCGTGTCGGTCGGGGCGTACGGGAACCGGACCACCAGCTACACCCTGCCCGACGTTGCCTCCCCCCACGTCCGAGGACCAGGCCCGCGGCCGCCGACGACCGGGCCGAGCGACGCCGAAGCGCCGCAGTGGTGGTGGAGTGAGGCTGAGCGGATCGTGCTGGCGCTGGTCACGGCCGGCCGCACGGTCAGTAGCGACGACTTACACCTGCGGTACCCGCACGAGCCGAGCGCGACCGGCGCGGCGTTCGGCGGTCTGTTCAGCCGGCTCTCACAGGCCGGGAAGATCAGGGAAGTCGGCATGATCAGGAGCGTTCGGCCCGAGGCCCGCCGCCGCCGGATTATCCAATGGGGCCGGCCGTGAGCGCCCCGCACGACGAAAGCCGCCCTACCGGGGGCGGCCAGTCGCCGATCATCGTGCAGAACCTCGACAGCGCCGAGCGTACGACCCCGGTCCGACAGCCGCTGCCCAACGCGCCAGCGGTCGAGTACGGCAGCGGGCTATTCCCTCAGCACGCCGAACTGCTTGCCGCGTCGGCTGTCCCGCCCGAGATGACCCGCGACCGGGGCTATCGCTCCGTCGACACCAAGGCCCACCTCGAGTCGCTCGGCTACACCGCGGTGCAACGCCGGGTGCCGGGGCTGCTCGTGCCACTACACAGTGGGGCCGGTCGGTGCGTCGGCTTCCAGTACCGCCCGGACGACCCGCGCACCACCGAGACGGGCCGGCCGGTCAAATACGAGACGCCGGGCGGGCAGGCGAACCGGCTCGACGTGCCGCCCGGCGTCGGACCGAAGCTCGGTGACCCGAATGTCGATCTGTGGATCACCGAAGGAGCGCGCAAAGCCGACGCCGCAGCGCATCTCGGTCTGGCGTGCGTCTCGCTGTCCGGTGTGTGGAACTGGCGCACAACCAACCCCAGCGGCGGGAAGGTCGCCCTGCCGGACTGGCAGGACGTCGCCCTCAATGGCAGGCGGGTGGTCCTGGCGTTCGACTCGGACTCCCGCAGCAACACCAGTGTCGGCAAGGCCCTTGACGCCCTCGCCGGCTACCTGAGCAGCAAGAGCGCGCACGTCGTGGTCTGCCAGCTCCCGGCCGCAGCGGACGGCAAAACGGGCCTGGACGACTACCTCGCCGCCGGGCACAGCCTGGACGACCTCGCCGCCCTCATTGTCGAGCACGCCGAGGCGGCCCGGCCGGCCGGCAAAGACACGGCCGCCACTGCCCTGGTCGACCTGGTGCGACGTCGCTACCGCCTCGGGCTGTCCACCGAGGATGAGCCGTTCGCTGTGCCGCACACCGGCCCGCGGGTCGTCCGGCCGCTGCGAGGCGGGAAGGGCTCGCTGCGGGCAGCCCTGGCCGCCGCCTACTACACCGACGCCGGTCGGGTCGCCCCGCAGCAGGCCCTCGCGGAAGCACTGCAGACCGTTGAGGGGATGGCGCAGGAACTCGACCCCGAACCGCTGCACCTGCGGGTCGCTGAGCATGACGGGGCACTGCACCTGGACCTCGGGGACCCGACCGGCCGAGCGGTCGTGCTCAGCGCCGCCGGCTGGCAGGTCGTGGAGCAGCCGGCCCGTGCTGTTCCGCCGCACCGCCCTCACCGGGGCGCTCCCGACCCCGCAGCGTGGCGGGGAGCTCAGAGAGCTGTGGACACTGCTCAACGTCACCCCGGCCGACCGGCCACTCGTGCTCGCGTGGCTCGTCGCCGCACTGCTGCCCGACATGCCGCACCCAGTCTTGGCCCTGCGAGGCGAGCAGGGCAGCGGCAAGAGCAGCGCGTCGCGCATCCTGGCCGCGTTGCTGGACCCGGGCCCGGCGCAGACCCGCAAGCCGCCACGGGACGTCGACAGTTGGGTAACGGCCGCCGCCGGGTCGTGGGTCGTCGCGCTGGACAACGTGAGCACCGTGGCCGAGTGGTGGTCCGACGCGCTGTGCAGGTCTGTCACCGGGGATGGGGACGTACGTAGACGGCTGTACTCCGACGCCGACCTGACCGTCTTCAGCTTCCGCCGGGTCGTGCTGCTCAACGGCGTCGACCTAGGCGCGGTCCGGGACGACCTTGCCGAACGCCTGCTGACAGTGGAATTAGCCCGTATCGGCGAGTGCGGCCGGCGCCTGGACGCCGACCTCGCCGCGCAGTGGCAGCAGGCCCACCCGCGCATCCTCGGGGCGCTGCTCGACCTGTCCGTCCGGGTGCTGGACACCCTGCCGACCCTCCGGTTCGCGGCACTTCCGCGCATGGCCGACTTCGCCCGGGTGCTCGCGGCCGTCGACGCTGTGCTCGGCACTGACGCCCTGGTCGCCTACATCGGGCAGGCCGGCGAGCAGGCCGCCGAGGCCGTCGACGCCGACCCGGTACTCGCCGCCGTCACCCGCACGATCACCGCGGCGTGGGAAGGACCGGCGGCCGAGCTGCTAGACCTGATCGCTCCCAACGCCGAGCCCAGTCGCCAGCCGAAGGGATGGCCGAAGGACTCCCGCGCCCTAACGGCGCTGCTGCGCCGGCGCGGACCGTCGCTGCGCCGGCTCGGCTGGACCATTGAGGATCTCGGACGAGGCGGCAAGGCATGCGTCGTCCGCTTCCGCCTCGTCCCACCAGACGGCACCGACGAGGCAGGCGACGAGGCAGGCGATAGCGACCCCTGGCAGGCGACGTCGCCTGCCAGGCAGGCGACGGGCGATGACGTCGCCTGCCTCACGGCGGGCCCCTGGCCTGCGGAAACACCCTCAACTACCCCCCAGGCAGGCGAGGCAGGCGACAGGAGCATGCCCTCTCTACTTGAAGGTTTACGAGAAGGGCAGGGGGAGCGGCCAACAGGCCAGCCAACCACGTCCATGCGAGATGTGGCGCTAACGTCGCCTGCCTCGCCTGCCTCGCCTGCCTCGCCTGCGTCGCCTGCCGGGGCCGTCGACCTCGGACCATGCCGCCGAGGCTGCGGCCGTCAAACCGTGGTGTACGGCGATCGCGCCGACCCGTTCTGCCCCACCTGCCGAGCAGAACTCCAGGCTGCCTCGTGACCTACCTGGACGGCACCCGACCCGGTGCCAGCCCTGCCCGAGCTGGTCGAGGAGGCGAATCTGTGGGCCGCGCAGGAGCGGGCGCCGTGGGACCTGTTGGCCGACGACCAGCTCGACGGCACCCCCGCCTGCGCTGCCGCCGCTCTGACCCGAGCCCGCAGGCGAGCGACCGCATGAGTGACCACGACGGGGCTGCCGCCGGCGCCTGCCAGCCGGCTCAAAACAGGGGGCGGGGTCGAAACTTCAGGGCCGATCGGGCAGCCGGGAGCTTAGTAGGTCGCGTCTTTCCGGTACGACTCTGGGGTGTTGAGCCAGAATCTTTTTTTTTGGGGGTCACTGTGGCTGGACGTGGGTTCACACCGAAGCCATCTGCCGGCAGCGCCGGAACACACCGAAGGCTTTGGCCTCGGTGACGGCGCTGGTCCCGGACGTGCCGTGCCCCCCGCCGCCGGCCGGTCTGCTGAAGGCAACCAAGGGGCAGTGGGCGGCGTTCTGGCGCTCGCCGGTCGCCAAGCTCGTGGACACCGCCAGCGACCTCCCGGCGCTGTCCCGACTGTTCGAGCTGGTTGATGACTGCGCCCGGTATCGGGCGAGCATCCGGTCCTCCCCGTTCGTGGAGGGGTCGCAGGGCCAAGAGGTCCGTAACCCGTACATGAAGGACTTGCAGGCGGCGCAGGCCGAGCTACGCCAGCTCGAGGACCGTTTCGGTCTGTCCCCGCGGGCGCGGCTGTCCCTCGGTGTCGTGCTGGGTGAGGCGAAGCGGTCCCTGGCGGACTTGGGGGCGGCGTTCACCACGGATGAGGGGGACGCGGATGACGGCGACCCTCGTGAAGGATGACTGCATGGGACGGCCACCTGGACCCGGGCGCTCGCCGGGTAGCCTGTCCAAGCGGCAGACAGCCAAGCTACCCAGTGCGTAGCGTCCCGGCCATGAGACGTGCCGCCTGCGCCCTAGTCCTGCTGGCCGTCGCGGGTTGCGGCAGCAGCGGGACCGACAGCATCGGCAGCACGGATGGTGGCGCGCCGACCGTCGAGGCGACCACCGAGGCGGCGGACCTCGCTAGTCAGCTACGGGACGAGGACATGAGCGACGGCCACGTCGTCGCGGCCACTCCGGACTACCAGGCTGCCTTCGCGACTCTGCAGACTCGGTGTAGCGACAGCCCGGCCAGGCTGGCGCTGTACGTCAGGAACGCCCTCCACCTGCTGCAGTCGAAGGGCATCAACGACGAGACGCGGTACACGCTGCTGCAGCACCTCGCGGACAGTGTGCCCGCAAGCGCCGGGCCGCCGCTGAACTGTCAGGAGATCGCCGGGGCGTATGCGATACGGGAGAACAAGATCGGATGAGGGGACTCTGGCGATGACGAACCCCACCGAGGCATTCCAGTGTCTGGGTCTTGCTGCTGACTGCGCTGCTCTCGCGATACTGCACTACGAGCACGTGGACGCGCACGGCTTCGACGGTCCAGGGTCGCGTCCGAACGTCCGGGACTTCTACCCTGTCTACGGATGCGCTGTTCCCAGACCATGGACGGCCACTAGTGATCTCCCATCGCCGTCGAGGCCATAGTCGCGGAGGGTCGCTGGGCGCAGGTACGGCAGGGCACGCAGGCGCGCCCTCGTGTTCGCCGTCCTTCGTTGCGGTCCCGCCATGCGCATTCAACCGGACCGCTTGACGTTGACGCCCAGCGACTGCCCGAACCCTAAGTAGCAGCGGCGAGGCGGTCCAGCGCCGGGCGAGCGAGACTTCTAGGCACGACGGCGCGAGCTGGCCGGGGGTCGCGCTCGGTTGGCGCGGCTCGAGGTCGTGGTCAAGGACGGCCAGTCCGGTAAGGACCTCAACCCGCCTTGCCCTCGTCGCCGCCCTGGACCGGCTGGACCGGCGCCAGGCCGACGTGCTGGTCGTGGCCAAGCTCGACCGGCTCTCTCGCTCTGTCGCCGACTTCGGTGCACTGCTCGACCGGGCCGGGCGCCGCAGGTGGTCGGTGGTCTGCCTCGACCTCGGCGTCGACACCACTACCCCGGTCGGCGCCTTCACCTCGCACGTCGTGTCGGCCGCCGCGGAGTACGAGCGCCGCCTTATCGGTCAGCGCACCCGCGACGCCCTGGCCGAGAAGCGGGCCCAAGGCGTGCGCTTGGGCGGCCCGCAGCTCCTGCCGCTGGACGTCGTGCGACGCATCGTCACCGAGCGCACCGCCGGCCGCAGCCTGCCGGTCATCGCCACCGCCCTGGCCGCGGACTAGGTCCCCACCGCCCGCGGAGGCAGCAGGTGGTACCCGTCCACCATCGCCGCGGTCCTGCGCTCCCAGGCGGCCTTGGGGATGAACGCCTGAGGCGACCACGCGCACTGCTCGCCGGGCGTACCGTCCTGGCCGTGAGCCCCCGCCGCGCCCTGCTGCTGCTCGTCGCACCGCTCGCGCTCGTCGGATGCAGCAGCAGCTCAAGCACCGGCACGTCGCCCGCTGCGACACCGCAGCCGATCCTCACCCACACGGTCACCGCCGGCCCGTGCTCGCAGGTGTTCGCTCCCGGCAAGGTCGTGTCCAGCGCGTTGCAGGCGAAGGGCTGCACGCAGGCTGACGGCGGGACACTGCTCGTGACGGTGCGGCCATGCACCGACGGCAGCCAGCTCGCCGCTAGTGGCGCCGTGTTCGGCGTCGTCGGCCAGGTTGCGGCTGCTGGCGGTACCAGCTCCTCGGCGTACATGCAGGCGTACAACCACTGCTCGGGGCTGATGCCGCTGGCGCCTCCTCCGAAGTAGCCGGCGCCCGGTTTGGTCACCGGCAACCAGCCGAGGTGCAGGGTGGGGCCTGGTTCGCCCGGGGCTCCCGCTCCGTCAGTAGGAGATGTTGGTTTGGAAGTCCGACGTGACCGGATCCGCGCTGTACTTGTCCTGACTGATGAGTTGCACCGTCACCGGTCTTGCCGGGGGAGACCTGATTGGCGCTTCCCTGCAGCGCGCCGACCTGAGAGCCGTTGCGCATCAGCGTGATCGTGAACGTCCCGGTCTTGTCGGAGTCGTTCGTGTTCGTGATCCGGGCCGTGCCCCCGAAGTTCCCCAGCCCGTCGTTCGCGGGCTGGAACGACTGCAACACCCAGCCCTTGTCGTTTGGCTTCCCGGCGTCGGCAGGGGGCGCCGCAGCCGGCGCCTGAGTGGTTGGTACGGGTACGGGTGACGGAGACTCGCTTACCGGAGCGGCAGGGGCGGTCGTCGTCAGCGGGTCCGTTGCCGTCGCTGTCGTGGGCGTACTCGTGCTGCCACCACTTGCCGCGACGATGATGCCGATGAGCAGGATCACCCCCAATGCGAGGGCGATCCGCAGCTCCATCTTGCTCTTCTTGGGGGGCATTCCGTAGACCGGCGCACTGCCACCAGGCCCGTAGAACTGCCAGCCCTTCGGCGGCCTGCCCCACTTCGGGTCCGGCTTCCAACCCGGTGGCGGCGTCCAGTCCGCCGACGGGGGGGCCGGCCAATTCGGAGGGCTGTTCCAACGTCCCGTTGGCTCGCTCATGCCCGGACCGTATCGCCGGGCGCGCCCGTTTCGCGGACTAACGCCCGAACTGGGTCTGGCAACTGGCTGCCGCGGCCGGCGGGGTCCGTGTGGGCGCGTCGGGAGCGTTTCGTGTCGGTCTGATCCCGTAGAATGGCGGTATGCACCAGTCGCCTGGGCTCAGGTAACCGATGGCCGGGAAGCGCTCCGTCGAGGTGGTGTTCCCTGTGGACACGGTGACCGCAGCGTTCCGGGACCGTGAAGGCTACGGCTCGCGCCTGCTCGCCGGGAGCAGATAGTGCCTCTGAGCACGGGTCTGCCGAATATCCCACCGGACCCGACCCCGACCGTCGCGGTGCAGGTCGCGTTCACCAACGACCCGCTGGACCCGGCGCCGACGTGGACGACTGTCGCAACAGCCGAGCAGGTCACGACCCGCCGTGGTGGGGCGTATCAGCAGGCGCAGGCGCAGGCCGGGACCGCCACCATCGAGATCGACAACGCCGTGCCGAACGGGGCCACAGGCGCCCCGTACACGCCCGGGAACGCTGCGGGGTTGCTTCCCCACCCCAGATCGGGCCGTCCGGGTTCAGGTGACCCCACCTGCGCCGTACAACGGCACGACGTACACGATCCACACCGGCAACGCCGACGCGTGGGAAACCCGGCTGGACGCCGCTGGTCTGGACTACTCCCGGGCGACAGTGAAGTCCGTCGATGGCTTCCTGGCCCTGGCGGGGATCACGCTGCGTTCGACGTTGGCTCAGGAGATCCTGGCCGACAACCCAGTCGGGTACTTCCCGCTCGGTGAGCAAGCCGGCTCACCGAGCGCCGGGAGCCTTGCCGGCACAGGTGGGCTGCTTGGGCAGAACGCGCAGCTTGGCTATAACGGTCTCGGTGGCGGTGCGGCGGCATTCGGCGGTGCGGTCCTCGCCCCATCCGACCCAGCAACGGCGCTTGCGTTGGGGCCGACCTACAACGGCGTGAACGGGGTTGGCGGGGCACCTTTGGCCCTACCGTCTCAAGCGCTGCTGAGCGTGGCGGGTGGGTTCACCGTCCAGTGCGTGTTCAGCGCTAGTTGCGGTCACCCCCAACCACTCGCAAGGTGGGGCACTGCTCGCCGCTACCTACTCCGACCTCGGCTTGTTCTACCAGCTCACCCTCAACGACGACGGAACCATCTTCCTCGTTGTCTACGCCCCTGGTTTCAGCTCCTCTAATCTGTATGCCCAATCCCCGCTGGGGTCTGCGCTTGGCTACACGGACGGCAAGCCGCACCTGGTTCACGCGACGGTCGGCGCCGACCAGACCACGATCAGCCTGTACGTCGATGGAGTCCGCGTCGCGAGTTCCAGCGCGGGTCCGGCGCTACCAGTCGGTGCAGCAAGTAAGGCGTGGGCTGGTTTCGTGAAGGGTGCACCCCCTTACAGCACCCTGTACTTCGATGGGCAGCTCGCCCACGTCGCGCTCTACCAGTACCCGCTGAGCGCGGCCCGGGTCGCCGCGCAGTACCAGGCGTTCCTCGGCTTCCCAGGCGACCTGTCCGGGGCCGGGGTCGGCCGGATCTTGGACTACGCCGGGGAGATCAACGACGCGGCGCACCGCAAGCTCGACCCGGGCCGGTCGGCCCTCGGCCCGGTGCTGCTCACCGGGCAGTCCGCGCTCACATCCGTGCAGGACGCCACCGCCTCCGAGCAGGGCCTGTTCTTCAAGGACGGCTCGGGCCGCAGCGTGTTCCAGGACCGCGGCCACCGGCAGAACGCCGTCTCCAAGGTGACCCTCAACATCGCGGACGACAGCCTGCCCGTCGAACCAGACATCATCTTCCAGTTGGACCGGACGTTCATCCGCAACGACATCACCGGCAGCCGCCCTGGTGGCGCTGTCCAGCGGGTCCAGGACGCGACGTCGCAACGTCAGCACCGGCGCATCACCGAACCGTCGCCGCTGACGATCAACCTCCCGGACGACGATGCCGTCCTCAACGCGCTGCAATGGCGGCTGTTCCACCTGAAGCAACCCGCCGTCCGGATCCCGCAGTGCTCCATCAAGCCGGTCACGAGCCCTGCCCTGTGGCCGTGGGCGCTCGGTCTCGAGGTCGGTGACCAGATCACCTTGGCGAACCTCCCGCCGACCGCCCCCGCCGCCACGATGAACGTGGTGATCGACGCGATCGAGTTCCCCCGCAGCAACGCTGACGAGTGGGTTGTCACGTTCCTGCTCAGCCCCGCCGAGCCCTCCCAGTACCTACGTGCCGACGGCGCCCCATCCGCCCATACCAAGCTCGACTCGGGCCTGAAGATCGGCTGGTGAGCTAGTGGCTGCGGTTCCCGGCCCGGCGCACAGTGGCCATCGCTGCATCCCGCAGTGCCGACCCTGACGCCGCGCCGCGTGAGCTGGAGCCCGCGGGAGAACGCCGAGGACAAGGGCAGGCGCTACCTGCTCGACAGCCGGCTGGTCGTGGAACTGGCCCAGCCCGGCTACTTCCGGGCGACCGTCCGCGGTGGCGGCCAGATCTACTGCGTGACCTTCGGTCGCGGTGGGTAGCACTGCACCTGCCCAGCCCGCAGTCTGTGCTGCCACCTGGTCGCCGCCCACCGCATCGCCGCACCGACCGACCGGCCATGAGCGGGGTCGCACCTGGCGCGCATGCTGGCGGGGTGACGATGATCGACTGGCAGGACGAGGCGGCGTGCCGCGACGCCGACCCCGAGGCGTTCACCGGCGAGCAGATGACGGACGAGGTGCTGCGCGTCGTCCAGCGGGTCTGCGCCGGCTGCCCCGTCCAGGTCGAGTGCGCCGGCTACGCCCGCGAGGTCGAGGCGGTCTGGGGCTTCTGGGCCGGCGTGTGGCGCACCCCGCGCACCCCGGCCGCGGAACGCCGGGCAGCGGCCTGACCTCCGTAGCCCAGGGCCCAGTGCTTGCCTCCGCGGCACCCGTCCGCATTGTCTACCGGCCAGGTCCACAATCCCGATTCGGCGCGGGCGGCGGCGAAGGACAGGCCCTGCGGCGCCATGGTGTGCCCCCGCACGCCGGCCCGGAATGGTGTGCTGCCATGAGGTATGGCTAGTGGACGTTGCTCGCGATGTTGGGCGGCACCGGCACCACCACCGCCACCGGCCACTCATCACCCCCTACGCGGGCCGTGACGTTAGGCGAACCACGGACGCTCGGTCCTCAGCCAAGGCAACCCGCCATACAGCGGTGCTATCTGGGGCAAGCCGCTCGTTCCACTGGGCGCTGCCCGGCGAAGCGCCGGACTGGTCCACGCCATACTGGCCCGTCGTGAAGCTGACCCCTCGCCCTTCGGTGATCTCGACGGATACCCCTGGCAGCGGCTCGGCAGAGGTGAGCCGCAGCACCAGCCGGTACCAGCCGCCCTCATTGACTTCCTCGATGTGTCCCACGAAGGCCGGCGTCCGCTCTGCCTTCCGGCGCTCGACTTCGATCTTCGCCAGTCGCTGCACCGAGATGGCCTGTTGCCTGGTGTAGACCGCGCTGAGAACCGCTATTACGACGGCAACCACCGAGACCGCGAACGCAGCTATTGCCATGCCCATCACCGTATGACCCCGAGGGAGGACACGGCTGCAGCCTTGGACCAGCGGCGTACGGTGCACGCCTGACCGGGGGAACACGTCGTGGGCTTTCCGCAAGAGCGTCCGGCTCGGCCCGCTTCGTCACCGCAGCCCGGCGGGGCTTAGACGCCGGCACCGGCCTCGGCCCCCTCCGGGTGAGCAATAACAGCCGAGGACGCCCGTACGACGACAGTGCCCGTGTCGGGGACCTGCTCTGTTCTGGCGGTCCACCCGCAGGCGGTAGGAACCGCCAGCAGCCCCGGTCGCCGTGGTGGTGGCCGGGCTGCTGCATGCGTGGGCAGGGGGTCAGCTTGGTTCGTCCGCGAAGATCAGCCCGTCGAGGGTGGGCACGTCGCCGTCGAGCAGCAACGGCCACACCTGCGCAGGCAGGACCTGCTGCGTCAGCAGTGACCACAGCAGCGCCGTCGTCCGGTAGCCACGTAGGGCGTCGGGAGCATCCTGCTCGCCGCCACCGTCGAGCATCTCGAGGACCTGGCCGAGGTTGAGCAATAAGCCCGTCGTGTCGCTGCCCACGATCGCGCCAGCCCCGTCCAGCAGCAACGCCGCGAGGCCGCGGGCCTCATCTGCGGTGTAGTCCTCGGTCCAGCCGGTGGGCGGGTCCACCCGCACGACGTCGACAGCGCCCGGCAGGTCACCGTCGAACCGCTCGCGCTCAACCTCAAGCTGGTCGGCCCGGGTGCCGTCACCGACGCGGACCGTCACCGTCCCCAGGGCACGGCGGTGGATCGGCGGGCACCAGATCGGCGGCACCGGCCGGCCCTCGTGACCCCGCGTCCCCAGCACCTTCGCGTAGTGCGTTGGGTACTCGGCGCGCAGCCGGGCTGCCTCGGCCTCCAGCTCCACCGCAGTGGTCCACTCCTGGGCGTGATCGGTCTGGCACCAGCTCGGGCAGTTCAGGGTCCGCGGGTCAGCGGGCAGGGTACTCGTGGTCATTGCGGTGCCTCTCGGTAGGGTTTCCAACAGCAAGGGACTACTACCGCCGCGCTCACGAGATTGCCGCCTGATACGCCTATCTGCACAGCGCTCCGAGGTTGAGTGCTCATAATCCCTCGGTCGTGGGTTCGAGCCCCACCCGCCCCACTGCAAAACCGCAGGTCAGCGGGCATCTTTCTCGGGCTGACCGAGGGACACGGGCCCCCGGACCAAGATCATGCTCACAAATTGCTCACACTTGACAGCGAGCTTGCTGGCCCTCCCGGTAATCCCTTGGTCCACCGTGCGCGACAGGCCGCGGAAGCTGCCACACTCCGTGGTCATCGTGGCCCCTATGGACGCGACCTGCCGGGGTGCCCGGTGAGCCCGCGCCGGGCGCTGCCGGCGGGCATCCGCGGTCGCGGATCGGTGTTCACCTACACCTGGCGCGACGGCGCCGGGCGGGAGTACTCCCGCAAGGCCGGCGACACCCTGGCCCAGGCCGAGGCATTCAAGCGGCGCATCGACGACCAGCTGGCGCTCGGCACCTACACGCCGACCTCGACGATGACGTTCGCCGCCTACGCCACCGGGTGGATCGAGACCTGGCCGCTGAAGGACCAGACCCGCGAGCGCTACCGCGGAATCCTGCGGCGCGAGCTGCTCCCGCAGTTCGGCGGCTACCCGCTGGCCAAGATCCACCCGCACCACGTCCGGAGCTGGGTCGCCGGCCAGGTCGCCGGGCCGCTGTCAGCAAGCAGCGTCCGCCAGCACATCGCCGTCCTGCGCAGCTGCCTGAAGGCAGCGCAGATCGACGGTCACCTCGGCGAGCTCCCGCTGCTCGGGGTCAAGATGCCGCGCAGCTACTCCCGCCAACCGGCAGTCCTCACCCTGACCCAGGCGTTCGCGATGATCGACGCCGCCCCCGCGGCCTGGCAGTGCGCCATCGCCACCGCCCTGTTCACCGGGCTGCGGCTGGGCGAGCTCCTCGCCCTGACCGTCGACGACATCGACCTGCCCGGCCGGCGCCTCAACGTCCGGGCCACCCTCACCGAGGTCAACTCCCGCACGCCACGCCTGCAGCGAGAGGAGCCCAAGAGCCGGGCCGGCTACCGGCAGGTCCCGATCGTCGAGGCCCTGGCCGCCCGGCTCGAGACCCACCTGGCCCACCTCGGCCCGACCGACGAGGGCGCCGTGTTCGCCAGCCCCGTCGGGACGTGGATGAGCAAGAGCAACTTCTACCGCGACGCCTGGAACCCGACCCGCACCGCCGCCGGCCGGGAGGACTTCACCTTCCACGACCTGCGCCACACCGCGGCCAGCCTGCTGCTCGCGCACTCCGGCGCAGAGCTCGCCGAGCTGAAGTTCGTCCTGGGCCACAGCCAGATCGCGCACACCGTCGACCTCTACGGGCACCTGGTCCCCGGCCGGCTCGAGGGCTTGCGCGCGACCTTTGATGCGGCGGTCAGCGCGGCGCAGCAGCAGCCAGGACCGACCCCGCCGGCCCGTGCGCCGCAGCGGTCCCGGCTACGCCTGGTGACCTGAGAGCTGTCCGGCCGCCGGGGTGCCGTCAAGCAACGCCTCGAGCTGGCGGCGGGGGATCAGGATCCGGCGGCCGATCCGCACGCAGGGCAGGCTCCCGTCCCGCACAGCCGCAAACGCCAGCCCCCGGCTGATGCGCAGGTAAGCCGTCGCCTCATCCACCGTCAACACCGGCCCGCCCTCGGCGGCCGCCGCCGTCATCGCGACACCTGCTCGTCGTCGAACCACTGCGGCCACAGCTCGCTGGGGTGGCGGCCCAGCGCCACCGCGATTCGGTCCGCCGCGTCCGAGCGCAGCCGGTCCCGGCTCAGCAGCCGGTGCAGCGTGCTGCGGTCGACATGCAGGGCCACCGACGCGGCGCTGAGGTTCCCGTCGCAGTCCGCGACCACCCGGGCCAGCAGCCGTCGCGCCGGCGCCGCCGGGAAGAACGGCACCCCCCTCGTGCTCACCTGTGTCATCACGCTCCCGTCCTGGCACGGCCTGTGCCTCCACCCTTGGTAAGTGCGGATGAGTGGCGTGCTGTGACAGCGCATGCCGGCCTTCCTTGGGTCCGGACGCCTTGCCGGGCGCGACCGGCAAGGCGTGTCGCAGTCACCGACAAGGGTGGGACCCAGCCCGGCAAGGGTTGTCGGCAAGGGTCGGGTCCTCGCTCGTGGGCTTGTTGGAATCGACGATCCGCTATCTTGGCGCTATGAGGGCTTCGGATGTGACCGCGGGTGCGGTCCTGCGCCAGGCGCGTCACGCGGCCGGGTTGACCCAGCGCGAGGTAGCGACTCGGGCCGGCGTGCAGCAGAGCGTCGTGTCGGCCTACGAGAGCGGCGGCCGCGAGCCGTCCCTGGCCACACTGTCGAGCCTGGTCGAGGCGTGCGGCGTGAGCCTGGAGGTGCACCTCGGCGAAGCGCTGCCGACCGGAACCGACCCGAGCGCCGTCGGACCGATCGGACGCCGGCTGCGCCGGCGCCGGGCAGCGGTGCTGGCCGTGGCCGCTCGGCACGGCATGACCGAGCTGCGGGTTTTCGGCAGCGTCGCCCGCGGCCAGGACACCGACAGCTCCGACTTGGACCTGCTCGTGCGCATCCCCGAGGGCACCGGCCTGTTCGCCCTAGGCCGCTTCACCCAAGAGCTGCAGGACCTGCTGCACGTGCCGGTCGACGTCGTCCCTGATGACAGCGTCAAGCCCCGCGTCCGCAACAGCATCGACCGGGACCTCGTGCCGCTGTGAGCCGCAGCGACCGGGACCGGCTGCTCGACGTCCTCGAAGCCGGCGCGGCCATCGCCGAGCACCTGCAGCGCGGACCACTCAGCGACGGCCTCGTCTTCGACGCCGTGAGGGTCCGGCTCATCGAGATCGGCGAGGCTGTCAAGGACGTCTCACCCGAGCTGCTCAGCCAGCAGCCCTCGATCCCCTGGCGGCAGGTCGCCGCGATGCGCGACCAGTTGGCGCACCGGTACTTCGACACCTCGCACGCCATCGTTGCGCAAACCGTGGGCTCCGATCTCGTTGAGCTCTTGGCCGCCACCACGTCACTGCTGGCAGCACTGGACCCCCAGGGCTGACCCCGGCTGCGGGTGCTGTTCGTGGGCCGACTCGCGTCGGACGCAAGCCTTGTCGAGGTGCCAAAGGAGCGCGGAGCAAGGTATGCGTTCGGTGACCGAACCGTCCGCTGGCGCGGCCGGCCCGATCCCCGCACGCGGGCGCGACCGGCGGGTCGGGGGGAGTTCGCCCAGGCGCGGGCTCGCAGAGCAGCGGAACGCAGAGTGCGGGCGAAGAAGGTCCTGACCGCGATGTCACGGGGGTACCTGTTTCCGCACTTACCAAGGGTGAGGGCCACTACGGCCCCGCTGGAGGGGAACGTGGACGAGGTCGAGGTCACCGGGCAGAGCGCCGCGCCTGCAAACGCAGGGCGGCACCGTCTGCACCGCTCACCAGCGCGCGGTCATGCCATGAAGGTCCTCTATGGCGACGACGAGTGGGCGCTGATCGTGCAGGCTGCGCAGATGCTCGGCTTGCGCTCCAGCGGCTACGTCGCGTCAGCGGCGCTGTCTGCGGCGCAGCTCGCCGTTCATCCGCCACAGACGGACGGGACCGGCCGTCATCGTTGGGTCGCGGTCCCGGCGGCGGATCGCGAGCTGTTGCTGGAGCTCATGCAGTCGCGCAACGCCGTCAACCGGTACGGGGTGAACGTCAACCAGGCTGTGGCCGCACTGCACAGCGTGGGGCAGGCGCCTGTCTGGCTTGAGCAGGCCGTCGTCGGCGCGCGCCGGGCGGTCGAACGGGTCGACGAGGCGGTCACCTTGGTGGCACGACGGCTGAGCCGGGGGAGGGGCTGAAAGTGCAAGTAACCAAGTAACCGGCAATAGCCTCGGGCGCATGAACATCGACATGGCAGGGACCTGGGACGCAGAAGCAGCGCGTTTCGACGAGGAGCCTGATCACGGGCTGCTCGATCCGGCGGTGCGCGCCGCGTGGGCGGATTTGCTCCGGGAGTGCGTCCCTGCGTGGTCCACTGTCCTCGATGTACGCTGCGGGACCGGCTCGCTCGCGGGTTCTGCTGGCCGAGCAGGGTCACGTCGTGACAGGAGTCGACCTGTCACCTCGGATGCTCGAAGCCGCACAAGACAAGGCGGTCCGGCACAGCACCGACGTCACCTTCGTTCTTGGCGATGCGTCGGAACCACCCGTGGCTGGACCGTTCGACGTAGTGCTCGCTCGACACGTCGTCTGGGCGCTTCCTGATCGGTCCGGGGCACTGGATCGTTGGGCAGCCCTCTTAGCAGCTAGCCACGGCAGGCTCGTGCTGATCGAAGGTTTGCGGGGCAACGGAGCAGGTATCTCAGAGACTGCCCTGCACGCCCTCGTCCAGCCGAAGGTCGACCGCGGCTTGAAGTTCGACACTTGCCGGAGGAGGCACTGTGGGGTCGCCAGATCAGCGATGAGAGGTACGTCCTGACGGCCGATTTGTAGGTGCCGTTCCTCGAACGCCAGCCGGCGCTAGCCGTTGCCTGAGCAGCGGACCAGTAAGACTCTCCCGATGGCGGGGCCAGCTACATGCCTCGGCTGCCGTCGAGGGTCTCCCGGATGATGTCGGCGTGTCCCGCGTGCCTGGCGGTCTCTTCGATCAGGTGCAGAATCACCCAGCGAACGTTGCAGTTCAAAACATCAGCACGGGCACATGCCGTGTTCAGTTCCCGAGACGCGACTATGCCTCGGGACAGTTCGCTTGCGTCCCGGTAGCGCGTGAGCCACTGATCGACTGTGTCCTCGTCGCCTAGCAGGAAGTCCGCGTCAGGGATGTCCGACTCCTGCTCCGGCCACCCGTCGGCAAGCGGTTGTCCGGCGACGACGCCCTGGAACCAGCGCTCCTCCCAGATCGCCGAGTGCTTGAGCAGTGACAGCAGCGACAAAGCGCTGGCCCTCGGTACTCGACGCGCGTCCACCTCACTCAAGCCCTCGACCCTTCTGACGAGCGCGTTTCGCTGCACGTCGAGAAAGGCGGCGAGAGCGTCGCGCTCGCTGTCGGGGCGGAACTCGTCGCTCATGTCCCGAACGCTACTTTGCGCCAGGCACGGCTATGCCGTTAACGGCATCAAAGCCGAACGCCACAGAGACCCACCTATGGCGTGCGCCGAGCCAGTCGTCCGGACGACTACAAGGGTGCTTGTCCAAGCGGCAAAGGCCCGCTTCTGCCGAAGAGCGAGTGCCGCGTTCCTCGGGCCCGGCGCTACCTTCGCAGGTCCAGTCGCAGGATGATCTCCCCGTCGGGGTCCAGGTCTCCTCTTGAGGCGAACCCGAGCTTCGCGTAGAAGCCGGCCGGGCCGCCCTCGCCTGGCACATGGCTGGTGAGCAGCTCTGTGGCGCCGTGGCCGCGGACGAGCTCCACGATCTGCTGCACGACTTCCCGGCCGTGGCCCTTGCCCTGTTGCCGGTGGTCGATGAGCAGCTTCCAAAAGAACCATGGGCCGTTGATCTCGGGCGGCCGGGTTCAACGTCCCAGCTCAGCATGACGAAGCCGACCGGCTGTCTGTCGGCGCAGACGGCTCGGCACCAGGGATTTCCGTGCGGGTTCTCGGCGGCTTTCTCGAGCGAGTCGGCCACCGAGCTGACGAAGCGTTCCTGGCCGGGTGCGAGACGAAGCGCGAGGACGGATGGGCGTTGTCGTCGGTGATCTCCACGAGGTTGATCATCACTACGAACAACGTACGCGCGAACGAGCTGCCGTGGCCGGGCTCCCTCGACCGCCCGCTCATGCCGCGTCTTGTCACCCCGGTGGCGGATGGCAGACCTGGGCAGGGCCGCGCATCGTGGCGACATGGCGGCCCTCGACGCCTCCTCCCCGCAGTCGCGTGAGCTCGGCCTAACGGCGGGTGCTCACCTGTCGCGGTACCGCGGCACCTCGCGCGAGCACACGGAGTCCGACCTGCGGGTCTTCTTCGGCTGGTGCCAGGACCGGCAACTCCCGCCGCTTGACGCCCAGCGCAACGATCTCGAGCTCTACCTGCGGTGGATGTAGGACGTCCGCCGGTTCAAGCCGTCCACGGTGTCCCGCCGGCTGTCCGTCGTCGCGGGCTTCTACCGGACCTGCGTCATCGACGGCGTCCTCGAGCACTCCCCAGCCGACTACCTTCGACGACCGACCGTCCCGCCGGGGTCACCAACGCTCGGGCTGACACACTTGCAGTTCGAGGCGATTCTCACCGCGGCCAGACAGTCGAGCAGCCCGTGCGACTTCGCGCTGGTGTGCCTGCTTGGCCTGCTCGGGCTGCGGATCTTCGAGGCCGTCGGCGCCGACATCGACGACCTGGGCGAGGAACACCGGCATCGGGTCCTTCGGGTGCGAGGCAAGGGCGGCAAGGTCGTCTTGGTTCCGCTGCCTGCATCTCTGCTTGAGTGCAGTAACTTCTTCCGCGTGACGAAGAAGTTGCGCCCGGTGGGCGGTCAGGATTATCCGAGGACCTACCAGGAGTTCCGGTCCTGGTTCCCGGACGACGCCACCTGTCGGGAGTACCTCGGGCAGTTGCGTTGGCCGGACGGGTTCTGTTG
>JAABUX010002524.1_pt1 | contig 25695 bp, 19 predicted proteins | sample 5561851 | NCBI WGS metagenome assembly JAABUX01 (sample SAMN10711883, study PRJNA513361) | rock metagenome | isolation source: Antarctica rocks | place: Antarctica: Victoria Land, Richard Nunatak red sandstone | collected 2016-01-03 | reverse complement strand
AGGCCTGCTTGAGGACGGGTCCCCCATACGACATCGCAGCCGACTTGCCCACCACGATCCCGGGCAGGAGCGGGTCCTTGATGTGGATGAACGCTCGGAACCTGTGGCCGAACTCCTCCCGGAGGCGGTCCACGTTCTCCCAGCCACCCGCGTCGGTGACCCGGGTGATGACGGCGCAGACGCGCTGCTGCTCGGGAAAGCTCTGGTCGGCGAGAGCAGCCACCGTGGCGCGGAGCACCTCGTAGCGCTCGGTGTAGGTCGGGATCAGCGCGCAGTGCACCACCTCGCCGGGGGAGGGCCTTCCGGCTGCCGGGCGGATCGACTGGCACCGTTCCCACCAGTCGATGGCCTCGGTCTCATGGAGCCGGCGCAGCGACCTCCGCACCGCCAGCACCGTGTGCACGGTGCGCAGCAGCCAATAGGTGTCGAGCAGCACCGCACCGACGCCGAGGATCCACAGCTTGGTGGGGTCGTTGAGCCTGATGGCGAACGCCACCACAAGAGGCGTGAGCAGCACGCTCCAGGTGAGGGCTCCGGGGAGGATCTCGAGCAGGCGCTGACGAACAGGCTGGCGCCGGCCCGGCGCTCGAATCACGGCGGCCACCGCCCCAGTCTAGGTGGCGGCTCCACCGACGACCGCCGAAGAACGGCTATCCTCCACTACCCGCGCTCACTCCGTGCGCCCAGCCGGTGACAGGTCTTCCCAGATGCCCGCTCGCACTCCGCATCCCGACGACGAGCCGCGTCCCGCTGCCGAGGAGGAGGCGGACGAGGTGGTGGCGGCCGAGGACGTGGCCGAGCCGGAGGTGATCGAGGACGTCATCGAGGTCGATGCGGGCGATGATGCCGACGTCCCTGTCGGGGACGACGAGGAGGACGAGGAGGAGGAGGCCGAGGCCGACAAGCCGGTGGTGGTGGCGCCGGTGGTAGTCGCCAAGCCTGCTCCGCGACCCCAGCCGGGGCGGCCGCCGAGCGCCAAGGAGGAGCCTCCGCCGCCGTTCGCGATCGGGGAGCGGGTACGGTTGACCGCGAACATGCGGCCGCGGACCGGCACCCCGATCGGCGACTACCCCATCGGCTCCCTCGGACGTGTCGAGACCGTGCTGAGCCAGACGGCCATCGTGCGCTTCGACCGCGCGGCGGACACCAAGGAGGTTGTGGCCTTCACCGGCCTCGAGACCGCCGAGGGCGTCGCCGGACGCGGCAACGGTCCACCCGTGCCGCCACCACCCCCGGTCCCGGTGCGTCGGGGAAGCCCGTCCACCAGCGCCCACCCGGTGGCGGTGCTCCGTGGTGTTCCCCGACCCCCCGCGCCACGGGAGCTTCCCCCTCCCGCGCCTGCCCGCCTGGCCCCGGCCGCGCGCGCGACCGCGGTCCACACCTCCCCGGGCGACGAGGCCAGCCGCACCGAGGGCGGCGGTACGGAGCCCCCAGGCGACGCCAGGGCAGAGCCGGCCGCGTCCGCGCCGGTGGCCGGGACAGCAGCCACCGGCGCACCCGCGACGACCCAGGGCCGGTCACTCAAGCAGGCCACCCGCCCAGAGGCGGCGACGTCCACGAAGCGATCCCAGACGCCACCGAAGGCCCCGCCCAGGGCCGCCGCGAAGAGCGCCGCACCGCGCCGCGCACCGCCTGCAGCCACGCGGGCGGTCGCTGCCAAGCCGGCCGCCGGTGGCCAGGCTGCCAAGGGTGCCACCAAGCCTGCGGCCAAGCGGCCGGCCGGCACTGCCGCGAAGCCGGCCACCCAGCGAGGCACGGCCAAGGCCACCTCATCGCCATCGGCCTCCAAGGGGTCGCGCGGCGGGACCACGGCGACCACCGTGTCGAAGCTGGGTTCTGCAGCGGCGAGGCAGACGGCCGGCACGCCCGCCGGCGGCTCCCGCCCTTCGAACTCGACGAGCGCGGGGGCTCGCTCCGTGGCCACCAAGGGAGCCAAGGCCGGCCCGGCCAAGACGCCGACGCGGAGCGCCGCCAAACCCGCACGGCCCTCGGCCAAACCGACCACGGGCAAGCCCTCCAAGGGACGCACCGGGCGGCACTGAGCCGCCGCGGCCACCGCGCTCACGGTGCTGCCACGGGGCCGCGGCCCCCGCTGACGGCGTCGGCGTACACGCCGCGGCGCTCCGGGGGAAGCAGGGCGGCGATGTGAACGGCGATCTCGTCGGCGATCGCGGCATCGTCGCGGCGGCCGGCGAGGTCGAGGGTGAAGGCAGCCCCGTAGCGGAGCACGGCCTCGCGGCGCCACCCGCCCCGCCGCGGGACGTTGCCGTCCGTGCCCGAGAACGCGGCCGGGAGGACGTGAGCCCCACTGCGCCTGGCAAGGAAGCCGATGCCCGCCTGGGCGCGCTGCATGCTCCCGTCCCGGGACCGCGTGCCTTCCAGGAAGACGAGCAGGCGCCCCTCCCTGCGGAGAACCTCGAGCGCGCGCTGGACGGCGCGGCGGTCGGGTCCGCTCCGGTTGACGGGGATGCAGTTGCAGCCGGCCAGGAACCACGCGGCCGCGCGGTTGACGTACATCTCTCGCTTGGCCAGGGCGAAGAGGGTGAGCGGGAAGTACCCGCCCACCACCATGGGGTCGAGGTTGCTGATGTGGTTGGCGACGAGCAGGAGCGGTCCGCGCGCAGGGATGTTCTCCTCGCCGACGATGCGCAGCCGCCGCCGGGAGAGAAGCCGGAGGTAGAGGCGCGAGAGCACCGACGCGACGCGGTACCGGACCGGGCGGATGCCGTCATCCCGAACCGGGAACTTCTCGGGAAAGCCCTTGAGGGCTCGTGTCATCGCCCGATGGTGAAGGAGATGCGGGACGATGCGCCACCTACAATCCGCGCCCGGAGCCCCCTTAGCTCAATGGCAGAGCAGCCGGCTTTTAACCGGTTGACGGAGGTTCGACTCCTCCAGGGGGCACGCGGTCACGGGGCCTGCACCACGCAGCACGAACCGTCAGCCCGTGAGCTCCTCGACGGGCTCGGGTCGCCAGCGGAGCTCCGAGCAGTGTGAGAGCCCAGCCGACGACAGGTGGTCGCCGAGGAGGTCGACGATGCGCACCGCGGTCGCGGGGTCGGTGAAGGTCGCGGTGCCCACCTGGATGGCGTCGGCGCCGACGATGAGATGGTCGAGGGCGTCCTCGACGGTGGTGATCCCCCCGATGCCGATCACCGGGATGCGCACCGCGCTGCGCACCGCGGCGACCGCGGCGAGCGCGAGGGGCTTGATGGCCGGCCCGCTGAGGCCACCGACCCCCGCTTGCGCCAGCACCGGCCGCCTCGCGTGGCGATGGATCTTCATGCCCACGAACGTGTTGACCGCCGACAGCGCGTCCGCTCCCGCGGCCTCGACGGCGCGGGCGACAGCGGCGATGTCGGTCACGTTGGGGCTGAGCTTCACCACCACGCATCGTTCCGTCACCTCGCGGACGGCCTCGGTCAGGCGCGCTGCCTGCGCGGGGTCACGGCCGAGGTCCAGGCCATGGGCGATGTTGGGACACGAGATGTTCAGCTCGTAGCCCGCGACGCCATCGACCGCGTCGAGGATGCGCACGCACTCCACGTATTCGGCCGCGCCGGCCCCGGCCACGTTGACGATCACCGCGCAACGGAGGCGGGCGAAGTGGCCCGAGTACTCGCGCGCGACGTGCTCGACGCCGGGATTCTGGAGCCCGATGCTGTTGAGCATCCCGGCGTCGGTCTCCGCGATCCGTGGGGGAGGATTGCCTGCGCGCGGCAGGCGGGTGGTTCCCTTCGTGTAGAGCGCACCGACCCGGTCGAGGTCGATGAGCTCGGACAGCTCGAGACCGAACCCGGCGGTGCCGCTGGCGAGGCCGACCGGGTTGGCGAGGCGCAGGCCCCGGCCCAGGTCGACGGTCAGGTCCGCCCTCATGCGACGTGGGCCGCCGGCAGCGCCATGAGGTCGTGCCAGGCCACGTCCGCCATCTGCATCACCGGCCCGTCACGGCAGCACAGCGCCCACGAGGTCGCCCCGCCGTGACGCACCACGGGAAGCGCGCAGCCGAGACACGTCCCGTAGCCACAGCCCATGGGGGCTTCGAGTGACACCTCGGCAAGCGGGGGTGCCGCGGCGCAGCCGTCGAGAGCGCGGGCCAGCGCCGCCAGCATGGGGTTGGGGCCGCAGCCGTAGACCGCGGTGGAGGCGCTGACGGCGTCGGGCACGGCCGCCGTCACCAGCCCCTGGGCGCCGGCACTGCCGTCGACGGTCAGCTGGACGACCCGCACCCCATCGTCGCCGCGGCGGAAGCGGTCGGCCGGGTAGAGCAGCGCCGCGGTGGCGGCGCCGTTCACCACTGTCACCTCGGTGCCACGGGCACGCAGCGCGCGCACCAGCAGGGGGAAGGGCGCGCACCCCAGGCCGCCGCAGACACAGAGAGCGCGCTCAGGCGCCGGGTCGATGGTGAAGCCGCGTCCCAGCGGTCCCAGGGCCGCCAGGGCTTCGCCCGGCCTCAGCGCCGCGAGGACGCGGGTGCCGACGCCGACGGGGGCCACGACGAAGGAGGCGGTGTCGCCATCCGTCCACGCCACGCTGAACGGCCGGCGCAGCAGGGGAACGGTGGTGTCACCGCAGCGGACCTGGGCGAACTGCCCGGGCCGCGCCGTCGCCGCGAGGTGGGGCAGGCGGACGCGCAGCTCCAGCATGTCCCCACCGAGCCGGTCGACGGCGATGACCTCACCCCGCTCGTCGCGCGCGTCGCGCAGGGATGACCTCACGAGACCGCCCCGACAGCCCCCTCGCGGTAGGCCTGGACACGACCGACCGCGAACCGCTCGCCGGACTGCTGCCTGCTCATGGCGTCCACCAGCGCGGCAGCGGTGTCCAGGGAGGTGCAGCAGGGGATGCGTCGCTGCTCCGCGGCGAGCCGGATCCGGTAGCCGTCCTTGACGGTGCGACCCGCCGCCGCCACCACCGACGCGCCGCCACCACCGCTGTAGGACATCTCGTCGGTGTCCAGGTGTGAGGCGGTGTTGATGACCAGTTGCACGCGACCCTCGTCGATCACGTCGATGACGTTGGGCCGGCCGTGGCCGAGCTTGCCGACGGCGACGGCGCTGATCCCCGCCTGAGCCAGCATCCCCACCGTTCCACTGGTGGCGTAGAGGGTGAATCCCATCGCGTCGAGGTGCGCAAGGATGGGAACGGCCTCGGCCTTGTCCGCGTCCGCGATGCTGCAGAGCACGCCGCCCGACGCGGGCACGCCGCCCAGGGCCGCGAGGAAGGCCTTCTGGATCGCAGCCCCGAGGTCGAGGTCGATGCCCATGACCTCGCCTGTCGACTTCATCTCCGGGCCGAGGACCGTGTCGACGTCGGTGAGCTTCACCGTGGAGAACACCGGCGCCTTGACGGCCACGAGCGGCCGGGCGGCCACCAGGCCACCCGGCCACCCCATTGCCTCCAGCGTCTCCCCGGTCATGACGCGCACCGCCAGCTCGACCATGGGCACGCCGCTGACCTTGCTCAGGAATGGGACGGTGCGCGACGCCCGCGGGTTGACCTCGATGACGTGAGCCCGGCCGCGGTAGACCACGAACTGGATGTTGCAGAGACCGCGCACCCCGAGCGCGTGCGCGATCCGGGCGGTGTCCGCCACCACCTGGTCGCGGACCTCGGCCGCCAGCCGGGGCGCGGGGTAGGCGGCCATCGAGTCCCCGCTGTGGACGCCCGCGCGCTCGATGTGCTCGAGGAGCCCCGGCACCACCACGGTGCTGCCGTCGCAGATGGCGTCGACGTCAACCTCGGTGCCGAACAGGTACTTGTCGACGAGCACCGTGCCGCGGCGCTGCGAGCCGTCCTCGGGGAGCACGGCCATGGCGGCGACGAGGTAGCGCTCCAGTGCGCCGCGGCTGTGCGCGACCTCCATGGCACGGCCGCCGAGCACGTAGGACGGACGCACCAGCACGGGGTACCCGATGCGGTCGGCGATCTGGATCGCGTCCGCGACGTCGACAGCGGCGGCGCCGTGGGGCTGGGGGATCCCCAGGGACCGCATCAGCGCCTCGAACGTGCGTCTGTCCTCGGCGGCATCGATGGTGTCGACATCGCTGCCCAGGATGGTGACCCCGGCGGCATGGAGGGGTCGCGCCAGGTTCACGGCGGTCTGTCCGCCGAACTGCACCACCACGCCGCGGGGCTGTTCCGCCGCGATGACCGCGAGAGCGGACTCGGCGTCGAGCGGCTCGAAGTAGAGCCGGTCACTGCAGTCGAAGTCAGTGCTCACCGTCTCCGGGTTGCTGTTGATCATCACCGCCGCGATGCCCGCCTGTCGCAGCGCCTGCGCCGCCTGCACGCTGCAGTAGTCGAACTCGATGCCCTGGCCGATGCGGATCGGCCCGCTGCCGAGCACCACCACCGCTTGGGGCTCCCCGCCCGAGGGGCCGGGGCCCTCGTCCTCGGCCTCGTAGGTCGAGTAGAAGTAGGGGGTGGCGGCCTCAAACTCGGCAGCGCACGTGTCCACGCACTTGTACACGGGGTGCAACCCGAGCACGGAACGGCGCTGGCGGATGTCGTCGGGTGCCTCGCCTCGCACCTCAGCGATGCGGCCGTCGCCGATGCCCAGGTGCTTGGCCTCGGCCAGCAACGAGGCCGTGAGCTCCTGCCAGCGCAGGCGTTCCTCGCACTCGACGATGCGGTGCAGGCGCCGGACGAACCAGGGCGCGATGGTGGAGCGGCGGGCCACCTCCAGCACCGTCGCTCCGCCGCGGAGCGCTTCCATGACCGCGAACGGGCGACGGTCGTTGGCGCTGTCGACGAGCACCCGGTCGCGCATCGCGGCGACGTCGGGGCGGCGCTGCTCGAGCGACCTGATCGCCTTGTTGAACGCGGCCTCGAAGCTGCGCTCGATGGCCATGACCTCGCCGGTCGACTTCATCTGCGTGCCCAGCCTGCGGTCGGCATCCGGGAACTTGTCGAACGGCCAGCGAGGGATCTTGACCACGCAGTAGTCGAGCGCCGGCTCGAAGGCGGCGCAGGTCTTGCCGGTGACGCTGTTGGGGATCTCGTCGAGGCGGCGTCCGGCGGCGATCTTGGCGGCCAGCCGTGCGATCGGGTACCCGGTGGCCTTCGACGCCAGCGCCGAGCTGCGCGACACCCTGGGGTTCACCTCGATGACGAAGTACTCGTGGGTGTGAGGGTGCATGGCGAACTGCACGTTGCAGCCGCCCTCGATCCGCAGCGCGGTGATGATCCGCAACGCCGCGCTGCGCAGCTGTTGATGCTCACGGTCGGTGAGCGTCTGCGCTGGCGCCACCACCACGGAGTCACCCGTGTGCACCCCCATCGGGTCGATGTTCTCCATGTTGCACACCGTGATGCACGTCCCGGCGGCGTCACGCATCACCTCGTACTCGAGCTCGCGCCAGCCCGCCAGCGACCGCTCGATGAGCACCTGGCTGATGGGCGACGCGGCCAGCCCGCTGCCGACTCGCTCGGCGAGCGTCTCGTCGGTCTCGCAGAACCCGCCGCCCGTGCCACCGAGCGTGTAGGCCGGTCGCACCACCAGGGGGAGGCCGACGAGCGACGCAAAGGACCGCGCTTCCGCGAGGGACGAGACGGTGCGCGAATCCGGGACCGGTTCCCCGATGCGAGCGAGCAGCTCCTTGAAGAGACCACGGTCCTCGGCGGTGCGGATGCACTCCAGGGAGGACCCGAGCAGCCGCACCTCGTGGCGCTCGAGGACCCCGGCGTCGGCGAGGGCAACGGCCAGGTTGAGACCGGTCTGGCCGCCGAGGGTGGCGAGCAGGGCGTCGGGGTGCTCGGCGGCGATGACCCGCTCGAGCACCTCGACAGTCAGCGGTTCGATGTAGACGGCGTCGGCGACATCGTCGTCGGTCATGATGGTCGCCGGGTTGCTGTTGACCAGCACCACCCGGATCCCCTCCTCACGGAGCGCGCGGCAGGCCTGAGTGCCCGCGTAGTCGAACTCCGCGGCCTGCCCGATGATGACCGGGCCGCTGCCGATGACCAGCACGCAGCGGGGCTTGCGGCGCGGCGGCGCGCCGTCCCTGCCGGTGGTGGCCGACCTCGGGGTGCGGCTCACGCACATGCGCAGGAACTCGTCGAACACCTCGGCGCGGTCCTGCGGGCCCGGAGCTCCCTCGGGGTGGTACTGCACGCTGAAGGCGGGGAGGTGGCGGTGGCGCAGCCCCTCGACGCTGCCGTCATTGAGGTTGCGCTCGCTCACGTACCACCCGCTGGCCGCGGAGAGGCTGGCGGCGTCTACCTGGAACTCGTGGTTGTGCGAGGTGACCCGCACCGTGTCGCGCTCCTCGTCCCTGACGGGATGGTTGCCGCCGTGGTGGCCGAACCGCAGGCGCGACGTGGTGGCGCCGACGGCTCGCCCCAGGACCTGGTGGCCCAGACAGATGCCGAGCAGAGGGACGCGCCGATCCAGGAGCTCGCGGACCAGTCCCACCGGGCCATCCAGGCGGGCCGGGTCACCCGGGCCGTTGGAGAGCAGCACCCCGTCGGGGCGGTGGGCGAGCACTTCGTCGAGACGTGCGTCGTGGCGGACCACCACCACCTCGGCGCCCCGGCTGCGCAGAGCGCGAAGCTGGTTGTACTTCACGCCCATGTCGACCACCACGATCCGCACTCCGCGGAAGGCGTCGCGCGTGCCGGCGACGCCGACCCCACGCTCCAGCGTGTCGTCGAGCCGGTCGGTCCACTCCAGCATCGCCTCGTGATGGGCCACCTCGCCGACGAGGTCCTGCTCGCCGAGGGTGGGCGCGTGGCGCGCCATGTCGACCTGTTCGGCCGCCGTCATCGAGGCCGTGGGGGCGATGACCCCGCGCAGCGTGCCGTGGTCGCGCAGGTGACGGGTGAGGGCGCGGGTGTCGACACGGCGAAGGCCGGGCACCCCCCAGCGACGCAGCTCCTCGTCGAGGGTGCGCTGTGCGCGAGCATGACCGGCGTCGGGCGAGAGCTCACGCACCACCAGGGCGCGGCAGTGGACCCGGTACGACTCCGCGGTGTCGTCACGGCACCCGTAGTTGCCGATGAGGGGGTGGGTCATCACCACCACCTGCCCGGCGTAGGAGGGGTCCGTAATCACCTCCTGGTAGCCGGACATGCAGGTGTTGAAGACGACCTCGCCGTGGCCGGTCGGCACGTCCGCCCCGAAGAGCAGGCCGTCGAACACCGCCCCGGACTCCAGGGCCAGCCGGCCGGCGCGGGGCTCAGCCATGGGTGGCCTGGGCGAGGGGGGACGTCAAGGGCAGGAACCTGGTGTCGTGGTGCAGGATGGCTCCGTCGTTGATGGTGAGCAGGATGCGCCCCTGCAGGCGAACGCCCCGCAACGGCGTGTTGCGCGAGAGCGACTGGGTCACCTCCTCTCCCACCGTCCACTCCGCCGCGGGGTCGAAGAGCACGCAGGTGGCAGCCTCGCCGACCCGCAGCCCCGGCGCACGCACACCCCGGTCGCGGCCGAGCACCCGGGAGGGACCGACGGTGAGGCGCTCGACCAGGGTCGGGATCCAGTCTCCGTGCATGCCTCCCAGAGTGATGCAGGTCGCCAGCGCGGTCTCCAGCCCGACCATCCCGGGCGCGGCGTCGCGCACGTCACCCGACTTGCGGTCGCTGCGATGGGGGGCATGGTCGGTGGCCACCGCGTCGACGACGCCATCGCGGAGCCCCTGGATGAGCGCCTCGCGATCCGCCTCGCCGCGCAGGGGAGGGTTGACCTTGAGCAGCCCGGGCGGCTCCGGAGCCCGGGCCACGGGGAGCCACATGGCGAGGTGATGGGGCGTCGCCTCTGCGGTCACGGCAAGGCCGTCCTCACGGGCGCGCCGCACCAGCTCGACAGAGGCGGCGGTGCTGAGGTGCTGGAGGTGGAGGTGCCCCCGTCCCGCGGTATGCAGCGCGCCCAGGGCGGCGAGCACCGCAGCGGTCTCCGCCCTGGGAGGACGTTCCGAGCAGCGGGTCAGCGCCATCCCGGCCGGGTTGCACGCCGCCACCAGGCCCTCGTCCTCGGGGTGCACCAGCACCGGTCGCGACACGTCGGCCGCGCGGCGCAGCCCCTCGGCGAGGAGCGTTGCCGGGGCCGCGTTGCGACCATCGTCGGTGAAGGCGACCGCGCCCGCCTCGGCGCACCCCGTGATGTCCACGAGCTCCTCACCACGGAGGCCACGGCTGAGGGCGGCGGCGCTCAGCACTGTCGCCGGTGCCTGCGCGGCCCGGGCCCGGGCGCGCGCGACCAGGTCGGGCGTGTCGGCGGGCGGGTTGGTGTTGGCCATCGCCACAACCGTCGTGAAACCGCCGGCGGCGGCGGCACGCGAGCCGCTCAGCACCGTCTCGGCGGACTCGTCGCCGGGCTCGCGCAGGTGCGCGTGCAGGTCGACGAAGCCGGGCGCGAGGATGCACGGCGATCGACCGGCCCCCGGGCTGAGGTCGACGACTGGGACGGTGCCCTCGTCGATGCGCCCGTACATGGCGATGATCCTGCCCTGGCTCAACCACACGTCCTGCCCGGGGCGGTCGATCGCCGCGGCGGGATCGATGACTCGCACGCCCCGCAGGATGCAGTTCACCCGGCCACCCCCTCGACCAGCCAGGCCCCGTCGATGCCGTCCACCTCACGCAGCCGGACGGCCACCCGCTCGCTGGGCGCGGTGGGAACGTTCTTGCCGACGTACGTGGCCCGCAGCGGCAGCTCGCGGTGGCCGCGGTCGACGAGCACCAGCAGCTCGACGGTGGCCGGCCGACCGGCATCGGTCACAGCGTCGAGCGCGGCCCGGAGCGTGCGCCCGGTGAAGAAGACGTCGTCGACGAGCACGACAGGGCGGCCCTCGACGGGGGGCGCCGCGCGCCCGTCCGCGCCCGCCAGCGCACCCGGGCGCGGCTCGGCGGGACGGGGGCGGTCGTCGCGGTAGTGGCGCAGGTCGAGGCTGGCGAGCTCTGGGACCGGCTGCCCCAGGGCCACCAGCGCCCGCGCCACGGATCCCGGCGAGCACCAGGGTCTCGCCCTCGTGCCGCTCGGCCACCTCGTGGCCGAGCCTCATGATCGCCCGCGCCACCGCCATCTCATCGAGCAGCCGCGGGCAGCCATCGAGGCGGTTGGGGACGGCGCTCATCCGAGCATCAGCTCGAGGAGCGCCATGCGCAGGGCCACGCCGTTGGCCGCCTGCCGGAAATAGGCGGCGCGGGGGTCGGCGTCGACGGCGGGGTCGATCTCGTCGACGCGGGGCAGCGGGTGCATCAGCACCGAGCGAGCCGGCAGCCTGCTCATCACCTGGACGTCGACGCGGATGGCGCACCGTGCCGCCTCGAACTCGTCGGGATCCGAGAAACGCTCCTTCTGGACCCGCGTCTGGTACACGACATCCGCGCTGGCGACAACCTCGTCGAGGCGCGAGTGCAGGGTGTAGGGCACACCGCGGGCGTCCAGGTAGGCCCGGACATCCGCCCCCACCTGGACGACATCGGGCGCCACGAAGCTCACCCGCACGCCGCGGTAGAGGGCGAGCAGCCTGGCCAGCGACCGTGCTGTCCGGCCGAAGCGGAGGTCGCCGCAGATGGCAACGTGCAGGCCCTCGATCCGGCCGAGCTCGCGATCGATCGTGAAGAGGTCGAGGAGCGACTGGGTGGGGTGCTCGCCGGGACCGTCACCGGCGTTGATCACGGGCACGGTGGCGACCGCGGCGGCCCGCGCGGCCGCCCCCTCGTGGTCGTGGCGGAGGACGATGACGTCCGCGTACGAGCAGACCATGCGGGTGGTGTCCTCGAGCGTCTCCCCCTTGACCGCGCTCGAGAAGGCGCGGGCAGCCTCAGTGCCCAGGACGGATCCGCCCAGGCGCAGCATGGCCGACTCGAAGCTGAGCCGGGTGCGCGTGCTCGGCTCGTAGAAGACGGTGGCCATGATCCTCCCGGACAGGCTGTGGCCGCGGGTTCCCTCGAGCGCCGCCGCGCGGGTGAACAGCTCGTCGAGCAGGGGACGGTCGAACTGAGCGGCGCTGAGCACGTGGTCCAGCGTGGCTGCTCGAACCGCCATCCAACAAACCTCCGGGACCGCAGCCCGCGCGGAAGGCGCGCCGTCAATGACGGCGGTGCGCATCCCTTGCCGGCCTCACGGGACCTGCTTGAAGTGGATCCGTCGAGGTGCACTGTAGCGCAGCCCCGGCAGCTCCCGCCGCGGTCCTGCTAGAAGACCGGCGTCTCGTGGTGGACGCCGAACACCTCACGGAGCGCATCGACGATCTCGCCCTCGGTGGCGCGGGCGCGGACGGCGTCGATGATCGCCGGCATGGTGTTGTCGGTCCCGGCGGCCACCTCCTTGAGGGCGTCGAGCCTGGTGGCGACGCTGGTGTTGTCGCGGGACTCGCGCAGCGCACGCAGCCGCTCCGCCTGCTCTCGCTCCACGTCCACGTGGATGACCAGGACGTCAGGTGGCGGCCCCTCTGCCACCTCGGTGAACGCGTTCACGCCGACGATCACCCGCTCCCCGGAGTCGAGCTGCGACTGGTAGTGGAACGCCGCCTCGGCGATCTCACGCTGCGGGTACCCGTCGCTGATGGCGTTGACGATGCCGCCGCGCTCGTCGATGGCACTGAAGTAGTCCTCGGCGGCCTGTTCCATCCGGTTGGTGAGGTCCTCGATGAACCAGCTCCCCGCCAGGGGATCGGCCACCGACGGCACCCCGGTCTCGTAGGCGAGGATCTGCTGTGTGCGCAGGGCGATCTGCGCGGCCTTCTCGGTGGGCAGAGCCAGCACCTCGTCCATCGAGTTGGTGTGCAAGGACTGGGTGCCGCCGAGCACCGCTGCCATCGCCTCGAAGGCGGTGCGGGCGATGTTGTTCTCGATCTGCTGCGCGGTGAGCGAGCAGCCCGCGGTCTGGGTGTGGAACTTGAGCTGCCAGCTCCTCGGGTTCCTCGCCCCGTACGTCTCGCGCAGCCGCCGCGCCCAGATGCGGCGGGCCGCCCGGTACTTGGCGATCTCCTCGAAGAAGTCGATGTGACTGTTGAAGAAGAAGCTCAGCTGGGGGGCGAAGTCGTCGACGTCCAGGCCGGCCGCGACGGCGGAGTCGACGTAGGCGAAACCGTCGGCCAGCGTGAAGGCCAGCTCCTGCGCGGCGGTGCTGCCGGCCTCGCGGATGTGGTAGCCGCTGACCGAGATGGGGTGCCACCTGGGGGCGTTCTCGGCGCAGAAGGTGACCACGTCGGTGACCAGGCGCATCGACTGCTGAACGGGAAAGATGAACTCCTTCTGAGCGATGTACTCCTTGAGGATGTCGTTCTGCAGGGTGCCGCCCAGGCGGGTCGCCGCCACGCCCTGCTCCTCGGCGGTGACCAGGTACTGCGCGAACGCGATGGAGGCCGGGGAGTTGATGGTCATGGACGTGGTGACGCGGCCGAGGTCGATGCCGTCGAAGAGGGTGCGCATGTCCTCCACGGAGTCGATGGCGACGCCGCACCGTCCGACCTCCCCGAGCGACTCGGGGGCGTCGCTGTCGTGCCCCATCAGCGTTGGCATGTCGAAGGCCACCGACAGCCCCGTCTGGCCGTGGTCGAGGAGGAACCGGTAGCGCTCGTTGGTGTCCCTGGCGCTGCCGAACCCCGCGAACTGCCGCATGGTCCAGAGCTTGCCGCGGTACATCGACGGGTGGATCCCACGCGTGTAGGGGAACTCGCCGGGAGGCGGCACCTGACGCTCCAGGTCGAGGCCGGCGACATCCTCGGGGCCGTAGCCGGCCTGGAGGGGCAGCCCCCCGAGCGTGTCCTCGGGAACCGCCGGCGCCAGCCGCCGTCTCTGGATGGTCTGTGACATCAGCAACTGCTCATGTGGGGGTTGAGGATGCGCTCGGCGATGCCGTAGGGGTCGACACCCCGGAGGTCACCGCTCAGCTGTGCTCCCATTGTGCCCTCTTGAAGCTCCTGCCGGGCTCTGTCCGCGGCGCGTTCGACCACGATCGCCTCGATCTCGGCCCTCAGGCGCTCGCGCCGGCGCCGGTCGAGCTCGCCGCTGCCGGCGATGGCCACGTGGTGGCGCTCGACCGCATCGGCGAGCTCCTCGATGCCTGACCCGGAGGTCGCGACCGTCTCGATGACGGGAACCTCCCACGCGCTGCCCCTGGTCTGGCGCACCAGGTCGCGCAGCTCGCGCGTCACCCTGGAGGCACCGGGCACGTCCGCCTTGTTAACGACGAAGACGTCGGCGATCTCGAGGATGCCCGCCTTGATGATCTGGACGCTGTCCCCGGCCGCGGGTGTGGTCACCACCACCGTGGTGTCGGCCGTCTGCATCACCTCGAGCTCGCTCTGCCCCACCCCCACCGTCTCGAGCAGACAGCGGTCACGCCCGCTGGCGTCGATGAGGCGCACTGCCTCCCGCGCGGCGCTGGCCAGGCCGCCCAGGTGACCGCGCGCGGCCATGCTGCGGATGTAGACGCCCTCGTCGCCGGTGTGACGCTGCATGCGCACCCGGTCGCCGAGGATCGCGCCGCCGCTGAACGGGCTGGAAGGGTCGACCGCGATGACCCCCACCCGGTGTCCCTGCTCACGCCAGCGCACGATGAGCTGGTCGCAGACGGTGCTCTTGCCGCTTCCCGGCGGGCCGGTGACCCCCACGACCCGGGCGGAGCCGGCGCGCTCGCGGACCCGCCGGAGGATCGCCTCCGCGGCGGGGTCACGGTCCTCGGCCAGCCTGATCGCCCTCGCCAGGGCCCGCACGTCGCCGTGGAGCAGGCGGGTGGCGATGTCCATACCCCGGCGAGTGTAGCCCGCGACTGCGGCGGCGCCGATGAGGCGGCCGGTGCGATCCTCGATTCCCGTACGATCACGCGGTGAGCGTTCCCCCGGCGCCGTCGCGCCCAGGGCGAGAGCGCCGGTCGACGTCGAGGCCTAGGCGGCTTCGCGTCCTCGCTCTCATCGGCATCCTTCTCGGGTTCGTGGTCAGCGGCGCCGCGGGGGCGGCGTTCTACTTCTCACCCGCGATCGCCCTCGCCTTCCAGGATTTCGGCCACAGCATCCATCACCAGGCGCATGCCACGGCGCGAGCCAGCGCCGCACCGTCGGGCGCCGCCAGCCCCGCACCGGTGGCTGCCCCCATCGCCGCCACGGAGAGCGCGTTCACGGTGCTCCTCCTCGGCTCGGACAACGACGCCAAGTTCATCGGCCCCGCGGTCCTGACGCAGTCGATGATCCTGGCTCGCGTCGACCCTGTCACCAGGCAGGTGACGATGCTGTCCATTCCTCGCGACCTCAACGTGCCGCTGTCCACGGGAGGCACCGACAAGATCGACAAGGCCTACCGCTACGGCGGCCCCGACGCCTCGATCGCCACCGTGGAGCGGGATTTCGGGGTGCACGTCGACCACTACGCCTGGATCGGCCTTCTCGGGCTCGTTCACCTCATCGACCAGGTGGGGGGCGTGGACGTGGTGGCGAGCAACCCCGTCCTCGACGACTTCTACCCCAGGGACCTCAGTGCCAGCAACCCCTACGCCATCGAGCGAGTCGCGGTCCTGCCGGGACCTCAGCACATGGACGGGATTGAGGCCCTGCAGTACGTCCGCTCGCGACACGACGACCTGCGCAGCGACTTCGGCAGGTCGGTGCGCCAGCAGCAGGTGCTTCTCGCCCTGCGCGCCAAGGCCAGGCTGCTCGGCATCGCCGACCTGCCCGACATCGCCTCCGCGATGGCCAACCAGTTCACCACCGACCTGTCCGTCACCCAGGTGGGCCAGCTGCTGCCCATCGCCGGGGGCGTGTCGCTCGCCAACGTCCACCAGGTGGTGCTGCTGCCGCCCTACACGCAGGCGGTGATGGTGGGCACGCAGGACGTGCTCGAGCCCAACTGGAGCCTGATCCTGCCCCTCGTCCACCAGTACTTCCCCCCGGCATGAGGAGGCTCGCGCTCCTCGTCTCGCTGCTGGTGGTGTGGGCGGCCTTCGGGTTTGGCGTCAACCGCTTCCTCGACACCCGCAGGTCCGACATCGCCATCCGGCACGTGGCGGTGGTGCCCACCAGGGAGACGCCCACGTTCAGCCTTCCCGGCACCATCTACGTCAGCCAGGCTGGCCGCCTCTACCGCCTGCGTGCCGGCCAGTTCACCGACATGGGCCTGCCCGCCGACAGGGGCTCCTGGATCCAGCCGGCCATGGCCACCCCGGGCACCCTGCTGGTGGTGGCGCGCGCCGAGGCCTACAGCGACGTCTACCTCATCGACGCCGCCAGCGGGGCCATCATCAAGAAGCTCACCGCCAACATCACGCCCAGCCCGGCTCACGTCGAGCTCAACGCCTGGGCATTCTGGCCGCACCTTGCCGCCGACGGCAGCACCATAGTCCTCGGCTACGACGGGCCCAAGACGGGCGCGAGCTTCGAGGTGCACCTCGCGGTCTGGTCGGGTCCGATCACGGGCCGGCTGGAGAGCAGGCAGTGGACCAACCCTACCCTCTACACGGGAGGCGACGTGGCACCGGTCCCACTCCCGGGGGGTGCCGTGCTCTACGCCAAGTACGCCCTCAACGAGAAGTCGCAGATCGTGGCACGGATCGCAACCGTCGCGGCGCCGGGTGCCGCCCCCGTGTACATCACCGCGGCAGCCGATGACTGCGGCGAGCCGGCCGTCAGCCCCGACGGCAGTGAGCTTGCCGTGGTCTGCACAGCCGACAGCCAGACTGCCCGTCTGGAGGTCATCCCCCTGGTCAACGGCGTTCCCGGCGCGCCTCGCGTGCTCGTCCCCGAGTGCCTGTGCGCGTCGCCGGCGTGGTCGCCCGACGGCGCAAGCCTGCTCTACCTCGCGCCCCACGACGCCACCGGTCACTTCGAGATGTGGTGGATCAACGGCGCCTCGTCATCCGCGCCCTCGCCACCGAGGGTGGTGACGTCGCACCTCGACCTCGATGCCACGTCGGCGCCGGTGTGGGCACCCTGAGGGGCGTGGCGGCTAGAAGAAGATCCGGGCCAGCTCGTACAGCTCGGACGGCACGCGGCGCTGCTGGCCGACCACCTCACGGATCGGGGCCACGCCCACGATCCCGGAGCGCATCACCGGCATCATCCCCCAGCGACGCTCCGTCGCCAGAGAGTAGGCGGCGGCGCCCACGCGGGTGGCCCAGATCCGGTCGTACGCGGTCGGTGAGCCACCGCGTTGGGTGTGGCCGAGCACCGTGGTGCGCGTCTCGAGCCCGGTGCGCTCCTCGACCATCGTCGCCAGCCTCTCGCCGACCCCGCGCTTGCTCAGCTGGGAGTGCCCGAAGGCGTCGGTCGCCGCCGGTTCGTTGGCCTGGCTGACGCCGTCCATCGAGACGCCCTCTGACACCACGATGATCGAGAAGTCGCTGCCCGAGGAGCGGCGGCGGTCGAGGTGCTCGAGGACGTCGTCGAGGCTCACGGGGAACTCGGGGATGATAATCATGTCCGCGCCCCCCGCGAGGCCGCCCATGACGCCCACCCAGCCGGTGTCGCGGCCCATCACCTCGACCACCATCACGCGGTGATGTGACGCCGCGGTGGTGTGCAGCCTGTCCAGCGCCTCGGTGACGATGCTCACCGCGCTGTCGAACCCGATGCAGTAGTCGGTGACGGAGAGATCGTTGTCCATCGTCTTGGGGACGCCCACCACCGGCGCGCCCCGCTCGGCGAGCCACGCCGCCACGCTGAGGGTGTCGTCGCCGCCGATGGCCACGAGCCCGTCGAGCGCCGCGGCGGTGAGGTTGCGCAGGCACTCCTCCAGCCCACCGGCACGCTTCATCGGATTGACGCGCGAGGTCCCGAGGATGGTGCCGCCCAGCTGCAGTATCCCGGCGACGTCGGACCGGGTCATCGGGGCCACGTCACCGTCGCCGGTCAACCCGCTCCAGCCGTTGCGCACACCGACCACGGTGCCGCCGGCGGCCAGGGCGGGGCGCGCGATGGCGCGGATGGCGGCGTTGAGGCCGGGGGCGTCGCCGCCCCCGGTGAGGATCCCGAGCCTCATGGCCCCGTGGCCGACCCCACGCCCGGGTTGTTGAGGAAGGCCGCCTCCTCGTCCCGACCCAGGATCACCACCACCCCGCCGGCCCCGGTGGGAGTGGCTGCTGCGGAGGGGGCCGATGGGGCGGCCGTGGCCGGTGGCTCGGTGACGGTGACCCCGAAGTACCTCGCCAGCCAGGCAGCGGTGGCCGCATCCCTGCCGCCGCTCCGGTCGATCACCTGGGTGGCTGCCCGGCGGCGAACCGCGCCGCCGTCGGTGGTGGAGAGCGTGAGCTGGTTGAAGAGCGTGCTCCACCGCCCCGAGGCGTCGAGTCCACGGCCGCTGCCGTCCTCGATGGTCACGGCGGCGTGCTCGGCGAGCGCCGCTGGGTCGACGAAGATGCTCCGCAGGTAGTGCGCGATCTGCCCGTAGCTGCGGTCGTGGGCGTAGAGGTAGGCGCCGGCGCAGGTGTCCGGGTAGCTGCAGTCGTAGAGGAAGTTGGTGTTGTCGAAGCTGACGTGGAGGATCGACCTGGTGTCGACCCCCTGGAGGAGTGAGTAGAGCGCCTCGAGGTCGTTGACATGCAGGTCGGTGACGACGTTGTCGCCGAGGCCGTTGAGCAGGTCGGGAAGGTTGCCGAGGCCACCCAGGCTCACCACCCTCTGCTTGAGGGCCGCCACCACCAGCTGCTGGCGCCGGCTGCGCGCGAAGTCGGTGCCCTCGTTGCTGTCGTTGGAGTGCCGCGAACGCGAGAACTCGAGGGCACGGGTGCCGTTCAGGTGCTGCCTCCCGGCGTCGAAGTGCACAGTCATGTACTGACAGTTTTGGCCCGGCTGGCCGTTGCATTCGCCGGCGGGGTACAGGTGGTCGGTGAAGGAGTTCGGCACGACGACGTCCACGCCGCCGACTGCGTCGACGGCTGTCTTGAAGGCCCGGAAGTCGAGGCCCACCCAGTGGTCGATGCGGATGCCGAGAAGGCGCTCGAGGGTGGCGTTGGCGACGGCCGAGCCGGCGGTGGGATCGCTGGCGGGGCGTGGCCCCTGACCACCGGCCCCGTCGGCGTAGGCCTGGTTGATCCGCCCGGCGTCAGACTTCCCGCTGCCCAGCGGGATGGGGACAAACCAGTCGCGCGGCACGCTGATCTCCGCCACCACGGGCGGCTTGCCGGGCCGGGGCTGCACCGACACGACCATGATGGAGTCGGTGAGGTAGGCGCCGTCGTGGCCGGGACCGCCGTAGCCATAGAGGGCGAAGTTGACCCGGCGCATGTCGTTGCCGGCCGTGCTGATCGACGACCCTCCCTTGCCGCCGAGGAGGTCACCGAGGACTGCCAGCGGGTTCTGGCGGGTCAGGTGGGCCAGGCCGAGCAGGGTGCGAACTCCGAAGGCACCGATCACCAGGACGATCGCAGCCGCCACCACCGCGACGACCCGCTTGGCGCTGAGCCACCGGGGCGTGAGGTCGTACCGGGAGCGGCGTCGGCGCGTGGAGGCGGCGATGGTTTTTCACACTCCTGTGGTGGGTCGTTCGGCGCGAGCGGAGCCGTGGGCCGCGCGCGTGAACGGTGCAACCGGGATCCCAGGTGGAACGTTGGTGGGGGTGCGGGGTAACGCCGGAGGCGGCTAGGGTATCGCACCCGCGCCGCCTGGGACCGCCGCAGGCGTGGCAAACGGACGACCAGACGGATCAGTCACGAAGATGGCGGGCGATGACCAGGCGCTGGACCTGGTTGGTTCCCTCGTAGATCTGGGTGATCTTGGCGTCGCGCATCATCCGCTCCACCGGGTACTCGTTGACGTAGCCGTACCCGCCGAGCACCTGCACGGCGTCGGTCGTCACCTTCATCGCCGCGTCGCTTGCGAGCAGCTTGGCGAGCGCAGCGAAATGGGTGACCTCGGGCGAGTGGTCGTCGATCAGCTGTGACGCGTGGTAGACCAACGCCCGGGCGGCGGAGGTCTGCGCCTCCATGTCGGCGATCATGAACTGGATCGCCTGGAACTCCGCGATCGGCCTGCCGAACTGGCGACGCTCCTTGGCGTATCCCACCGCGTAGTCGAGGGCACCCTGGGCGATCCCCAGCGCCTGGGCGGCGATCCCGGGACGGGAGCGGTCGAGCACGCGCATGGCCAGGCCGAACCCCTCGCCCTCCCCACCGAGGAGGTTCGCCGCAGGAACGACCACCTCGTCGAGGTGCAGCTCGGCGGTGTTGCTGCCACGGATGCCCAGCTTGCCGTGGATGGTGGTGGCGGTGAAGCCCTTCGCCTGGCGAGCGTTCTCGAGCACGAAGGCGCTGACACCGCGCGCGCCGGCGCCGGGATCGGTCTTGGCGAACACCACGATGGTGTCCGCCACCCCGCCGTCCGTGATCCAGATCTTGCTCCCGGTGATGATGTAGTCGTCCGCCTGCCGGATGGCCCGCGTCTGCATCGCCGAGGGGTCGCTACCGGCACCGGGCTCGGTCAGGGCGTATGCCGCCAGCCTGCGCCCGCTCGCCAGGTCGGGAAGGAGACGCTGCTTCTGCTCGTCGCTGCCGCCCAGCAGGATCGGGTAGGCGCCCAGCGCCTGCACCGCCAGGATCAGCGCGCTGCTCGCACAGGCCTTGGCGATCTCCTCGATGGCGAGGTTGAGGGTGAGGGCGCTCCCCGACAGGCCGCCGTGCTCAGGAGGGAAGGGCAGGGCGAACAGGTCGTGCGACCGGAAGAGCTCAACGACGTCCCATGGGAACTCCCCGGTGGCGTCGATCTCCCGGGCCCGCGGCGCGATCCGGTCCTGGGCCAGCTCGCGGACGCTCTGGCGGATGAGCTGCTGCTCCTCGTCGAGGCGAACGTCCACTGCTGCTCCCTTCCCCGTGGCGGGGCACCCATCAACGACGCCGCAGAGTATCGGGTGGGTCGCCACCGCCGTCCACGCCTCGGAGCAGCGCGCGTGAGATGACCATTCGCTGCACCTGGTTGGTTCCCTCGTAGATCTGACCGGCCTTGGCATCGCGCAGACGGACCGCGCAGGGGTGCTCGGCACGCGCTGACTCGGGTGCGCACAGGTCCACGGCCGCGATCGCCGCGGCGACCGCCGTGTCGGTCGCGTACAGCTTGGCGATGGCCGCATCCCTGGCCACCGGCTGGCCCGCGTCGGCGCGGCGCGCCGCGTGCCGGGTGAGCAGCCGGGCAGCGTTGGTGCGGGCCTCGATGTCGGCCAGCAGGGTCTCGTCGCTGCTGCCACGGCCGGCCCGGCCGGCGCCGACCATCTCGTCGAGGCAGCCCTGGGACAGCCCCACTGCCTGGGCGCTGATCCCGATCCGGCCGCTGTCCAGCGCCGCCATGGCCACCTGGAAGCCCATGCCCTCGCCGCCGAGCCGATCCTCGGCGCCGACGCGCACACCATCGAGGACCAGCCCGGCGGTCCACGAGCCGGTCAGGCCCATCTTGTGCATCGGCTGACCGCAGCACACCCCGGGACGCCCGGCGTCGACGATGAAGGCGGTGATGCCCCGCGGTCCGGGGGCGGTCCGGGCCGTGACGATGTACACCCCGGCAGCTCCGCAGTTGGTGATGAAGGCCTTGGTGCCACTGAGCCGGTACGCGCCGCCGTCGCGGTCGGCACGGGTGGTCAGGGAGGCGGCGTCGCTCCCGCTTCCCGCCTCCGTCAGCGCGAAGGCAGCCACCGCCTCACCCGACGCCAAGCGTGGGAGATGGCGGCGCAGCTGCGGCTCGTCGCCGAACTGCAGCAGTGGCTCGCTCCCCACGCTGAGGTGGACGTCGAGGATCACGGCACTGCTCGCACACACGCGCGCAACAGCCTCGACGAAGCGCGTGAAGTCCAGGTGGCCGGCGCCGGCCCCGCCGTGGTGGGTGGGCACCATGAGCCCGGCGAGGCCGCGGTCGCCCGCCTCGCGAACCAGCGCCTGCGGCGTGATCCCGACGCCGCCAGCCATCGCGCCGGCATTGGGCCGCACCACCTCGTCGACGAACGCCGCGGTCAGCTCTGCCAGCGAGCCGACCCGCGGCGCCTCAGTCGACACCGACGAGGGTGGCCTCCCCCTGGGCCATGCCACTGCAGATGCCGGCCGCCCCGTAGCCACCGCCGCGCCGGCGCAGCTCGTACAGGAGGGTCATGAGGATGCGAGCGCCGCTGGCCCCGATCGGGTGCCCGACCGCGATCGCGCCACCGTTGACGTTGACCCGTTCGGGGTCGACCTCGAGCATCCGCGTGCTGGTGATCGCCACCGCGGCGAACGCCTCGTTGATCTCGACGACCTCGAGGCGGCCGGCGTCGACCTCCCCCCTGGTTCGCGTCATCGCCCTGTCGATGGCGATCGCCGGAACCGTGGCCAGGTAGGGGTGGTCCGCGGCCGACTCCGCCGACGTGATCCATCGGCCGAGCACCGGGAGGCCGGCGCCCCTGGCCCGCGCCGCGCTCATCAGCAGGATGGCGGTGGCTCCGTCGTTGATCCCCGGGGCGTTGCCGGCGGTGACGGTGCTGCCGTCGCCGAAGAGGCCGCGGAGGGAAGCGAGCTTCTCGAGGGTCGAGTCCGGCCGCGGCTGCTCGTCGTTCTGCACGGATTCGGCCCGCACCGTCACGGGCACGATCTCGTCGCTGAAGCGCCCATCGGCCAGCGCCGCGGCGTAGCGCTGTTGCGAACGCAGCGCCCAGGCATCCTGCTCCTGGCGTCCCACCCCAAGCTCCGCCGCCACCTCACTGCCGTGCACACCCATGAGCACGCCGTCGGCGGGGCAGCAGAGACCGTCGCGGTACACGCTGTCGACGGCGACCCGGTCGCCGAGGCGCGCCCCGAAGCGCTGGTCCTCGAGGAGGTAGGGGGCGCGTGACATCGACTCCATGCCGCCGGCCACGACGACCTCGGCCTCGCCGGCGCCGATCAGCAGCGCCCCGAGGTTGACCGCTTTGAGGGCGCTGGCGCAGACCTTGTTGATGGTGAAGGACGGCACCGTCGCGGGCAGGCCCGCCTTCAACCCTGCCTGGCGCGACGGCACCTGCCCCTGACCGGCAGCGAGGACGGTGCCCATGATGAGCTGGTCGACCTCCGACCCCTCGGTGCCGGTGCGCTCGAGCACCTCGCGGATGACCCGCGCGCCGAGGTCGATGGCGGGGAGCTGAGCAAGCCCGCCGCCGAGCCGCCCGAACGGGGTGCGGGCGGCGGCGACGATGACGACTTCGGCCATGCCCGTGATGCTACGCCCGACGCCGAGGTGGCCGTCCCGGGCTCAGGTCGGGAGCAGGTCCAGGAGCAGGTGGCGGGCGATGAGGATGCGCTGCACCTCGCTGGTTCCCTCGCCGATCTCGTTGATCTTGACGTCCCGGTAGTAGCGGGCCACCGGCGAGTCCTCCATGAAGCCGTAGCCACCATGGATCTGCACAGCCTGGTTGGCGCAGGCCGTGGCGACCTCGGAGGCGTGCAGCTTGGCCATCGAGGCGTACGGAGCCGGGCTCCGGCCGGCGTCGATCGCCGCGGCGGCGCGCCAGGTCATGAGACGCGAGAGCTCGACCTGGGTGGCCATGTCGGCGAGCTTGAACTGGGTGGCCTGGAAGCGTGCGATCGGCTGGCCGAACTGGCGACGCTGGGCGCTGTAGGAGAGAGACGCATCGAGGCAGGCCTGCGCAAGGCCCACCGAGAGGGCGGCGATGGCCACCCTGCCGCCCTCGAGTATTTGCAGGAATTGTCGAAAACCGCCGCCCTCGGCGCCGACGGTGTTCGACTGCGGGACGTGGCAGTCGGTGAACACCAGCTCGCGCGTGTCGCTGGAGTGCCAGCCGAGCTTCCTGTACTTCGCCGCCTGGCTGTACCCCGCCGTGCCTCGCTCCACGGCGATGGCGCTGATCTCGCGCCGGTCGCCGGCACCGCCGGTGATGGCGGTGATGGTGACCCCTGCGCTGATCTCGGTGCCGGCGTTGGTGATGAACGACTTGGTGCCGTTGATCACCCACTCGTCCTGGCGCCGTTCGGCCCGCGTCTGGGTGCCGCCTGCATCCGAACCGGCTTCGGGCTCGGTGAGCCCGAAGGCCCAGAGCCGTTCGCCGGCGAGGAGGGTGGGCAGCCAGCGTTCCTGCTGGTCGCGGGTGCCGAAGCTGACGATGGGGCTGATGCCGAGGGAGACGGCGGCCTCGAGGGTGATCGCCAGCGAGGCATCGGCGCGGGCGATCTCCTCGAGGGCCAGGCAGTACGTGACGAAGTCCGCGCCTGCGCCACCGACGCTCTCCGGGAAGGGGAGCGCGAACAGACCGAGGCCGGCCATGCCGGCGACGAGGTCGTAGGGGAACTCGCCGCTCTCGTCGTAGGCGGCGGCGCGGGGGGCGACCTGGTCGCGCGCGAAGTCGCGCACCGTCATGCGGACCTGGCGCTGCTCGTCGCTGAGGTCGAAGTTCACGACGGCAGGCGCGCCGCGACCAGCGTCACGACGTCCTCGATGGTGTCCGCGATCGCCGCCCCGGCCGCCGTCAGCGCATCGATCTTGCTCTGCGCGCTCCCGGTGGTGCCGCTGATGATGGCGCCGGCGTGGCCCATGCGCTTGCCCGGAGGGGCCGTGCGCCCGCTGATGAACGCCACCACGGGCTTGTCGAAACCGCTGCTGCGGATGTACTCGGCGGCCGTCTCCTCGTCGCTGCCGCCGATCTCGCCGATCATCACCACCGCCGAGGTCTCCGCGTCGGCGGCGAAGAGCGCCAGCACGTCGCTGAACGTCAGCCCCAACACCGGGTCACCGCCGATGCCGACGGAGGTGGTCTGCCCCATCCCCGACTGGCCCAGTCCCTGGATCACCTCGTATGTCAGCGTGCCGCTGCGGCCCACGATCCCGACCGGCCCAGGCGTGTTGATGTGGTTGGGGATGATGCCCACCTTGCACTGCAGCGGGGTCACCAGCCCGGGACAGTTGGGGCCGAGCAGTCGCACCCCGGATCGTTCCACGAACGCCCGCGCGCGGATCATGTCGTGGATCGGGATGCCCTCGGTGATGCAGACCGTCAACGCGATGCCGGCGGCGGCCGACTCCATGATGGCATCGGCCGCGAACGGGGGCGGGACGAAGATCCCGCTGACGTCGGCGCCGGTCGCGCCCACCGCGTCGGCGACGGTGTCGAAGATCGGCACCCCGGCGGCATCCTGGCCACCCTTGCCCGGGGAGACGCCGGCCACCACGTCGGTCCCGTGGGCGCGCATCTGCTCGGTGTGGAACCCGCCCTCTCGCCCGGTGATGCCCTGGATGAGCACCCTGCTGGCGCGGTCGACCAGCACGCTCATGGCAGTCGCCGGGTCAGCGCCACGATCTTGTCAGCCGCCTCGGTGGCGCTCGCCGCCGGGGTGATCCCGGCCGCCTCGAGCAGCGCACGACCCTCCTCCTCGCGGGTGCCGGTCATGCGCACCACCAGTGGCTTGGTGATGTCGAGCTGGTCACGGGCGGCGATGACGCCCCTGGCCACCTCGTCCCCGCGGGTGATGCCGCCGAAGATGTTGATGAACACGCCGCGCACCCTGGGGTCGAGGAGCACCATCTCGAGCGACTCGCGCACCTTATCGGCGCTGGCACCTCCTCCGACATCGAGGAAGTCGGCGGGGTCGCCACCGTGCTGCTTGATCAGGTCGAGCGTGTTCATGACCAGGCCCGCCCCGTTGCCGATGGCGCCGATGTCGCCGTCGAGGTGCACGTAGGTCAGCCCGCGGCGTTGGGCCTCGACCTCGAAGGGGTCGTCGCCGGTGCGGCCGTCGTCGCCGGTGGCGTCTCTGGCAAGCTCCTCGGCGAGGTCGCGATGACGGTAGTGGGCGTTCTCGTCGACCTCCAGCTTGCCGTC
>JAABUX010002522.1_pt1 | contig 25723 bp, 25 predicted proteins | sample 5561851 | NCBI WGS metagenome assembly JAABUX01 (sample SAMN10711883, study PRJNA513361) | rock metagenome | isolation source: Antarctica rocks | place: Antarctica: Victoria Land, Richard Nunatak red sandstone | collected 2016-01-03 | reverse complement strand
GCCGGGCTCGCCCTGTCCGATAGCCGAAGCTTCTATCCCGTGGTGTGGCTCAGCGTCGCCGTCGCGCTACTGGGGACACGGAACCTGCTCGATAGCCGGGTCGGCCGGGCGATCCGCGCCTTGCGCGGCGGCGCGGCGGCGGCGGCGAGCTTCGGCGTCGGGCTCGCCGCCACGCGGATGCTCGCCTTCGGCTACGCGGCGGTGCTCGCCGGGCTGGCGGGATGGCTGTACGCCCACATGCAGCGCTCGGTGAACCCGTCGCCGTTTGGGCTGAACGCGAGCATCGAGTATTTGCTGATGGCGGTCCTGGGCGGGGCGGCCAGCCTTCCCGGCGCGCTGCTCGGCGCGGGCCTGGTGACCGTCGTGAACGACCGCCTGCAGGATATTCTGCCGCGCCTGCTCGGCAGCCAGGGCAGCTACGAGACGATCGTGTTCGGCGTTTTGCTGGTCCTGGTGCTGCAGACCGCTCCTGACGGACTTTGGCCACGATTGCGTCCGGTCCGGCGCACCCAGGCTCGAGCCACGTCATCAGACCGTGCGGCACTGCCGTCCCGCTCGCTGCCGCCGGCTGGATCGCCGGTGCTGCGCGCGACCAGCCTGCGCAAGGTGTTCGGCGGCCTGGTCGCGGTCGATGACGTAAGCTTGCGCCTGGACGCTGGTGAGATCGTGGGCCTGATCGGGCCGAACGGCGCAGGCAAGAGCACGATCTTCGACCTGTTGACCGGCGTCGCCAAGCCGACCGCGGGCCACGTCGAGTTCCTCGGCCAGCGCTTGGACGGAGTTCGCACCGCCGCGGCCCGGCTGGGCTTGGCGCGCAGCTTCCAACACGTGAAACTCGTGCCCGGCATGTCGACGCTCGAGAACGTGGCGCTCGGCGCCCACCTCCGTGGCACGTCCGGCGTCGCCCGGGCGCTGCTCCGGCTCGATCGTGCCGACGAGCGCCGATTGCTGGCCGAAGCTCGCCGGCAGCTCGTCCGCCTTGGACTGGCCGAGCACGCCGACAAGCCTGCCGACACCCTCGCGCTCGGCCAGCAGCGGCTGGTCGAAATCGCCCGCGCCCTCTGCCTCGACCCGGTGCTGCTGCTGCTCGACGAACCGGCCGCAGGCCTACGGCACGCCGAGAAGACCGAACTTGCCGCCTGCCTGCGCGGGCTGCGGGCGCAGGGCATGACGATCCTGCTGGTCGAGCACGACATGAGTTTCGTGATGAACCTCGCCGACAGGCTGGTCGTGATGGATTTCGGGACCAAGCTTGCCGAGGGCGTGCCGGCCGACATCCGGCGTAATCCGGCCGTCATGCAGGCCTATCTCGGCGCTCCCGTATGACGGCGCTGCTGGAGGCGCACGACATTTCGGTGTCCTACGGCGGCATCGACGCTGTCCAGGGCGCGAGCTTGACGATCGACGCCGGGCAGATCGCGACCGTGATCGGACCGAACGGCGCCGGCAAGACGACGCTGCTGAACGCCGTGATGGGCATCGTGCCCGCGCGGGGTCGGATCGTCTTCGCGGGCGCCGACACCACCCGGCTGCCGGTCGAGGCACGGGTTCGCCTCGGCCTGTCGCTGGTGCCGGAGAAGCGCGAGCTGTTCCCGACGATGTCCGTCGACGACAATCTCCAGCTCGGCGGCTTTCGGCATCGCCATGAGGGAGTCCGGGCGCTGCGCCGGGCGACGGAGGGCATCTACGACCTGTTTCCCCGTCTGCGCGAGCGACGCCGACAGCAAGCCGGAACTTTGTCGGGCGGCGAGCGCCAGATGCTGGCCTTGGGACGGGCGCTCATGGGCCGCCCGCGCCTGCTCATGCTGGACGAGCCGAGCCTTGGCCTGGCCCCCCTGCTCGTGGCCGAGATGCTCCGCATCGTCTCCGAACTCCGCCGCGGCGACTGCGCCATTCTGCTGGTCGAGCAGAACGCCCGGGCTGCGTTATCGATCTCCGATTACGGCTACGTGCTGGAGATGGGCCGGATCACGCTGCAGGGCCCCGGCGCCGCTTTGGCGAACGACGATCGGGTGGTCCAGACATATCTGGGAGCGGAGCCTACCCTGGGGGAGGAGAGCCGTCCGGCTCGAACAACCCGTCCAGCCGCCGATCCCAGAGCCGGACACCTCCGGTGATCCCGGCCGCGTTCGACACCACGCGTACGTTCGGCGGCAGATCGATGTCGATGACCTTGGCATTGCCGCCGCCGACGAGAAGGGTGTCGTAGATCGTCAGCGTCTCGATGACGGCCAAGGCACGCGCGAGGCGACGGTTCCATTTCGGACGCCCGATCGCGTGCAAGGCGGCATTGCCCAGATACTGGTCGTAGGTCATGTCCTTACGAATTGGGTGCTGGCCGATCTCGAGGTGGGGCGCGAGCAGGCCGTTGCGGAACAGGGCGAAGCCGATGCCGGTGCCGAGCGTGATCACGCACTCCAGCCCCTCCATCTCGATCACGCCCAAGCCCTGCACGCTGGCGTCGTTCAGCAGCCGAACGGGTTTTTCGAGCCGCTGCGACAGATCGGCTGCAAGGGGGTAGCTATGCCAAGCTTCGTTTCCAAGGTTCGGCGCCGTCAGCACCCGTCCGGATCGCACCACCCCGGGAAATCCGACCGAAATCCGATCGAACCTGCCGAGTGGGACGACGATCTGGGTCAGGGCGGCGATAACGGCCGCAGGGCCGCTCGGCTGCGGCGTATCGACCCGATTCGGGCCCGCGACCATGGTGCCCGACACGTCAAGCAGGCCGGCCTTGAGCCGCGTGCCCCCGATGTCGATCGCGAGGGTAACCGGTTCGTGATTCTTCGTCGCCATGAAGGGCCTTCGATTGCCTTTATGGCGACATGGTGCGCGACGGAACTGGGTTGCGCAACGGCTGGGCTCGCGTAACGGCCGGGCGCTCGAGGCGCCCGGCCTTCTCAATCAGCGACGGGTCAACATCGCCAAAACGTAGCCGATGGCGCCTGCCACCAGCAGCGCGGTCAACGGCCGCTCGGCGACGGTGTCGCCCAAGTAGGCGCTGGCATCGTCGAGCTGGTCGGCCAGGTTGCTGCCGGCGCCGCTGGCCTGGTCGCGAACCTTGCCATAGGCGCGTTGCGCCGTGCCAACGACTTGGTCTACCGTCCCTTCGGCCTGCGTCTTGGTGTCCCCGGTCAGGTCTCCGAGAGCGCCCTTTGCTTTGCCGCCCAAGTCGCGGGCGGTGCCTTCAACGCGATTTTCGTCCATCTTAGAAACTCCTTCGGTGGTGCCGCTTCAACAGGGACACTGCGCCTTGGTTCCCTCACGGCAGGAAAATCCCGTCATTGCGCGTTTCCTGGCACTTGCCCATATCGGTCGTGCGGCGAAAAGAGAGGGGCTCGCATGTCGATAGCTGACTCGCGCGTCGATACCATCCTCGCCATCGTCTCCAAGGAGACCGAAATCGACCGGTCGCGACTGACGATGGATGCTAGGATCGCGGATTTGGAAATACCCTCGCTCGACATGGTGCAGGCGATCTTCGAATTGGAAACCAGGTTCGGGATCGAAATCCCGGTCGTCGGCGACAGCGCCGGCGCGGAGTTCGACACGGTGGGCGACCTCGTGCGGCACGTGACGGCCGCGATCGAGCGCGCTGCGGCCCCCGCGGCTTGAGGGAACACCGCCGGGTCGTCATCACGGGAATGGGTGCCGTGTGCGCGGTTGGACACGACGTGCCCAGCTTCTTCGAATCGCTCAGGGGTGGGCGGTCCGGCATCGGTCCCATTCGGAATATCCCGACCGAGCGATTATCGGTGCGTCGCGCGGCCGAAATCCAGGGCCTGGACCTGGCCTCCCACTTCGCCCCGCGCCGGCTGCCGATGCTGGACCGCACATCGCAGCTCGCGCTGATCGCAGCGCGCGAGGCGGTCCGCCACGCAGCGTTGCCGCCGAGCCCCCGCCATGCGGTCATCCTGGGGGCGGCCTTCGGACACGAGACCTTCGACGAGGCGTACCGGCAGTTCTACGCCGAGGGCGCCCATCGCGTGCACCCGTTCACCGTGCCGAAGGTCATGCCGAACGCCTCGGCCAGCCATGTCTCGATGGAGTTCGGACTGCGCGGCCCCTGCTTCACCACCGCATCCGCCTGCGCCTCTGCCACCCACGCGATCGGGATCGCCTTCCACATGGTCCGGAGCGGCAGCGTCGATGTGGCGTTGACCGGCGGCGCGGACGCCTCCATCGTCGTGGGAGTCCTGAAAGGCTGGGAGGGTCTGCGCGTGCTCAGCGCCGATACCTGCCGGCCGTTTTCCCGCAACCGCAGCGGCCTGGTAATCGGCGAAGGCGCGGGCATCCTGGTCATCGAGAGCATGGACCATGCCCGGGCGCGCGGCGCGGCCATGCACGCGGAGATCGTGGGATTCGGCATGGGCGCCGACGGCGTCGACATCACCGCCCCCGACCCGGCGGGCGCCGCAGCGGCTATGCGCCACGCGCTGCAGGATGCGGAGTGCGGCCCCGACGAGATCGACTACGTCAACGCGCATGGCACCGGGACCCGGTTGAACGACACGACCGAGGCCGCCGCCCTGCACGACGTGTTCGGCGAGCGGATGCCGCTCGTCTCCTCCACCAAATCGATGATCGGACACTGCCTCACCGCGGGCGGCGCGCTGGAGCTGATTGCGACGGTGATGGCGTTGCGGGACGGCATCGTCCCGCCGACCGCGAATTTCAGCGAAGCCGACCCGGCGTGCGACATCGATTGCGTGCCCGACGTCGCGCGGGAGGCGTCGGTTGGCATGGCGCTCTCGAACTCGTTTGCATTCGGCGGCTTGAACGCAGTACTCGTCACCCGGCGCATGGGAGGCTGACGTTGACGATCCCCACCATCAACCGCATCGGCACGGCCGTGCCGGACAACGACGTGCACGCGCCGTTCGTGACCTTCGCGCGCACGCTGCTCGCCAGCGACAAGGCCCGCCACGTGTTCGACCGCATGGTCGAGCGGTCCGGCATCTCCCATCGCTACTCGTCCTTCTGCGCCGGAGAGGCTGGTGCGGACAAGGTCGACGCCGAGGGGTTCTACCATCGCGGCCGGTTCCCATCGACCGCCGCGCGCATGACCCTGTACGAGCGCGACTCGGTGCCGCTCGCCCTGCGCGCCGTGGCCAAGCTGGACGAAGACCCGGCGAGCTTCACCCACATCGTGGTCGCATCCTGCACCGGCTTCGTGGCCCCGGGGCTGGATCAAATCCTGGCCGAGCGGCTCGGGATGCACCCGGCGCTGGAGCGCACGATGGTCGGCTTCATGGGCTGCTACGCCGCCGTCAACGCGCTGAAATCCGCCTACCACATCGTGCGCTCCGAACCGGCCGCGCGCGTGCTGGTCATCAACCTCGAGCTGTGCACGCTGCACATGCAGGAATCGAACGACCTCGAAACGGTGCTGTCGTTCCTGCTGTTCGGCGATGGCTGCACCGCGGCGCTGATCTCGGCGGAGCCGTCCGGCATCGGCCTGCTCGGCTTCCACGCCGTGACGTTGCCGGACTCCAAGGACCTGATCACCTGGCGCATCGGCGACCAAGGTTTCGACATGCGCCTGTCGGGCAAGGTGCCCGGCCGGATCGCCGCCGCGTTGCGGGCCGAGATCGAAAGCCAGGACGCATGCGGCATCCTGCAGGGCCAGGCTACCCAGCAAGTCGATTTGTGGGCGGTCCATGCCGGCGGGCGCACGGTCCTGGACGCGGTGGAGCAGGGCCTGCGGCTTGGGCGCGACGCGTTGCGGCACTCGCGCGCGGTGCTGAACGATTTCGGCAACATGTCGTCGGCGACCGTGATGTTCATCCTTGACCGCATGCTGCGGGAGCCGGCGGGGCCCGGCAACGGCGTCGGCATGGCGTTCGGTCCCGGCCTGTGCGCGGAAACGTTCCGATTCCAGCGCGCATGAGCCTGGCCCGGCGCAGCACCGCGGCCGAGCTGATGGATACCGACTGCGTCGATGAAGCCGACTACCAGGCCTGCCTGGCCGACCTGGCCGCCGTCAACACCCTCACGCTCGCGCGCCGGCCGACCTTGGCGTGGCTGGACCGCGCCATGCGACGCCGCGCGCCCACCGAGCCGATTTCGGTGTTCGACGTGGCGTATGGACACGGCGACATGCTCCGCGCGATCCATCGCTGGGCGGCACGGCGGAGGCGTCCGGTGCGGCTGGGCGGGATCGACCTCAACCCCGGCAGCGCCGCCGTCGCGCGGTCCGCCTCGCCGGGCATCGCGCTCGACCTCGGCACCGGCGACGTCCTGGCGCACGACCCCGGCCCGGGCTGGGACTACATCGTCAGCTCCCTGTTCACCCACCACTTGGACGATGACCAGGTCGTCGCGTTCCTCCGCTGGATGGAGCGGCACGCTCGCCACGGATGGTTCGTGAACGACCTGCACCGTCACGCGATCCCCCATCGCGTGTTCCGCATCGGCTCGCGCCTGATCGGCTGGCACCGCTTCGTGCAGCATGACGGCGCCGTGTCGATCGCCCGCGCCTTCCGGCCGGCGGAATGGCGGCGGCTGTTGGCCGAAGCGGGGGTGCCGGGCCGCATCCGCTGGCGCTTCCCGTTCCGCCTGTGCGTGGAGCGCCTGCGGTGAGCGTCGTCATCGCCGGCGGCGGTCCGGCCGGGGCGTTGTCGGCGTGCCTGCTGGCGCGCGCCGGGCTGCATCCGATGGTGCTGGAACGCGACGCCGGGCCGCAGGACAAGATATGCGGCGAATTCGTCAGCCAGGAGGCCCGGCACTACCTGGCGGCGATCGGCATCGACGTGGCGGCCCTGGGCGCCGCCGAAATCCCGGCGATGCGGCTGGTGCACGGGCCCACCGTCGTCGAAACGCGGCTGCCGTTCAGCGGCGCCGGCTTGTCCCGCCGCGTCATGGACGAGGCGCTGCTGCGGCGCGCGCAGGACCTTGGGGCAGACATCCACCGTGGCTGCCAGATTCGCAGCGTTACCCTGGAGGACGACCCGGTGCTCGACATCGCCGGCGTGCATGTCGGCGCGCCGACCTTGTTCCTGGCGACGGGCAAGCACGATTTGCGCGGGTCGCCCCGGGCTCCGTCGCGCACGCCTGAGAAGCTGATCGGGTTCAAGCTGCACCTCCAACTTGCGCCGGCCCAGGTTGCGGCGCTGCGCGGCCATGTCGAGGTGATCCTGTTCGACGCGGGCTACGCCGGGCTGCAGTTGATCGAGAACGACACCGCCAATCTGTGCCTGCTGGTGGATCGGAGCCGTTTCGATGCGTCGGGGCAGGACTGGGCGGCGCTGCTGGACGACTTGTCGCGCAGGTGCCCCCATTTGGCCCGGCGGCTCGATGGGGCCGAGCTTCCCCAGGATCGGCCGCTGACCATCTTTCGCGTGCCGTACGGCTACGTCCACGCCGGGGCGGCGAACGACCATGCCGGCGTGTTCCGGCTTGGCGACCAGGCCGCCGTCATCCCGTCATTCTGCGGCGATGGGATGTCGATCGCCCTGCACAGCGCCCAGTTGGCGGTCGCCGCCTTCCTCGCCCACGGCAACGATTCGGCGCGCTACCACCGGGCGCTGCGGGCCGATGTCGGCGGATCGGTCCGGCTTGCGTTCGGGCTGTACCGCGCCGCCCAGGCCGCCCCGATGCGCGCCCTGATGGTCCATGCCTGCGCCCGCTGGCCGGCGCTGATCCGTACCGTCGCGCGCCGCACGCGGGTGCCGGAGGCGGCACTGCACGAGGCGGCTTGAAACTTGCCGCCGCCGGCTATGTTGAGGTTGGTCGCCCAACGTTGAAGGCCGCCTCATACATGACCGCGAATGCCGAGCTCGACGCCGAGAAAGCCGCTGCGACGGCCGCCAAGCTGCACTACGTCTCCGACCGGAAGCCCGGTATCACGCGCAAGCTCGAAGGCGATCACTTCGTCTTCTTCGCGCCGGATGGCAGCCGCATCGAGGACAAGGCGGTGGTCGCGCGCATCCGCAAGCTGGCGATCCCGCCGGCCTACGCCGACGTGTGGATTTGCAAGGACCCGAACGGCCACCTGCAGGCGACCGGACGCGACGCGCGGGGCCGCAAGCAGTATCGCTACCACCCGCGCTGGCGCGTCGTGCGCGACGAGGCGAAATACAGTCGTATGCTGGTGTTCGGCCGTGTGCTGCCGGCCATCCGTGCCCAGGTCGCGCGTGACATGGCGCTCGCGGGCCTGCCCCGCCGCCGCGTGATCGCCGCCGTCGTCCGCCTGCTGGAGATGACGATGATGCGGATCGGCAACGAGGAATACGCGCGGGAGAATAAAAGTTTCGGCCTGACGACGCTGCGCAACCGGCACACGAAAGTGAAGGGCAGCCACGTCACCTTCGATTTCCGCGGCAAAAGCGGCGTCGACCATCATCTCGACCTGCACGACCGCCGGCTGGCTAACATCGTCAAGCGCTGCCGCGAGGTCCCCGGGCAGGATTTGTTCCAATTCGTCGACGAGTCGGGCGAGCATCACGCAATCGGCTCCAACGACGTGAACCAGTACCTGCACGAGGTCAGCGGCGAGGAGATCACCGCCAAGGATTTCCGCACCTGGGCCGCGACGAACCTCGCGGCCCTGGCGCTGACGGCACTGGAAACCTTCGACACCGACGCCAAGGCGAAAAAGAACGTGGTGCAGGCGGTCGAGCACGTGTCCAAGCTGCTCGGCAACACGCCGGCCATCTGCCGAAAGTGCTACATCCATCCGGCCATCTTCGACGGCTATCTCGACGGCAGCCTGATCCAGGGCCTAAAGGAGCGCGCCGATGCAGCCCTGGACGACCATCAATCCGGCTTGACCGCCGAGGAGGTCGCCGTCACGGCATTCCTGGCGCGGCGGCTCGGCGAGAAAATCCAGCATCCCCACGCCGCCTGAGGAGCGAGACGAGCATGGAGAGCCAGAAGCTGGAGGTCGAAACCGCGTCCGAGCTGCGCGCCTACGTCGGCCAGCCCTTGGGGGTGTGCGACTGGCTGCTGGTTGACCAGGCGATGATCGACGCCTTCGCCCACGCGACGGGCGATCACCAGTGGATCCACGTGGACGTCGCCCGCGCCAAGGCGGAGCTGCCCGGCGGCCGCACCATCGCCCACGGCTTCCTCACGCTGTCGCTGCTGCCGCGGCTCTCGGCGGAGGTGTACAGCATCCGCCGAAAGTCGCGCGGCTTGAACTACGGCTCCAACAAGGTGCGGTTCATCACCCCCGTACCCGCCGGGTCACGCATACGGTTGCGTTCCGTCCTGATCTCGTTGGACGAGGCGGCCGGAGGCCACCGGATCATCACGGACGCCACCGTCGAGATCGCCGGAGAGGCGCGGCCGGCATTGGTGGCGGAGACGATCTCGCTGGTGTTCGACTGATCCAGGCGTCCTGCCTTGGCGAGTGGGGCCAGGCGGGGCAGGATCGCATCCAGTCACGGGAGCCGACATGTCCAAGGTCATCATCAGCTGCGCCATCACCGGCGCCATCCACACGCCGAGCATGTCGGACGCGCTGCCCATCACGCCGGAGCAGATCGCCCGCGCCTCGATCGACGCGGCGGAGGCGGGGGCGGCGATCATCCACCTGCACGCCCGCGACCCCGAGACCGGTATCCCCTCCCCCGACCCGGCGCTGTTCATGCGCTTCCTGCCCGTCATCAAGCAGGCCACCGACGCCGTGCTGAACATCACCACCGGCGGCGGCATGAACATGACGGTCGAGGACCGGCTGGCGGCACCGTTGGTCGCCAAGCCCGAGATGTGCAGCCTCAACATGGGCAGCATGAACTTCAACATCGCCGGCGCCGGCGCGCGGGTGACGAACTGGAAGCATGACTGGGAGCAGCCCTATTTGGCCGCGACCGAGGACCACATCTTCCGCAACACGTTCCGCGACATCGCCCGGATCGTGGAGCTGATGGGTCACGGCCACGGCACCCGGTTCGAGTTCGAGTGCTACGATGTCGGCCACCTGTACAACCTCGCCCACTGCCTCGACCAGGGCATCGTGGCGGCGCCGCTGTTCGTGCAGACCATCTTCGGCACCACCGGCGGCATCGGCGCAGACCCGCGCAACCTGATGTTCATGCGCGAGACCGCGGACCGGCTGTTCGGGGGCGACTACGTTTGGTCGGTGCTCGCCGGCGGACGGCACCAGCTGGGGTTCACCACCATGGCCGGCATCCTCGGCGGGAACGTCCGCGTCGGGCTGGAGGACAGCCTGTACATAGGCCGCGGCAAGATGGCGTCGAGCAACGCCGAGCAGGTGGCCAAGATACGCCGCATCCTGGAGGAACTGAGCCTGGAGATCGCGACACCGGCCGAAGCGCGGGCGATGCTGCACCTCAAAGGCGGCGACCGGGTGGGGTTCTAGGCGGTGGACGACCTGCACCGGCAAATCCTGACGCTGGACAGCCACATCGACATCCCGTGGCCGAACACGCCCGACCCGTTCGCGCCGTCGCAGCGCCGGGTGGACGTGCTCAAGATGGTGCGGGGCGGCCTCGGCGCCGGGTGCTTCGCCGCCTATGTGCCGCAGGGCCCGCGCACCCCGGAAGGCTGGGATGCGGCGCGGGACCGGGCCCTGGCCATGCTCGACGTGATCAACGCGATGGGGCGCACGGCGGCGGGCGTGACGGCGCGCATCGCCACCACGGTCGCCGACATCGCCGTCGCCAAGCGGGACGGGGTGACGGCGATCATCCCCGTCGTCGAGAATGGACACTCGATCGGGGAGGACCTCGGCGTGCTGGCCCAGTTCCGGGCGAAGGGCGCGCGCTACATGACGCTCACGCATAACGGGCACAACGCGCTGGCCGACAGCAGCAATCCGCGGGCCGACCTCTGCGACGGCGCCACCCTGCACGGGGGGCTCAGCAGCCTCGGCCGCGCCGCCATCGGCGAGATGAACCGGCTCGGCATGATGGTGGACGTCAGCCACGTGTCCAAGGCCACGATGCTGCAGGCGGCTTCGTTGTCGCGCACCCCCGTGGTCGCCACCCATTCCTGCATCCACGCGCTCTGCCCGGTGCCGCGCAACCTGGACGACGAGCAATTGGACGCCCTGCGCGATACCGGCGGCGTCATCCAGGTCACGGCGGTGGCGGGGTTCCTGCGGCCCCAAGGCAAGCCGGAGCAGGTGACGGTCGCGGATTACGTGGACCACGTCGACTACGCGGTGAAGCGCTGCGGCATCGACCATGTCGGCATCAGCTCGGATTTCGACGGGGGCGGCGCCGTGGTCGGGTGGGCCGACGCGTCGCAGAGCGCCAACATGACGGCCGAACTGGTCCGCCGCGGCTACGATGCGACGGCGGTGGCGGCGCTGTGGGGCGGCAATTTCCTGCGCGTGATGGCGCAGGCCGAGGCGGCGGCGGCGTGAGAACGGTCCGGCTGCCCGACGGCACGGAAACGTCGGCGCTGGGCCAGGGCACGTGGCGCATGGGCGAGGGCCGCCACCCCGCCCGCGCCGAAGCCGACGCCTTGCGCCGTGGCATCGACCTCGGCATGACCTTGATCGATACGGCGGAGATGTACGGCGACGGGACGTCCGAGCGGGTCGTGGCGGACGCGATCGAGGGGCAGCGCGACCGCGTGTTCCTGGTGTCGAAGATCTATCCGCAGAACGCCACGAAGCGCGGCATCCCGGCGGCGTGCGACGGCAGCCTCGCCCGGCTACGGACCGACCGGATCGACCTTTACCTCCTGCATTGGCGCGGGCGCACGCCGCTGTCCGAAACGGTCGAAGGGTTCGAGCGGCTGCGGGCAGCCGGCAAGATCGGCCACTGGGGCGTGTCGAACTTCGACGTGGACGATCTGGAGGAGCTTGGCCCGGGAGCATGCGCGGCCAACCAGGTGCTGTACAACCCCGAGGCACGCGGGATCGAGTTCGACCTGCTGCCGTGGTGCTCGGCGCATGGCGTACCGGTGATGGCCTACTCGCCGGTCGGACAGGCAGGCGCGCTGCTGCGGTCGGGCGCGCTACGGGGCGTCGCCGCCCGCCACAACGCGACGCCCGCGCAGATCGCGATCGCCTGGACCCTCCGCTGGCCCGGCGTCATTGCCATCCCGAAAGCGTCGGACCCGGCGCACGTCGCCGAGAATGCGGCGGCTGCGGGCCTGAGCTTGACCGAAGCCGACCTCGCCGAGATCGACGCCGCGTTTCGCCCGCCGCGTCGGAAACAGGCGTTGGAGATGCTCTGACCCGCCATGCGACCGTGGAAGGCAAGGGGAAGGTTGAGGCTCTGCCTCAAACGGCCATCACACAGTGCGGCTGGTGTCAGTCATCGCTCAGCTTCGGTTGTAATGATGATGGTAGGCGTGATGGCGGACATGATGGGGGTGGGAGCGTGCGAGCGCCTGGCCCATGACGGTAAGGGTAAGCAGGCTCACGATCGCGAAGCCGGCCAAGCGGCGAGAGAAAACCATGCGTGCAGCTCCGAAATAGCGAGTTGAAAAAGCCGTGTAGGCGACGCGCCGAATAAGTTGATCCTAGGGGGGTTTTCGCTTTTGATGCAAGATTTTCAGAGCAGGCAAAGGTCCTGAAGGGCCCGCCGCAGCGGCTCGGGCATCGCGGCATGGTCGACGGCGCGATGCGGATCGAGATCCGCCGGCGCGGCGTCGGCTTCGAGGTAGCGCCAGCCTTGGAACGCCCTGACCGGCCGCGGCGCGACGGCGACGAGGGCCGGGTCGAGGATCAAGGCGGCGCAGCGCGAGCCGTCCTCCCAGGCGTCCGGCCGGACCTCAAGGATTCGTTGGCGGACGAGCATGGCTCCGGCCACGACCCAGAACAGCGATCCGCCATCGACGATCTCGGCAGCCCGGCGCGGCAAGTTGCGTGTTCGGTGACGCAGCGGCGGTTCCGTCAGCGCGCGGCGCGCCTGGATGTCCCGGAGATGCGCGGGGTCACGGACACCGACCGCCAGCTTGGCGATATGCAGCATGGACCCGGATGTGACAGCCGACGCTGGGCCTGGCAAGCGTGGGGTTCGCGGTGTCGGGACGCATTTGTTCGGTTCGAGCATTGCTCTCTGAACGCAGGACACGCACAATTGCATGGCTGCGCGGACATTTCCGCATGATCGTTTGGAGGCTGCCGATGCGTCGTCGTTATGCTCTGGGCCACATCGCTGTCGCGGTGGGGATAACTGTCGGTTTAGGCGTTCCCGCCCAGGCCCAAGGCACTGGCTCGGCGACCTTGGATGCGGTCCGTGCCCGGGGCCAACTGGTCTGCGGCGTGACGTCCGGGGTCGCCGGCTTCTCACTGGCGGACAGCAAGGGCGTGATCCGAGGCCTCGACGCCGACGATTGCCGCGCGGTCGCCGCCGCGGCACTCGGCGACGCGACCAAGCTGCGATTCGTGCCGCTGGACACCACCAACCGTTTCACAGCGCTGCAATCGGGCGAGATCGACGTCCTGATCCGGGAGACGACGTGGACTCTCGGCCGGGAGGGCAATCTCGGGCTCGAGTTCACGGACGTGAACTACTACGACGGCACCGGATTCCTGGTGAAGACCGCGGCGGGCGTGAAGTCGGCCAAGGAGTTGGACAGCGCCACCGTCTGCGTCCAGCCCGGCACCAGCACCGAGTTGGCGGTCAGCGACTACTTTCGCGACAACAAGATCAAGTTCACGCCGGTCGAAATCCAGAACGTCAACGAAATCCAGAACGCGTTCCTGTCCGGCCGCTGCGACGCCTACTCCACCGACAGCTCCGCCCTGGCCGGGTTCCGCTTCACCCAGGGCGACAAGGCGAAGGACCTGCTCCTGCTTCCGGACATCATCAGCAAGGAGCCGCTTGGGCCGATGGTCCGCAAGGGCGACGACAAGTGGCTCGATATCGTGAAATGGACCCACTACGCGATGCTGACCGCCGAGGAGTCCGGCGTCACGAGCCAGAATGTCGACAGCTTCGCCAACACGACGAACCCTGACCTGCGCCGGCTGCTCGGCCTGGAGGGCGAGTTGGGCAAGTCGCTCGGCGTGGATAACAAATGGGCCTTCAACGCCATCAAGCAGGTCGGCAATTTCGGCGAAATCTGGGACCGGAACATCACGGTCCTCGGCGTGCCCCGAGGCATCAACAACCTGTGGAACAAGGGCGGCCTCCAATACGCCCCGCCGATCCGCTGAGCGCATCCGACTGGATGGCGGCGTCATCCCGAATTTTGGGATGACGCCGCCTCTCGGAACCCAATTGAGGGCATTGCGCCCCTGGCTACTGACCGTGCAAGATGCTGCCATGCGTGGAACGTAGGGCAGCATTCTCATTCGCGCATGGTTTCTGCTTCTGGATGAGGATGTGACCGAATGTCTGACGCGACGATAGCTCCTCGGTCGGGCCCCGCCAGGGCCGCCCCGAAACGCCGGATGCAACTGAGCTGGTCGGACCCGGCGTTCCGCAACATCGTCTGGCAAGTGATCATCGTCGGCTGCGTGGCGGCGATCGTCTGGTATCTCGTCGGAAACACCAACCGCAACCTCGCTGCCCGGCACATCGCCACCGGGTTCGGATTTTTGTCCACCACGGCGGGGATCCCGATCGGCGAGCACCTGATCCCGTACGACCCGGCGCTCAACACCTATGGCTACGCGCTCCTGGTCGGCGTGCTGAACACCCTCAAGGTCGCCTTCGTCGGCATCATCCTCGCGACGATCCTGGGCACCCTGATCGGCATCGCGCGGCTGTCGAAGAACTTTCTGCTCGCCCGCCTCGCCGCGACCTACGTCGAAGTCCTCCGCGACATCCCCGTGCTGCTGCAATTGCTGTTCTGGTACACGCTCCTGCAAACGCTGCCGCCGCCGCGCCAGGCGTTCAACCCCATCACCGGCTTCTTCATCTCCAATCGCGGTCTCAAGGTTCCACTGTTCGAGTGGGAGCCGGTGCACTGGTGGGTCCTGGCCGCGTTCCTGGCCGGCCTGCTGGGCGTGATCGCGTGGTCGGGCCGGGCCAAGCGGCAGCAGGAGGCGACCGGAAAGCGGCCGCCCGTGTGGCCGGTCGCGCTGGGGTTGCTCATCGTGTTCCCGGCGGTCGTGGCGGTCGCCCTCGGCGCGCCGTTCGTGCTCGATCTGCCGTCGCTGCGCGGGTTCAACTTCCAAGGGGGCGGCGCCATCAGTCCCGAATACGTCGCCCTGACAGTCGGGTTGACGATCTACACCGCCGCCTACATCGCCGAAATCGTGCGGTCCGGCATCCAGGCGGTCCCGCAAGGCCAGTGGGAAGCGGCGGGCGCGCTGGGCTTGCGGCCCGGCACTGTGCTGCGCCAGATCGTGCTGCCGCAGGCAACGCGGGTCATCATTCCGCCAATGACGAGCCAGTTCCTGAACCTCACCAAAAACAGCTCGCTCGCCGTCGCCATCGGCTACCAGGACTTGGTGAGCGTCGCGGAGACGACCTTGAACCAGACGGGCCAGGCGATCGAAGGCATCGCCATCACCATGGCGGTCTACCTGTCCATCAGCCTGTCCATCAGCTTTTTCATGAACTGGTACAACGCGCGGATCGCGCTGGTGGAGCGCTGACATGGGCCAGACCGCAGCCTCCGTCGACCCGGTCCCCTCCGTCGCCGGGTCGGCCGCGCTCGCGACGCCTCAACGCGCGCGACCGCCGAGCAGCGTCGGCGGGCCGGTCGCCTGGGCCCGCGCCAACCTGTTCGGGTCGTGGTGGTCCTCGGCGATCACCCTCCTGCTCGGCTACCTGCTCGTGCGGTGGGGCATCGGGCTGATCGACTGGGCGGCAATCCACGCGGTATGGACGGTGCCGTATCCCAACGGGCAGCCGGACACCACCGCCTGCCGCGACGCCAAGGGCGTGGGCGCCTGCTGGGCCGTGGTCGGCGACAAGTGGCGCTTCGTGCTGTTCGGCCGTTACCCCTACGACCTGCAGTGGCGGCCGGGCGTCTGCATCGCGCTGTTCGTCGGGCTGTTCGCGGTGTCGGGGATGCGGCGGTTCTGGCGGCGCGAACTCGCCCTGGTGTGGCTCGGAACGCTCGCCGCCATCGGCGTGCTGATGTGGGGCGGCGTGTTCGGCATGGAGTATGTCGGCCAGGACCAGTGGGGCGGGCTGCCGATCACCCTCATCCTGGCGACGTTCGGCCTCGCCTTCGCCTTCCCGCTGGCCGTCTTGGTCGCCCTGGGCCGGCGTTCGACCAAGCTGCCCGCGGTAAAGACGCTGTGCGTCGTCTATGTCGAATTGATCCGGGGCGTGCCGCTGATCACGCTGCTGTTCATGGCCAGCGTCATGTTCCCGCTGTTCATGCCGGAGGGGCTGAACCCGGACAAGCTGCTGCGCGCTCAGGTCGCCATCATCCTGTTCGCCGGCGCATACCTGGCCGAGGTCGTGCGCGGCGGGCTGCAGGCGCTGCCCCGCGGCCAGTACGAGGCCGCCGACGCGCTCGGCCTGTCGTACTGGAAAAAGACCGGGTTCATCATCCTGCCGCAAGCCCTGCGCCTGGTGATCCCGCCGCTGGTGAACACCTTCATCGGCTTCTTCAAGGACACCAGCCTGGTGCTGATCATCGGCATCTTCGACTTGCTATCGTCGGCCAAGGTCGCGGTGACCGAGCCGGCGTGGCAGGCCTACTCGACCGAGATCTACATCGTCATCGCCTTGATCTACTTCGCGTTCTGCTTCGTCATGGCCCGCTACAGCCGCGGCCTCGAACAGGATTTCAGCCAGTCGCGCCGGCGTTAAGGACCCCCCACCATGAGCCAAGCCATGCAGACGAGCCCGGCGCCCGCCACGAACGCGCCCCCCGCCATCGTGCTGGACCACGTGAACAAGTGGTACGGCGCCATGCACGTGCTCCGCGACGTCAGCATGACGGTCGGCGCGCAGGAGAAGGTGGTGGTCTGCGGACCGTCCGGCTCCGGCAAGTCGACCATGATCCGCTGCATCAACCGCCTGGAATCGCACCAGGAAGGCAAGATCATCGTCGACGGCACCGAGTTGACCGACGATCTGCGCGCGCTCGACACGATACGGCGCGAGGTCGGCATGGTATTCCAGTCGTTCAACCTGTTCCCGCATCTGACGATCCTGGAGAACTGCACCTTGGCGCCGATCTGGGTGCGCAAGATGCCGAAGGCCGAGGCCGAGGAGCTGGCGATGAGCTACCTGCGCCGGGTCAAAATCCCGGAGCAGGCGAACAAGTACCCGGGCCAGCTCTCCGGCGGCCAGCAGCAGCGCGTCGCGATCGCGCGGGCACTGTGCATGAAGCCCAAGATCATGCTGTTCGACGAGCCGACCTCGGCGCTGGACCCGGAGATGATCAAGGAGGTGCTCGACACCATGATCAGCCTCGCCGAGAGCGGCATGACGATGGTGTGCGTGACCCACGAGATGGGGTTCGCCAAGAAGGTCGCCGACCGCGTGGTGTTCATGGATCGCGGCGAGATCGTCGAGAGCGGATCGCCGGCGCGCATGTTCGACGACCCGCAGACCGACCGCTTGAAGCTGTTCCTGAGCCAAATCCTCAAGGATCACTGAGGCAAGCGCGCCTCAGAAAACCTGGCGCAGGATGACGTAGAGGACGCCGGCGATCGCCATCGCCGCCGGCAAGGTCGTCACCCACGCCATCGCCATGTTCCGGATCGTGCCCCACTGCAGGCCGGACCCGTTGGCCGCCATTGCGCCCGCAACGCCGCTGGAGAGCACGTGGGTGGTGGACACGGGCAAGCCGTATATGTCGGCAGCGCCGATCGTCACCATGGCCACCACTTCCGCCGCCGCGCCCTGGCCATAGCTGAGATGGGCCTTGCCGATCCTCTCGCCGACGGTCACCACGATGCGCTTCCAGCCGATCATCGTTCCGAGCCCGAGCGCCAGCGCAACCGTCACCTTCACCCAGCCGGGGATGAACTTCGTGCCGCTATCCAATGACGACCGCAGCGACTTCAGCTTGGTAATGTCCTCGCCGTTAAATCCGGCCGGGTTGGCGCCCATGACCCGCACCGCATCGGATGCGAGATACATGTCGTTGCGCACGTTCCCAGTCGCCTTCGCCGGCACGGACTTGATGGCGCCGTAGGACTGGACCTCTCGGGAGATGTCGCCGGTCAAGGACGCCAGCGCCGCATATATCTCGGGCTTGTGTACATCCTTCGTTTTCAGCGCATCGCCCACGCGGTCCCGGGCCTGCGCCGGGTCCATCGCAGGGGTTCCCTCGGCATGGGCGGCGAACACCTGCTGGGCCTCGGTCACGGCCTGCACGAACGCTGGGGTGGTGGTCTCAGGAATAGCCCGGTTCAGGGCGTAGGCGGTCGGGGCCGCGCCGATCAGGATCAGCATGATCAGGCCCATCCCCTTCTGCCCGTCATTGCTGCCGTGCGCGAACGAGACACCGGTACACGTCAGGATCAGCAGCCCGCGAATCCACGCCGGCGGCGGCTTGTTGCCCTCCGGCGCCGAGTAAAGCTGCTCACTGCGGATCACAAATTTCATGAGCAGGAGCAGCAAGGCCGCGCCGATGAAGCCGACGACCGGGCTGAACGCCAACGCCTTGAACACGCCGACGGCCTGGGCCCAGTCCACGCCCGATGTGGCCGAACCGGACGGCGCCAGCAACTGGTTGGCGAGGCCGACGCCCAGAATGGAGCCGATCAGCGCATGGGAGGAGCTGTTGGGCAGCCCCAGCGCCCAAGTGCCCAGGTTCCAGATGATCGCGGCTAGAAGCAGCGCGAAGATCATCGCATAGCCGGCGCCGGAGCCCACCTGCAGGATCAACTCGACCGGCAGCAGGTTGACGACGGTGAAGGCGACCGCCCCGCTGGAGGTCAGCACGCCGAGGAAGTTGAAGAACCCGGACCAGACCACGGCGAACAAGGGCGGCAGGCTGTGCGTGTAGATGACGGTCGCGACGGCGTTCGCGGTGTCGTGGAAGCCGTTCACGAACTCAAACCCGAGCGCGATGAGCAGCGCGAGGCCGAGCAGGACGAAAGCGCCGATGGCGATATTGTTCTCGCCGACGTTACTGATGTCGCTCGTCACGCTGAAAGCGACATAGGCCAGCCCCGCGAGCAGCGCGGCGGCGAAGGCGGCTTTACCGCCAACGTGTGTTCCGCCGTCCATGAAGAGACGCGGCGAGGGCGAGGCGGACCGGCTCTGCTCCCTCGTCATCTCAGACATATCGGCTTCCCGGCTGTTAGGACTGCCGAAAACGTATCAAGACAGGCCGGGGTCTACGATGGCATTACGATGACAAATACGGACATGAAAAAGCCGGCTGCGCGCGTGTGTCTCGCAACCGGCCTAGAATGTCAGTACCGATACAGATCGTGCTTGAACGGCCCCGCCACGGTCGTGCCGATGTACTCCGCCTGCTTCGGCGACAACTTGGTCAGCGCGGCCCCAACCTTGGACAGGTGCAACGCCGCCACCTTCTCGTCCAATTGCTTCGGCAGCGTGTATACCCGGCGCTCGTACTTGCCCGCCGGCGCCGTCCACAACTCGAGCTGCGCCAGCACCTGGTTGGTGAACGACGCGCTCATCACGAAGCTCGGGTGGCCCGTTGCGTTGCCAAGGTTCACCAGGCGGCCCTCACTCAGCACGATCAGGCGCTTGCCGTCGGGGAACACCACCTCGTCCACCTGCGGCTTGACGTTGTCCCAGGTGTAGTTCCGCAGCGAGTCGATCTGGATTTCGCTGTCGAAGTGGCCGATGTTGCACACGATCGCCCGGTGCTTCATGGCGCGCATGTGTTCGATGGTGATCACGTCGACGTTGCCGGTCGCGGTGACGAAGATGTCGCCGCGCGGCGCCGCGTCCTCCATCGTCACGACCTCGTAGCCCTCCATCGCCGCCTGTAGCGCGCAGATCGGGTCGGCCTCCGTCACCATCACCCGGCAGCCGCCGTTGCGCAGCGACGCCGCCGATCCCTTGCCCACGTCGCCGAACCCGGCGACCACGGCGACCTTGCCGGCCATCATCACGTCCGTGCCGCGGCGGATGGCGTCCACCAGGCTCTCGCGGCAGCCGTACAGATTGTCGAATTTCGACTTCGTGACGCTGTCGTTCACGTTGATGGCGGGCACGAGCAGGGTGCCGGCCTTGGCCATTTCCCGCAGCCGGTGCACGCCCGTGGTCGTCTCCTCCGAGATGCCGCGCACGTCGGCCAGCATCTGCGGATATTTCTGGTGCATCAGCACCGTCAGGTCGCCGCCGTCATCGAGGATCATGTTCGGCGTCCAGCCATCCGGACCGCGCACCGTCTGCTCGATGCACCACCAGAACTCCTCCTCGTCCAGGCCCTTCCAGGCGAACACGGGCGTTCCCGCGGCGGCGACGGCGGCCGCCGCATGATCCTGGGTCGAGAAGATGTTGCACGACGACCAGCGGACGGTGGCGCCCAGCGCCGTCAAGGTCTCGATCAGCACGGCGGTCTGGATGGTCATGTGCAGACAGCCGGCAACCCGCGCGCCCGACAGCGGCTTGGACGGGCCGAACTCCGTCCGCAACGCCATCAGGCCGGGCATCTCGTCCTCGGCCATGGAGATCTCCTTGCGGCCCCATTCCGCGAGGCTGAGGTCCTTGACCTTGTAGTCGTGCGGCATGGCGATGTCGGGCATGGGGCAATTCCTGCTGATTATTGGCGGCGGTATATAAGGATATCTTGATGTGTGCAATTCACCCGTCAAGCGGGCCGACGCGCCCGGAGCGCCGCGCCCAGCGTCCCGTCGTCCAGCACGTCCAGCGCGCCGCCGATCGGCATCCCGTGCGCGACCCGGCTGACGGTCACGCCGGTCGGGCGCAGCCGGTCCAGCAGCCAGTGCGCGGTGCTCGCGCCATCGACGGTCGCGCCCAGGGCTAGGATCACCTCGGTCACCTCCCCCTCCGACACCCGCGCCAGCAAGGGCGCCACCCGCAGATCGTCCGGACCGACCCCGCCCAGCGCCGACAGCGTGCCTCCTAGCACGTGGTACAGCCCGCGATGGACGTGGGCGCGTTCGAGCGCCCACACATCGCCGACGCCCTCCACCACGCAGATGACCGCCCGGTCCCGGTGCGGGTCCGTGCAGACGGCGCACGGGTCCTGGCTATCCAGGTTGCCGCACAGGCTGCACGACCGGACCGCGCGGGCGGCGTCGGCCAGGGCGGCGGCGAGCGGGAGCATGCGGGTTTCCGGAGACTGGAGCAGCCGGAGTGCCGCGCGCCGGGCGCTGCGGGGGCCTAGGCCGGGGAGCTTGGAGATGAGGGTGATGAGGCGTTCGACCTCGGGGCCGCCCATCGAATTAGGCAAGGGCGTTGCCCTTGACCCCGTGATTTAGGATTAAAATGGGAGTTTCAGTCCGCCGGGAAGGTCCATGCCGCCGGTGACGCGGCTCATCTCCTCGGCGGTCTGCGCCTCTAGCTTGCGCTTGGCGTCGGCGTGGGCGGCGACGATCAGGTCCTGGGTCATTTCCACCTCAGCCGGGTCCAGAAGCTTGGGGTCGAGCTGCACCCGCTTCAGCTCGCCCTTCCCCGATAGCACCACGTGGACCATGCCGGCGCCAGCGCTGCCCTCGATCTCGATCGCCTCCATCTTGGCCTGCATCTCGGCCATCTTCGCCTGCATCTGGCTGGCCTGCTTCATCAGCCCGGCGAGATTTTTCATGGGTCGTCCTCCATCGAGTGGGCCGGCTCGGCGTCCGGCGGTGGGAAATCGAAATCCTCCGGCTCACCGAGCGGGATTTCCCTCGGCAATCCGTACGCGTCGGCGGTGCTGTCGCGCACGGCCTGGATGCGCGCGCCGGGAAAGGCCTCCAGGATCGCGAGCACGAGGGGGTGCTCGGCTGCGGTCTGCCGGCGAGCCGCGTCGGCGGCCACGCCTTGCGCGGCGAGCGTCGGCTCGCCCTTCGCCGTGGACAGCGCGATCGTCCAGCGCACGCCGGTCGCGTCCAGCAGCAACGCGGCAAGCCGGGGCGCGAGGTCGCGGGGCGCATCGGGTTCGGGGCTCAGTTCGATCACGCCGGGCGCGAACCGCACCAGATGAACCGCGTGCAGCAGATAGCTGTGCAGCATCGGTTCCCGCCGTTCCGCGGCCAGGGCGGCGACGTCGCGGAAGCTGGACAGCCGCGGGACGGCCACGGCACTCGGCTCCGCTTGCGGGACGGGCGCGCCGTTCGCGACAGCGCGGACCCCGCCGCCTGGGAGCGTCGCCGGCATCGATGGCGCCGCTGGTGGGCGCGCCTCGACGCCCGAACCCGTCAGCGTCCGCACCAGCTCGCCCGGCAGCGGCAGCTCGGCGACGTAGCAGAGCCGGATCAGCACCATTTCCGCCGCCGCCCGCCGATCGGAGGCCTGCTCGACCTCCTGCGTGCCCTTCAGCAGCATCTGCCAGGCCCGGCCGAGGGTTGGGATGGACAGCTTATCCGCCAGGGCCGCGCCCCGCGTCCGCTCCGCTTCCGGCAGCGTCTGGCTGTCGCGCAGGCTCGGGACCGACTTCAGGCGCGTCAGCGTGTGGACCAGCTCCAGCAGATCGTTCAGCAGCAGGCCGAGATCGGCGCCGTGGGCGTGGGCGCGGTCGGTGATGGCGAGGGCCGCCGCCGGGTCGCCCGCCATCAGCGCGTCCATCAGGTCGAACACCATCGCCCGCCCGGACAGGCCGAGCATGTCGGTGACCTCGGCCACGGTGATCTCGGTGCCGTCCACCCGCGCGATGGCCTGGTCCAGCAGGCTCAATCCATCGCGGGCCGAGCCGTCGGCCGCGCGGGCGATCAGATCCAGGGCCCCGGGCGCTGCGGCCACCTGCTCGGCGGCGGCGATCCGGGTGAACAGCGCCGTCAGCTCGGCCACCGTGATCCGGCGTAGGTCGAACCGCTGGCAGCGGGACAGTACCGTAATCGGCACCTTGCGGATTTCGGTGGTGGCGAAGATGAATTTGATGTGCGGCGGCGGCTCCTCCAGCGTCTTGAGCAGGGCGTTGAAGGCGTTGCGCGACAGCATGTGGACCTCGTCCACGATGAACACCTTGGTGCGCGCCTGCATCGGCTTGAAGCGCGCCGCGTCGATGATCTCCCGCACGTCGTCCACGCCGGTGTTGGAGGCGGCGTCCATCTCCATCACGTCGGGGTGGCGGTCGGCCAAGATTGCGACGCAATTGGCGCAGACGCCGCAAGGATCGGGGGTCGGGCCGCCGGCGCCATCGGGGCCGATGCAGTTCAGCGCTCGGGCGATGATGCGCGCGGTGGTCGTCTTGCCGACGCCGCGGACGCCGGTGAGCATGAAGGCGTGCGCGATGCGGCCCATCGCGAAAGCGTTGCGCAGGATCCGGATCATCACCTCCTGTCCGATCAGGTCGGGGAAGCCGATCGGGCGGTATTTCCGGGCCAGGACGCGGTAGGCCGCCTCCTTCTGCGCCGATGCGGCTCCCGCAGGTTCGCCGAACAGCCCCGGGCCCTCCGGCGGCGGCGGCGTGTCATTCTCGAACAGCCCAGACATGCCCGGCGTCGTTCCTCCGGAAGTGAAAGACCATACGGGGAGAGGTGGGAGACCGGAACGACGACCCGAGCGGAAACTCGTTGCGGCTGCTTCCTTCCGGACCTGACCGGGTCGGCGAGGCGCCCGTCCATCGCCGGCCTCCCACGCCTCTATATCACGATCCGAGGGTGGGTCGGCAAGGCTGCCGCGCGGCCTAAGCGGCTTGCGGCTCCTCCTCGGCCAGGACCCGCTCGGGTTCCGGCGCTTCCAACTGCCAAGGAACCATCAGCACGGACAGGTCGGGCCCGCCGTTCCGCAGCAATTGGGTCCGCAAGCGCTGGGTACGGCCTGTGTGCAGGATTGCCTCCCACCACCGCCCGCCCGCCAGCTCGCTCAGTACCACGATGACGGGCCGGCCTGGGCAGCGTTGCAGCAAGTGACCCGCTTCGCGCAGCAAGGGCGCGAGCACGCTGCGGTACGGCGAGGACTCGATCAGCAGCCGCGGCGGGGGGAGCCCGGCGTTCTCCGCCGGCCGCTCGACGAAGCGCGCCCACTCGCCCCGCAACCGGGTCTCGTGCTCCTCCGCGTCCGGCCCCTCCAGATCGGTCAGGTGCAGCGCCACGATATCCGGCGACAGGCGGGCCGCGACGTGCACGGCGCGCTGGGCCATGCGGTCCCACCGCTCCAGCGGGATCAGCACGGTGGGCGGCGCATGGTCCTGCAGGTCCATGCTGCGGCGGCTACCCTCCAGCACTTGGCGCTCGAGGTCGCGGTAGTAACGCCGGGTCAGGCGGAGCAGCAGGAACGTGAGCGGGATGACGAGCAGGGTCAGCCACGCGCCTTCGGTGAACTTGGCGACGAGGATAACGGCCAGGGCCGTCGCCGTGGCGAATGCGCCGAGCCCGTTGATCCCCAGGCGCACCCGATCGGCGTGCCCTTGCCCTGCCCGCCGCCAATGCACCGCCATGCCGGCTTGGCTGAGCGTGAAGGACAGGAAAGCGCCGACCGCGAACAGCGGGATCAGCCGATCCGTGATGCCGCCGAAGGCTGCGAGAAGCCCGCCGGCCCCGACGGCCAGGAATAGCACCCCGGCGGTGTACACGAGGCGGCGGCCGGGCACAGCGAAGGCCTTGGGCAGGTAGCTGTCGCCCGCGACCTGCCGGCACAGGCGAGGGAAGCCGACGAAGCTGGTGTTGGCGGACAGGCACAGCACGGCCAGCACGCTGGCGATTGTGAGGTAGTACACCCAACTCCGCCCCCACACCGCGCCGACGAGTTGCGACAGCACGCTCTGGTAATCGTCCGCGGTCTGGTCCATCGCGGCCACGCCATAGCTGCGGGCGAGGAAGGCGATGCCGAGCAGCAGCAGCCCGAGCACCACGCAGATCGCCGTCAGGGTACGGTGGGCGTATGTGACGGTCGGCTCCTTGAACGCGCCGACGCCGTTGCTGACCGCTTCCACCCCCGTCATCGCCGTGCAGCCCGCGGCGAAGGCGCGCAGCAGCAGCCACGCCGTCACGGTTCCCGCCGCCGTGGGCTTGCCGGGAAGCGGCGCCACCGGCTGGGGATGGCCGCCCGTCTGCCACGCCGCCCAGGCGCCCGCGGCCAGGATGAAGCACAGGGTCGCGATGAACAGGTAGGTCGGCACGGCCAGCGCGAGGCCAGACTCCTTGGTGCCGCGCAGGTTGACCAGGGTGATGACGGCGAGGATGCCGAGGCAGAGCGGCAGGGTAGACGAGTGCAGCCCGGGCATGGCGGAGGTGAGCGCGCCGACGCCGGCCGACACGCCGACGGCGACATTCAGCATGTAATCCACCATGAGCGCCGCCGCCGCGAGCAGCCCGGCATCGTGGCCCAAATTCTCGCGCGCGACCGTGTAGGAGCCGCCGTTGCTCGGATAGGCGGCGATGGTCTGCCAGTATGAGAGGAACAGGACGGCGAGCAGCGCCACGATCGCCCAGGTGATCGGCTGCACCGCGCCGAGGCCGGCCGCACCGACCGCCGCCAGCACCGTCAGCATCGCTTCCGGGCCGTAGGATGCCGAGCCCAGGCCGTCGAGACCCATCGCGGGCACGCCCTCGAAGGCGCCGATTTTGCGGCCCTCGGCCTCGCGGTTGGCGAGCCGGCGGCCGAGCAGCAGGGTCGTCAAGGACATGGGGCGCACCGATCAGGAACTCTGGACAGGGTATCCGGCGTGGAACGCGCCACTCCGCCGATCGGTTGGACCGCTGCCGACGATTGTTCCTGGTGTTTGCTCCCCGTGAATGCACGCATTAGCGTTTTCACGTTCGTGCATCACGGACCGAAGCAACCGAGGAGAACGACCGCGATGAGTGCGCAAGCGACCGAGAACCCAGGGGGCCAGCGCTGGGGGCCGC
>JAABUX010002521.1_pt1 | contig 25724 bp, 53 predicted proteins | sample 5561851 | NCBI WGS metagenome assembly JAABUX01 (sample SAMN10711883, study PRJNA513361) | rock metagenome | isolation source: Antarctica rocks | place: Antarctica: Victoria Land, Richard Nunatak red sandstone | collected 2016-01-03 | reverse complement strand
TACAGGTTCAGTGCCGGGGTCTGCATGATGAGGGGCGTGCTTGAGGGCGCCTGGCTATGACACCTAGCAGACCCCTGGGGCTTGCACGTGCGCAATGCTGCGACCTGGGACTGGAGGACGGCGGGGGCTTTGCACAGCCCCAGAGGGAGAGTCTGGTCCGGCAGCACACGCGCCGGGTGGGCACCTCATTGGGGTAGCCAGGACCTATGTAGCGGGGTAGCGTGCGCCTCCGGGCAGCTTGGCAAGGGCTCGGGGGCGGCCCTCCTCCCAAGTGGTGGGGTGAGGGGCCTAGCTGAGGTAAGAAAAGGCTGCTCAGCAGCTGAGGCTGGGCGGCAGGCCACAGGGCAGGCGTGCAGCAGCCCAGTGGAGGCGGCGACGCGCTTATGCCGCCGATCCACCTTCACACCATTCACCGTTACTGGCCTCAAGCGAGGGCTGCCCGCCCGGCGCGGCTGGGTGGCCCAGCGCCTTGGGGCGCCCACAGCGCGCGACTCCTGGGGTTGAGCTACTCACTCCCGGAGTGAGTAGCTCAGCAACTCTGCAGGCCTGTCCGGCTGCGGGGCTGTTGTGCAGGACCTGTTTCCCAGGCCCAGCCAGGTACGAGGAGGCGCGCGCTGTGCGCACCAGGGAGAGGTCCGCGTTTTCTGCTTTGGCCGGTGGCCCGGCAGCTCTCACAGCGCGCGCCATGCTTTCGGGAGCCCGCTTGTCTTTTGCCGGCATGGCAGTCCGCCAGGCCTGGCAATTGGCCCCACCATCAACTCATGACGCGGGGGGGCAAGCTGGCCTGCGCAACTGCTCGGCATCTTTCTCGGGAGGCCGCGCGCGTCAAGCAGCGTTGAATGTACATCTGCATCAGTCAGGAGCCCCGGCTAGCGGGGCCGCCAGGCGAGGGGCACTCCCGCCAAGGTAGCAGTGCATTGTGCTGTGCAGTGCGGGGCGCAGGGGTGGAGAGAGGGTTATGTCTGTGGGATAGTGCACTCAGCGGTTGGTTTCGGCGGATGGAGAGAAACGATCGAGCCGTGACTGGAGTCAGATTGGAGTCGTCAAGCTGGTTTGTTTGCCAGGCCAGGCTGTCCGATTCTGTATCCGTTGGTTTGTTCCATGCGCATTGGCGTGTGCTGCTGTGTGACTGCCAGGGCGGCTGCGCAGTCTTTGGCTTGCGCGAAGGCGGCGTCTCCACATGCGCAGACTGCGGGTGTGTCTTGCTTCCGAGCATGCTTCTCAGACCTGCTTCGATCTGCTGTTGCCTGTTTGCACCCATTGTTTTCTCTTTGCATGCATTCAATGCCTATGTAGGTAGTGTACGGCTACAGGTTACTTAGTGTGCACCGGATTGCGTGAATGGCATCTGCAGTGCAACCTGGCTGCCGTACCGCTGTAGTATGGCAGTTCTGTGGTGCTCATTGCATACGAACAGGTTTGGGAGAGGAAGGGACTTCAATGGCTCCGCTTCATATCGCTTGGCTTGGTCCTGTAACAACTGGGATGTGCGCAGCGTTGTGCAGCGCGTTCCGTGTGCTCTCTGCATTGCATGCAGCTGCCCTTGCATGTATGTCGCATGTATGGCACGATTGCTTTGCCTTGGCATGCGCACGCACCAACATCCGCAGGCATTCCCTTCCTGAGCTAGTACATGCACCTGCTTGGACAGCTAAACCTGCATCCATTATAGAGCGGCCTATGCCTGATGGTGGCGACTCATCTCTTAGCTGCGGGCTCTTCCTGGCGGTGTGCACGCGTCTCTGCCTCAGCGCTGGCTGGTAACCATAGTCCATGCACCTTGCGCTGGACACAGAGCAGCAGGTTTTTTACATTCTGCTGGCACACATGCTCAGCAGTGCCCATGCAAATCTTCTCATCCTGGCACTCTAGGCGCGGCCCATCTCTCCGCATATCCATACCTGCAAGTCGCCATCGGCCCAGACCTCCAACACATCCTGCTGTTCCGCACCCTGCATGCCCCACCAGGCCTCCACCAGTACTCCACACCTGTCAGCCCTGCCAGACCCCCCATCAGAGTGTTCCGCAGCGCACTGCACATGCCAGGGACATGCGAGCATGCCCTTTCTAGGCCATTAGATGCGGCGCAGCAAATCGCGGCTGAGCGAACAGAGGCCAGGCGTTGAGAGATAAGCCACGCCCTGCTGCCCTGGCCAGGTCTGCCAGAGAGCACATCTGTTGCTCTGCACTGCATGCCGCACACCGCGCACCGAGCAGTACACAGCCTCCCCCAGGCTGCAGCGGCGGAGCGGCGGCTTGCACTTGCACAAAATCGGGATCTGGCCGCAAGCATTCCTACTCTGCAAGTGCTGCCGCCATCAACCCAAAAAGAAAATTGAATGATTGTGGGCCCTGCAGATGGAACCTGCTGTCCCAATAACCCTCTTATGGAATTTAGCGAAAAGCCTTGGGCGCCCCCAAGCACACTGTCGCGCATGTACGGATTGTGACGCTGCAGGGGCTGCCCAGGCACGCTCTTCGCCCAGCTACGCTTGCGTCATCGACACGCGCGCTGGCTCCTGAATTTGGTGAGCAAATATCGCACCCCTCTCGGAATTCTTTTGCCCTGCTGAGCATCCAAATAGCAGACCACCCCTGTTGAACGGCCCATCAAGCAGCGTCGCGCATGGCACCCATCATTCTGTGCAGATGTGGAAATCAATGTGTCATCCAGTGCTTTTGGTTCCGTGAGCTCCCGTCTCAAGCATGAGGCGACAAGCCTCTCCAAAACACCAGTTGTGTGTGGCGCATTAGAGCTTCAAAAGCCTCCCGTGCACATGTAGAAATGCCCACGGCAGTTGTAGACAGTCTGTGCGGTGCCTACGCATACCTACCCCAACCGCCCCCCCAAGCAGCCACAAGTGCTGGCCCACCTCTCAATGGGTAAATTAAAGTACCATTGCCCATACCTCCTGCCTTCATGCGTTGGGCCTGCCTGCGACGAGCACCGCGCACGGCACACCATTGACGTCCGCGGACTTGGGCGCGCCCGCGCCGGCGGCCGCCTCCATGGAGCCGCCGAAGCGCGCGACCGACGCGCCGCGCGGCATTAGCGCATTGTAGCTGCTTGTAACTGCGCCAATGGCCTGGCGGCATGTCGTACACGTCAGTGGCGGACCAGGAGAGTGGGCATGTCAGTGAATGGCAAGGGTATGCGCAGTGCTTGAACGCCTGAGAACGTGCAAATGCCACTGCAAGGCGGCAAAAGTGCCCACATGTGGATCATCTGCAGTCAAGGAGACCTGCACGCCAGCGCACAACAAGAGCCGACGGTACGCCAGCAAGCGAGTACGGCAGACGTGCAGTAACAGCGCTGGACAAGCTGTCAACCTGCTTGGCCGCGCGCGCCTTGCCACTGCTCGTCAGGCGCGCGTCCCAGTCGTAGGCGCCGCTGAGCTGCGTATAGGGCCCGGCGGAGGCCATGGAGAAGGTGTAGGGCACTGCGAAGCCTGGCCCGGCCGGCGCGCTGAGCGCCACCGCGTACTTCACCCAGTTGCCGCCGGCGATGGGCGTCACCTGGGCCGCGCGTGGCCTGGGTTGATTAGGTTGAATGCAGTGAAAGACTTTACTTGCGCGTGTGCCAATGTTGAGCCTCGTTGAACAATTTGTGTGTCAGCGGCATCATGCACACGACCGGCTGGAAAATGCAGGGTTTGAGCCAACAGCCACGTGTTTATGCGGGCAAGAGATGCACGGCTCTGGCGCTCGGGTGCACACCGTGATGTCCGCCACGCACGGCGCGGCGGCGCCGCCGGCGGCCGTCCCAGACCCCAGCCCTCCTCCGTCTCCGGTCCCGCCGTATAGACCCGCTGGTGCTGGCGCGCTGGCCGCCGGCCGCTGCAGCACGGGGCCCACAGGTGGCAGCGCGGGCGCGGCCGCTGGCGAGCCAGGGTTTGTGGCATTGACAGGGTTTGGCCCCACGGGCGTGGCGTTGGTCGGCAGGCCCGCGCCCATGGGCGACGGGTCGCCGGCGGGCGTCGCCTTGACGGGCGGCAGGCTGTCTGAGGGCGCAGCATCACTGCACGGCTTGCACCGCCCGCACGTCGCGTCGCACGTCCCCCGCGCCATGTAGCTCTCCGAGCACACGTCCGGGTGGAAGGCCAGCTGCACGGCAACGCAGATGTCAGGTGAGATAAGTGAGGAAAGCATTACTGCCAGGCACTTTCATTGAGACATGGCGTGGCGGCGGTCGCACAGCTTCTCCCGCCGGCAGTACGCACTGCACATAGCACGTTCCAGAGACTGCCATGCACATGTGCTCGCACTCTGCCGGCCGCGCAGCATTATGCATTGTCCGTTGCAAGCATTTGAAGGATACAGGCTGGCCAGGACAGGCAGGCCTGCACGGACCTGAGCCGCAGGATGGCGGGCCAAGGCAGCAGTCAGTCAGATATTGCGGCATACTGCTGTTCAGCCTGGCTCGAGCGCGGTGATCCTCCCAGACGGCATGGTCAAGCTGGGCTGCCTGCTGCATGTGCCCCGCGCCTGCTGCGCGCAGGTGAAGTTGGTCCCGGCCGGCGGCACGTCCAGGCAGGAGTGGCAGTAGTCGTAGCCGGCGCAGGGCGTGCACCGCCCGCAGCTGATGTCGCACGTGCCAGCCGCCAGGTAGCTCGCGCTGCACCCCGGGTGCCAGGCCGCCTGCGCGGGGGGCGCGCGGGCACGGCGCTCACGCGAGCGCACCGCGGGCCATGCATGGACTGCGTGCGCGTGATCGGGCCATGATGCGGCGTGTCACGTGCGAGGTTCCTGGCTGAGGGCTGCAGCGTAAGCTGCCCCATATCATGTGGGCGGCTTGTGCCATGCATTTCCCATGTGGAGGCTGGGCGCCTGGCCTGCCTGCGTATCGACCATGCGCAATCCAAGAGGTGCATGTCACGGTGAGCAGTAGGCTGTGCAAGGCCAATCTTCACGCCTTTGGCACCTGTGACAGGTGCAGAATGGTGCAGGAAACTGTGAGAGGCTGTCAGCGGGAGGTGATGGGGTTGGCGAGCATGAGCGCGCCTCCTGGCCGCACGTGAAGTTGCTGTTGCCGGGCGGGATGTCGAAGCAGAGGCAGGGCGCCGCGAGCGCAGGACACGCCCCGCTGCTGCAGCTTGCCGTCTGCATTGCGCACATGAGGAACTGCTTAAGGAATAGCCTTTGCGCGGCTGTCAGTGCAGCACTGGTGTGAGGTTGCGGCCATGGCACGGAGCCTGCACAGGCAGGCTGCTGAGACCGCACCTGCTCACATAGTCGTGGCACCGCAAGGCTCAGCCTGTATGGGAGCGTAAGTGCCATACACACAGGGCTGGCAAACCCAAGAGTATTGTTGTCAGAGGCCGATGGCGCTGCCACCATATACAGGCGCATGCAGAGGCTGAGAGGTGGTCTGTGCGCACCCGCTCTGCCTGGTGCGCTATCAAAGCGCGCATCGCATCGCCGCCAGAGTCGTCCCAGCTGCACGCCCGCCGCACGCCACATGCTTATCATGACAGTGTTCTTGCACTCTGCATTCCTGCCACAGTACACGCGTATCACATGCGTGCAAGCACGCATGCGGAATATAGCAAGGCTGCGGTGGCGGCTCTGCATCCAGCGCAGATTCTGAGGTGTCACCTGAAGTCGTACGACTGGTTGTTGACATGCCACGGCATCATCTCCCAGACGAGCACTGCCGCCGCGCCATTGGCGGTGGCCGCCGAGAACATCCCGGACAGGAATGCGTTGCGGCTGCGTGTGTAGTTGCCCTGCCGCGACAGCCAGCAACCACATATGGAAACCATGCACCAGAGAAGTCTGTATGCATCAGTGATGTGCGGTGGCGGTGCAGCCTCACAAGGTACTCTTCACAGCAACATCATTGCTTGGGAAGGGGCAGCATGCTATGCATGCACTGCATCCACATGACATGGGCTGCCGCACCTCCATCCCAACCTCCTCAAGCATCCACGGCTTGTTGGCTGCGCGCGCATACGCGGCCCGGCTGTCCAGGAACCTGTTGGCAAAGTCCGCCGCGGATGCCGCCGAGATGCCCCAGCTGCCCGGGTCTGCGCGCGTAACATGCAAGCTTCATGCGCACAACGCTCTTGTGGCAGCCATGCGCCATGGGATGCAGCGCGCTTGCCAGCAGAATGCTTTGGCAAGTAGGGGCGACAGCGTGAACGTAATTACAAAGTCAAGTTGTTGCGGGTGCTGTGCGGGTTATGCGATATCCTGTCTTCATGCTGTAAAGGTACCAGATAATCATGTGTCGGGGGGGGCTCACAGAGGTGCACTGTGGCAAAGTCGACGGCAGAGCATTCCAGGTTGCCTGTGAAATCCAGGCCTTTCGTGCCATCATCCAGCCATGCGCCGGCTCCGGCGCCTGAACTGTACCCCTCCTCCCCCGTGGCCACCTGGCCCATTGCACCACGCGTGAAGGGACCAGCATGCATGCCCTAGCACATGCGTCTGGTGCTGGAGAGAGGTACGTCAAGACATGCATGCTTCACATGCACCACATGAACATATCAGCCTCAGTGCACCGTCAACACCGCTGCCATGGGTGTAAGTTGGCTTGACGAGTGCTTCACTTGCGTTTGGCATCCCAAAGCAGGCATGGTATGCGTTGTTGAGCCGTAAGTCTGACAGCGGGCAGCTCAGAAGCAGGTCAGGTAGCTTGCAGGCAGCAGTGCAGTGACTGCATGATGAGCGGCACGGGAGGAGCAGGTCACCATGTGATTGGAATCGATGCTCTTGATGTACTGAGCCATCTCGCATGACCAGGCCTTGATGAGCGACCCCGGCTGCAGGCCCGCCTTGCGCTCGTAGTTGTCGCTGGTGTGGGGCTCGTTGGCCAGCTCCACCGCCAGCACCGCTGGGCCCCCACAACATCTCTTAGGTCAGCAAAGTCTTCTTTCCACAGATCAGCAAAGTCCCTTTTGGAGTCCAGTCCACAGCCTCACTGTGTGCCTGCAGGCCCTGCAGTGCAGTGCAGGGACGTGGGGCATGTGCCCCAATAAAGGCTTTGCAGGTACGCGCATGGGAAGCAGCTGCTCGCGAGGCACAAGCTACACCCAGCTGCTGGCGCATGCACTGCTGAGCATTAGCTGCTCAAGAGCTGTTCAAGGATGCATGCACCCTGCAGGCCCAGAATATCGTGGGGACGCACTGGGGTCCTCGCTGTACATGGTGCCCGTGATGGTGTTCTTGCGCGTCAGGATCACCTTGGCGTAAGCCTTGAATGCCTGCGCAAGGCGCATGAATCGAAGCTGGTCATAGCAGAGGCGCCTTAGCGCAGAACTGCAGACTAAGAGCCTGTCGCATCTGCTGGCGGCAGGGCAGGTTCTGCTCATGAGCAGCGCCTGTCTCTACCAAGCGCGCACCTCCTTGACCTTGGAGTCCTGGTAGAACAGCTCCAGGGGCTTGCCGGGCCCCAGCACCTGCATGCCACACAGCATTGTGGCGGCAGCGGCGGGAGCGCTCACTGCTTGCAGCGCCGAGCATGCCAGCTTCTTGCGTGTGAGGCAGGCCAGGCGTCACAGGCAGAGCATGCAGGGCTGGACCAAGGCAGCCAGGGTGACCACTTTTAGCAACACAGCAGGCGCGTGACAGGAATGCAGGACCATGATTAGGATAGTGCAGCCGCGCACCTGGTCCACCCACCACTGCATCCCCCCGAGGTCCGTCCACACGTTGACCAGCGGGAAGATGACGCGCACGCCCGTCTTGGCCGCCTCCGCCAAGATGAGGTCGAGGCGCTGCAGCCCTGCCTCGTCAAAGACGCCCAGCTGCGGAGCAAGGACACCCCAGGCGTTAGGACTGGCGCCTGTCTAGAAGCTCCGCGGAGGAAGAAAAGCCTCAGCGAGCAGCACAGCATGGAGGCCCAGCTTTCTTACCAAGTGCGCCAAGTTGCTGGGGAGAGTGCTCGCACCGTTGGCTGGATTGACAGCCCTTTGATGTACGGGTCGCTCAGCCCGTTGCAAAAGGCCCAAAATCTTATCAGGTTCACTTTGTTCCCGCTCATCATCTGCCGTGAGGCCTATGGTCAGCATACTGTGTGGGGGCCCTAGCAAAAGGCGCTGCACTGGCAACGTCCGCCGGCAAGTGCAAAATTAAAGGTCGAGCTGACCTGAAAGAACTCCCGGACTTGCGCGTCTGTGACATATGCCCTGCGCCCCACGCCACTGGCTCAGCACCCACCGTACATGCTGAAGCTTGCCACAGCACAAGGGCCGCTCGCGCTGGCCAGCACGACTCCTCAGCCTGTGCTCGCGCCTTAATGCCAGAAAAAACGTATTAGATCCAGCGAAGAATGCTGGCTTATTATTAACGACAAATTGGCTACCACTCGCTCTCACAAAGCTCCCAGCGCCCGCGGCAGCGGCCTGCGGGGCCGCCTCGAATCTCGCTGGCACCGAGACCCAGGTGGCCTCGCTGGGGCTCGTTGGCAGCACAAACCTGCTGTCCCGCTGCACTGGCGCTGCGCTGCATACCCGCACATGTGGTCCCAAGCACACCAAAACTGTGGCGCACACACAGCCGCTAAGCAATGCTGACAGCGAAAACATGGGGTGGAGCGTCCTAGGTGCGCTAAACTACCCAAACGCAAGCATACCTGTGCAAGACAGCTAGCTGCTGCATCTCCATTCGTGGGACCAAGGAGGGTTCTCGCATGTCTGACTCAATGTCCAGGGCGATAGCAGGATGAGGGTGCATTCAATGCACTGCATTGCGGCTCACTCTATACCATATGCTTTCTGCCGTCGCATGCATGTGCAGGCAGAGTGCACCAACGTTATGTGTTATGTGGCAGTTGCAATGAGCGCAAGGCTTGAGGGAGCAGGAACCTTGATTTGGGTGACCCCGGCACTCCGAGCAAGCAAGTGTCTGCTAGGCAGGACATGCTGCTGATGAACTCTGCCTCAAACACACTGCACTTACAAAGCATCTGCCTTTCTTGCGTGTCGTGCCCTGACGCAAGCCTCCCAGGCGCAGTAACATCTGTGCTCACGGGCTATGTAGCTAGTCACGCAGCAGCTTGGCGCTTTCTCTCACGAGTATCCTAGCCTCCGCTGCTCTCGTGCAAACAAATTCCAAGCCCGCTCAGGCCGCCAAGGACACCAAAGGTCACAGCCTGATATTGTCCATCTGCATGGACTGCAAGTAGGCGTTGTCGTTGAACTTGGCGCCCATCTTCGTGCCGGTCAGCTTGGTGAAGTACGTGATGAAGTCTACCTCGTAGTCTGCGCACCAAGACTTCAATTGGTTGGCTCTGCTGAGCGCCGCATCATGTCTGCACACTGTTGCCCGACAGCAGCAGCGATGGCAGCCAAGCGGACGCGAGACCGCATTGATGCCTTTCAGTGTGGAAGCAATAAATATTTTACGATGTGTCTGCATCTGTCAGGAGGCCCGCGCAGGCACTTCTGCTTGCAGCAAAGGAGAACGACCGCATCCAGCGAGAACAGGCGAGAACAGGCGCAGCCAGGGGCTGCACAGCCGAGCCAGCGCGCACCCGTGCGCGTGACCGTCTTGCGCGAGCGGTCATACTTCTGCTTCAGGTCAGCGTACGTGGGGCTGGCCGCGGCAAACGCCTGCTCCACCGCCTCTGGGTCCTCTTGGGCAGCAGTCCTGTGCAGGTGCACATGCAGCCCTCCTTAGACTCTGAGAGACAGAGCTTGCACGCTTCCAACACCATGCGCGTCCGCGGCGTCCGTCACCCAACCCCCAAAGTCTGCACACCGCTTGGCTCGCGCGCCTGCTCAAAGTGGAACTCTGCAACAGCGTCCGCCTGCGCCAGCTGCTACTAGATGCAGCATGGGCACCGCGCTGGCGGGCCATGCACTGCCGTTCAGGACTGCAAGCCCTGTCTGCGGCTCAAGCAGCCGCCAGCAGGCGCCCATCGCGGTGGGCTGCACGCGCGCGGGCGCGGCGGCGCGCACCAGATGACAAACGCCGGCCGCTCCCAGAAGAGCGGCTTGGGCGCGAAGAACCCGCCCTGGCTGCTGGGGTCCGTGCCGAGCTTGCTCATGAACTCCTGCGCGCGCGCGTTGACGCAAGAGTTTTCAACGATTGTTCGTCTCTCTTTCATTTGATTCCGCTCCCTCAGTTGTTAAACATCAATTCTGCCTGCTTTGCGCTCATGGGAACTGCCTCCTTTTCCTCGCTTGCGGATGCAACATACCCAAGAGGCCCGCCCTGGGCAACCTTCAGGCCTGCTGTGAACTCCCCCGGCCCATGCCGTGCCTGTGGCCCAGTGCTGTGGCTTGCTTGGGCAGGATTGTGCAGTGCCAAGCCATATTTGCCACCAGCAAGGGGGCGTCCCGTCTGTAAACAAAGTACCTTCTGGTGCAAACTTCACGCGCGCTCATTTGCTGCGCGCACGCGTGGGCAGCTCTGCTGCGCGGGGCCCGGGACAGGGCGCGCGCAGGATCTCCCCACACAGGACACATGGCGGGCTTGGGCATGGCGCCATCGCGCGCGCCTGCACTTCGGCCGGGCTGGCGCTGGCCTTGGGCAGCCGGCCTGCCGGGTCGGGCGCGTCGGCGTCCATGCGCCCGATGAACACCTGCGCTCCCCGCGCGCATGCGTGTGGCCCGGCAGACGGCACCCAGCTCTTGCTGAGCGCCCGGCCAGCTAGCGCGGCTGTTGCGCACCCGGCGCTCGCGCGCCGCAGGCTCAGGCAGCAACACACAGGCTCCGGGCGCACACGCAGCATAGCTTCCCCGGCTCAGAGGGAGAGACGCTGCGCGGCGACCGTGCTGCGCCCGTACAGAGCTCACAGCCAGCCCGCGGGCCGCGCGCGCACCGGCCAGTCGGCGCCGAAAGCCTTGCTGATGGTCTCGCCGTCGGTCATGTTGCCGGCGCGCGCGACCTTGGCGGCGACGAACGACTTCTCGGCCGCCACCTTGGCGCCCAGCACCAGGGTGTCCGCCCAGCTGATCGCCGGGCCGCCTGCGCGCCGCCTTGGGCTTTGGTGTGGACGCGTCCGCATGCATGATGGAGGTAGACGTATCGCGTCGGCGCGAGGCCGTGAGCGGTCGCCCGGAGCCGCCGTCTCTGCCCGCCGGTCTCTTCCCGCTGTCTCCACCCGAGGCCTGTGCATGCCGAGGAGGGAGGGACCGTGCGTGCTTGCTCGCTGCGTCGAACCGCAGAAACATCGCACAGCGTGGCCGCGGCGGGTCCCGCGCGGACAAGCTGAACGGCGCGGCGGCCCGCTTGCCCACACAGGCATGCCGCCCGCAGGTTGCCGGGAGACAAATGGGAGGCCGCGCGCTCACCGCCGGCGTCGATGGCGGCCTTCGCCTTCTTCAGCTTGCCCACGATGTCCTTCAGGCCCTTGTTCTCTGGCCGGTCGAGCTCCTCACTGCACGTCCACGCCGCCATCAGCGCCTGTGCTAGGATCATGAGACCCGAACTTCTCAGACAAAGGGCAGCAGGCCCAGTCTGTGCAAAAAGCGGGCCTAATTGTTTCAAACTCACGTGATCAGGCAGCCGACCTGTGCCGGACAGGATAAGCGGTCCCAGTGCCTTTCAGCAGGCTGAATACTAAGTCAAAGGGAGTCTCAGCTTGTGTAAAGCAGGCAGGCTCGACAAGGAAGTTGTGCTCCACCTTGTTACGATGGAGCCATTCATGCCCCCTGTGCGCGTAGCGATGTCAAAGGTGGCCGCATCATGGAGCACGATGCGCAGCGCCGCGGCCGCGTCCTCCTTTTTCAATACCTTTCGCAGCTCCGCCTCTGCTTTGTTCTGCGCGCAGCTCAGCATCACTAGCCGAGCAGGTGATAACTCGTTGGCAGCGACTGTGCTTGTGTAAGTGCATGCAGATCATGCATTCTGTGCATGCATGCCCACCTTTCCTTCTGACAGCTCGCGAACATGTCCCTGATAACCTCTTACATACCCTTGTCTCCTGCTCTCTTCCTCCTTCAGCCTTGCAGGAGACCAGGGACCTGGGAGCGCCAGCGGCCCGCACACCTGGAAGTAGCTCTTCTGCGCGGCCTTCTGGAACGTGTTCAGGTTCTCCACCTTCAGCGTGCGCTTGCCCTCCTCGGCCGCTCCGGCGCCCAACGGCCCAGCCAGCTGTGCGCCCGCCGCCAGAAGCACGCCGCCTGCACTGTGCAGCTGCAGTAAACGTGCCTTGCTCGCTTGGCCCCATGCTGAGCCCCACAGCATATAGTCGAAGAGTGAACGCACAGCACGCACGCCACCCAGCTGCGGGCCTGCCGCTAGGCGTACGCCGCCTCCGAGCCACCAGGTGCTGCACCATGGGCTGCTTTTGTCACGTGAGGTCCCTATGAGTCAACTTACATGCGAGTGCAGGAGTTGAGTGCAGGAGTTTTGCGAGTGCTTTGAGCTGTGCGTCCGCCGCCAGCAGCAAGCCACTGCAAGGCCCGCAACCAGTGTTTGTACGCCCTGGACACATCAGCTGCAAGTGCTACAGCTGCTGTGCTCCATACGTCAAGCGCACGACTTCTGCAGCGGAGCAGTGCATACATCGCAATGCACTGGCTATAGCTAGCAATCCTGCATATTTAGCACCGCCAGCCCAGCAAGCAGTGCTGAGGCGTGCTGTGCGGCATCAATTCCAGGGCAGGCTGCCGGCACAAAGTGTTCAGTGCAGGCCACTGGATAAGGAGCTTTTAAGCGTGCGCTGCTCACCAGCTGCAATCAGCACATCCCTCCTTGCATGCTCCTGGTGTGCTGGCACCGCCGCTGCAAACACCCGTGCAGCACGACGGGGCCGGGCGTGCGCCGAAGATGCGAACGGTGTCCTGTCCCGCGCTGACGCGGGAACTTTCGTGCCAATTAGAGCAGATGTGAAGGGCGCCATGTTGGCTGTGCGTGCTTGATGAGCTGTGCAATATTTCTGTCTTTGGCCACCAGCTGAACACAAATTCCCCCTATACCTACACCCGTTCAACACTGGTGATTGCAAATGATTTCAAGTGAATTCAAAGGCCGTTAACTGTGAAATGAGCATGACTATCAGGAGCATCCTGATGTACTCATTGACAGACTGCACAGGCCTCCGTGTGCTGGGAAGGCGTGGTGTTCAAACATTTGGCGACTGTGTACACACCCAATGTCATGACGGTCAACACGACGTAGCTAAGCACAAAAAGGCATGCAGTGATCATGCGAATACACCCTACCACCCTAGACGGCCAGACAGTTCACAGGATCACAAGGTTCACACAACATTTCCACCGCCGACCAGCGAAGGTAATGCGCTCAGGCGCTGTCACCTCAAGCAATTCAATTGCAGCTGCATGCGAGATAGCAGCCGCACACATGCACACAGCCTGCACAGGACACTGTGGGTGACCCAGAGTCTGGATAGACAGTGCACCTCATTCAAGTGCAGACCAGCTGATCACTTGCAAGCCGCCTCACAACCATTTGTGACCACCCTCTCAGAGAAGTCACGAACGTGCTGCCCAGCAGCCAATGCTCGGGTCCTTGGCAGCTCCCCCCCCTCCCTCCCGCGTAGTGAGCAGCAGCTCACACAGTCGCGGTGCGCTTGTGGCCGCGCTGGGACACGAGCTGGGTGCCGGGCCCGGCAGCGCCGCCAGGCGCCGCAGTGGCAAACTGCCTGGACGGCGCCGGCACAACCGAGGCGGCCAGCCGCACCGTCACCCACAGCGCCAGCAGCGCCTGCGCCAAGCAATGCCTCTCAACATGGAAGACGCGCAAGAGCAACAGTAAGGCTTGAACACACACCTTCTTTCTAGAACACATGCGCAAAAAACCTCCAATACCTCCGTCACCGTCACGTCTTGTCAAGATATCACAGGGGATGTCCAGTGGTTTCACAATATGAAATGTCCACACTGCACTCATCTTCGCACGCCGCGAGCTGGCCGCACTCGGCCTTTGTGTGCAGGCAGGGCTCCTCTGCGGGTAGGCAGGGGCACGCACGGCCAGGGCGCCCGCGACCGTCCACGCGGTCCAGGCGCGCCGCGCGGCGTCGGGCAGCTCGCAGCACAGCAGCGTCTTGGCGGACGTGATTGGCGGCAGGCTCAGGCGCGTGCGCTCCAGCCGGTTTTCAAGGCTCGCCAGGCTCGCCTGCGCGGGGCGCGCAGTCAGGTCAGCGCATGGGGCAAAGCCCCTCAGGCTCCCAGGCTGGTGTAAGCGTGCATGAACAGCCGCAGACAAACAGCCCTCCGCTCCAAGCCTTTCTGAGGTCTGACACAACAGGTTCATGCGACACCCCAAGAGCACTTTTGCAGGCCTCTGCTACTTACTATCCGAATGCTCATACCAGGAGCAAGCCAGTCAAGCAAACCTGTATATTTATTGATAAGTACTTTATGGTACAAGCTGCACTTCGGGTCCGCTCACTTGCTGCACAAGATGCCTGCGCTTTTCCATGACGTGTTCGACACAGCGATCGCCCATGTGCCAGCCCAGCCCGGCGTGCAGCAGCTGCGCACCTCGGTAGCATCCACCAAGCCCGGCAGCCCGACGATTGCTGCCCTGTCGGCAGTGGGGATGGTGGTGGTCGCGTTGACGGCCACCGCGCCCGCTGGCGTCCCGAGGAACCGCAGGAGCAGCTGCACCTGTGCACGCGGCGGACCACAGAAAAGTCAGGCTGCGGCTGCAGGGCAGTCAAACGTGTCCTGGAGGCAGCAGTGACGTGCGGGGCGCGCGTGCGCGGCAGCCCACAGAGACGGAGGGACGCAGGCAATGCGCTGTGCACAGCCTTCGCATGTGCCAGGTGGGTGGCGCGCCTCAGGGTCGCTCTGGTACGCCTGCAGCGCGGTGACGTTGACGCCAAAGATGCGCTGCAGCACCTGCGGTTCCGCTCACTGATCAGTGCACTGCAGCAGCAAAGGCTGCTTACACCCTCACACCCCCAGCAACAATCGACCACAAGTCAACAGGAGCAGCAAGCCCAGACAGATACCTTCCATTATTATCACAGATGCTGCACTGCGGACCACAGCATGGCGCTTGGCAGCGGCGCGCGGGCGCGCGCCTGCGGGCCGGTGAGCGCAGGGCCGCCGCCCAGGTAGTACTGCACCGCCTGCTGCGCGCGCGCGGAGTTCGGGTAGCGCGCGCGCACGGTGCGCAGCGCGTACGTCTCGCCATACAGGCAGCTGTCGGCGGCCACGCCGCGCGCGCCCAGCAGCCCGCCTGGGGACACACGTCCTTGTTCAAAGTGAACAGCGCGAAGGCACTGCCGCACTGTCTCCTATACGTGCAGCCAAGCCTTGCATGATTGAGCGGCATACAGAGCTTACAGTGCAGGCTGCTATTCCGCTCGCGCACAGCGGGCCAGCTGCAAGCCCAGTAAGGGAAGGGTTTCAAAAGGCGCACAGGGTCGACCCATTAGGCGACACTGGCGGCACTGGCACGAGCTCACAAACCAAGAAACCCCCCACTACAGACTTTAGTGCGAACTTGCAAGCATGCCAAATGCATTCCACAACATCCTCCACTTTCACACAGCACTGCAGCTGCAGCGGCGGCTGGAGAGTTCAAGGTGCCGCGCCTGCGCCCACCACCAGGACGATCCCCGCCACAATCCAGAGCAGCACCACGACGGCCGACGCTGCGCGCGGCGTGCGCCCGACCGCCGCCAGCACGCCGGCCGCCAGCGCGAGCAGCATCAGCGCGCCGAACAGCGTGCCCAGCACGACCGGGCGCATCACCTTCTGCGCGTTCTCGCTGCCCGGCTGGTTGCGCGCCTGGAAGTCGGCCGCCGCCTGGCGCGCCCCGGCGCCCGCCTCACCGATAGCTGCCTGGCTGTGCATGCCGGCTGCGCGGGCCCCAACTCAAGCACGGCGGCCGGTTGCGCAGACGGAGCGCCAGCAATGCTACCAGCTAATCGCCAGCGCATCATGAGCGGGGGTGCGCCGTATACTGCCAGTGGGCTGCACCTGGCGCAGCAGCATAGCTAACCTGATATGATTATGCACTAGGTGCATGTTGCACATCGCACACCGGCGCAGAAAAACTTTTCACGCCCGTGCAAGCACTGGACGATCTGGAAACCATCCCTTGATTGGTTACAGGCGCCCACACTACACGTGGCTTGCGGCCGTCTGCTGTAGCGCTGACTCCACGCTCACGGGAGCGCCTTAGCAGCAGGCCCGCCGCACCTGCAGGCCGTTCCTGTTGAGCTGCGCGAGCGCGGCGCGTCCGTCCGTGACCGCGCCGCGGATGCGGGCCGCCGTCTCCGGCAGGTTCAGCTGCAGCAGCGAGTTGTTCACCTCCGTACCCGTCGCCCGCCCGCCCGTCAGCCCTGACCGCGGCGTTGACACTGTTCACTCCAGGCGGCGGTGTGGTCCAGGCTGTATGTCGCACATGAAGGCACTCGGCGCACCCTCCTCGGCCACAGTCTGAAGGTGCCCCAGATCACTGCGGGCATGCCCAAAGCACCCGCAGATTTAAACAGACGCTCTCCAGCATGCTCTGCGGCGAAGGCAGCTGGGGCTAGGGACCGCGGGCGGCCAGGGCGGGCCCCACGCGGCGCACCCGGCAGGTCGCGAGAGATGGTGTCCAGCGTGCCCTGCAGCGTATCCAGCTGGCCCAGGATGCGGTTCGCGTCGCCCGTCACATCGTTCGCCTGCCCTCGCGCGCGGCGCCCTTTCACGTCCTCTCCCGCAAGCACCTCTTGGCATGTGGCTCGCACGACACGTGGTCGCATGGCACCCAATGCGTTACGCTGCGGCTCCGAAGGCCTGGATACACTACAGATGACAGCTAGGCATGCCGTTTGTTGAAAAGTCACCCGCATTTGCATGCAGGCGTGGTGCGGCTGCGCTCAACAGCACACGGCACTTATAGCGGCAACGTCTGCCTTCCACGTCCCCTTCTTGCCGGCGGCATGGCTTGGCTGCAGGCAGTACGCTCCCTAGCTGGTCATTGACTGCTCGGACCCCCGATGCAGTACAGCTTCTAGCCGCCAGGGCCAAGTTAACGCCTGCATGCATGAAGCGCGTACCCGGCTCCGCGCGTCGGTCACGATTGCCCAGAACTCCGACACGCGCCCGTCGGTGACCTGCAGGCTCTCCGCCAGCGCCCAGGCCGCCGTGGCCGCCGCCGCCAGCGCGAGCAGCACCGTGAACGCGTTGCCGGCCGCGCCCAGCGACCCGCCTCTCCTGCACGCACACGGCAGTTGGCTGGCGCAGCGCGCAGCTCTCCCGCCAGCAGCCATGGGTCTGTTTTGACCTCAATACTGTCCCGCACTGTTGCCCACTTGGCGAGCTTTGTACCAGCCTGCAAAATAGCGCCTGTGCGCTCAGCTGAAACGGAAATGCAGATCAGCCCCTGGTGCAGCCTCCCCACCGCTCTTCAGGCTGCACGGCTGTTCGAGACCAGCGCAGACGTGTATATTGGTACAGACAGAGGGCTAAGCAGGGCACGCAGCGCAGCGGGCGGCCAGCCGCACCTGCCCTTCTCCGACACTGGCGACTTGGCCACCCACAGCACTCGCCGGCAGCAGAGCGTGCACAGCTGCGCACAGTCCAGAGGTCAGGTGGGAGAGTGGTAGTGCAGAGCTACGCACCGCCAGACACACATGCACATGTTTCCACTGCCTGGGGCAACCATTGGTGCCTTATAGCCCCTGACTGGAGCACGCGGATGTGTCACCATGTAGTGCATGAAGACAAGGCATTTGCGGCTGCACTCGTCCGCAGGAGCTATGGGAAAGGCCCCGCTGGGCGCTCACCCATATCAAGAAGGTTGCTGCAGCGAGGAAGCAGAGACCGCCACAGATGAGCCCAGGCAGCACAGTGTTCAGGTACAGCTGCGGAAACGCCCATCGCGTCAGGCCTCTGCGCAGTCTGCCAAGCCGCACAGTTCCTCTAACACCGAGGTGACGGCGCTAGCTAGCAAGCAGCACCAACAGGGGTCGTAGGGAGGGCCGAAGCTGCAGGGTAACCAGCAGAGCAGCTTGGCCCGGCAGGCAGGCCCGGTGCGCGGACCCACCTTGTAGTAGCTCCAGCCGGTCGGCTCATAGCTCGCCGCATACCCGCCGTCAAAGGCGCTCGCAGGCACGCTCGAGCAGGGCGGAATGTTAACTATCGTTGTGTATGGTGCTGCCATATTGCTTCAAAGTGGACCAGATCTGATACCTCCCTTAAAAGCGCCTGCACATCCGCCTCGCACCAGCCCTTCCTGCTCTCGCAGCCCTTCTTACTTGGACTGTGCGGTGTCCGAATATGATAGTAAGGCCTGTTCACATACGCCCCGACTGGCCTTGCTGCGCTCAACTCTTTCCAGGCCAAGGTCAGTACTATCGACCTAGGCCCTCTACGGTGAGATCTTACGGAAAATTTTGCGGACCTACGGTAGGGAATGCGGACCTACGGTTGGCGTGAGTTACACTTCTTTCACCACGCATGGAGCAGCACGTCACGGCCTGCAAGGGGATATATACGATGCGCACCGTTGTTGCTCGAGCCTACGACTTTCTGGCTGCTCCGAGGGCAGGAAGGAAGCTTGAGCAGCTTTAGTGGCTCGCTGCGGTTGTGTCGTGTGTTACGCTCTCACATAGCAACAGGCTGGCTAGTAGGTGCGGAGTCAGTTGCGCACCTGGCGCAAGCAGAGCGCCAGATAGGTGCAGCAGGCTGGCAGGCAAGTGGGACAGAGAGCTGCAAAGTCAGATGAAATATGCTGTGAAAAAGTCCAGCCGGCGTGTTGCTTGCCCAGCGTGTCGTGCTACTCGACGTCTGCAGCTCCTCAGGGTTCTCTTCGCAGCCGTATCAGCAAATCGACATTCTGCACAGCTGCACAGCGTGAAGCAACAGTTGCGAGCTGTGCGGCCTGGCCCGTCACGCAGCGGGCTGGGCAGTGCACACTCGGAGCGCATCCCTCTCTCACACACCAGGCAACTGCGCCCCAAACGGGACAAACACCAAGTCAATCCCCAAACACCTACACCGCACGCGCACGCACACGCGAGACCACTCGTGAGGTCCACCTGTCAGGCAAAGTGGATGCCGGCGCGGTTGAACGCGGCCAGCAGGCGCAGGAAGTCGTCCTGCGCCAGCTTTGCGCTGCGCGCGTCCTCAAACCCGCCGCCGGCCAGCACGCCCATCACGCGCGCCTTGAAGCCCTCGCTCGCGCGACCGCGCTTGCCGCGCTTGCCGCCGGCCCTGCCGCCGCCCGGGCCGCCGCCTCTGGGCCCGCCGCCCTGGGGTCCCCCGCTCGCGGCCCTCCCGCTCCCGCTCGCTCCCCACCTGCCGTCCCAGTCCATGCCAGCCGCGCCGCCCGCGCCTGCGTCCGCGCCCTCGCCGTCGTCCTCCTCCTCGCTGTCGTCAGGGTCCTCGCCGTCGGGGCCCGCCCGCCCCGAGGGCCCCGCCGGCGTGCCGTCGCCGAGCGCCATGGCCGCGAGCGCGGCGGCCGCGCCGGCGTCGGGCGCGGCGGCCTCCGCGGGCGACACCGCCAGCGCCGCATGCACCGCGTGGTTGCTCTCCAGCAGCGCGAGCGTGGGCGCCTGGCGGAAGATGCCGCCGAGCGTCTTGTTCTTGCGCCCGAAGCAGAGCCGCACCAGGCCGTCCCACCTGTGAGCAGAGTTTCATAACTGACTTACTTGAGTTCTACCAATTTATATTTAAAAAAAAACCCCTGTACTGTGGCAGCTCAAGTTGAAGCTTGGGTGAAGCTCTGCTTGTCACAGTGTTCATCTGGTCCCACAGCGGGCGTCACTGAGGCTGGAAACAGTGCTGTCATCCTGGGAGTGTGCGCAGCTCACTCAGTGGCACACTCTTGCACGCCCGCCTGTTTGAGCAGGCCGGGCCCCGTAGGCTGGGCCCCCTGTAAACCAAGCACTCGAGAGTGCACACAGCAGATGCACGCACGGCTGGATGCATGCTGTGTTGCAGGGGCGCGGCGCACTCGCGGAAGTTCACGGGGGGCGGCGGCCAGCGCGGCTCGATGCGCACGACGCTGCTGTCCACCTTGGGCGGCGGCCGGAAGTTGTTGCGCCCCACCTGCGGCACAGGCGGCCTGCCTGCTGACCCTACAAGCCTGCTTTCCTCTGCAACTTTGTGAATATGCAACTTCATGTCACCCCCCCTTCCTATCATGAAATGGGGCCTGACAGAGTGGCCATCAAGTCCAGGTGCTGGCTAGCCCTGTCACCGTACTCGCGCAGAAGACAAGGCCGTGCTTGCGCCCTCCGCCCCGCTGGCGCATCTGCCGCGCCCAGCAGCCCCGGGCACGCCCTCAGAAGCGGCGCGCGCCTTGAGCAGGTGCGACACGCGCGCGAGCAGCTGCGCGTTGACCGCCAGGCGGCAGTAGAGCGGGTCGCCCGCGCGCGCGGCCAGGCGCATCGCAAACTCGTGCTGGAACATGATGACGGCCGCGCGGAAGGCGGGCCGGTGCGCCAGCAGCCGGAACGTGAGCGGCGAGGAGAGCTGGTACGGGATGTTGGCCACGCACAGGTCGAAGTAGGGCAGCTCCACCTTCATGATGTCGCCCTGGATCACCTGCGCGCGCCGCCGGCGCCGGCGCTCGCGGCTGCGTGCAGGGCCCCCGTGGCGCCGCCGCTGCAGTACGCGCGCAGCACTTCTGGGGAACACAGTTGCATTCTACCACCACCTCACAGGGCATCAGCAGACGAGAGCCGCTGCTGATAGGCCAGTGAGGCGGTGAAGAAGCACTACCAAGCGATCCAACTTGCAGCACTGGACCACAAAATGTGTCGGTGCAGCACTGGATATGTTGGTGCAGCACTGAATGTGTCAGTGCACGCCTGGAATAAAATGTACGCTCAGGCGGCTGGGTCCACCTGGAGCTGTCCCAAGGTGAAAGAGGGGGCGTGCCTGGAGGTGCGAGGCGTATGGCGTGCCCTGCACGCGCCGCTGCAGCTCCAGCACCTGCAGGGCAGCCGCGCGCGTCGGCGCGCCCGGCGGCCGCGTGTGGGACGGGGACACTTGCACGCCAGGCGGGAACTCAGCTGCGCTGCAAGGTGTGGAGCTTCGTGACGCCTCTGCTGCCGGCTGGCCTGCTGCCACACACAGCGGCCATCGGGGCTCGCGGTGTGTCGAGCTCCTGCCACTGTGTAGCGGCCAGCGAGCTGTCACGTGTCCCAAGCATAAGTCTGCACCAGGCGCACCATGTGGTGGTCGATTTCGATGGCCACCACGCGCTTGGCGCGCTCGAGCAGCTTCATCGTCAGGTTGCCCGTGCCTGGGCCCACCTCCAGGACCACGTCCGTGCTCTTGATGCCGGCCTTCTCGACAATGGACTGCACCACGAGCGGGTTCTTCAAGATGTGCTGGCCCTTGCTCTTCAGGAACTCCAGCCCTGCGCCCAGGCAAAAGTAGCTCGTTGGCAGAAGCGCACTCACACTTGGAAACACTGTTACTGCTGCAGGCTGGCCAACAAGGCTGGTCCTTGTTGCCCTCTACACAAGCTGGACCAAAAGCGCACCAGAGAAGCCGGCGGCGGCTTTCTTGGCGCCCTTCTTTGCGACGCCGCCCACGGCGCGCAGCCCGGTGTTTGACATAGTGCCTGAGCAGGCACAGAGGACCTGCCTGCTTGCACTATGATCTGACGCACTGGCCGGCACTTCAACAGAGCCTCTGGGAGCCTCGGAGAGCTCCTTGAGGGTGGGGTATGCCAATAACCCAGCACCGAGCACTCACCGAGTGCTCGGAGCACAGTCTGCTTCCACCTCACAGCGTCTTGCCCTTACAGTCTGTATACATCTGCCTGTTCCGAGAGCGCCGCAGCGCAGCTAGCGCCTGCCTGCTGCAATCAGGGCAGCCTTGCCTGCAACGCCTGTGCGCGCCTTGAGCAGCGCTGCGTCCAGGAGGAGACACACGCAACTGTAAGTTGGTCACAGGCAAGCGCAGCAGCACCCGCCCGGCGCCACCTTCTTTTGCCATGGACGCAGCAGGCGCGCCGCCGCCGCTGCCGCCAGAGCCCGCAGAGCCCGCGCCGCCACTGCCGGCGGAGCCCGACGTGCCGCCGCTGCCGCCGCTGCCCGCTGATGACGACGCGCAGGACGTTGGCGGGGTTGCTGCCGAGGTAGTCCTGCCCAGAGCGTGCTTGGCTGCCTGCAAGACACAGCGCGACACATCCTGGCGCAGGCACAGCTTGCAAACGCTGTCGCTTGGCCTGCTGGCTGATGAAACTCTGGTGGACGTGCAGGCCGCGGCTGCGCCCGACCAGGCGCCGCTGCCGGAGGAGCCGCCCTTGCCTGCGGAGCAGCCACCGGACCCGCCGGCGGAGGCGGTCAGCGCGGCGCCGACCGCTGACGGCGCTGCGGCGGGCAGCAGCGGCGCCAACGGCTCGCTCGCGGAGCTGCTCACGGCGGACATGCCGGAAGAGGAGGACCCGCTGCTGGTTGCAGAGGCGTGCGCGGCGGCCGAGGAGAACGGCGACGCGCCGAAGGCGGAGGAGCCTATGTGGCCGGCCGAGGACCCGGACGCGCCGCGGCTGAGCGCCGCTGAGGAGGACGCGTTGCTCAAGGTGTGTACGCGCTTTGCCTGCGGTTGTGCCCCTGTGAAGGTGTATTCAGAAGTGCCTATGCTTGTCAGAGAGGGCTGTGTCCGCCAACGCTGTGTGCGCACTTGGTGCAGCTCCCCTGCTGTGAAGTTTCGTACAAGGGCTGCATGACGCTGCGAAACTGGCTGTGGGATAGTGCTGCAGGGTCTTTGTGTGCAGCTTTCTCCAGGTCCAGGCGTTTCAGCAGGCTGGCAGACATGTCTATGTGCGCTGGCGGTGAGCGCGGCCGCTCACACGCGACCGGCTCAGCATCACACTCCGGGACGCGCCCCACCGTTTCGGGGTTTGCAGGGCTTCTTCGCGGAGGTGCGCGAGGTGGACCGCGACAACGAGGTCAACCGCATCCTGGGCGCGTTCAAGCTCAACCCCTTCGAGCAGCTCGGGATCCGCTTCGACGCCACGCTGGACGATGCCAAGCGCCAGTACCGCAAGGCCAGCCTGCTGGTGCGCGCTGCCCCATCCCACGGGCATGATATGCTAGCGCACATGTGATGCGCGTCCGGCGCGCCTGTGCGCTGCCGCTTTCGTGCAGCACATATCACGGAGTCTGGAAGGCGCTTCACGCGCCGGCGCCGCGGCGCAGGTGCACCCGGACAAGTGCAAGCACCCGCACGCCACGTCCGCATTCGAGGTGCTCGGCAACGCCAACCAGCAGCTGCAGAGCGAGGAGGTCATGCACGAGCTGCGGCACGTGCTCACGCTCGCGCGCGGTGCGCCCGCGGCCTGTGCGTGCAAGGACGTGCGGAGGGGGGGGCTGTGCCACGGCGCACTGCGTCCTCATCGCGCGCTGGGAGCGTTGCTATCCAGCGCGCGAGCTGACCGAGCCGCAGACTGTGCTTGCCTTGGCACTGAGGTGCGGGCGGTGTGGGGCTGCCTTGAGGCTGCTGCGTGTGTCAGCAGGCGCAGGCCATTGGTGCGCCTGTTTTCGGCTCGCGTCCCCGGGGCAGCCAGCAGAGAGGCGCTAGGGTCAGCCGTGGGGCTGGTCCCCTTGGGCACAAGGGACGTGGCCTGCCGGGGTCGCTGCAGGCGCGCGGCGCACGCCTCCGGACGCTGCCAGCGCCGCCTGAGGCAACCCTGGCTAGGGCTGCCACCCAGTCGGCGGAGGTTGCCCGACGGCTCTGCCATGAATGTTCTGCATGTCTCCTGCAGTATCTCGGCACTAGCGGAGCTACGTGACAGTTCCTCGGTGCATGCGCACTGATGTGGGGACATGCATGTGAGCGTCATGTGGCCGGCCTTACAGGCACACTTTCGCTCTTACAGGAACACTTTGCATGGCATGGCAGAGCAGGCTTCATCCTGTTCCAAGTTTAGCAGCGCCAGGCGCCCTGCTCTGTGCTTCGGAGCGAAATATGTGCTTACAGAGGCAATGCGGGTCTCTGCAAAACCTGACGAACAATGTTCCTACCTACAAGGCAGTCGAGGCGCGCGCAGATGAGCTGCGGAGGGACCGCAAGAAGAAGACCAAGAACGACGTGGTCGTACGCTTGGCCAGCCTGGTTCACCAGGTGCGGGGGCCCTGTGCTGCCCGATGCGACACCCTGGACTCTGTGCAGGCACACGGTCATACCCTCACGGTCATCGTGTACCACTATCATGTACCACTATCGTGTACCACTATCGCATTACTCCTCAGGTTCTGGATGGCATGTCGCGAGATGGTGGCGGCCACTCATGGCGTGATATTAAGCGCGAGCGTGACAGTTGAACTTTCCATTGGTGCACCTGACTGGAGGTGAAGGTCGCGCCGCTTGTAGAGGCTGATGAAGAGCCCCACTGTCAGCGTGTCCGCACTGTGCTATGGGATGAGCAGGCCGCATGGCGCCGCGCAGGAGGGCCGCGAGGGCGTGGAGGCCGAATGGGAGCGCTCGGACGGCTACCACGAGGCCTGGAAGCTCAAGGCGCGCGACATGCTCGCGCGCGCCGAGTGGCGCCGCCGCAAACTCACCAAGCGGGTGCGCCCCGCGCCGCAACGTGCGCTGGGCAGCTCGGGAAGCAGGGTAAGGTATTAGAGTGACCCTGAAGCGGTAATGTTGGCAGACTGACTCAAACAGCACACTGCCTGCTCAGCCAGGGTGTCGACGCAGTTGCGGACGGCTGCGCGGAGGTATGCGCTGGCTTGCAGCTGCGCGGGTTGCTGAACAGGGCAGGCCATGTGTGGGAGTTGCGCTGAGCTCATAGAGCAGTCTGCTGTACCAGCTGACCAGGTTTCAGGGTTGTGGCTGGAGCCCAGGAAGGCCTATTGGCCGCTCTACCATGCGCTGACGTGCTGCGGGGGCCATGCCGGGAGCGCAGCTGAAGGAGGAGGAGGAGCGGATAGAGGTGGACGAGGCGGAGACGCGCAAGCGGATCAAGGTCACGCGCGAGCACCACAAAAAGTGGGAGGAGACGCGCGAGACGCGGGTGCGCCGGCGGCTCCGCCCCGCGCGTGGCGTGCGGGGTGAAGGCCGGCCGGGCGGGGAAGCTGGGGTTGTGCCGTGCAGGATCGGGCGCCGTCTGGCTATTGGGGCGTGAGGCGGCCAGACACAAACCAAACCATGAACTTGGAAAAGTCAAGCCAGAGGTCCATCCATAGGCCATCAAAGGACTGCAGCAGGCAGCCTTCTGCCTGTGCCCATATGAAGCTGCAGTCCTTTGATGGCAGGCAGAAGGCAGAAGGCTGCCTGCGCCTTGCATCACTCCTCCATGTGCCTGCATGTGCAGGGGCACCCAGGGGCGGACTAGAACTTCATTGCGTTGCAAGTTGCTGCACAAGACCTCAAGTGTGGTAGCACACAGTTGATCAAGCAGACTAGCGGCCTGGGTGAGTGCTCGCGGCCCAAGCGCAGCTGCTGACCTTGGCTCCTGCATGGCGGTCGCAGGTGGGCACATGGCGGGACTTTGCTAAGAAGAAGGGCAAGAAGGTGCGCGCCTGTGTGCTGCCTGCTCGCGTGCGTGCGAGACGCGTGCTGCCGTCTGCACAAGCTGACAGCGCGCGGGTATGCTTGCAGTCGCATCAGCGGGCCTTTGAGCATGTCAGCAGCGTTCTGGACAGGTTTGTGGGTGCAGGAGATGCCCATGCGCCTGTCGGTACATGCTCCGTGCTGGTGAGAAGGCATCCGGTCTGGAACACTCCTGGTCAGCGCAGCGGCTGGGGTGGCGCGTGCAGGGCACGCACCTGATGGGCGGCCTGAAGCCGCCCAAGCAGAAGGAGTGGGACGAGGAGCACACGTACATCCAGCGCCCGGCCGGCGAGCAGCACCGGCCGCCGCCGCAGAAGCCGCTGGGGCCGCAGGGCGGCCCGCCGCCGCCCA